>Ga0302326_10028084_pt1 | contig 11333 bp, 7 predicted proteins | sample Palsa_T0_3_FD_202264 | JGI IMG/M metagenome (GOLD analysis project Ga0302326, IMG submission 202264) | Peat permafrost microbial communities from Stordalen Mire near Abisko, Sweden - Palsa_T0_3 | ecosystem: Environmental > Terrestrial > Soil > Palsa > Peat permafrost | place: Sweden: Abisko...
TGCGGGCGCCGTGGGTCGAGATGAAGTACTGCAATACGTTCAAGCCTTCGCGGAAGTTCGCGGTGATCGGCGTCTCGATGATGGAGCCGTCGGGCTTCGCCATCAGGCCGCGCATGCCGGCGAGCTGGCGGATCTGCGCCGCGGAGCCGCGGGCGCCGGAGTCGGCCATCATGAAGATCGAGTTGAACGACTTCTGACGGACCTTGTTGCCCTTGGTGTCGGTCACCTCGTCGGTGCCGAGCTTCTCCATCATGGCCTTCGCGACTTGATCATTGGTGCGCGACCAGATGTCCACGACCTTATTGTAGCGCTCGCCGTTGGTGACCAAGCCGGAAGCATATTGCTCCTGGATCTCCTTCACCTCTTTCTCCGCGGTCGACAGGATCTTGGTCTTGTTCTGCGGAACCACCATGTCGTCCACGCCGATGGAGACGCCGGCACGGGTCGCATAGTGGAAGCCCGTGTACATCAGCTGGTCGGCGAACACGACGGTCTCCTTAAGACCGACGGTGCGGTAGCACGCGTTGATGGTCGCGGAGATGGTCTTCTTGGTCATGTCCTGATTGATCGCGTCGAAGGACAGGCCCCTCGGCAGGATCTCGGACAGGAGCGCGCGTCCCACCGTCGTGTCGACCACTCGAGTGTTCGGCCCGAGCTGACCCTTGCTGTCGCGCACGTGCTCGGTCAGGCGCACCTTGACCTTCGCCTGCAGATCGACGTTGCGGCTCTCGTAGGCGCGGTGCACTTCGGCGACGTCGCCGAACGCCATGCCCTCGCCCTTCGCCCCGACGCGCTCGCGCGTCATGTAATAGAGACCGAGCACCACGTCCTGGGAGGGCACGATGATCGGATCGCCGTTCGCGGGCGAGAGGATGTTGTTGGAGGACATCATCAAGGCGCGCGCCTCGAGCTGCGCCTCGATGGACAGAGGCACGTGCACAGCCATCTGGTCGCCGTCGAAGTCGGCGTTGAACGCCGTGCATACGAGCGGGTGCAGCTGAATGGCCTTGCCCTCGATCAGCACCGGCTCGAACGCCTGGATGCCGAGGCGGTGCAGGGTCGGGGCGCGATTGAGGAGCACGGGATGCTCGCGAATGACCTCCTCGAGAATGTCCCAAACCTCGGGCCCCTCGCGCTCCACCAGGCGCTTCGCGGCCTTGATGGTCGAGGCTTCGCCGCGCAGCTGGAGCTTCGAGAAGATGAAGGGCTTGAAGAGCTCGAGCGCCATCTTCTTCGGCAAACCGCACTGGTGCAGACGCAGGGTCGGACCCACGACGATGACCGAGCGGCCGGAGTAGTCGACGCGCTTGCCCAGAAGGTTCTGGCGGAAGCGCCCCTGCTTGCCCTTGATCATGTCGGCGAGCGACTTGAGCGGGCGCTTGTTCGTGCCCGTGATGGCACGGCCGCGGCGGCCGTTGTCGAGCAGCGCATCGACCGCTTCCTGCAGCATGCGCTTCTCGTTGCGCACGATGATGTCGGGCGCGTTGAGCTCGAGCAGCCGGCGCAGGCGGTTGTTGCGGTTGATGACGCGGCGGTACAGATCGTTCAGATCCGAGGTCGCGAAGCGCCCGCCGTCGAGCGGCACCAGCGGACGCAGGTCGGGCGGCAGCACCGGCAGCACGGTGAGCACCATCCACTCCGGCTTGTTGCCGGACTCCATGAACGCCTCGATCAGCTTCAAACGCTTCGACAGGCGCTTGATCTTGGTCTCGGAGTTGGTGTTCGCCATGTCCTCGCGGACCTTGACGACCTCGGCCGCCAAGTCCATGGACTTCAATAGCTCGTGCACAGCCTCGGCGCCCATGCGCGCGTCGAACTCATCGCCGTGCTCCTCGATCGACTCGAGGTACATCTCGTCGGTGAGCAGCTGGCCGCGCTGCAGCGAGGTCATGCCTGGATCGACCACGACGAAGGCCTCGAAGTAGAGCACCCGCTCGATCTCGCGCAGCGTCATGTCGAGCATCAACCCGATGCGCGACGGCAGCGACTTCAGGAACCAGATGTGCGCGGTCGGGCTCGCGAGCTCGATGTGGCCCATGCGCTCGCGGCGCACCTTGGACTGAGTCACCTCGACGCCGCACTTCTCGCACACGACGCCGCGGTGCTTCAGGCGCTTGTACTTGCCGCACAGGCACTCGTAGTCCTTCACCGGGCCGAAGATCTTGGCGCAGAACAGGCCGTCGCGCTCCGGTTTGAAGGTCCGGTAATTGATCGTCTCCGGCTTCTTCACCTCGCCGTAGGACCACGAGCGGATCATGTCGGGCGATGCCAGCCCGATCTTGATCGAGTCGAAGTTCTCGACGGGCACCTGCTGCTTGAACAACTTGAGTAAATCTTTCATGGATTAAGCCTCACTCTCGAGTTCGATGTTGATGGCCAGGGAGCGGATCTCCTTGACCAGGACATTGAACGATTCCGGCATTCCGGCTTTCATTTCATGGTTCCCGTCGACGATCGCCTTGTACATCTGCGTTCGACCGTTCACGTCGTCAGACTTGACGGTGAGCATCTCCTGCAGCGTGTACGCGGCGCCGTAGGCCTCGAGCGCCCACACTTCCATCTCGCCGAAGCGCTGGCCGCCGAATTGCGCCTTGCCGCCGAGCGGCTGCTGCGTGACCAGGCTGTACGGACCGGTGGAGCGCGCGTGCATCTTGTCGTCGACCAGATGGTTGAGCTTCAGCATGTACATGTAGCCCACCGTCACCGGCCGCTCGAATTGCTCGCCCGTGCGCCCATCGTGCAGGATGGTCTGACCGGAGGTCGGCAGGTCGGCGAGCGCCAGCAGGCCTTTGATCTCCTCCTCGCTCGCGCCGTCGAACACCGGCGTCGCCATCGGCACGCCGTGATTCAAGTTGCTGGCGAGCTCCAGGATCTCCGGGTCGGTCAAGGACTTGATGTCCTCCTTCTGGCCGCCGGTCTCGTTGTAGACCTGGCCCATGAACTTGCGGAGCTCCGCGATCGCGTTCTGCGTCTCGAGCATCTTGCCGATCTTGGCGCCGACGCCCTTGGCGGCCCACCCGAGGTGGGTCTCGAGGATCTGACCGATGTTCATGCGCGAGGGCACGCCCAGCGGATTCAGCACGATGTCGACCGGCGTGCCGTCCGCCATGTACGGCATGTCCTCGACCGGAACGATGGAGGAGATCACACCCTTGTTGCCGTGGCGGCCGGCCATCTTGTCGCCGGGCTGCACGCGGCGCTTCACCGCGAGGTACACCTTCACCATCTTGAGCACGCCCGGCGCAAGATCGTCGCCGGCCGTGATCTTGGCCTTCTTCTCCTCGAAGCGCTTCTCGAAGGCCTTGCGCTGGCCCTTCAGCCGCTCGGACACCGTCTCGAGCTGCGCATTCGCCTCCTCGTCCTTCAGGCGGATCTCGAACCACTGCTCCCGCGGCAGATCGGCGAGGTACGCCTCATCGATCGGCGAGCCGGATTTGAGCCGCTTTGGGCCCGCCTCGGCGGTCTTGCCGTCGATCATGCCGCGCACGCGCTGGAACAAATCGTCCTCCAGGATGCGTTGCTGGTCGGCCAGGTCCTTGCGAACCCGCTCGAGCTCGGACTTCTCGATCGCGAGCGCGCGCGAGTCCTTCTCCACGCCATCACGGGTGAACACGCGGACGTCGATCACCGTGCCGTCCATGCCCGGCGGCACGCGCAGCGAGGTGTCCTTCACGTCGGAGGCCTTCTCGCCGAAGATCGCGCGCAGCAGCTTCTCCTCGGGGGTAAGTTGAGTCTCGCCCTTCGGGGTCACCTTGCCCACGAGGATGTCGCCCGCGCGCACCTCGGCGCCGATGAAGGCGATGCCCGCCTCATCGAGCTTGGCGAGCGCGGAGTCGCCCACGTTCGGAATGTCCGCCGTGATTTCCTCGGGACCGAGCTTGGTGTCGCGCGCGACGCAGGTCAGCTCCTCGATATGAATGGTCGTGAAGCGGTCCTCCTCGACCACGCGCTCGGAGATCAGGATCGAGTCCTCGAAGTTGTAGCCGTTCCACGGCATGAACGCAACCAGGAGGTTCTGGCCGAGCGCGAGTTCGCCCAGATGGGTCGACGGGCCGTCCGCCAGCACATCGCCGCGCTTGATGGCGTCGCCCGCCTTCACCAGCGGACGCTGGTTGATGCAGGTGTTCTGGTTCGAGCGCGTGTACTTGGTGAGCGAGTAGATGTCCACGCCCGGCTCGCCGGCGGTGGTCTCGTCGTCGTTCACCCGCACCACGATGCGCGAGGCGTCGACCGAATCGACGCTGCCGCCGCGGCGCGCGACCACCGTAACGCCCGAATCGATCGCCACGGCGCGCTCCATGCCCGTGCCCACGAGCGGCGTCTCCGACCGCAAGGTCGGCACCGCCTGGCGCTGCATGTTCGAGCCCATCAGAGCGCGGTTCGCGTCGTCGTGCTCGAGGAACGGAATGAGCGAGGCCGCGACCGACACGATCTGCTTGGGGCTCACGTCCATGAAGTCGATCTTGTCGGGAGTCGACAGGGTGAACTCGTTCTGCGTGCGGCAGGAAATCAGGTCATCCACGAACTCGCCTTTCTCGTTGAGGGTCGCGTTCGCCTGCGCGATCACATACTGGCCTTCCTCGATCGCCGACAGGTAATCGATCTGATCGGTCACCTTGCCGCTGGACACGCGCCGGTACGGGGTCTCGAGGAAGCCGTAGTCGTTGGTGCGCGCGTAAACGGCGAGCGAGTTGATCAGGCCGATGTTCGGACCTTCCGGGGTCTCGATCGGGCACACCCGCCCGTAATGGGTCGGATGCACGTCGCGTACCTCGAATCCCGCGCGCTCGCGGGTGAGGCCGCCGGGCCCCAACGCAGAGACGCGGCGCTTGTGCGTGACCTCGGACAGCGGATTGTTCTGGTCCATGAACTGCGAGAGCTGCGAGGAGCCGAAGAACTCCTTCACCGCGGCCGCCACCGGCTTCGCGTTGATCATTTCCTGCGGCATGATCGGCTCGCTCTCGGCGACCGTCAGGCGCTCCTTGACGGCGCGCTCGACGCGCACGAGTCCGATGCGGAACGCGTTCTCGGCCATCTCGCCGACGCTGCGCACGCGGCGATTGCCCAGGTGGTCGATGTCGTCGACGTGGCCGTTGCCGTTGCGGATATCGATCAAGGTCTTCATGACCTCGATGATGTCTTCCTTGCTGAGCACGCCCGAGCCGGTGATCTCGTCGCGGCCGACGCGGCGGTTGAACTTCATGCGCCCCACGGGCGAGAGATCGTAGCGCTCGCTGTTGAAAAACAGGTTCTGGAACAGGTTCTCGGCCGCATCCTTGGTGGGCGGCTCGCCGGGACGCATCATGCGGTAGATCTCGACCAGCGCCTCGAGGCGGGTCTTGGTCGGGTCGATGCGCAGGGTGTCGGAGATGTAGGGGCCGCGGTCCAGGTCGTTGACGAACAGCGTACGGATCTCGGTGATGCCGTTCTCGATCAGCTTGAGGACGGTCGGCACCGTCAGGATCTCATTGGCCTTCGCCAGGATCTCGCCGGTCTCGGTGTTGACGATGTCGTGCACCAGCACCTTGCCCTGCAGATACTCGATCGGCACAGGCAGCTGCTTGACGCCCGCCTCCTCCAGGTCGCGCACGTGGCGGGCGGTGATGCGCCGGCCCTCCTCGACGATGACCTTCTTGCCGACGCGGATCTCGAAGGAGGCCGTCTCGCCGCGCAAGCGCTGCGGGATGATCTCGAACGTGATCTCCTTCTTCGACAGATGGAACACGTTCTTCTCGAAGAACATGTCGAGAATCTGCTCCTCGGTGTAGCCGAGCGCACGCAGGATGATGGTCACCGGGAGCTTGCGGCGCCGGTCGATGCGCGCGAACACGCAGTCCTTGGGGTCGAACTCGAAGTCGAGCCAGGAGCCGCGATAAGGAATGATGCGCGCGGAGAAAAGCAGCTTCCCCGAGGAGTGCGTCTTGCCGCGGTCGTGATCGAAGAACACGCCGGGGCTGCGATGCAGCTGCGAGACGATGACCCGCTCGGTGCCGTTGATGATGAACGTGCCGTTCTCGGTCATGAGCGGCAGCTCGCCCAGATAGACTTCCTGCTCACGCACGTCCTTGACGGGCTTCTTCGCCCCGCTCGCTTCCTTGTCGAGCACCACGAGACGCACCTTGACGCGCAACGGCGCTGCATAGGTGAGGCCGCGCAGCTGGCATTCCTTGACGTCGAATACCGGCTCGCCCAGCCGGTAGCTCACGTACTCGAGCGTCGCGTTGCCGGAGTAGCTGGAGATCGGAAACACGCTGTCGAAGGCCGCGTGCAGGCCGACCTCGTCGCGGCTCGCTTCGGGCGTATCCGCCTGCAGAAAGCGCCGGTAGGAATCGAGCTGAATCGCCAGCAGATATGGCGTGCCGAGGATGCTCGGACGCTTGCCAAAGTTCTTGCGGATGCGCTTCTTTTCGGTGAACGAATAGGCCATGTGCGGGACTCTCCAGTATCGACAGGCGCCTAGGCGCCGATGTAAACCGTTGCGAGGCGTTGCGTCCTCTTAAGCTCAAAGGACGGGGTCGTCTTCGACCCCGTAGATCCGGCGCGAAGCGCCTGAGAAAAGCAGCCGAGGGCCGCCGCGGAATTTGCGGCAACCCCCGGACTGCTCATATGAACGGCAATCACTACTTGATGGCAGCCTTTGCGCCAGCGTCCTCGAGCTTCTTCTTGATCGTCTCGGCATCCGCCTTCGGAATGCCCTCCTTGACCGTCGACGGAGCCCCCTCGACCAGGTCTTTCGCCTCCTTGAGGCCCAAGCCCGTGATCTCGCGGATGACCTTGATCACGCCCACCTTGTTGGCGCCGAACTCGGTCATGGTCACGGTGAACTCGGTCTGGGCTTCCGCCGCAGGCGCCGCCGCGGCAGCGCCGCCGCCGCCCGCGGCCACCGCTACGGGAGCGGCCGCCGTGACGTTGAACTTCTTCTCCATGTCGGCAATCAGCTCGACCACTTCCATGACGGACATCTTGGAAATCGCGTCGAGGATTTCGTCTTTGGTAACAGCCATCGTTCTCTCCAGAAAAAATATCTAAGATGGGTCTTGCGACCCGAATCAGGTTAAAAACAACCGGTCAGGCCGCCACGCTCTTCTTCGCCTCGGCAACGGCCGCAATCGTCCTCACCAACTTGGCGTGAGGAGCGGCCAGAGTCCCGACCAACTTCGCAATCGGCGCCTGCAGAACACCCAACAGCAGCGACACCGCTTGCGCGCGCGTGGGCAATGAAGCCACGCGGTCGAGATCTTGGGGTTTGAGCATCTGCCCGCCCAAAGACACGAGTGTCGTCACCAGTTTGTCGTTGTCCTTCGAGAACGCCTTGACGATGCGCGCAGCCGCGCCGGGGTCGTCATTGGAGAACGCGAGGACCACGGGTCCCTTCAACGCCGGAGAAATGCACTCGAAAGCGGTGCCGGCAACGGCCTTGCGCGCGAGCGTATTCTTGACGACACGCAGATACACGCCTTCCTTGCGCGCCTTCGCGCGCAGGTCGGTCATCTGCGATACCGTCAAGCCACGGTTCTCGGCGCCCACCACGGACAGGGCTTTCGCCGCGACCGCGTTGACCTCTGCCACCACGACTTTCTTCTCTTCCAACTTGAGTGCCATTAAACCCTCCCGGTCAGAAGCGTCACACACGGACAAGAGCGCCGCCGCTCCTGCCCACCCTCGAGTACGCGAGTACTCGTGCGGTGCGACCGTTACCAGGAAATTCCTGATTCGGGTCCCACCATCTGCGCAGGCCTGCTCGATTAAGGACCCGAAAGCTCCAGAGCCCGGTGCTCTGCGAGTGCGGTCCGCCTGCGGTCTTCGACGGTGAGTACGCGAAGGCCAGAGCACCCTCACGCCACCCTCCATCAATTCGAATCGTCCTAAATTCCGAAACTCGACTGATCGACCGCGACGCCCGGACCCATGGTCGAGGAGAGCGTCACTCTCTTCAGATAGATGCCCTTCGAGGTCGCGGGCTTGATCTTCTGCAGATCCGCCACCAGCGCCATGAGATTCTCCTTCAGCGCCTGCGGCTCGAAGCTCGCGCGTCCGATCTGTGCGTGCACGATCCCGGCCTTGTCGGTGCGGTAGCGCACCTGACCCGCCTTGGCGTTCCTCACCGCACCCGCCACGTCGGGCGTGACCGTACCCACCTTGGGGTTCGGCATCAGTCCGCGCGGACCCAAGATCTGTCCGAGCTGGCCGACGATGCGCATCGCATCGGGGCTCGCGATCACGACGTCGAAATCGATCTGCCCGGCCTTGACCTTTTCGGCCAGGTCCTCGAAACCGACGATGTCGGCGCCGGCGGCCCGGGCCGCATCGGCGTTTTTGCCCTGCGTGAACACCGCCACGCGCACGGTCTTGCCGGTGCCGTGCGGCATCACGGTGGAGCCCCGGACCTGCTGGTCCGACTTGGTGGCATCCACACCGAGATTCACGGCGACATCCACGGACTCGTCGAACTTCGCGGTCGCCAGCTCCTTCACGAGCTTGAGCGCATCATCCAACGGATACGACTTGCCCGGCGGCAACTTCTCTTTCCAAGCCTTGGTTCGCTTCGCTACGGCCGCCATGTCACACCCCCTCCACGTCGACGCCCATGCTGCGCGCGCTGCCCGCAATGGTGCGCACCGCCGCTTCCAGGTCGGCCGCCGTCAAATCCGGCGTCTTGAGCTTGGCGATGTCCTCGAGCTGCTTGCGCGAAATCTTGCCCACCTTGGCCGTGTTCGGAGTCGCGCTGCCCTTCGGGATGCCGAGCGCCTTGGCGATGAGCACCGAGGCGGGTGGAGTCTTCAGGATGAACGTGAAGCTGCGGTCGCTGTACACCGTGATCACTACTGGGGTCGGTAATCCCTTTTCCAAGGTCTGCGTCTGCGCGTTGAAGGCCTTGCAGAACTCCATGATGTTCACGCCCTGCTGGCCGAGCGCCGGCCCCACTGGCGGGCTGGGATTCGCCTGCCCCGCGGGGATCTGCAGCTTGATATAGCCTGTGACTTTCTTCGCCATCGCTCTTAGCTCCTGGTGGGTACTAGCGTCGCTTGCGCGACTCCCCTGAAATTAACCCTTCTCGACCTGCGAGAAATCGAGCTCCACGGGGGTCGAGCGCCCGAGGATCTGCACCGCCACTTGCAGTCGGTTCTTTTCGTAGTTGACCGACTCCACCACGCCGTTGAAGTCGTTGAACGGACCGTCGGTCACGCGCACCACTTCGCCGGGCTCGAACAGCACTTTGGGCTTCGGCTTGTCGACGCCCTCCTCGACGCGGCGCAGGATCGACATGGCCTCCTTGTCGGTGATGGCCGCCGGCTTGTCGCTCGTTCCGCCGATGAAGCCGAGCACCTTCGGGACTTCTTTCACCAGGTGCCAGGTGTCCTCGTCCATCTCCATCTGCACGAGTACGTAGCCTGGGAAGAACTTGCGGTCGGACTTGCGCTTCTGGCCGTCGCGCATCTCCACCACCTCTTCGGTGGGCACGAGGATTTCTCCGAACTTGGCTTCAAGGCCCGCGCGCTTGACGCGCTCCTTGAGCGACTCGGACACCTTGTGCTCGAAGTTCGAGTAGGCGTGAACCACATACCATCGCAAAGCCATAAACTCTCCAGCTCCTGTCAGGCGGGCGGTTGGCCGGTCAGAAGCCTGATCAACCAGGTAAGGATCAGATCGAGTACCCAGAAAAACGTGCCCATGAGCGTGGCAAAGACGAACACGAGGACCGTCGTTCTGACCGTGTCCTCCCGCTCGGGCCACACCACCTTGCGCAGCTCCACGCGCGCGGCCTGCGCGAACTGCCAAAATTCCCGTCCATACCAGCTGACCCACGCGAGGGCCGCCGCAACGACCACGCCGCCGCCGACCATCGCCAAGCGAAGCGTCAGCGCGTCCTCCTCGTACCAATAGAAGGCCACGACTCCCGCGAGGAGCGCGACGATCGCCAGGATCATCAGCGCATTGTCCTTTGCCGATGCCCCTACCGGTGCTTGCACTTCCGCCATGTTTACCGTTCGACCTTGGGACCTGCTTGGGTGGCAGGGCAGGAGGGAATCGAACCCCCAACCTGCGGTTTTGGAGACCGCCGCTCTGCCAATTGAGCTACTGCCCTAGTAAATAATTCCCAGGCGCTCGCGCGCCGGATTTAACGGGGTCGCTACGCGTCCCGTCCGATAGAGTAAGAGAAATCAGGTGATGACCTTGGAGACTACACCAGCCCCCACGGTTTTGCCGCCCTCGCGGATGGCAAAGCGCAGCCCCTGCTCCATCGCAATCGGGGCAATCAGCTCCACCACGATCTTGATGTTGTCCCCCGGCATCACCATCTCGGTCCCCGCCGGCAGCTCCACCGCTCCCGTCACATCGGTCGTGCGAAAGTAAAACTGCGGCCGATACCCCTTGAAGAACGGCGTATGCCGCCCACCCTCTTCCTTGGTCAGCACGTACACCTCGGCCTCGAACTTCGTATGCGGGTTGATCGAACCGGGCTTGCACAACACCTGCCCGCGCTCGACTTCCTCACGCTTCGTGCCGCGCAGCAGCACCCCCACGTTGTCCCCCGCCTGGCCCTCGTCCAGGAGCTTTCTGAACATCTCAACGCCCGTGCAGGTGGTCTTCTGCGTGGCTCGGATCCCCACGATCTCCACCTCATCGTTCACCTTCACCACCCCGCGCTCAATGCGACCCGTCACCACCGTGCCGCGGCCCGCAATCGAGAACACATCCTCCACCGGCATCAAAAACGCCCCATCCACCGCACGCTTCGGCACCGGAATGTACTCATCAAGCGCCGCTACCAGCTTCAGTACCGAGCTCACCCCAATATCGCTCCCATCCCCCTCAAGCGCCTTCAGCGCCGAGCCCGTCACGATCGGAGTCTTGTCCCCGGGGAACTTGTACACCGAGAGCAAATCCCGCACCTCAAGCTCGACCAACTCCAAAAGCTCCGCATCGTCCACCATGTCCGCCTTGTTCAAGTACACCACGATGTAGGGCACCCCCACCTGGCGGGCAAGCAAAATGTGCTCGCGCGTCTGCGGCATCGGACCATCCGCCGCCGAAACCACCAAAATCGCCCCATCCATCTGCGCCGCTCCCGTGATCATGTTCTTCACATAGTCCGCATGCCCCGGACAGTCCACGTGCGCGTAGTGGCGCTTCTCGCTCTGGTACTCAACGTGCGCGGTCGCAATCGTGATGCCGCGCGCACGCTCCTCGGGGGCCTTGTCGATCTGGTCGTAGGCCTTGAACTCCCCGCCAAACTTCTCCGCCATCACCTTCGTCAAGGCTGCCGTCAAAGTCGTCTTGCCATGATCTACATGACCAATCGTCCCCACGTTCACGTGCGGCTTCGTTCG
>Ga0302326_10028088_pt1 | contig 11332 bp, 12 predicted proteins | sample Palsa_T0_3_FD_202264 | JGI IMG/M metagenome (GOLD analysis project Ga0302326, IMG submission 202264) | Peat permafrost microbial communities from Stordalen Mire near Abisko, Sweden - Palsa_T0_3 | ecosystem: Environmental > Terrestrial > Soil > Palsa > Peat permafrost | place: Sweden: Abisko...
CTTCTTTCCGCCCTTCTTCGCCTTCTTCGCCTTCTTAGCAGCCATATCTCGATCCCTCCTTTAGATGGGGTGAGTATGAGATGACGTATATGGTCACGTACGTTACGTGTCAATCAAAAAAGTTGACCTGCTAGCTGAGGGGGGCGACGCGCAGGGGTACTCGTGCGCGATTGCTCGCGCCCTTGCTGACGCCCTTGCTTGACCCTGAGGGGGGCGCTCGATACTTTCGCGGCGCCTGAGTGAACCCCCAAACGAGGTCACCGATGCAGACTTTGAGACTATCCGTGGGCATGCTGCTGACGGCTTTCCTTGCGACGTTCGTGCTCGCCGGGTGCGGCCACAGCGAAGACGAATGGCAGCAGGCGCAGCGCGAGATTTCGCAGCTCAAGGCGGACTTGGACGCGGCGAACAAGCGCCACGCGGATGACGACAAGAAGTTCGCGGACGCGCAGGGTCAGATCGACGATCTGAAGGCGAAGTTGAAGGGCCTCGGCGTTGACCTCAGCAAGTCCGAGGAAGAAAAGTCGAAGCTCAAACAGGCCATGTCGGAGTACGAGGCGCGCCTCAAGCAACTCGACGACATGAAGGCGCGTTTCCGTGACCTCAAGGCCCGCCTCGACAAGCTGACCAGCGTGGGTCTGAAGGTCGTCGTACGGAACAACCGCATGGTGATTCAGCTCCCGGGCGACGTCCTCTTCGACTCGGGGAAAGACTCGCTCAAGCCGGAAGGTAAGAAGGTCATCAAGCAGGTGGCCGACGTGATCAAGGGCGACGACACGCTCAGCAAGCGCAATTTCCAGATCGCCGGGCACACGGACAAGGAGCCCTACGGCGGCGTCTACTACGACAACTGGGGCCTCAGCGCGATGCGCGCGCGCCAGGTCGTGACGTTTCTCGTCGCTCCCGACAAGGGCCCCGACGCGAAGGGGATTCCGAGCGGCGGCGGTCTCGATCCCGTGCACGTGGCGGCCATCGGCTACGCGCAGTTCGATCCGATCGCGGGCACGATCGACCAGCAAACGCGCGAAGAGGAAGGCAAGAACCGGCGGGTCGAGCTCGTGCTCCAGCCCAACGTCGAGGAGATGCTGAACCTCAAAGACCTTGCAAACTAGTGATGGTCGAGGGGGGAGCGACCTCCGCTTCCCTCGGGCTCCCCAGCGGATCGGGGTCCGAGGCGTGGCTGCCCCGGTGATTGCATCGGCGGCGGGGTGACGGGGCATGCGCGTAGCGGCGATTGACGTTGGGACGAACACCGTCCTTCTGCTGGTCGCCGACCGCGGGCCCCATGGAGAGCTGGTGGCCGTCGCGGAGCGCGCGACGGTCACGCGCCTCGGCCAGAACGTCGACAAGACGAGGCGGCTCGCTCCGGAGGCGGTCGCGCGTACGGCGGCGTGCCTCGACGACTACGCCCGCACCGTGCGTGAGCTGGGGGCGGCGCGCGTCGGCGTCGTCGCGACCAGCGCGATGCGCGACGCCGGCGGCGGTGAGGCGCTACGGGAGCGCGTCCGGAACCTCTTCGGCGTCGACGCCCGGATATTGTCGGGGGCCGAAGAAGCGCGCATGGCCTTCCGGGGGGCCATCGCCGGGATGAAGGACATCGAGGGACCGCACCTGGCGGTGTTCGACATCGGGGGCGGCAGCACCGAGGTGGTCCTTGGTCGCGTGGCAGATGGCGCGGCAGAGATCGCGTTTGCCTCCAGCTTCGATCTGGGAAGTGTTCGTCTGACCGAGCGCCTCGTGTCGGGCGATCCGATCACGCCGGGCGAGATCGAAGCCGTGCTCGAGGCCGCGGGAAGCGGCTTCGCGAATGTGCCGGCGCTCGGCCTTGCGACGACACCGATCGGGACTGCGGGCACGATGACGACTCTCGCGGCCGTGTCGCTCGCGCTGGATCCCTACGACGGTGCACGCGTTCACGGACACGTGCTGGACGTCGAAGAGCTCCGCGCCGTCGTGGCTCGACTCGCCGCGATGACCGCGGAGGCGCGCCGCAACCTGCCAGGAATGGAGCCGAAACGGGCCGACGTCATCGTCGCCGGCGGCTGCATCGCGATGGCGCTGCTCGACCACTGGGAAGCCGCGCGCGTCCGTATCTCCGATCGCGGAGTGCGCTGGGGCCTCGCCGAAGAAATCGCACGCGAGCGCGAGCCAAACGAGAAGAACTAGCTGCTAGTGACGCCCACATAGCCCTCGGAGTAAGGGCCTGCGGTGATTGACAAAGGGATGCAAGGCAACTAGAGTGCGCGTGCCTGTCTGCATGACTTCGGGCCGGGATTCTCTTTCCGGTCTGGAATGAATCCCGAAGCTTCCTAGTTCCCGCTCAGGCCGCGTGCGTTGTAGTCGTGCCGAAACAGGCCCGCCACGCCGTACGGCAGGATGCTGTGTTCGCTTTCGCACACGAAGGAGACCCGATGCAAGCTGCTACCGACGTGAAGTTCAAGGTGGGCGACAAGGCGGTCTACCCGGCGCAGGGCGTCGCAGAAGTCATCCGCATCGAGGAGAAGGACATCGCTGGCATCCGCCAGCAGTTCTACGTCCTTCGCATTCTGGACACCGACCGAAAGATCATGGTTCCAGTCGCCAATGCCGGCGCCGTCGGGTTGCGCGAGGTCATCAGCGAGCTGGAGATCCGCGAAATCTTCGACATCCTGCGCGAGCGCACGCTCGGATTCGACAACCAAACGTGGAACCGCCGTTACCGCGGGTTCATGGACAAGATCAAGACGGGATCGATTTACGACGTCGCCGAGGTTCTTCGCGATCTGTACCGACTGAAGACCGACAAGCAGCTCAGCTTCGGCGAGCGCCGGATGCTCGATACCGCCCGCACGCTGATCGTGAAAGAGATCGCGATCGCGCGGAAGCAGACCGAAGAGCAGGTCAAGACGGAGATCGAAGCGATCTTCGTTACGAACTGATCGCCCCGCTCGGGCTTACTGCGGCGTAGCGGCGTCGCTCAAGATACCGAAGTCCCAGCTTTCCTCGGGATCGCGAAGACCTGCGACGGCGACTTCGACGCGGCGGACCAGCTCCGTCGGCGAAGACGCGCTGCCGCCCCGCACCCCGACCGCGACACGGCCTGGCCACTGCCAGATCCGGGCCTCGAGCACCCCCTCGACGCCGTAGACGAGCTCCAGCGTGCGGCGGAGCCGCGGAGTGAGCGCTGTGATCGCAGGGTCGTCTATCATGGCAAGTCGCGCTAACACGGGCCAAGGGGGCTCTCAAGCTGGGCCCTTGGCGTGTGCCACATTGTGCCGAGTGTGATCGCCCGATCCGGCGCACCCAAACCCGACGCATCGCGTTAAGTGAAACAATTTCAGCCCGATTGCATGTGGCACAATCGGTGCTCTGTAGATGGGCGGGATGATCGGCACGACGAGGACCCGCAGATGGGGTGCGCCCGCTTGGGTGGCCCTTGTCGTCATCGCGAGCCACTGGCTCGGGTGCAACCTCGTGCCGCAAACGCTGCCACCGGGCCCGGGAAGCGACGATAGCCTCGGGGGCGGGAACGGCGGAGCCGCTCCGCCGAGCTCCAGCGGATCGACGACCGCAGCCGCGTCGGACGCAAGCGCGTTCGTCATCGGCGTGGGCTCGTCCGACGGCGGCGGAGGCGCCGCATACCAAGAGAGCCCTGACGCCGGACGGGCGAACGTTGACGCCGGACCGTCTGAGGGCCCACCGGGCTCGGGCCCACCTGGCTCGGACTCACCAGGCCCCGACGCGAGCGCCGACGCGGCCGTTGGTGACGGAAGCGACGAGGAGAGCGGCTGCGAGGCGCGCCCGTGCTTGGACGCGGGCAAAGCCGACGACGGCGGCGACGTCCCCGACTGACTTACGCGCGGAAAGGCGCGACGCGATCGTGGGCGTTTCGGCGCGACGGGATCAGGGTCGCTTCGCCGCGACGTACTCGTCGAGCACGTTGGCGGTGAACTCGGCGAGGATGCCGTCGGTGACGCGCAAGCGGCGCGACATGTCCCGGGCGATGTTCAGGACGACGAGTGTGTAGGCCTTGAGGTCGGCGCGATAAAGGGCGTCCATGTCCTCGCTCGTCATCTTGAGCAAGCGCGACGGCGCGAGAGCGCGCACCGTGGCGGAGCGCGCTTGCATGTCGATCATCGACATCTCGCCGAAGAAGTCGTGGGGGCCCAGGATCGCGATGCGCGTATCGCGGCCGCGGCGACTGCGTTTTTGCACTTCCATTTCGCCCTCGAGGAGGACGAACATCTCGCGCGCAGCGCCATCGCCCTCGCGAAACACCGTGTCGCCCGGCGCAACGCGCACCACCTTGAGCATGCCCGCGATGCGGTCGAGCACCTCGTCGCTCAGCGCTCCAAAGAGGCCGATCTCGCGCAGCGTTGCGATCGAGATGGGCGGCTCGACGGTGTCGCGCGGTGGCGGGGAAGAGGGCGTCGGGCTCATGCGGGTCGGAGTATACGCGCGAGCCTCGGTTCGCGAAGCCCGTCAGGTGAGCTGCTTGGTGAAAACGATCCTGCGGCGGCCCAGGCCAGCGTAATCGTCCACCTCGCGCGCGTCCCAGCCGAGCGCAACGTGGAAGCGGATCGAGCCCTCGTTGCCCGGGGCCGTGATCGCCTTCATCCGGCTGCACCGCGCGTCGCGGCAGTCCTGGGTGAAGCGGTCGTAGAGCAGGCGGCCCACGCCGCGACGCCGATGGTCCGGGTGGATCCCGACGAGGTGCACGTACCCGATGCGCACGTCGTCGACGGTGCCCACCGGGCCGCCCGGCGCCTGGAACCCGAGCAAGAACCCGATCATCTCGGGACCCTTTTCGACCACAAGCGCGCGGTCGCCGAGCTCGTAGAAGAAAATGGGGTGCGCGAACGTGCTGATCGGGCCACCCCACCAGTGGTCGATCACCTCGACGATCCGGTCGAAGTCGTTCTTCTCGATGCGTCGGACGTGCATGGCTTCCCCCGACAAGACTCGTCCCTTTCGGTACGCCCTGCAACAAGAGCGGCAGGGCCGCGACGCGGCGCGATCTTGACGCGCGCCCTCGCTTCCGTCACGAGTCTTCGCGTGACCGCTCCCGGAAAGCCCGTGCTCGTTGCCCCGTCGATCCTCGCCGCCGATTTCGGCAAGCTCGCGCAAGAGGTACGCGCCGCAGAAGGCGCAGGAGCCGACTGGATCCACGTCGACGTGATGGACGGTCGGTTCGTCCCCAACATCACGCTGGGCCCGCCGGTCGTGAAGGCCATTCGCGCCGCCACCACGCTCCCGGTCGACGTACATCTGATGATCGTGGAGCCCGAGAAGTACGTCGACGACTTCGCGCGCGCGGGCGCCGACGTGATCAGCGTGCACGTCGAGGCCTCGCCGCACCTGCACCGCACGCTCCAGCACATCCATGGCCTCGGCAAGCGCGCGGGCGTCGTCCTCAACCCGGCCACGAACGAGGACACCCTCCGCTACGTCCTTCCGCTCGCGGACGTGGTGCTCGTGATGAGCGTGAACCCCGGCTTCGGAGGGCAAGCGTTCCTTCCGGAGACGCTCGCGAAGGTGCGCGCCATCCGCAAGATGATCGACGACGCGGGCCTCGCTGTAGACCTCGAGATCGACGGCGGCATTGCCCCCGACACGGCCGCCCGGGCTACCGAGGCCGGCGCGCGTGTGCTCGTCGCCGGGAGCGCCGTCTTCACGACCCCGAACTACAGCGAAGCGATCGCCGCCATCCGTCGAGAAGGCACGCGCGGAATCGCGCAAACGCGATGACGCGCTCCGGGCGCACCCTGGCGGCGCTCGTATTCCTCCCCTGCTGGGCATGCGGATCGAGCACTGCGCCGGCGCGCACCGCGCCGACGCCCACGCCAGCCGCCAGCGCAGTCGCGACGGGCACGGCAGTCGCCCCCTCACCGTCTGCACGGGAGGGCATGGCCCCCGTGCCGCCCGCCTCCGACGAGACGGCGCGGATCGCGACGATGCTCGCGCAGGTGCAACGGGTACGGCAGCTCGACGCAACGAAATCCGTCCCCGGCGTGGAGCTCGATCGCGCGGCGCTCATCGCGCACGTCAAGGCTCACGTCGCGCGCGAGTTACCCCCACAGGCGATCCGCAACGAGGGTCTCGAGCTGCAGCTCTTCGGCTTCTTGCCGACCGAGTATGACTACGAGGGCGCAGAGTACGATCTCCTCGAAGAACAGCTCGCCGGCTATTACGAGCCCGCCGACGGCACGATGTACCTCGCGAGCGATCTGCGCGCAGACGAAGCGGACGCCACGCTCGCGCACGAGCTCGTGCACGCCCTGCAGGATCAGCACTGGGACCTCGAGCGCCGATCGCGCTACCACCAGGGCGCAGGCGACGAGGCCGAGACCGTGAGCGCGCTCGCCGAGGGCGACGCGACGAGCGCGATGTACGACATGATCGTGCCGCGAGTCCTCGGCGCGAACGCGACGGCGCTCGACGTGCCCGACATCTCGGGGCAGATTCGCGAGGGCATCAGCCAGGGACCGGGCGCAAAGGCACCGAGCGTGATGCGGTCCTCGCTCGCAGCGCCGTACATCTACGGCACGCTCTTCGTGAATGCCCTCCGCCGCCAGGGCGGATGGGCCGCGGTCAATCGCGCGTGGGAGGAGCCTCCGACGACAACCGAACAGCTCCTGCACGTCGAGAAGTGGCTGGCGCACGAACCCGCGAAGGCAGTCTCCGCGCCGCCATTTGCCTCGCTCGGATCGAGCTGGATGCCGAGCGACGAGGACTCCGAAGGAGAGCTCGGTGCGCGCACCGCGTTCGAAGAATGGCTTTCGCTCTCCGACGCTGCACAGGTGGCCGGCGGCTGGGGCGGTGACCGCGCGGTGCTGGTCGTGAACGGCGATCGCGCGGCCTTTGGCTGGAACATGCGATACGACGCCGGCCTCCCTGGCCCACCCCGCGCGGCGCGTGCATTCACGCTCATCGCGCGCGCCCTCGAGCATCTCCTGGGCCCCGCCGCGTCCAGCGACCGCGACGCCGTATGCCACGAGCGCAAGGACCGCGGACCCATCGCGATCGCACACAAGGGGCTAGACCTCATCGTCACACTCGGGCCGGCACACGTCGGGCCCTGGTCCAGCGCCGGCAACTGCGCCCTTGCGATGAAGTGGATCCGCGAGATCGAGGCGACGCGCTAGTCCGGTCTAGCGCGTGATGGCGCGCGTCCGCCGCGCCACGATCGATTCGCGCGCCAGCTCGTCGGCGCGCTCGTTGAGCGGGACGCCGCTGTGCCCGGGGACGTAGACGAGGCGCACGTCGCGTGTGGCCAGGACCGCGCGTACCTTGGCCACCAGCTCCTGGTTGGCCTTGGCTTTCCACCCCTTTTGCAGGACGCCGATCGAATACTGGCTGTCGGTGTGGACGAGGATGGCCGCCGGCTCGGGCGATGCCCACTCGACGGCGCGAAGGATCGCGGTGAGCTCGGCCACGTTGTTCGTGGATTCGCCGATGAAGTCGAACCCCTCGTGCACCTTGCCCTCGGGCGAAATGAGCACGACGCCGCAGCCGGCGGGCCCCGGGTTGCCCGAGCACGCGCCGTCGGTGTACGCGATCCACGCGCGGGCCGGGCGCGGGGCGGCACCCGACCCGGAGGCGCTTGCGGGCGCGGGCGTCGCCCCGCTGCCCGAAATCCTCGCATGCACCCCGGACGACGCGCGAGGCGGTCCGTCGTCGTCCGCAATGAGGGGAGTGCCCGCGCGGATTTCGAGGTTGCGCACGGCTGCGTGGTAGGCGCGGTCCGACGTCGCGCCGTACCGGATCTCCACGCGGCCCCCTTCGGCCGCCGGCGCGCCGTCCGGCTTGGCGCGCACGAGCACACGCTGTCCCCGCAGGGTTGCCTCGATCCAGGGCATCTGGCGGGGTCGGTTCTTACCACGGACGCTGCCTGGAGCACGCCCCGATCCGGTGCCGCCCGAGCGCCGCCGATGCTATGGTCGCCGCCGGATGGCGCCGACGGATCGACCGAGACCGTTCGTTCTCATCGTGCTCGATGGCTTCGGCGAGCGAGCCGAGCGATCCGACAACGCGGTGCGCCTCGCCAAGACGCCGGTCCTCTCGGCGCTCCTCCAAGAGTACCCGCACGGTGTGCTCGGCACGAGCGGCCCGGACGTGGGCCTGCCACCCGGGCAGATGGGCAACAGCGAAGTCGGACACCTGAACCTGGGCGCCGGGCGCATCGCCGTGATGGACATCTCGCGCATCGACGCCGCGGCGGCGGACGGCTCGCTCGGCCACAACCCCGTTCTCGCGCGCGCGATGGCGCAGGCCAAAGAGACGCGGGGGCGGCTGCACCTCCTCGGCCTGGTGAGCGACGGCGGCGTGCACTCCACGCTCGCCCACCTGCTCGCGATCGTCGAGATGGCCCGCGGCGTCGCGCCCGTCGTCGTGCATGCGTTCCTCGACGGCCGCGACGTGCAGCCCGGCACCGCGCCGGGCTACATCGCAGAGCTCGAGGCCAAGCTCGCCGGCGCCGGCACCATCGGCACCGTGTCGGGTCGGTACTGGGCCATGGATCGCGACAACCGCTGGGAGCGCGTACAGCGCGCGTACGCGGCGATCGTCGAGGGGTCCGGCCCGCGATACGCGTCGGCCCACGCCGGCATCGAGGCGAGCTACGCGGCGGGCAAGACCGACGAGTTCGTGGAGCCGTTCGTCGTCGGCGACTACGCGGGCATCGTCCCCGCCGACGCAGGTCTTCACTTCAACTTTCGCCCGGACCGCGCACGCGAGCTCACGCAAGCGCTGGCGGTGCCGGCGTTCGATGCGTTCGAGCGCAAGGGCGGCAAGGCGCCGCTCGAGGACCGCTACGCGTGCATGACGGCGTACGACGCCAAATTCGGCCTCCCCGTCGCGTTTCCCAAAGAGAAGTTCACGAACATCTTCCCCGAGATCGTCGCGCGCGCGGGGATGAAGCAGTTTCGCTGCGCCGAGACGGAGAAGTACGCCCACGTCACGTATTTCTTCAACGGCGGTCGCGAGGAGCCCTTCGACGGCGAAGACCGCAAGATGCTCCCTTCGCCCAAGGACGTGGCGACGTACGACCAGAAGCCCGAGATGTCCGCCGCAGGTGTGGCCGAGGCGGTGCGCGCCGCGGTGGCCAGCGCCAAATACGACTTCGTGCTGGTGAACTTCGCCAACCCCGACATGGTCGGGCACACGGGCGTGCTCGACGCGGCGATCCACGCGGTAGAGGTCGTCGACGCGGGCGTCGGGAAGATCGTCGAGGCGACGCTGGCGCTCGGCGGCGCGGTGGCCATCACCGCCGACCACGGCAACTGCGAGCTGATGAAGGACCCGGCCTCGGGTCACCCGCACACCGCGCACACGCTCAACCCGGTCCCGTTCATCTACGTCGATCGCGACGATCGCAGCGTGCAGATTCGCACGGGAGGTCGCCTCTGCGACGTCGCGCCGACGATGCTCGACGTGATGCACCTGCCCCAGCCCACGGAAATGACGGGCCGTTCGCTCCTCGTCCGCGGTTAGGCGCGGAGAGCGGAGCGGGAGGCGATCGTGGCGGGCTTGCCGACCATCGAGGGGTTTCGCCTCCTCGACGAGCTGGGCTCGGGCTCGCTCTCGACGGTGTACAGTGCCATCGAAGAGCCGCTCGGCCGCACCGTCGCGCTCAAGGTCCTCAAGAACACGATCGCTCCCGACTCGCCCTTCGCTGCGCAGCTCGAACGCGAGGCGCGTCTGCTCGGCACCCTGTCGCACCCGAACATCGGGCTGCTCTACGCCTTCTCGAAGACGGCGGCGGGCATGCACCTGGTGCTCGAGTACGTCGACGGGTTCAGCCTCGCGACGATCCTGAAAAAACGGCCCGCGCTGCCGCCCGACGTCGTCGCCGGGATCGGGGCCTCCGTGGCGCACGGGCTCGCCCACGCGCACCAGCGCGGGATCGTGCACCGCGACATCAAGCCCGCGAACGTCCTCTTGAGCAAGCGGGGCGAGGTGAAGATCCTCGACTTCGGGATCGCGCAGCGCACCCGCGCGGCCGAGGACACGCTGACGCTTGCGCCGACGCGCGTCGAGGACGTCGCCGCGTTCGGGACGCCCGCGTACATGGCGCCCGAGCAGATCCTCGGCGAGAACGTGGATGCGCGCAGCGACCTGTTCTCGCTCGGCGTCGTCCTCTACCAGCTGCTCTGCGGCGCGCGCCCGTTCGAGCGTGGCGACGAATCGGACCAGCGCCCGGCCGCGCACCGCATCCGCCGCGATCCGCCCATTCCGCTGCATCGCCGCGCGCCGGACGTGCCGGGACCGCTCGAGCGCATCGTGATGCGCTCCATCCAGAAGCTGCCGGCCGACCGCTTCCAGACCGCCGACGCGATGGCCGAGCCGCTGGAAGAGTTCTTGCGGTCGCGGTCCGGTCTGCGCGGCGACGCGCTGCTCTTGCAGGCGCTCGAGGCCGCTGGCCTCGTCACGCCCACGGAAGGCCGCGACGCCGTCCCGGCGAGGCGCACGCGCGAATCGCCGCGGGGCGCAATCGTGGGGCTCGCGATCCTGGGCGCGCTCGCCGTGGGCATCGGGGCCGCGCTTCAGACGAGTGTGCACCGCGACGGAGACGCCGCCGGCACGCGGCCGCTCGAGTTGCTGCCGGCACAAGGGGGATACCTGCGCGTGCTCGCGACGCCGTGGGCCGAGGTGTGGGTCGACGGCCAGCGCGTCGACGTGACGCCGTTCGCGCGGGCCATCCCGCTGCCCGAGGGGACGCATTTCGTGACGCTCGTCCACCCGAAGGCGCCGCCACAGAAGCACACGGTGTCGATCGCGACGGGCGAGACGCGGACGCTCGACGTCGTGATGGCCATCGCGCCTGGCGCCGCCGAAGACGCGGCGCCGAGCGCTCCCCTGTCGGAGAAGGAGAAGCCCCGATGAACAAGGCCCGACCTCTTGCGTTCGCGGTCGCCGCAGCGACCATCGGCGCAGGAACCGGCGACGCCCGCGGGTTCACGCACATCGTGAAGCCCGGGGAAACGCTCGCGCTCATCGCGGAGCACATCTACGGCGACCCCAAGCTCGAGACGGTGCTCGTGGGCGCGAACGCGCTCGACTCGCAGGGCGGCACCGTGATCGTGCCCGGCATGCGCCTCGAGGTGCCCGCACCCGGCCATCACACGGTGCTGCAGGGCGAGTCGTGGGCCGACCTGGCGCTGACGTGGCTGGGCGCTGGCGACCCGCCGCGGACCGAGCTACTCGCGGTCTCGAACAAGGGCGTGCCGTGGATCCCGCCCGTCGAAGGGCAGGAGATCGAAGCGCCCGCGGTCGTGACGTACATCGCGGGCGACGGCGAGACGATCAACTCGATCACGCAAAAGTTCTGGGGCGACCCGAACCGCGGATGGGA
>Ga0302326_10028090_pt1 | contig 11332 bp, 7 predicted proteins | sample Palsa_T0_3_FD_202264 | JGI IMG/M metagenome (GOLD analysis project Ga0302326, IMG submission 202264) | Peat permafrost microbial communities from Stordalen Mire near Abisko, Sweden - Palsa_T0_3 | ecosystem: Environmental > Terrestrial > Soil > Palsa > Peat permafrost | place: Sweden: Abisko...
CGATTCCTGAGGGGTGGGGACCGACCGATCGTCATGCGGATCACGAATCGCACCGCGCAGCGGTGGCCCGGGTTTGGCGACCCCGATGCTGTCGTGGTCTGCCTTCAGTGGATCGCGGCCGATCGGTCCATCCTCGCTGACGAGCAGCTCGAATCGCTCATTCTGCCGATGGATCCCGGGACGTCACGCGTCCTCGCTCCCGTTGTGGGGGCTCCCGACGCCACCGGCTCGGTCCAGCTCCAGATCCAGGTGAGGTCGCGGTCCGGACAGACCCGGTCACCTCGCGCGACCATCCGCTTCGACCTTGAGGACGCAATGCCCGCACCCACCAGCCGCGAGGTGCGCCCGGGGCGACGGCGTGGCCTTCGACTCCTACTTCGGAGACACCCCGGAATCCCGCGCATCCTCCACCGCATCTGGCTCGGAGGCGGGGAGATGCCAGAGACGCACGCCAGATGCGGGGAGTCGTGGAAGGAGCACCATCCAGACTGGACGTTCAGGCTGTGGACGGATGCCGATGCGCCGATGCCCGATGGCGTCGAGCGCGCCCGCAACGTCGGAGAGCGCACCGATCTGGTCCGCTACGAGATCCTCCGCCGGCACGGCGGGATCTATGCCGACACCGACGTCGAGTGTCTCCGTCCGCTCGATGAGCTGCTCGACGGCGTAGTGGCGTTCGCCGGGTATGAGGTGCCCGGGCGGTTGTGCAACGCCCTCATCGGAGCGGTACCCGGCCACCGGGCGTTCACCGACGCGGTCGTGTCGGTTCAGCGCACCGTCGGGACTGGCCTCTACCCGTTCGCCACCGCCACGACGTTTCTCACGCGGGTCTTGGAGCCGGTGCCGGATGTGACGCTGTTCGCCGCAGAGCGCTTCTACCCGTACCTGTGGGACGAACCGGACCCAGGCCCGGCGGGTTATGGCGACGCCTACGCGGTCCACCACTGGGCGAAGAGCTGGCTTCCACCATCCTGACCGTGCGGCTCGTTGACCCCGGCAGCGGCCTGTGCGCGCCTGTAGCGGCGGCGTTTGCCCGGGCCCGGAGGTTCGCCCGATCCACCGCTGAGTGCCATGTGGGAAAGCGGCCTCTCGACATCCGCGGTTAGCGCAGGCGATCCAACTTGCCAACGCTCGCGAGCGGCGAGCGTCAACGTCGGAGCGCGCGCAGCCAGCCACCCAGGCGCAGGACCGGCAGCAGATGCCCCCGTAGCCGCCACCAGCCGCCTTGCTCGACGCGGCACAGCGTGTCGTGACGCGAGTGCAGGAATGCCATTGTCTCCTCCTGCGAGGAGACTGCCTGCTCGAGCCGCACGTTCTCCGCGCGTGTCTGCTCGAGCTCGCGGCACAGGGCGCCGTGACTCGAGTGCTGGAGGGCGATGGCCTTCTCCTGCGAGGCGATGGTCTCCTCCTGCGAGGAGACTGCCTGCTCGAGCCGCGCGTTCTCCGCGCCTGCCCGCTCGAGCGCATCCTCGGCCGCACGCAGATCGGTCTGCCGGCGGTGCGCAGTCAGGAGCCCCGCCAGCTCTCCGTTCATCCAGGCCATCAACGTCCAGTCGGTGCCCTTGGCGGTGACGAGCTCCATCAGCACGCGTGCCCCGGCGAGATCGCAGGTTCCGTCGCTGGCACGGAGCTCCGGCACGAGGTAGAAAAGCGACGGGCCCATCAGGACGCGGTGGCGCTCGTAGAATCGCGCTTGTGCGTCCAGGAGCTCGACGGAGATCGAGCGGGCAGGGAAGCTTGGGCCCTGTATTTGCTTCGGAGTCAGGTGGTGGAGCGCGAGCGCCTCTCGCGACCGGCGAAAGCTGCCGGGGCGCGTGAGCGAGACGCGGTAGCACCACTCGTTGTCCTCGAAGTACGCCGACATCCGCTCGTCGATCGGAAACTCCTCCAGCAGCTTGCGCCGCACGAGAATCGCGGTGCCGGGAGCCCATCCGGCTGGGCCACTGGGAGGTAGGGCGGCATGTGTGAACGGAAGGTCAGCGCCGATCAGGCCGAAGCTCGCAATCTCGTCCGTCAACTCGATCGAGCCGCCGGAGTGAGACACGATCCCCTCGGCCGTGACGACCGTCGCGGACACGGCGCCGGCATCTGGGTGAGCGTCGAGCTCGGCGAGCATATGCTCGAGTGCGCCGGGCAGGAGCTCGGCGTCGTCGTCCAGGAACAGCACCAGCTCGCTGTCCGCCAAGCGCGATCCGAGCTGACGTCCCCCTGCGCAGCCGAGGTTGCGATCCGCGTGCACCAGCTGCGCATTGGCGCGAGCGGCGCACTCGGCGTCCAGGTCGCGCGCGGCCGCGTGTGCGGAGTTGTTGTCGATCACGAGGACGCGTAGCGGCGTTTCGCTGAGCTCGAGCGAGTCGAGCGCACGACGCGCAAGCCGGGGCCGATCGCGAGTCAGTACCACAGCGGTGATCCGGGGAACCGGCGAGCGGCCGCTCGGGTGCGGCGCCGGCATCGCAAGCGCGGTTTCGCGCAGCTGATGCAGCGTTTGCTGCCCCGCGGGATCGAGCGCGGCCGGCTGCGGGCGGACATCGCCTCGAGGCTTCTCGTCGATCCGAGCCACGCGGTAGCCGCCCAGCACCTCCTCGGCCATCGAGTCGAGCGCGTCGTGGCGAGACGGGGGGTACTGCACGCGCTTGCCCATCAGCGCCGCCGCGATCATCACGTGGACGCGATCCGTGCGCACCAGCTCATGGGCGGCGATCGCTGAAAGCCAGGCGGCCAGGTCGGGCGTGGTCAGCGAGATGTCGTCGTTGTCCGGCGGGAGCGGAAATGTGTCCCCGCCGTCGCTGCGGAAGGCATTCAGCACGCCGCTGCCGCTCTGGACGTAGGAGGTGAAGTCGAAGTAGAACGCGCAATCGTGCGCCAGGCGCGTGTCACACAGGGACGCGATCCGTTCTTGCGAACCGGGTTCGCTGCAGAAAATGGTGGCAGTTGTGCGCACCAGCGCCCGCCGGACGTCGTCGTCGTCGGCGTCAAGCCAGGATGGCAACACGATCACGCGCTTGAACCGCATCTCCGCAACGGCGAGCGACCGTGACGTCAACGCAATATGCGGACGGCAGAAAGCTCCGCCGCCTGCGAACAGCGCAGTGTCGCCAGAGGCGCCGCACAGCTCGGCGAGATCAAGCTCGCGATATGCCGCCCCGGCGAGCAGCCGCCTGACACCGGCGGCCACCAGCTCGTCGCCGATGCCGCGCGCACCCGGCACCAGCGTCAGGTCCGCCGGCGAGCCGATCGCCTCGAGGATCTCCTCGCGGCTGCGCTCGATCGAGGGGAGCTCGAGCCCGGTCACCGCCATCTCCTCAACCCGGACCAGAGCCCTGCGCCCGCTTCTGCTGGGCCGCGGCGGCCGCCATCGCTGTCCGCTGTGACATCGCGGCAGGCCAAGCAGGGATTCACGAGCAGATCAGAGATCCTCGGCGATGTGCGGCGCTTCGCGGTTAAACACCCAGAAGCCCAGCACGAACACCACGGCCACGAGCGCGAGCGGCGCCAGAAGCGCTGACCAGCTCCCGAGCACCTGTCCGGCGCTGAGCGTTGCGCGGTTGATCATCGCGTGGCGGAACTGCTGAAAGACGGTCACCAGGGGGTTGAGCGTGTAGAGGTGGTACAGGAACTGGTCGAGCCCGCCGTGAGCGAGCTTTTCTTTCACTGTTTCAGCCGGGATGATCACGGGTGAGGAATAGAAGAGGATCTGGGCGAACACATCCCAGATCGGCTGGATGTCGCGGAAGCGCACGAACAGCGCCGATAGCAGCATGGCGATTCCTGTCGTGAGCACGGCCAGCATCGCGATGATCAGCGGCAGCTCGAGCCAGCTCAGCATCGGTCGCACGCCGGCGAGGAGAGAGAAGATCATCACCACGATCAGGTTCAAGCCGAGATTGAACGCGGAGAGGAGCGTCACCGAGATTGGAATCACCAGCCGCGGGAACTCGATCTTTCGCACGAGATTCTCCCGATCCACGACGCTTCGCACTGCGCCAGCCGCGGTTTCGCTGAAGAAGGTGAACAGGACGATCGAGCCCAGCAGTTGTGCGCCGTAGAAGTGACCCGCCGCGCCTTTGCCCTTGTCCACTTTGAAAATCACCACGAAGAACACGTACAGCACGCCGAACAGCAACAGCGGCCGCATCACCTGCCACACGTACCCGAGCGCCGACCCGAAGAACTTCAGTTTGAACTCGCTGAGCGCGATGTGGTAGGTGAGGTGCCAGAATCGCGCCCAGCTGTCGCCCAGCGCACGTGGACCGCGGATCGGCTGTCCGAGCGGCTCCGAGATGCTCGGTGCGCTCACCGAATGTCTCCAGCCGGTTGGACCTCGCTCGCCGGCTCGACGCGGGTGACCGCCGTCTCCACGGGAAGCTCCACCATCCCGCCGCTCGAGCTCGTGCCGGTGACGACGAATGAGAGGCCGCCCGCGTAGCGGTCAATGACGTCCACGCCCTCGCCACGGTGGGTGATCGTGAGGATCGGCTGGTAGCGCCCGGGGGCAAGCATGTTGTGGCAGGAGAAGGCGAACAGGGCATTTTCGCCCGCGGCGAATGCGCCTGTGTGCTCGCGGTCCTTTGCCGTGGTCGCCACCACGACCGGCTGGCGCTGCTCGTTGAACAGCGCCATGCTCACTGCTGGATCGATTACGTCAGCGTTGAACGTAACCAGCACGTTCAGCGTCAGCGGCTCGGCCTGTGGGGCAACAGCTCGTTGCTCGGAGGGGTCGTCGCCGAGCCAGACATAGCTCACGCGCGCCGCGCCGTCGCCCATGCGGGTGGTGTCCACGACCACGTCCCCCCGGCCGACCTCGCGACCGAAGGAGATCTCCAAGTAGCGGTCAGCCACGTCGCGTGGGTCACCGATCGCCACGATCTCGCCTCGCTCGAGCAGCATCGCGCGATGACAAATGCGCGTGACCGAGGCCATGTCGTGCGTGACAAAGACTACCGTGCGTCCTTCCTCGCGCATTCGGTTGAAGACGTCGAAGCACTTCTGCTGGAACGAGGCGTCGCCCACGGCCAGCACCTCGTCGATCAGCAGGATGTCGGCGTCGACCTGGATTGCCACCGAGAAGGCCAGACGCACATGCATGCCCGAGGAGTAGTTCTTGAGCTTGAGGTCCTGAAACTCCTCGAGTTCGGCGAACTCGATCACACGCTCATAGCGAGCCCGCGCCTCCCGGGGAGAGAGGCCGAGCATGATCCCGTTCAGTGCGACGTTCTCATAGGCCGCCAGGTCGGGATTGAAGCCGACGCCGAGCTCGATGAAGGTGGACATCCGACCGTTGCACCAGATCTTTCCCTCGTCTGCCCGGTAGACGCCCGCGAGGCACTTCAGCAGCGTGCTCTTGCCACTGCCGTTTCGCCCGACAATTCCGAAGAACTCTCCTGGCTCGACCGAAAAGGAGATGTCCTTCAGTGCCTGCAGCTGTTCGTGGCGGGAGCGCCGCAGCGGGTGCAGGGCCCGCTCCTTCAGCGTGTGGCTACGCTCCTCGGGAATCTTGAAGCGCTTCTGAACTCCTTGGGCGGCCAGCGCAGGGCGACCTCGAGCGGCTGTCTCCTCAGTGGGCACGTCACTGCAGGGTACAGCCGAGGGTCGCCGGGACCGGAGGGTACGGCTCAGCGCGCGCGTCGAAAGCGGCCGCCGGCAGCGCGACTGACGGCTCGCGCTGCGAGGAATGAGCGCGACAGGACGCCAAACAGCGGCCGGCTCAGCCAAGGATGCGCGCTCAGCGCGAGCAGCGCCCTCTGGAGACCCTGGGGCAACGACCCGCGCGGGCCGATCAGACCAAGCCCGAAGCCGACCTCGGCGTTGAGCTCGTCATACATGCGCTGGGCGTGTTCGCGCTCGCCTAGCAGCCTCCTGGCTGCAGCCTGGTCGACGAAGCTCAGCCGGCTTTCGCGCTCTGCCGTATCGCGGCTCAACGTCGCAGCGTCACGCACCGGAGCGATCGCCGCCTCACGGTAGATGTCGACCATCGCGCCGGCGGCGGACGCCCAGGTCATGCGCCTCGCGGCCTCCGCCAGCGCGTCCACGTGGCGCTTGCGGGCACTCGCGTCCGTCAGCAGAGCGTACGCCGCGGCCGCACTCGCCTCGGGGTCCCACGGGAGGATCGTCGCCGTCCCCTCCGGCGCGGCCTTGGCCAGGGAGGACTGAGGTGCGAACACGCAGGGGACGCCCTGCAGGGCCGACTCGAATGGGACGAGGCCGAACCCCTCGTACACCGACGGGTAGAGGACCGCGCCGGCGTGACCGATGAGCCACGCCTTTTCCTCCTCGCTGACCGGTCCCAGGTCCAGCATGGCCTCGCGCAGGTCGGCGTGCTCTTCGAGGAAGGCGCGCTCCAGCTCGAGCGAGGAGCCGTGCGGGATGTGGGTGCCGGCCAGCACGAGCGTCCCCTCCCAGTCGTGGTGCTCACGAAGCGCAGCGAGCAGGCGCAGCGCAAAGACCCGGTTCTTGTGCAGGAAGTCGGTGCCCAGGCAGAGCATGAAGCCGGCAGCCAGGGATGCGCCACGGCCATCATCCAGCGCCGCTGGGCGTTGCGGCTCTGCCGAGCTGCGGTGATCAAGGCCGGGAGGCACCGTCCTGATGCGCTCCTCGGCGACAAGCTCGTCCGACAGCAGCTCGCGCAGGGTGTGATCGGAGAAGACGACCACCCGCTCGGCGGCCGCAAGGCCGAAGCGACTCGCGCGGCGGTAGTCGTCCCAAGCGTCGAAGTCGATGAAATAAGCGGGGTTGCGATAGGCGATCAGGTCGAGTTGGCTGAGCACGAACCGCTCGCCGAGGGACAGCGCCAGTGCGACATCGCCCGGCGAGAACGTCTGCTGTGGACGATGAAAGATGGTGCTTCGCTGCGTGCTGGCGTCAAGGCTCTCGGCCGCCAGGATCTCCGTTCCCGGAAGGCCCTTCAGCAACTCCAGCGTCTCAGCGTCTATCCGCTCCGAGCGCACGAGCACGCGCAGCCGCAGCTCCCCGGTCCGCGCGAGCGCGAGGATCAGCTCGAGGATGTTGACCTGCGTGCCGGTGATCGAGGCGTCCAGGGCACGCGCGTCGAGCGTCACCGACAGCCGCGGGCGCGGCCCCCGTGCCGCCTCAAGAGCCCTCGTGAGGACGCCCGAGTCCGCGAGCGCGAGCGGCTCTGACAGGTATGGGTAGCGCTCGAGCACGATCGCGGGCAGTCCCTCGGCGCCCACACCGGGCGCCGTCCGATCAGTCCGCTCCGCCGGCGCGAGGCGCCCGACCACGACGTCGTCGGCGGCTACGTGGGCCAATCCCGAGACCACGCAACGCTGGGCGAAGTCCACCTCGAGCGCAGACCGCAGCTCGAGCTCCTCATCGAGCCCCCCTAGGAGCTCCAACGCGTCACGCCGCAGGAACACACACGGTCCCACCGCGCGGCTAAGACGTGGTCGCAGCCTGAGTGTGTGCTCGGAAACCCTGTCCGCGAGCTCCGCGAAATCCCCACCCGGATCGTTCTCGTCAAACAGCGCGAGCTCGGTGCCGGCGTCTGCCAGTGCGCTCGCCGTCGCCGTGTTGGTGTCGGCGCCGGCGGCGCCTTTGAGACGCTCGAGCCAGCCGGCGCTCAGGAGGCATGGCTCACTCAGCAGTAGGACATCGGCGGGCGCCGCCTGTGCGAGCGCGCGGTTGACCGACGCGGTGTCTGGTGCGACGCGAAGGAGCGGAACGCCGGGCTGAGTGTGCCGGCGCACGGACTCCAGACACTCCTGCAGATGCTCGCCCTCCTGCGTCGCGACCACGATGCAGACGCTTCCCCGGGTGTCGGCTTCGCCCATCTGGGGCAGCTCCTTCATGCTCATCGGGATCCGGGCCGGTGGACCAGTTAGCCTAGAGCAGTCTCGCGGCGGCCGGCGACATTTGGCGATAATGGCCGCCAGCCCGCGCCGATGACCGCCGACAATCCGACCAGACGGACAGCTCGCCGTTCCCGCCCGCTGCAGGGCTCGCGCGGGCGGTTGCGATCGCTGGCACGCAGAGGTCTCTGGCGGTGGGCGAGACCGTATGCTCGCCGCCGCGCTAGTCGAGCCGAGGCTGCGAGGAGCCTATCGCGCGTGGAGTCGGCGGTCGAGCGCCACAACGAACAGATCGAGCGCCTGGAGGACCTCGTTCGCGAGCTGGTCCTGACCGCCGAGTCGCTGCGGCGCGAGATCGCCGGCGGTGGCGCTGCCCCGGCGCAGTCGCGCGAGGAGACCTCGCAAGGGGGAGCATCCGAGGGCTGATGCAGGTCATCACGATTGCGACTCTGGGCAGCCTGCCGCGAGCGCTGACGCTGGGTCGGTCCCTTCAACGCCACCAGCCCGGCTGGCCGCTCGATGTGCTGCTACTGGCGGCCGACGATGTCATTGCGAGCGTCGATCGCGACGTGTTGCCGGCGTCGCTGCGGTTGCTCCCGCTGGCGGACGAGCTCGAAGGAGATCTCGCCCTGGAGGCGCTCTTGGCGCGCCACGGCGAGGAGGAGCTGACCAGCCTGCTCATGCCGCTGCTCCTGCTTCGCTACGCAGCTCGAACGGGCGAGCCCGTGCTGCACCTGCCGAGCGCCGTCTGGGTCCTCGCAGACCTCGAGCCGATCGAGTCCGCGCTCTCCTCACGCCACGTTCTGCTGGTGCCGCGGACAACTGTGGAGCTGCCGGACGACGGGCTGGAACCCTCCCGTGCCGAGCTCGAGCGGGTCGGCCGGATCGAGACGACGGTGATGGGAGTGGACGGAAGCTCTGATGCCAACGACTTTCTGGTGTGGTGGGCCGGGCACGTCGAAGAAGCGCTCGGGTCGCTGGACGTCCGCCGCGGCGGCTTCAGGCCGGAGGATCGTGGCTGGCTGGCGCGTTTCCTCGAGCTTGCACCTGCCCGCTTCTCGAGCGCGGTTCTGGACGATCCGGGCTGCAACCTCAACATGTGGAACCTGCCTTTCCACACGCTGCAGTCCGGACCGAACGGCGTGACGGTCGATCGGCGCTGGCCGCTGCGCTTTCTCAACCTGCCGGGCTTCGAGCCCGACCGCCCGTACCGCCTGAATGCGATGGCGAGCCGGGCGCGGGTCAGCCGCTCGTCCGTCCTTCATGAGCTCTGCGAGCGCTACGCCAGCGAGCTTGAGCAGAGCGGCTGGCGCGACACCGAGCATCGTGCGGAGGTTGGCCGGCGCCTCAGCGATGAGATCGTCTACGACGATTCTCTCCGCGCGATCTACGCTTCGGCACTCGCGCTTGGGGAGCCATCCTCAGACCTGTTCAGCGAGGAGGGGACACGTGCGTTTCTCACCTGGCTCGAAGGACCTGCCCCGCGCGGCGCTGCATACGGCATCAACCGCTACGTCTTCCACCGCGTGGCACGCGCGCGACCGGACGTGACCTGGAGCTTCCCCGACCTCGACGGCGACGACGGCCGGAAGTACGTCCAGTGGTGTTGGGCGTTCGGCCGAGACGAGCTTGCGATCCCGGATCGCTTCATGCCCGCGAGGCCGGCAGGACATCGCGGAGCCGTGCAGCCGCCCACGCCTGGAGCCGCACGGCCCGCCCGGCGGCGCCCACAGGCCGCAGCGGACGGGCTGACGGTCCGATTGACCGGCTACCTAGGCCATACGCTCGGCCTCGGCGCCGCAGCGCGCGGCTACGTGCAGGCACTCGGCGCGGCCGGCGTCCCGGTGAGGACGGTGACCGTGCCGCTGCATCACCTGGCCCTGCCGGTGGAGCTTGCTGCGGGGTACGGTCGTCAAGGCTTTGAGGACCTCGTGCAGGACGGAGATCACAGCTGCGAGATCGTCGCCGTCAACGCCGCCGAGCTCCCCGACTTCGTGGCGCGCCTGGGCGAGGACTATTTCAAGGGACCGCGCATCGGCATCTGGGGATGGGAGACCAACAGCATCCCTCCCAGTTGGCAGCGGGCGTTCGCATTCGTCGACGAGGTCTGGGTCTACTCGCGGTTCATGGCTGAGAACATCGGCGCCGTCGCGCCCGTTCCCGTCCTCCCGCTGCCGCCGCCCGTGGAGCGAGGAGTCGAGCCGGCGGCCCCGCTGCGCCTCGGGGTTCCGTCGGGCTTTCTGTTCCTGTTCGTGTTCGACTACCTGAGCACGGTGCAGCGCAAGAACCCCGTGGGCCTGATCGAGGCCTTCAAGCTCGCATTTGCGCCCGGAGAGGGGCCGCAGCTCTTGATCAAGACGATCAACGCTCCTCTGCGCCCGCTCGCGGAGGAGGAGCTTTTGTGGGCCGCGCACGGCCGATCGGACATCCATATCGTCGATAGATCTCTCAGCGGCGAGGAGATGGCCGGTCTTATGGCGGCCTGCGACTGTTACGTATCACTGCACAGGGCCGAGGGCTTCGGGCTGACGATGGCCGAGGCGATGGCGATCGGCAAGCCCGTCATCGGCACTGGCTACTCGGGGAACGTCGACTTCATGAACAGCGAGAACAGCTACCTGGTCGACTACACGATCGGTCGGGTCGGCCCGGACTGTGAGATTTACCCGCCCGAGGGCGAGTGGGCCGATCCCAGCAACGAGCACGCCGCCAAGCTGATGCGCAGCGTGTTCAGCGAGCCGGCAAAGGCCGCGGCGAGGGGGCAGAGAGCCGCGGCAGACGTCGCGCGCCTGCTCTCGGCGGATGTCACCGGACAGCGCATGCGCGACCGTCTCGAGCATCTCACCGGTCTGTCTCGCTCAGACTCGGGCTACGCGGTCTCGTCCAAGTGATCGGAGTCTTCCTTCTGGCTTGGGTCGTCTTCCCGGCCCTGATGCTCCTGCTATCCGGGGGTGCGGGCCTGGCGGTGCGTCGCGTCACCGGTCCGGTGGCCGTCCCGAGGGTGCTCATCGTTCCCGTCGGGCTGGCGCTGCTCGTCGTCGTTGGAGGCCTGTTCTGCTACTACGCGGCTCTCGCGCCCCTCGCTGCGCCGGCGTACGTGCTTGTCGCTGTGGCTGGTCTCTGGCTGGCAAGGGGGTCGCTGCGGCGCCTGGTTGATCGCCGGGGCAGGGGAATCGATTTCTGGGCGGTGGGCGCGGCGGCCGGCGCGTGGGCGATCGTGGCCGCCCCGGTCGTGCTCTCGGGCAAGCCCGGCTTCACCGGCTATGGGCACATCGTCGACATCTCCTATGAGTTCGATCTCGCGGCCCACTTTGCGCACAGTGGTCGCAGCATCCCTGCCGTCTCAGCGAGCTCTGCCTACCTCAACGACCTCGTCAAGTACCTCTCCACCGGATACCCGGGCGGAGGGCAGTGGACGCTGGGTGCGCTGTCCAACCTGATGCCCGTGGATCTGTCGTGGCTCTACCAGCCGTTCCTTGCGTTTCTGTCTGCGATCAGCGCCCTGTCGATCTATTCGCTGCTCGGTC
>Ga0302326_10028091_pt1 | contig 11332 bp, 7 predicted proteins | sample Palsa_T0_3_FD_202264 | JGI IMG/M metagenome (GOLD analysis project Ga0302326, IMG submission 202264) | Peat permafrost microbial communities from Stordalen Mire near Abisko, Sweden - Palsa_T0_3 | ecosystem: Environmental > Terrestrial > Soil > Palsa > Peat permafrost | place: Sweden: Abisko...
TCCGTGCAGCCATAAATCCTCCGTGATCGATGGTGGTTGGTCATCTACGATATCCCGCCATCATACCTGCCGGACAGCCCGCGTAGAACCTGCTGCACCCAACTGTTCGTTTGCCAGTCCCCGAAACTTGACGCCACCGCCTGCGCCGGTACATTCTCTGCCCACTATATGTCGCGGGCAGGGCGTGGTTGCCAGTAAACTTTCGCCCCTGTTTGTGCGTATAGTCGATATGAGTTTACTACAAGGAGCTAACGTGAAGATCGAGCCGAACTGATGGCTCATGCTGACCGAAACCCTGCATGGTCAGTCTGAGCCGACCATGCGGAAGCGGGACACGCTCAAACGTCCCGAGGGCTTCGGAAAGCGACAATCGAAGCTCGGATCGCCAGGTTAGGACGATCCAATGACCCGCAGGGGCCGAATCCCGAACTTTTCGGGAGCCGGCAGTCGCGAATGATTTCGTGGATTGCCGCGGAAAAGGCTTCCGCGGGTTTTGTGTTGGAAAGGGAAACGACTATGTCACGCGACCTGACGAAAATTCGGAACATCGGCATTGCCGCTCACATTGACGCCGGGAAAACCACCGTTTCCGAGCGCATCCTGTATTACACCGGGAAGATCCACAAGATGGGCGAGGTCCACGAAGGGACCGCCGTCATGGACTTTGACGAGGAGGAACAGAAGCGCGGCATCACCATCAACTCCGCCGCGACCACCTGCCCGTGGGACCGCAACGGCGAGCGCTACACGATCAACCTGATCGACACGCCCGGCCATGTGGATTTCACTGCCGAGGTGGAGCGTTCCCTGCGCGTGCTCGACGGAGCCGTCGCGGTCTTCGATGGCAAGGAAGGCGTGGAAGCGCAATCCGAAACTGTCTGGCGTCAGGCGACCAAATACAACGTGCCGCGCGTCTGCTTCGTCAACAAGATGGACAAGGTCGGCGCCGATTTCGATTTCAGCTTCAACAGCATTATCGAGCGGCTGGCGGCGCCTGCCGTCGCGGTGCAGATTCCCATCGGGCAGGCCGACACCTTCAAGGGGATCATCGATCTCCTCCGCGGCGTCGCGATCTATTACAAGCTGGATGATGAGAAGGACAAGGGCAAGACGATTGTCGAGAAGCCCATCCCGGAAGATGAAAAAGAGCGGTACGAAAAGTGGTACCACACGCTCGTCGAGAAAGTCGCGGAAACCGACGACGCGCTGACGGAGAAATTTCTCAACGGCACTGAGATCACCCAGGCGGAACTGCGGGCTGCGCTGCGCGCAGCCACGATCTCTTTCAAGCTGCATCCGGTTTTCACCGGATCGGCGCTCAAATACGTCGGCGTGCAGCGCCTGCTCGACGGCGTCATCGACTACCTTCCGAGCCCGATGGACATCCAGGCGATCCAGGGACATGACCTGAGAGATCCCGAGAAGATCATTCTGCGTCATTCGAATCCGGATGAGCCGTTCAGCGGCCTGGTCTTCAAGATCGTCAGCGATCAGCACGGCGATCTCACCTACGTCCGCGTCTACAGCGGCAGGCTGGAGAAGGGGAGCCGCGTGCTCAACGCCAATCGCGGCAAGCGCGAAAACGTCAGTCGAATGTTCCAGATGCACGCCGCCGACCGCAATCCGATCGACGTCGCAGAAGCTGGGGACATCGTTGCGTGCATCGGCATCAAGGATGCGCTCACCGGCGACACGCTCTGCGATCAGGATCATCCGATCATCCTCGAACGCCCGACGTTTCCAGACCCGGTGATCAGCATGTCGATTGAGCCCAAGACCGCCGCTGACAAGCAGAAGCTCGGGGAGGCGCTGACCACGCTCAAGCGCGAAGACCCGACCTTCCAGGCCAAGTACGACGAAGAAACCGGCCAGACGATCATCGCCGGGATGGGCGAACTGCACCTGGAGATTCTCCGCATGCGGCTCACCCGCGATCACCACGTTGACGTGATCGTCGGCAAGCCGAAGGTCGCATATAAGGAGACGATCACCAAGACCGTTCTCAACGTTCGCGGAAAGCACGTGAAGCAGTCGGGCGGACGCGGTCAGTTCGGCGACTGCACGATCAATCTCGAGCCGTTCGACGGCACCGGCGTCGAGCCTGAGATGCTGAAGAAATGGGGATGGGCCGATGGCGTTGCGTTCGAAAACAAGATCTTCGGCGGCTCGATTCCGAAGGAATTCATCCCGTCGATCGAGGATGGCGTGCGCACGTCGGCCAGGACCGGCGTGCTGGCCAACTACCCGATGATCAATCTGAAGGTCACGCTCGTTGATGGCAGCTATCACCAGGTGGACAGCTCGCAGATCGCCTTCGAGTTGGCCGGCCAGATCGCGTTCAAAGACGCCTGCACCAAAGCGGGGATGACGCTGCTGGAGCCGATCATGAAAGTCGTCGTCACCACGCCGGAGGAGTTCGTCGGCAACGTGACCGGCGACCTCAACCGCCGGCGCGGTTTGATCGTCAACAGCGAGCAGCGCGGCAACACCCGCTTCGTCGAAGCGGAGGTTCCGCTGAGCGAAATGTTTGGTTACACCACCGAGTTGCGTTCCATGAGCACCGGCCGGGCGAGCTCGGTGATGGAGCCGTTGCGGTATTCGCAAGTGCCGACCAACGTGAAGAACGCGATTTTGGAAGAGCTTGGGTAGCATGTGGCTTCCATCGCGTCGACGGCGCGCACCGATTACCGTAACCGGGCGGAGGTTTGGTAACGTCAACGACGCACTCCCTCTCCCGGTACTCCGGGAGAGGGCGGGGGTGAGGGTGATTTGGAGCGTAAGAAGTCGTTGAATGCGAGAGGCAGAATCCTCGCAAACCTGAGCGTTTTCCTACGTTCGAAATCACCCTCACCCCAACCCTCTCCCGGAGTACCGGGAGAGGGAGTAAGCGCCGGAGCACTCAATGAAGCATCTGTGTGGCATCGTCTGTCTCTCTTTGCTGACCTCCTGCGCCGCGAATCACAACCCCAGCATTTCAACCGAACCGGCCCCACAATCGGCGACGGAGTCCGCGCCGAGCACCGCCGGCTCCGCGGCAGCTGGTGCGGAGGGGTATCTTCAGCCGGTCGACCCTTTTGAGGTGCGCCTGCGGCCCAAAGCGTATGCCGGCGATTTGATGATCGTTGCGATTGCGGCCAACGGAATTTCGGTCAAGAGCGGTGATGTGCTGCTGCAGATCGATCCCGAGCCGTTGAATCGGCAGCTGGCCGCAGCGGAGAACGACCTGACCGTCGCGCAGGCCAACGTCGACAAAGCCGAGGCCGATGCGAAAACCGCGGCGCATTCCGATGAGCTGGCGCTGCGCCAGCAGGTGGACGCGAGCCATCAGGCGGACGATGCGGTGAAGTGGTGGGAGAACGTTGACGGCCCGCGGATGGTTTTGCAGGAGGAGCTGGGCCTCAAAGTGGCGCAGGCGTCGGTGGACGATCAACAGGATGAGCTCGATCAGCTCAAGAAGATGTACAAGAGCGAGGAGCTGACCAACGCGACGGCCGACATCGTCGTGAAGCGCGCCCTGCGAAGCCTCGAGCAGAGCAAAGCGCAGTTGTTGATGACTCAGCAGCAGATCGAGAAGTTCAAATCGTTCCAATATCCCATCGAGAAGCAGAGGCCGCTTGATGCCCAGATGTCAGCCCGTCTGGCGACGCAGCAGATGCACGACGCCCAGGCGCAGGCTGCCGTGGTGCGCAAGGCGGGGCTGGTCGCCGCGCACGCGGCTCTGGATGATGCGCAGCGAAAGGTCAGCGAGTTGCAGTCCGATGCGGCCCAGCTCACTGTCCGCGCTCCGTGGGCCGGGGTTGTCGCCTACGGCACTTTCACGCAAGGCGCATTTCAGGCAGATCCTAAAGCGTTGCGGCCGGGCGAGAAAGTCGCTCCGCAGCAGGTGTTGATCACGCTATACAATCCGGGCAGACTCGCCGCGCGTGTCGACCTGCCGGAGGCGAAGTTCGCGAAGCTCGCCCCCGGAGTGACCGCGACCGTGCAATCCGAAGCATTTCCCGCCCTGACGATGCAAGGGATTTGCGAGCCTGCCATCCGGACGCCGTTGAAAGAGGGCAGCGATTCTCCGGCCTACATCCAGACGGTCCAGCTTCTCGACCTTTCCCCGCGGCTGGCGCCCGGCAGCAAGGTGAAAGTACACTTCAATTTAAGCGGTGACGGTGCGTCGGCTTCCGCTTCTACGCCATGAAGTACGCCGCGGGAGGTTGGGCGATGGCTGGAAGCGGTTTCATCACCCTTTTAGCGGCTCCCCGCAGGGGAGTGCTTCCCGCGGCGATTAGTCGCCGCCCCGTCCGGGTCGCCGAGGGCAACGCCCTCCCCTTCGGGGAGCCGCTAAAAAGGGCGTTGGAACTGGTTCTTGCTCTCGCGGGATGTTCTGAAAACGGTGCCAGCGTTATGCGTGACTTCAATATCTCATTGTCGCTCTCTTGTACCCCAGTGAGATTCATCACAAGCTCAGTTGTTTATCCTGCTGCGGCATTGCTGTACATCGCTCTGCTGGTGTGTCTCGGCTCGGTCTGTCTCGCGGAGCCGCCCGCATCTCAGCCGGCGCCGATTTCGCCAGCGGCTATCGACGCCGCCATTGCCGGCGGCGTGAAATTTCTGGAGTCCAGCCAAACCGCCGAGGGATGCTGGGGGACCGGTACCGTCAGCCATGGGAATGAAGTTGATTCGATGGTTCCCGGCTCGCACGACGCCTTTCGGCTCGGGACGACGGCCCTGTGTGTGATGGCCCTGCGCGAAGCCGGCGAACATCCGGCTCACGACCGGGGAGTTCAGTATTTGCTTCACGCATCCGATGCCCGCCGCGATGACGGCTCGCTCATCTACAATACATGGGCGAATATTTACGTGACCCAGGCGATGGCCGAGGAGCTTCTGCACAACCCGCAGCGGGATCCGCGCCTCGTGGAAGTCGCCGAGCGAAACATCCGCCTGCTGATCGCTTATGCGACATACGAGGGAGGATGGAATTATTATGATTTTGCCGCCGAGACGGAGCACGTATCGATGGGACCCACCAGCTTCGGCACCGCCGCGGGGCTGGTGGCGCTATACGAGGCGCGTCAGGCGAAAATCGACGTCCCGCAGCGGCTGATCGACACGTCGCTGCACCGTCTGGAAGAGATGCGGCTTTCGGATGAGGATTTTCTCTACGGCTCGGATTACAAATACCATCCCCGTCTTCCGGCCAACAGGGTTCGCGGCGCGGTGGGGCGGACGCAGCCGGCGCACGACGCAATTCACCTCTGGGATCCGGGCAACGCGACCGTTGCGCAAGTCGTCGCCGGGCTCGATGCGTTCTTCGCGAACCACGAATTTCTGGACATGGGCCGCAAGCGGCCTTACCCGCACGAGTCGTGGTATCAGACTTCGGGATATTATTACTACTTCGATCACTATTATGCCGCCCGGCTGTTGGCCGACCTGCCGGAGGCGGTGCGACCGCAATATGCCGCCAAGCTCGCGGCGGTAGTGGTTCCGCATCAGGAAGACGACGGATCGTGGTGGGACTATGCGATGTGGGATTATCACAAGCCGTACGGCACGGCATTCGCGATCATGACCTTGCTGCGGTGCAGATAGATCCCATGGCTGGACTGACCCTCATACAGCTTCGCAGCAATCCCTTTCGCGTGCTGGGGCTTCCGGCGTCGGCGGGGCAAGCGGACATTTTCGCCGCCGCGCGCAGGATGCGAATCTATGCCAGCCCCGCCGAGATCCCGGCGACGGACTGGGATATTCCCCTGCTCGGAACCCTCGCCCGCGCTCGGACAGATATCGAACAGTCCGTCTCGCAACTCAGCGATCCAATCACCCGGCTCGAACACCGTCAACGCTGGTTTGGAAAGTTGCCCTTGCCATCCAAGGTGGCGGGCGCAGCGGAACCGAACGCGTTCGGGCTGGATCCCAGGGTTGCGCCGCACGACCAGGACCTGTGGCGAATTGCCCGGCTGTTCCTGGCTGACCCATCGATGAAGAAACGCGCTGCTGCCTGGGAGGAAGCGCTCCTGGCTTTTTGCGCCAGCAACTCCGATGAAGGGTACCTCCGCTGGCTGCGGAAGGTGGAGAAGGCGGGGAATTTCGACAAGGTCGCCACGAAAAGTGAGGTGAAGTTCGTTGCCGACGGAGCGGCGGCGATGATCGCGGAGCCGATCGCCGAACAGGCTCGCGATGCGCTGGATCATGGACAAGTCGCTCTCGCGATCGGGCATCTCAGAATGCTCAAGGCGTTGGGAACCAACTCCGAGTTGATCGCGCCGTTCTGCAAAGGCGTCTTCGACCGCATGGAAGACAACGTGGTCGTTCGCTGCAATCAACTCTGCGAGGAACTGCGGCGCAACATCACCTGGGGCGCGGGCGGTGGAGTGGCGATGAAGAATCGTCACCGCAGAATCTGCGGGAAGGCCGACGAAGAAGTTGCGCGCTCGATTACGCCGTTGCTCCATGCCCTCTTGCTGGATGAACTTGGAGGGTCCGAACGGATCCGGCGCGTGAGTCTGCCGGCGGCGCGCATGCTGAGAAATCTCGGAAACGGCTGGGTGCGAGGCAACAACCTCCCGCATGCCAAGAAGATTCTGCTGCGCGCCAAAGCCTTGGTTGAAGGCACGGCGTACACCCGCCAGTTGGACGCCGATCTCGATAACGTGAAACAGCAGACACCAGGTTTTTTTGGTGCTCGGGGAGACAGGTCCTACAGCCAGTGGTGGCTTCTACCGATCTTCCTCGTGTTTAGCTTAATCGTCCTGTTCAACGCAAACTCGACGGACACGGCGGTGCCGGTCAGTCCATATTCCAACCCGCAGGAGGTCAGGCAGATTCAGCAGCAGCTGAATCTGAACAACACCGACGTTCGCCCATCGCGCAACCCGACGCTTCCCGACCTGCAGCCTCGACCGCCGGGCACCGGTTCGCCGCCCTCATCAGATCCCGTTGCCCAAATGCACCAGGTGGTAAACTCCGCCGACACCATCATGCGAAACGCGCTCAATGGTCCAGCACCGCAGTCTTCGCCTCGCCATTAGCCCATGACACATATCCCCCCACCCGAGTCCGTCGATGTTCCGATCTCCGCTCTCTCGCATCTTGCGGTGGAATGGTGGCGTGTATCTTCCACGCTGGCGGCGGCCGGCAACACGCCGGCCGGCGCCCGGCACGGCCTGCGCCGCATCGAGGATTTTCTCAAACAGACCGGCTTTGAAGTTGTGAGCATGAACGGCCGAGTTTTCGACCCGGGGCTGCCGCTCACCGTCATCGATGCGGTGGACGATCCTGCCGTTCTGCCGGGTGAGGCGATTGTTTCCGAGACAATCTCCCCGGTGGTTTTGTATAAAGGGCGCGTGGTTCGCCAGGGAGAAGTGATCACGCGGCGCGGCCCGGCCTGATCCATCGGTGGCGGTTTCAGAACTTCCGGCGGCAATGCCTCCCTCTCCCGGTGCTCCGGGAGAGGGCAGGGGTGAGGGTGATTTGGAGCGTAAGAAATCGCCGGATCTGCCAACCAGCGACTCTGGCGTTCGAAATCACCCTCACCCCATCCCTCTCCCGGAGTACCGGGAGAGGGGGAAATGAGACGGCAATTTTGTCTTGGGACGGTTTCAAAATCCCTGGCCGCGTCGATCGGTGCTTAGCCGCGACGCGCAGCGGAGCGAGTCCGGCGACGTTTCTTTGCGGTTTGATCGTGATTCGTCAGGACACGCCGTTGGCAGCGTGCCCCTGCGGCCCTGCGGGGCTTCCGCTAAACGGGATGTGAAACCGCCTCCCAGCGGGGAAAGCAGCTATGTCAGACACTATCGATTTTGGAATTGATCTGGGTACGACCAACTCCAGTATTGCGCTCTGCCGCGATGGCTCGACGCGCGTCTTTCAAAGCGTCGATCTGATGCAGGTAACGCCGTCGGTAGTTTACATCGGGCGGTCGGGACGCATGCTCGCGGGGAAGAAGGCTTATGACACGTGGGTGGCCGATCCGCAGAATACCCAGGCGGAGTTCAAACGATGGATGGGGTTCAGCGACCGGCTCAAATTCCCCGCTTCCGGGAAGGAAATGTCGGCCGAAGAGCTGTCGGCGGAAGTGCTCAAGGCGCTGCGCGCAGATGTCATGAGACAGACCAATGAAGACGTGACGTCGACCGTTATCACGGTGCCGGCCGCGTTCGGAAGTCTGCAATGCGAGGCGACGGCGCGAGCCGCGAAGTTGGCCGGGATCGAGGAAGCGCCGCTGTTGCAGGAGCCGATTGCCGCGGCCATTGCTTACGGCGCGGGGCCGGCGTCGCGCGATCAGCGGTGGATGGCGTTCGATCTCGGGGGCGGAACGCTCGACATCGCGGTGGTCTCGACCCGCAACGAATCGCTGGCGGTTCTCGAACATCAGGGGGACAACCGGCTCGGCGGCAAAGACATCGACCGGCTGTTGGCGGACATGTTGTTCGACGCGCTCCATCAGACATTCGCGGTTCCGCAAAAGGAGACCGATCCCAACGGCCACGCCCGTCTGTATCGGGCGTTGGTGCGCCAGGCGGAACATGCCAAGATCGCGCTCAGCACCGCCACCGAAACGACGGTTGACCTGTTCAACCTCGGCGACGACCGCGACGGAAAGCCGATCGAACTGAGTCTTCCCGTCAGACGCGATGAGCTGGAGCGACGAATGCAGCCGTTGATCGACCGCTGCCTGAGCCTGGTCACCCGCGCGATTCAGGGCGCTCGGCTGACACACAAGCAAATCGATCGCATCCTTTTGATCGGAGGTCCGACGCAGATGCCGGTGATTCAGGCGGCTCTGGCGGCGCACGTCGGCGCGAAGCTCGATCATTCCCTGGACCCGATGACCGTCGTCGCGCAAGGGGCGGCGCTATACGCTTCAACGATCAAGCGCAGCGGCTTCCATCGGCCTGCGTCGCCAACCGAGACACCGGCAACGGCGGGGGCGAAGAGCGCCGTGACCGTGAATCTGTCGCACGAGCTGGCCAGCGGAAGTCTTCGCTCTCCGGTCGCGGGCGTGTTTCCGGACGGGGGCGACGTTCACGATGTGCAGATCAATTCGGAAGGGGGGTTGTGGACCAGCGGCTGGGTCACCGTGAAAAACAACCGATTCACGCTCGAGGTCGTCCTGGCCGATCGCAAGCAGTCGACGCAATTCACGCTGATGGCCCGCAACAAGAAAGGCCGTCCGATCTATGTGCAGCCATCTCAGTTTTCCGTGGCGCTCATGATGCCGATGGCAGCGCCGCCGCTGCCGCACACGATCGCGGTCGAACTGACCGACCTGCACGGAAAGACGAAATACGATCCGATCTTCAAGCGCAACTCCCCGCTGCCGGCCGAGGCGCGCCGCTCTTACACGGCTGACCGGACGCTACGGCCCAGCGAAATCGAATCGACGCTCCCGATCAAATTCTGGGAGATCGAGGTGTCGGAGGATCCCGGCGAACGATGGTGGGCGGGGTGCGTCAGCATTCGTGCCGATCGCATCAAGCGGCCGATTCCCGAGGGCTCGGAACTGGAACTGACGCTCAAAATCGATCCATCGCGAAAGCTCAGCGTCGAAGTCTTCGTCCCGGTGCTCAACGAATCGTTCATCGAAGGCGTCTATGTTCCCGATCCCCCGACGGCCCGGTCGCAGTTGAATCAGCAGCTCGATCTCTGCTTCGACAGACTGGCCGGCATTCGCACGGCCATCTACGACGCCGGCCGCGACGACCTGCGGGAACGGGCCGCGGACATCGGGGAGCGATTGGAAGAGATTTCCGAGCGGGTGCATGAGGAGCAATCACACGGCCAAACGCTCGATCCCGACGCCATGCTGGCTCCCACAGACGCCTTGCGCAAGATCCGGCTGCAGTTGTCGCAAATGGAGGAGCAGCTCGACACCGGCCGCGACCACGAATTGATCCGCAAGGTCCGGGGCGACCTGCGGTGGACAAGGCAGGTGGTGGAGGAAAACGGAGCCCCCGGCGACGCGGAGGAGCTTGCCCGGCTTGGCGAGCAATTCGAGAAATACGCCGCCGCGAATGATCCGCGCGGCCTCAAATGGGTTCGCGAAGGCTTGCTTGCGCTGCGGAGCCCCATTTTGGACCGCACGCCCCAGTTCTGGTCCAACGTGCTCGAGTACTTGCGCGGAAACGACCGCCGCTTCGTCAACGCGGCCGAGGCCCGGACCTGGATCAGCAAAGCATCCGATGCACAAGCCCGCCAGGATCTGCCCGCGATGCGCGAAGCGTGCAATCGCGCCTACGCGCTGCTTCCGCCCGATCGCGCCAAAACCGCGAAAGATCAGATCGCCCAGTCGGGATTGCGGGGGAAATAGGCTGGTGACCGTGGGGGCCGTACATTGAGAACGTGCCGGCGGCGGCGGTTCCCCTTTTAGCGGCGGCCCGCAGGGCCGAGTTGTGCTTACTCTGGAGTAAACCATGATCCTCGGCGCCCACGTCATCCTCACCGCCTACGGCTTCTGGCTCCCCAACGATCCGCGCGGTTCATGGTCGGACTTTATTCGCAGCTGGGAACTTCTGAAGTACGGAAATGCGACGAAGATTGAGGAACGACACAGCGTGGCGCGGCGCCCACACAACTCGGCCCTGCGGGCCGCCGCTAAAAGGGAGTTGATGTATCCGCCGGTGATCTTTAACGGGAAACAGGCTCTTGCGATCGCGTGCGGGTTCGGTGACGTCGTGCTCCGCTCCGGTTGTGTGATTTACGCATGCGCCGTAATGCCGGACCATGCGCACCTTGTCATCGGCCGCCACCGGTACCCGATCCAGCAGGTTGCGAACCTGTTGAAAGGCGGCGCGACGACGAGCCTGCGGAAACATAATCTCGACCCCTTTCCCCCTTTTAGCGGCGGCCCGAAGGGCCGAGTTCGTCTCCCCTCCCCCTGGGCGCACAAATTCTGGAAATTTTGGCTCGACTCCGAAGATGACGTGCACCGCTCGATCGAATACGTCAACCAGAATCCGCTCAAGCAGGGCTTCAAAGAGCAGAAGTGGAAGTTCGTCGTCCCGTACCCGCGTTAAACATGGCGATTCACCGCTGAACGTAAAATTCGCGTTGAGCCGCGCTTGACACTCGTTTGCTTTTCGCTAAGGTTCTACCTCCCGTTTTGTGTCGGAGCATGGTTGCCCCGCCGGCGGCGAGGAGCCGAGAGGATTAGGAAACGATGGACGGCCGGATTCGCATACGAATGGAAGCCTACGACCACCGGTCGCTTGACGCGTCGGCGAAGGAAATCGTCGATCATGCCAAGCGGACCAACGCACGGGTCTGCGGGCCGATTCCGATGCCGACGCGGATCGAGCGGTATACGGTTCTACGGAGCCCTCATATTGACAAAAAG
>Ga0302326_10028095_pt1 | contig 11331 bp, 8 predicted proteins | sample Palsa_T0_3_FD_202264 | JGI IMG/M metagenome (GOLD analysis project Ga0302326, IMG submission 202264) | Peat permafrost microbial communities from Stordalen Mire near Abisko, Sweden - Palsa_T0_3 | ecosystem: Environmental > Terrestrial > Soil > Palsa > Peat permafrost | place: Sweden: Abisko...
CGCCTGGGACAATAGACAGGCCGACTCGTACATCTCCAACGGGGCCCGGTATCTGAAGCTGATATACAAACACAGCTAGCCCGCATTATTCCAGTCGAACTTTTTTTATCTATGGTGCCGGGAGGGGGGGTCGAACCCCCACGAGGTTGCCCTCGGCGGATTTTGAGTCCGCTGCGTCTGCCAGTTCCGCCATCCCGGCCTTGAAAAAGCTCCGCTCAACTCGCGCCTTCGCGCCGCGTGCGAAGCTCCGGCATCCCCAAGTTTCGCACACGCCGCAGTGCCCGGCAAACTCTACGCGACAACTTCCCCAGGTGCAGTCGGGGGCTCGGTCGCCGGTGAGGTTGGCGGCTCTTTGCGCGGCGAAATCTTCTCCAGCAGCGTCTTGAAGATCACGTACAGCACCGGGATGAAGAACAAGTTGAGGATCGTCGAGAACAACATGCCACCGACGATCGTTGTCCCTACCGAGCGCCGCCCCAGCGCACCCGCACCCGTCGCCACCGTCAGCGGCGCAATGCCCAGGATGAACGCAAATGACGTCATCAGAATTGGACGCAACCGCAGTTCGCCCGCCTCGATGGCCGCGTCGACAATGCTTCGCCCATGTCCGCGCAGCTGCTCAGCGAATTCGACAATAAGAATCGCGTTCTTCGCCGACAATCCAATCAGCAGCACGAGACCGATCTGGCAATAAATATCATTCGGCATCCCGCGCACCACCAGCGCCAGCAGCGCGCCCAGCACCGCCATCGGCACCGCCAAAAGAATAATGAACGGCAGCGCGAAGCTCTCATATTGCGCGGACAGTGTCAGATAAACGACCAGCAATCCGAGCCCGAAAATGACAATCGCTTTGCCCGCCGACTCAATTTCTTCGAGCGACAATCCCGTCCACGAAAATGTCATGCCTTGGATCATGTTCTGTTTCGCCAGCTTCTCCATCGCCTGCAGCGCCTGCCCGGAACTCACACCGGGAACGCCCTGGCCATCAATTTCTGCCGAGCGAAACAGGTTGTAGTGGCTGATCACCTGCGGCCCTGACGCCTCTGCAATCGTCACCAGATTTTCCAGCGGCACCATCTGCCCGCTGTCGGAGCGCGCATAAAGCTGCCGCAGATCTTTCGCCGTCATGCGATACGGCTCATCCGCCTGCACAAACACGCGGTAGGAACGGTTGTTGAAGTTGAAGTCGTTGACATACACCGACCCCATGTAGACCGACAGCGCGCCGCCGACCTGCGAGATCGGCACCCCAATCGCCTTCGCCTTTTCGCGGTCGATGCTCACCAGCAGCTGCGGATCGTTCGATGTATAGCTGGTGTAAAGTCCCGTCAGCTCCTTGCCCTGCCGGCTCGCTCCAATCATCTGGTGCGCCACGCGATCGATATCCTGCAGCGTGTTCCGGCCCGAGTCCTGCAACTCGAACTGGAAGCCGCCAAACGAGCCGATGCCTTGGATCGGCGGCGGTTCGAACATGATCACCAGTCCGCCCGGCACGCCAAACAGCTGCGGCGAAAGCTTCTGGTAAATCTCCGAAGCCGAATGACCATCGCCCTTCTTTATCCGCTGGTCGACGCTCTTCAGCGGAACAAAAATGAGGCCGTAGTTCGAGCTCGACCCGCCGCTCAAGCTGAACCCCATGACCGCGAACGTGCCATATACATCGTCGTCGGCCAGGATAATTTTCGTCGCCTTCTCCGCCACCATGGACGTGTACGTCAACGAAGCTCCCGGCGGCGTCTGCACGATCGCGATTAGGTAGTTCTGGTCTTCTCCCGGAACGAATGCGGTTGGCACGTGGGTGTAAAAATACCCCGTCGCCACCAGCCCCGCCGCGAACAGCAATAACAATACCCAGCGCAATCCAATCGCGTGATGAACAATCCGTCCATACCACTTGCCCAGCCGGTGCAGTCCGTTCTCAATCGCCAGAAACAATCCGTGCTTGGATTCTTCCCTCTTCAACAACAGCGCGGACAACGCCGGCGACAGTGTCAGCGCGTTGAACGCAGAGATCGCAATCGCAAACGCAATCGTCAATGAAAACTGCTTGTAGAGAATTCCGGTCGTCCCCGGAAAAAATGACACCGGCACGAACACCGAGATCAGAACCAGCGACGTCGCAATCACAGCGCTTGTAACTTCTGACATAGCGACAGACGTCGCCACCGCCGGACTGGTGTTGTCTTCGGCAAGATGTCGCTGCACATTCTCAATGACGACGATCGCGTCGTCGACCACCAGCCCAGTCGCCAGCGTGATCCCGAACATGGTCAGCGAGTTGATCGAGAAGCCGAATATCTTGATGAACGCAAACGTGCCGACCAGCGAAACCGGAATCGTGATCGCCGGAATAATCGTCGCCCGCCAATCCAGCAGGAAGAAAAAGATGACGATGATGACGATGATGATCGCTTCAAACAGCGTCTTCACTACTTCGCGAATCGAGTCGCCGACAACTCCCGTCGTATCGAACGGAATCTCGTAATGCAGCCCGGGCGGAAATGACGCCGACAGCCGCTCTAACTCAGCCTTCGCGTCGCGGTCCACTTGCAGCGCGTTAGCGTTGCTCAGCTGCTGCACGCCGACGCCGATCGCCGTCCGTCCGCTGAACTTCAAATCCGTCGCGTAGCTCTCTGCACCCAGCTCGGCGCGGCCCACATCCTGCAGCAGGATCACCCCGTTCGGTGTGTTCTTGATAATCAGCCGGTCAAACTGCTGCGGATCAGAGAGCCGCCCGATGACGCGCACTGGAATCTGGTACACCTGCGCCGGATCCGAAGGCGGCTGCCCAATCTGTCCCGCGGGAACTTCGACGTTCTGCTCCTGCAGCGCCGCCACCACGTCCGTCGCCGCCAGGCTGCGAGCCGCCAGCTTCTGCGGATCCAGCCAGATGCGCATCGCATATTTGCGCTCACCGAAAATGACAACGTCGCCGACGCCGGTAATACGCTTCAGCGCGTCCTTCACATAAACGTCGAGATAGTTACTGATGAAGCTGTCCGAGTACCGGCCATCCGGGGAATAAAACGCCGCCGCGAAGACGAAATTGCTGTTCGCCTTGCTGATGGTCACGCCCGTGCTCGTCACCTCCTGCGGCAACCGCCCCTGCGCCGCCGCCACGCGATTCTGCACGTCGACCGCCGCAATGTTCAGGTCGTAGTCCGTCTTGAACGTCGTCGTGATCGCGCTGGTTCCATCATTGCTGCTCGTCGACGCAATGTAGCGCATGCCCTCGACGCCGTTGATCTGCTCTTCCAGCGGGATCGTCACCGCTGACTCCACCACCTGCGCGTTCGCGCCGACATAGTTGCTGGTCACCAGCACCTGCGGCGGCGCCAGCTGCGGATACAGCGAAATCGGCAGCGTCGGAATGCTGACCGCGCCGGCCAGGATAATCAGCAGCGCGCAAACCGTGGCAAATACCGGGCGCTTGATAAAGAAATCAGCGAACACTAGGGGCCTTTCCGTCAGGGTCCATCTGTCTATATATCTATATATGTTGTTTTTTGTTGCCGAGCTGCCGTCCGCGCCGCCGCATCACCCCATCGGGTGGACCGGCATCCCGTCCACCAGGAACTGCGTGCCCGACACAATCACCTTGTCTCCCGGCTTCAATCCGGAGGTGACGCTATACACATTGCCCACCGCATCGCCCAGCCCAATGCTGCGCTGGTGCGCCACAAATCCGCCGCCCGCCGCCTCCGCCACAAAGACGAACGGCTGCCCGCCGACACGCGACACCGCCAGCACCGGCACCACCGGCTGCGGCGACTCGCTCCAGATCACCTTCGCCTTCACGATCTGCAGATTCCGCAGCCGCTCCGCACTGCTCGTTACCGGCGCCTTCACCAGCACGCCCTGCAGTCCGTTGTCCACCTGCGACGCAACGAAGTCGATCGCCGTGTCATCTAGATCGTTGCCCGCGTTGTCCACCAGCTGCACTTTCATCCCCATGCGGATCTGGCCCGACTTCTCCGTCGGAATATAAATGTAGGCTTCCAGCTGGTCGTTCGCGTCCACCGTCGTCAGCAAAGTGGTCGCCGAAACGTAATCTCCAATGTGCACCGGGATGTCGCCGACCACGCCATCAAACGGCGCTGTCAGCCGGTAATATCCCAGCTGGTGCTTCTGCGTCTGCGTCGACGCCTCCGAACTTTCATAATCGGCTTTGGAGTTGGCGAAGGACTGCTCCGCCTGGTCCAGAGCATCCCGGCTCGTCACCCCGGCCGCAAACAACTTCCGCTGCCGGTCGACTTCAATCTGGTTGAACTTGTAGACCGCTTCCTTCTGCTGCTGCGTCGACTGCGCAGATTGCACCGTCGCCTGCTGCTTGGCCGGATCAATCTCGATCAGCACCTGCCCCGCCTTCACCCGGTCGCCGGACTTGACCCGGATGGCCGTAATATTCCCGTCCACCTGCGGCTGAATGCTGGCCGAACGCCGCGACTTGATGGTCGCTACAAACTCATCACTCCGCGCCACACTCTGCAGCGCAATCGGCATCACCTGCACCGGCATCGGTCCAGTCTGCGCCGGCGGCGGGTCCTTCTTGGCACAGCCTGAGGTGAACGAAATTGCCGCGGCTGCTCCCAGCAACAGCAGGACGCGGATATGGTTCTGAACTGGCATAGTCAGCAGGGCCCTCTTTGTAGTTTTTCGGTAGATTTCCCTTTGATGGTATATCTGGAACTCGGTCGCAGAAATATCGCGACAAAGATTTCCTTCGCCCCTCGCAAAAAAAGTGACCAAATGTCAGCCCTCCTTTTCATTACGCTCATCTTCAGTGGCGCAATCGCAGCCGGACTGCTCGGCGCGCTCACCGGACTGGGCGGCGGCGTCGTCCTCGTCCCCATGCTCGTCATTCTTTTCAAGCTGGACCTGCATCAGGCCATGGGCGCCTCCCTCGTCTCCGTCATTGCCACCTCCTCCGGCGCCGCCGTCTCTTATCTGCGCGAAGGCTTCTCCAACGTCCGCATCGGTATCTTCCTCGAACTCGCCACCACCCTCGGCGCTCTCTGCGGCGCGTGGGCCACGCACCTGCTTCCTGTCCGCGTCGTCGCCGTCATCTTCGGACTCGTCCTCCTCGGCTCGGCCTGGCTTAGCGCCCATCAGAAAGACGACTACCCCGCCATCGCTCCCGCCGGAGCTGCCAGATCGCTGCGCCTGCACGGCAGCTACCCCACGCCGCAAGGCCCGGCCGCTTACTCCGCCACCCACGTCGGCGGTGGCTTCTCCCTCATGTACATCGCCGGCGTCCTCTCCGGACTCCTCGGCATCGGCTCCGGCGCCGTCAAAGTCCTCGCCATGGACCGCGTCATGCGCCTGCCCTTCAAAGTCTCCACCACCACCAGCAATTTCATGATCGGCGTCACCGCCGCAGCCAGCGCCGGCATTTACTACCGCCACGGTTACATGAATCCCGCACTGGATTTTCCCGTCATGCTCGGCGTCCTCTGCGGCGCCCTCATCGGCGCCCGCCTCCTGGTCGGTGCACAAATTCGAACCCTGCGCATTCTCTTCACCGTCGTCATCGCCGCCCTGGCGCTCGAAATGATCTACCAGGGCGTCATGGGAAGGCTGTAGCCATGCCCGAAAGCTCTCTGCACAATTCCGCGCCCAGCTCCGATCCAGCCTCCGGTCACTCCGCAGTGGATGAATCCCTCGAGCGCGCTCTCGGCTGGGTCCTCCGCATCGGCGTCATTCTCTCCGTCCTGGTCTGCGCCCTCGGCGGCTTCCTGCTCCTCCATCAGCAAGGCGAAAGCTCCGGCCTCGCCCTCATCTCCAGCCATGCCGCCTACCTCAGCCCCGCACAAGTCTGGCAGCGGACCCGCAACGGCAGCGGCGCGGCCATCATCCTCATCGGGCTCTCCCTGCTCCTCCTCACCCCGGTGCTGCGCGTCGCCGCCATGGTCTTCGCCTTCCTGCTGGAGCGCGACTGGCTCTACGCCGCCATCAGCGCCGTCGTCCTCACCGTCCTGGGATTCGGCATCCTCTTCGCCCGCTGAATCACTGAAGACGCGTTCCGATCGCGTCCCGTGCAAGCGGTGAAAAAATCGGGAAGCCATTTCCCCATTCCCAGACTGGCATCCGCCATCACAAATCCCCCCATCCTTCACAGCTTTCCGCTGCGCCGCCGCCTCCATCCAGCATTATGATCTGCCTGGTTGCCCAGCCGCGGGCTCCCGGAAAGGTTGCGTCCACGTGAGGGTAAGCATGGAAACGGGTCCGTTCCGCGACCTCAAGATTCCGATGGAATTGCGGGCAGGCCTCGAGCGCCACCTCGTACATCAGGCGCAACTGGTCTCCAGCCTGCGATCTGCCGGCGTCGATGAAGCTCAAATAGAAAAGAGCGTGTCCGTCATCGTCGCGTCCTACAAAGAACAACTCACGCAAGCCATGCAGAGGTTGGGAAATGTTCTCTGATACAAAACTGCACGACGAGCCCGGGCGCCTGTCAGCTCTCCATCGCTACGAAGTTCTGGACACCCCGCGCGAAGAAGCCTTCGACCGGATTACGGAATTAGTCAGGACAGTCCTTGGGATTCCAATCTGCGCCGTCTCTCTGGTCGACGCCGACCGGCAGTGGTTCAAAGCTTGTGCCGGCGATTCCTTTACTCAGACCAGCCGGGATATTTCCTTTTGCACCCACACCATCCAGGAGCGGCAGGCTTTTCACGTCCCGGATACACAACTCGATCCCAGGTTCGCGGACAATCCGCTGGTCACCGGCGCGCCTTTCATTCGCAGCTACCTTGGCGCCCCACTCTCCACGCCAGATGGTTACAACGTCGGTGCGCTTTGCGCCATCGACACCGTTCCCCGAACGTATGGCCCCGACCAGATCCGGATCCTGCAGAGTTTCGCATCGCTGGTCGTCGACGAACTAGAACTGCGGCGGGTCGCGCAGATCGATCATCTGACCGGCGCTGCCACCCGGCGGGGCTTCTCGCGGGAATTAGAGAACGCCTTGTCTCGCTTCCACCGCTCCGGCCATCCCACGGCGCTCATCCTGCTCGACATTGACCACTTCAAGCGCGTCAATGACACCTACGGCCATCCCGTGGGTGATCTGGTCCTCAAAACTGTCGCCGATGAGCTCTTCACCCAGCTGCGGCAGAGTGACACCATCGGCAGATTGGGCGGCGAGGAATTCGGCATCATCCTGCAGGACGCTGAACTCTATCCGGCGTTTGAAACTGCGGAGCGGCTGCGCACCCACCTCGAGTCCTTCCCAGTCGACTACCAGCCCTCATTCCACATCACGGCCAGCTTCGGAGTCTCAATCCTGCGCCATGAAATCATCTCGATCGAGCAGTGGCTGGCCACCGCGGACAATGCACTGTACGAAGCCAAGCGCGCAGGACGAAATCGAAGTCGCGTCGCCAACTCCATCCCAGCCTAGCCAGCTAGCTCAGCTTGGCCGGCAGCGTCACCACAAACTGCGTCCTGCCCGGCGCCGACTCCACCGTAATGTCGCCGCCGGACTGGTGGATCTTGCGATACGCAATGTCCAGCCCCAGCCCCGTCCCCTTGCCCGGCTCCTTGGTCGTGAACAGCGGCTCGAAAATATGCGGCAGCACGTCCGCCGGAATGCCGGCGCCGTTGTCGGTGATCGTCACCTTCACGTCTTTGCCCTCCAGCGCTGTGCCAATGGTGATCTTGCCGCCGCGCTCCGCCACCGCATCAATCGCGTTGTCCAGCAGATTCGTCCAGACCTGCGGAATCCCATCCGTCGCGACATGCACCGCCGGCAGGTCCGCCGCAAAGTTCTTCTCCAGCTGAATGCCCTTGGCCTTGAACTTGTACAGCAGGATCACCACCGCGCTCTTGATCGTGTCATGTATGTTGAGGTCTTCATTCGCCGCAGACCCCGCGGTGTACATCTTCACCGCCTTCATCAGGTCGTTGATCCGCGTCACGCTCGACTCCACGGTATGCAGCAGGTCCAGGCTCGAGCTCAGCGCCCCCAGCCAGTGCAGCGTGTCGGCAAACAACTCGCCCGGCAGCTCATTGCGCGCGCACTGCAGCATCTCGGAATCCAGCCCGCGCGACACCAGCACCGCAGCCAGCTCCCATGAATCTTCGATGCCCTGCGCCTCCAGCCACCCGGCCAGCTCTTCTTCTTTTTCTGACTGCGCAATCGTGCTCAGCGACGACGGCACACTGTTGCTGTATGCCTCCTCCTGCAAATGCCGCAGGCACCCCGATTGCTCCGGCGAAATCGGCGTCGCGCAGAAGCGCAGGCTGATCTCCTGCATGTTGCGGATGTTTTTCCCCAGCTGCGCCGCCGCCCGCTGCGCCGCCGCACTGGGATTGTTCAGCTCATGCATTAGCCCCGCCGCCGACATCCCGATCGCGATCATCTTCTCCCGCTGCAAAATTGTGAACTGCGTCTCCTGGATACGCATCGCCATCCCGCCCAGTACCGCCTGCCGCACCGCATGGCAGTCCGTCATCAGCTGCCAGAAATCTTCAATGCCGATCTCCAGCAGCAGGCTGTCCTCGACCACCTTTCCGGTCGCCTTGGCCGGCATGCCCGACAGCGCCGGCGTCTCCCCGATCAGCTCGTTGCCGCGGCTGTCCATCACCAGCACCGACGACCCCGCAATCTGGTAATACAGCTGGATGTGCCCGTCCAGATGGACCCACAGCGACCTCACCGCGTCGCCGGGATTGACCAGGATGTCCCCGGCCGAAATGTAATTCAGGTGGGCGCGCCCCAGCAGCGGCGCCTGCGTCTCGCACAAGCTGGCAAACTGCTTCATCTGTCGCAGCCGCGTCAGCAGCGCGGGAATGCCGCCCGGAAAACTCGCGCTCGGCTCTATCCTTGTCATCGTTAGATCCCCGCCAGGTACTGGTGCGCAAACTGCACCGCCATCGAGCCTTCACCTACCGCCGACGCCGCCCGTTTCACCGAGCCGCTGCGCACATCTCCGGCCGCAAAAATTCCCGGCACACTGGTCTCCAGCAGATAAGGATCGCGCTGCTCGGTCCATCCTGTCGGCCGCTGCCCGTTGTGCATCAACTCGGTGCCAGTCAGCACGAACCCGCGTTCGTCGCGGACCACATCCTTCGGCAGCCAATCCGTCTTCGGCTCGGCGCCGATAAAAATAAACAGCGACGTCGCGTCCTCCTCGCGCTCCACCCCGCAGCGCGACAGCCGCACTTTCTCGAGACGAACATTGCCTTCCACTCCACTCACCGCCGTCTCCGTCTCCACAAAAATGTTGGGCGTCTCCGCAATCTGGTCGATCAGGTAGCGCGACATGCTCAGCTCCAGACCCGCCCCGCGGACTAGCATCGTCACCTGCTTGGCATAGCGCGCAAAATACATCGCCGCCTGTCCCGCCGAATTTGCCCCGCCGATAATAAACACAGATTCGTTAGCGCACGAAGCCGCCTCGGTCAACGCCGCGCCGTAATACACTCCCGCGCCCGTCAGCCGCTCAATGCCCGGCGCCTCCAGCCTGCGATACGCCACCCCCGTCGCAATCAGCAGGACGTGGCAGGAAATCTCTTTGCCATCCGCCATCTTCAGCAGCCGGTAGCGATCCTTCAAGCTGACGCACTCTGCGCGCTGCGACAGTATCTCCACCCCAAATCGCAGGGCCTGCATCTGCGCGCGCTGCGCCAAATCCGCCCCGCTCACCCCAGCCGGAAATCCCAGATAGTTCTCAATCCGCGAGCTGCTCCCCGCCTGCCCGCCCGGAGCCGACGGCTCCACCAGCAGCGTCTTCAATCCCTCCGAACCGCCGTAAACTCCCGCCGCCAATCCAGCCGGCCCCGCGCCAACCACGATCAAATCGTAGAACTCTTTTTCCGCCGTCACCCGCAGCCCAATCCGCTGCGCCAGCTCCGTCCGCTCCGGCTGCACCAGCGGCGCGCCCTCCGGAAACAGCACCACCGGCAGCTTCGATTCGTCCAGCCGCAAAGACCGCATCAACTCCGGCACACTGGCATCGGTCTCCGGATTCAGCCAGTGAAACGGCACATTATTCCGCGACAGAAAATCCCGCACCTTATGATCGCGGCTCGACCAGCGATTCCCAACCACCCGCAGCCCCTCATACGGCGGCTTGTACCCAGTCAGCCACGCCCCCAGCAAATCATCCAGCACCGGATACAATTTCTCCTCCGGCGGATCCCACGGCTTGGTCAGGTAATAGTTAATCTTCGCGGTATTGATCGCCCGAATCGCAACCTCGGTGTCGGCATACGCGGTCAGCAGCGTCCGCTTGGCCAGCGGAGCGAACTCCATGCTGCTCTCCAGAAATTCGACTCCGGTCATGCCCGGCATCCGCTGGTCGCTGACAATCAATGCCACCTCATCGCCGCGCGCCTTCAACTGCCTGCAGACCTCCAGCGCCCCCTGCCCGGAATCAGCCGAAAGGATCCGGTAGTTCCGGATATAGTGCGTCCGCAAATCCCGGACCACGCTCTCCAGAACGCTCGTGTCATCGTCCACCGCCAGTATTACGGGCTTTCTTGCCATGGCCAACAGTCTAATGCTCCGCTATTTCCAATGAATACTGGATGCCTGTCTTCAAAAAACTCTGCTAGGCTTTGGACGACGCTGCCCCGCTCCCGGGTTCTTTATTCCGCCCTCCGGAAGCCGCCGCTAATGTACAACTTCAGTTCGCTTTTGGAGCCGCCCGAAATTTTTCTTATGCCGACCCGCAAGTTTCCCCCCCTCCTGCCGATGAGCACAGTGGACCCAACTCCTCCACCAGGTGAAACAGCCCCATGACCAAAATCATTCTCGCAGACAATCAGGCCATCTTTCGAACCGGCGCCGCCAAAGTCCTGGCCGTTGAAGACGACCTCCGCATCGTCGCCCAGTGCGATGCCCGCGACCGCTTGAAGAGCGCCATCGACAGCTTTCGCAGTGCCGTCGTCATCGTCGCCACATCCATCCGCCCCGACTTCCCCCAAACCGCCGAGCAGATTCGGGAAGCCGGCAGCCGCTGCATCATCATCGGCGAAGACGTCGAAAGCCCCCGCTCCCATATGGACCTCGGCTTCCACGGCTTCATCCACCGCGACATCGATGGCACCGATCTCGTCAGCTGCGTCCGCACCGTCGTCCGCGGCGAAAAGTGGCTGCCCAACAACACCACCCCCGCGCAGGATGACCTCGACATGGTCGGCGCCCGCGTCCGCGACCGCCTCACCCCGAAGGAAATGAAAATCGTCGGCCTCATCGTCCAGGGCTTCAAGAACAAGGAAATCGCCACCACCCTCGGCACCACCGAGCAGGTCATCAAGAATTACCTGCGCAGCGTCTACGACAAAACCGGTGTCTCCGACCGCCTCGAGCTGGCACTCTTC
>Ga0302326_10028096_pt1 | contig 11331 bp, 9 predicted proteins | sample Palsa_T0_3_FD_202264 | JGI IMG/M metagenome (GOLD analysis project Ga0302326, IMG submission 202264) | Peat permafrost microbial communities from Stordalen Mire near Abisko, Sweden - Palsa_T0_3 | ecosystem: Environmental > Terrestrial > Soil > Palsa > Peat permafrost | place: Sweden: Abisko...
TCCATGACCGCGTCGTTGAGCGCTCGATGCCAGGTCGACATGGCCAACGTCGCGTCGGCCGGCAGTTCGATGTCCCGCAGACCCTCGGCGATGGTCACGTCGTCGGAATGCACCATCCCGTCCATGCCCTCGCTCATCAAGCGCAGGTAGTGGATCTCCGCCTCGACGAACGCACCCGCGTCGAACGCCGCACCGTCGCGTGGCTGGTAACGCATTCCGGGAATGACGAGCTGAGGATGTGTCTCCGCCACGTGGTACTGCTCAACGAACGCCTCTTGGGCGAGCTTCCAGTTGACGGGGAGACGGCACGCGAACCACCGCTCCGTCCTCAGCGACTCCACTTTCCACGCGTCGTGGATGGTGGCAAAGGGCTCGATGCACTGCCGCAACGGCGGAGCGTCATCGTCGAAGTTGATCCACGCGCACCCGCCCCACATCTCGCACCGCACCGGCGCCAGATTGAGATCCTGCGGCTCCAAGTTGTGCTCGGAAAATGTCCTGGCCCGCGTGACGAACGTGTTCTTGCCGTCCACGCCATAGCACCACCCATGGAACGGACACGTGAACCCGCTCTCTCGCAGCGTCCCTCGACCCTCGACGATTTTGACGCCACGATGGCGGCAGGCGTTCTGGAACGCCCGCACCCCCATGTCATCGGTGCGCACCACGATGACCGATTGATCGAAGATCTCGTACTCGACGAAGTCACGCGGCTCTGGGATCTCCTCGAGCCGACACGCCATCTGCCAGACCCGGGGCCACAACAACTCGACCTCCATCTGGTAGAAGTCGGCGTCGAAGTAGCGCTCCTTGGGGACCCGGTCGGAGAACTCGATCGCGTAAGGGACAGGGAGTGCCGACCACTTCCGATCCATGATCGCCACGCAGCTCCCCCTTCCCCCTCTCGGAGTTGTCTTGGCCCCTCTCGGAGTTCGTTGTCGAAATGTTATACTAACCGGTCGGTACAATGACGACCTCTCGCGATGCCGCGCCGGATGTCGACGTGCTGGTTGTCGGCGCGGGCATCACCGGTATTTATCAGCTGTACCGCGCGCTGGAGGCCGGGTTCTCGGCGCAGCTCCTAGAGGCAGGCAGCGGCGTTGGGGGCACCTGGTACTGGAACCGCTATCCCGGTGCCCGGTTCGACTCGGAGAGCTACACCTACGCCTACCTGTTCTCCAAGGATCTGTTCGACGAGTGGGAGTGGCAGGAGCACTTCGCCGAGCAGCCGGAGACCGAGCGCTACCTCAACCACGTGGTCGACCGGTTCGACCTGCGGCGCCACATCCGATTCGGCGCCCGGGTCACATCGGCCGCGTTCGACGAGGCCTCAGGGACGTGGACCGTGGCAGTCAGCGAGGGCACCGAGGTTCGGGCCCGGTTCTTCGTCGCCGCGACCGGTGTCCTCTCGGTGCCGTACTTCCCGGACGTGCCGGGGCGCGAGGTCTTTCAGGGCGAGTCGTACCACACCGGGTTGTGGCCGGCGACGCCGGTCGACTTCGCCGCCAAGCGCGTCGCCGTCATCGGAACCGGATCGAGCGGCGTACAACTGATCCCGGCCATCGCCGGCGAGGTTGCGTCCCTGACGGTGTACCAACGCTCGGCCAACTGGTGCACGCCGCTCAACAACAGACCGATCACCGCTGAGGAGCAGCTGAAGCTCCGGGCCGAGTTTGAAGCGATCCGCCAGACGCTCAACACGTCGCCGCACGGGTTCCTCCACCGGGCCCATGATCGGGCGACCTTCGATGACTCCGAAGATGAGCGCCGGGCGTTCTTCGAGCAGATGTGGGCCAGCCCCGGCTTCTCGAAGCTCACCAGCAACTACATCGACCTGTTGCTCGACCCCGCCGCCAACGCGGAGTGGTGCAAGTTCCTCGCCGGGAAGATCCGCAGCATCGTCAAGGATTCCGACACCGCCGAGAAGCTGATCCCGACGGACCGATTCGGCGAGAAACGCCCTCCGTTCGTGACCGCCTATTTCGAGGTGTTCAACAACCCGAACGTCTCTCTCGTCGATCTCGGGCAGACCCCGATCGTGCGCCTTACCGAGAGCGGGATCGAGACGGCCGACGGGGTGCGGGAGTTCGACATCGTCGTGTGGGCGACCGGCTTTGACTTCGGCACTGGCGCGCTGTCACGCATGGGGGTTCGCGGCCGGGACGGGCTCGCGCTCATGGACTACTGGGCCGATGGCCCGAGGTCGTTCCTCGGCATCCAGACCACGGGGTTCCCGAACTTCTTCTTCCCCGGCGGGCCGCATGCCGCGGCCGGCAACAACCCGCGGTACAACGGCGACCAGGTCGACTTCGTCACCGACACGCTCATCTACGCGCGCGACCACGGTTACGACACGATCGAAGTCGACCCCGGCGCTGAAGACGACTGGACCCGGATGATCGACCGTGCCGCCACCAGGGTCCCCTCCTTCGGGCAGAGCAGCTACTACTTCGGGACAAACATTCCGGGGAAGCCGCGCAAGTACCTCCTCAACTCGGCCGGCCGGACCAAGCTCTTCGCGGTGATCGCCGACGTCGTCGCCAACGACTACAAGGCCTTCAGACTGTCGCGACGGGCGTGAGCGGGGAGCCCACGATTCCCGGCAGCCGGAGTGGGGGCGCAGTGAGCAGGAACCGGCTCCGGTCGTGCTCGCGCAGCCAGGCTGCGAGCTCGTGCAGGTACCACATCTCCCCGAGCGGGACACCGAGCCGGAAAAGGCACAGGTTGTGGATCGGGAGGAACGAGTGCCGGCTCGGATCGCGATCCTTGCCGAGCAGCCCCTCGACCGCGTAGTTGTCCGCCACCAGCGCGGAGATCTGCGACTCGCTGATCCACTCCAGCAACGACGCGTCGCGAGCGTCGAGATAGGAACACATCGTATGGATCTTCACGGGATCCGGGTTGCGGTTCCACTCCAAGACCTTGGTGGCAAACCCGGTGTGCAGGAGCAGCATGTCGCCGGGCTCGACGACGACATGGTCGGCCGCCATGATCTCCTCGAGCGTCTCTCGGTTGACCCTCTGCCAGTCATGACCCAGGTGGTGGGCCAGATCGACGAGGACACCTCTCCCCTGCACGCCGTGGAAGGCCATGTGCTCCAAACCCAGGTGGCGGGCGAAGCAGCGGTGGGCCCCGCCGTCCCCGGCCGCATCATCCTGGGGCCCAACCAGATCGATGCCGGCGCGGTACCCGTTGTAGTACACGGGCTCCTCGATCCCGTCGCCGCCGGCGTCGAACATGGCACCGACGTGGGCGAGCGAGTCCCACTGCGTCGAGTACTGCAACGAGAGAGTCACCACGTCGTCAGCCCACACGTCGACGTATCGGGGATCGCCCCAGTCCTCCATCTCACTCATAAGCACGTTGTAGAACGTGGCCGGCTTGCCCTCCATGTCCTCCGTCGGCGCCAGCACCGGTGGTTGGCGGCGCTGATTCAATGCCGTCCCCCCGGGGAAGTCGAGCGGCAGGCTGAGGCAAAAACTGATGCCCACCTCGACTTCCCGCACCCCCTGGAGGACCTTCTCGGGCGTGAGCAGGTTGATGCGGCCAAGCTCGTCGTCGTCGCCCCAATCACCCCACGTGGAGCCAGGCGGGCGTTGCTTCCACCGCTTCGTCATAGGTCTGCTCCCTTCGAGACACGCTCCGGCCGCTCGTTGCAATGTACCGACCGGTTGGCTTATTGTCGCGCGTACCATGACGCCCAAGGACTTCGTCGTGTCGGCCGATGGGCACCTGCTCGAGCCGACGGATCTGTTCCGCACGCGCCTCCCGGCGCACCTTCGCGACCGCGGGGTCTGGGAGGAGGATTTCGAGATCGAGCCGCTCGTGGACGGCGGCGCTCGGGTCTTCCGGCGGTTGCACACGCCTGGATTCGAAGGCTGGACCGTTTCGCGCTATCGCCAGACAGGCGGGCGCATGCCAGAGGGTGACCCTGAGCAGATCCTCGAGGACATGGACCTCGACGGCGTCGATGTGCAGGTGATGCACCCCAACCTGTCGCTGTTCGGTCTCTACTCCGATGACCACGAGCTGTCCATGGCGCACGCCCGTACCTACACCGACTACGTCATCGAGCGCTTCACGCCCTACTTCGAGCGGATTGCGCCCACTGCTCCCGTCCCGATCACCGACATCGACGACGCGGTACGCGAGATCGAGCGCGTCGCGGCGGCCGGGTTCCGCGCCATCCTGCTGCCGGCCATCCCGCCAAAGCCCTACTACTCGCGCGACTACGACCCGGTGTGGGCGGCGGCGCAGGCGAGCGGCGTGCACGTGTTCATCCACACCCAGACGGGTGGCGTGAAGGTCAACGACCCGGCCTCCACGACGCTCAAGGTCGTCATGGAGTCAGCGGCGCAGGTCAACCAGCCGATGACCGAGAAGTCCGCCTCGAAGCGGATGATCACGCAGTGCATCTACAGCACGATGGTCCCGCAGCAGGTCATTTGCGAGCTGATCGGCGGCGGCGTTCCCGAGCGCTACCCCGACCTCCACTTCGCGTTGATCGAGTTCAACGCCCACTGGCTGGCGTCGCTGGTGGGGTCGATGGACAAGTGCTGGGTCACCGGGATCGGCCAGGACGCCGACTGGTGGCTCGGCCACTGGGACGAGACCCGCCCGGCCGACGACCAGCCCCACATGGCCCAGCTGTTCCGCCTCAACGAGAAGTGGCCGTATCCGCTGAAGCCGAGTGAGTACGTCCGGCGCCAGTTCCACATCTCCTTCCAGGACGACCCCGTGGCCGTCGCCTGCCGGCACGTGACCGGGTTGTCGACGATCGTGTGGGGCAACGACTACCCGCACGCGGAAGGGACATTCCGAGGAAGCCGGGAGTTGCTCGCCACGCAGCTCGGCGACCTCCCTGCCGACGAGCGAGCCGCCCTTGTCGGCGGGACGCTGGGTGGGCTGTTGGGCTTCAAGGCCCCGGTGTCCGCCTGAGCGAGCATCGCTTCGCGGGACGCGTCGCGGTCGTCACCGGCGCGGGACGCGGCATCGGCCGCGCGTACGCGCTGCTGCTCGGCGAACGTGGCGCCAGCGTGGTTGTCAACGACCTCGGCGGCTCGATATCCGGCCAGGGCGCCGACGAAGGAGTCGCGGCATCCGTGGCGGCCGAGATCGTCGCTATCGGCGGGACGGCGATCAGTGACGGCAGCAACGTGGCCACGGTTTCAGGCGCCCAAGCGCTCATCGATGGGGCCGTCAAGGAGTTCGGACGCGTCGATGTCCTGATCAACAACGCCGGCATCATGAGATGGGCGGGCTTCCCGGGCGCCGACGAGGACAACCTGGCGAGCCATCTGGCGGTCCACGTTGGCGGCTCGTTCAACACCACCCGCGCCGCATGGCCGCACATGGTCGACCAGGGCTATGGCCGCATCGTCATGACCGGCTCCACCGGAATGTTCGGGCTGCCCGCGAACCTCTCGTACGCGACCGCCAAGGCCGCCGTGATCGGGCTCACCCGCAGCCTCAACACAGCGGGGGCCAGCCACGGCATCAAGATCAACGTCATCGCACCGGCGGCCGTGACGCGGATGGCGGGCCAACCCGCCACCGACGTGGAGTCGCCGGGCCGCAGCGACGCTTCGTCGCACATGTCACCTGATCTCGTCGCACCCATGGCCATGTTCCTCGCCCATGAGGACTGCCCTGTCAGCGGCGAGATCTACGCGGCCGGCGCCGGTCGATTCGCGCGCATCTTCATCGCCTCGACCGAGGGGTACGTCCAGACAACGCCGGAGCCGACCATCGAGGACATCGCCCGGAATTGGGCGGCGATCAACGACGAGACCGGCTACTCCGTCCCTGCCGACCTGATGTCCTGGTCGGCATCGTTCATGGCCCACCTGCCGCGATGACCGATCCGATCGAGATCCCCGCGTCGTTTCCGAGCCCCAGCGCTGTCTCAGGGAAGCGAGTCGTGATCACCGGCGCCAGCCGCGGACTCGGCGCGCTGCTCGCATCTGCGTTCTCGCACGCCGGCGCATCCGTGGCGCTCATCGCTCGCACGGAGCGGGACCTGAAGGCGGTAGCCCAGGCGCTTCCCGGCCCGTCGCTCGTGCTCAGCGGTGACGTGATGGACGAGGACTTCAACGAAGCGGCCGCCGATGCGGTGGTGACCGAATGGGATGGCGTCGACGCGTGGATCTGCAACGCGGGGATCTCGCCGATCGTGGCCGGCCCGCGCCAGACCGACGCCTCAGTTTGGCGGCAGGTCCTGGAGGTGAACCTCACGGGCGCGTTCCTCGGCGCCCGCGCCGCGGCCCGGGTGATGGGCGAGGGAGGGCGGCTGATCTTCACCGGCTCGGTCCTGGGGGAGCGGCCGCGCAGGGGGCTGACCGCCTACAGCGCCTCGAAGGCGGGGTTGGTGGGCATGGCCAAAGGCCTCGCCCTGGATCTGGCTCCTGCCGGCATCACGGTCAACGTCGTTGCTCCCGGGTGGTTCGACTCTCCGTTGGCCGACGCATGGAAGAACAACCCCGAGCTCTCGGCCGCCATCACGGGACACACGGCTCAACGGCGCTGGGGAGCTCCCGCCGACCTCGCCGGCGCCTACCAGTTCTTGGCCTCCGACGCGTCCGCGTTCGTCACCGGCACGGTGCTCAGCGTCGACGGCGGATACTTGCTCGTATGACACGGCGGGTGGTCGCGATCACAGGAGCGGGGGGCGCGCTCGGCGCCGCCATCTCGCACACGCTGGCTCTCGAGGCGGGCACCGATCTGGTGCTCAGTGATATGAGCGCGGCGTCGCTCGACGCGACGGTCGCCGGTCTCCCCACCGGTGCCTCCATCGACACCGTCCTCGCGGACGTCAGCGACTTCGGACAGGTCGAGTCCGTCATCGCGTTGGCCGTGTCGCGGTTCGGCCGGCTCGACGTGCTCATCAGCAACGCCGGCGTGCTCGCTCCGAACGGCCGCATCCACAATCTGACCACCGAGGACTGGGAGCGGTCGTTCCGCATCAACGTTCTCGGTGCCGTCAACGGCATCAAGGCCGCGGTGGGCGTCATGCGCCCGCAGGGGTCGGGCTCGATCGTGCTGACGGCGTCGGTCGCGGGCATGACGGCGTGGTCGCATTCGGGTCCGTACTGCGCGACAAAAGCTGCCGTCATCCAGCTCGCGAAGGTCGCCGCCGTGGAGTACGCGCGTGACGGCATACGCGTCAACTGCGTGTGCCCGGGGACGTTCCGGTCGGCGATCCATGACAACCTGCCGGCTGGAGCGCTCGACCCCATCGCGGCGCGGCATCCCCTCGGGCTTGGCGCGGCGGCCGACCTCGTGGGCGCCTACTCCTACCTGGCCAGCGATGCGTCGCGCTGGACGACTGGATCGGCAATCGTCGTCGACGGCGGGTACTCCGCGCCCTAGCCCGCCTCGTTGGCTGGCGGGGCCGGGTTGGTGATCCCCCGCATGAAGATGTCGGCGAACGGCTTCGCCACATCTCTCGCTGACAGTTGGCCGCCCGCCTTCAGCCACAGGTACGTGTAGTTGTGCATCCCGAGCCAGGCCATGGCCGTCAGCCTCGGCTCCACCTCTCGGAACTCGCCCGAGTCGACGCCGGCCTGGAGGACCGCCTCGACCCGCCGCTCGTACTCGCGACGCCGCACGCGGAACTGCTCGGCACGTTCGCCGGTGAGCGCCGGGAACTCGTGGAGGAAGACCCAGACGTGATCCGGGTAACGGTGGATCACATCGAGGAGCTCATCGCCGAGCATGGCGAGCTGCCGCGACGGGGAGCCGCCCGCTTCGGCGACGCGCTCGGCGCCGAGCATCACCTCGTCCATCACCCGATCGTGGATGGCGGCGAGGAGCTCCTCCTTGGAGCCGATGTAGTGGTAGAGCGCGCCTTTGCCAAGTTCGTTCTCGGCACAAAGCTCCATGATCCCCGTAGCGTGATACCCCCGCCGGGCGAAGACCCGCGCCGACGTGTCGATGATCGCCTGGTGACGCGCCTCCCAGTTCGCCCTGCGTCGAGAATCGCCGGTCCCCTCCGCCCGTGGCATTGGGAGCGACGCTAGCGGCCCGCTCCCAGGGGCGCTGTCCCAGTTTTCGCGGCGGAGCGGGCCGGCATCGGCTACACACCATGTGTCAGCTCGCGGTATCTGCCCCGGGCGGCGGATGGAGGGACGATGGAACGCGTGGCCGGGCTGGAGATCGACTCGATGCTGGTTGAGGCGACGGCGCGGGCCGGAGGCCTCGACGACCTGGGCGAGGGGCCCTACGTCGATCCTCTCGGGCGCCTGCTCGACTCGCTGGCCGCCGACGCGGACCTCAACGACGTCGGCCGGATGATCGCCAGCGAGCGAGTCCTGCTCCACACCGTCAACCGGCTGCAGTATGTCGAAGACCGTAAGCGGTTTCCCGGGATCGCCGAGCAGAAGATCGTGAAGCCCGTCTTCATCATCGGGATGCCACGCACAGGCACCACGATCCTCCACGACATCCTCGCCCAGGATCCGGCCAGCCGGGCGCCCATGACCTGGGAAGTGATGTTCCCCTCCCCGCCACCGGAGACGGCGACGTTCCGCACAGACCCCCGAATCGGGATGTGCGCGGCCACAATGCCCGATCGCGACGCGCAGCTCCCGGGGTTCGATGCCATCCACCCGATGGGTCCAGAGCTCACGCAGGAGTGCGTGGTGCTGATGGGCGACACCATGTGCACCCCGCTCTTCCACAACCAGTTCCGAGTGACGGCCTACCAGGACTGGCTGGACACCGAGGCTGACTGGGCCGCCGTCTACGACTTCCACTACCGGCAGCTCCAGCACCTGCAGTCCCGTCACGCCGGAGCGAGGTGGGTGCTCAAGACGGGAGCGCATCTCTGGGGCCTGGACCAGCTCCTGGTCCGATATCCGGACGCCAGGATCGTCTTCACCCACCGGGATCCCGTCAAGTCGATGACGTCTTACGCCAGCTTGACCTCGATCGTCCGGCGGGTGAGCAGTGACAGCGTGGATCCTGTCGAGGTCGCGGCCGACTGGACCCCACGGCTGAGCCGGGTGCTCCTCCGCGGCATCGAAATCCGCCAGGCCAGGAGCTACCCGGACGCCGTCTTCTACGACATGTACTTTCCGGACTTCATCACCGATCAGTTCGCCCAGGTCGAAGCCATCTACGAGGCGCTCGATCTGACCATGACTGGGGAGGGTGCCGATCGAATGCGAGCGTTCATCGACGACAACCCGCCGGGCAAACACGGCGTCCACTTCTACGAGCCCGAGGAGTTCGGCGTCGATCCCGCGAAGGTCCGGTCGGACTTTCGATCATACATCGAGCACTTCGGTCTGAGGCCGGAGTGACCACCATGGCCGGCACCCCTACCACGATGCGCGCGTGGCAAGTCCACGAATACGGCAACCCGCTCGACGTACTGCAGCTCGACTCGGTGCCCGTGCCCGAACCCGGGCCCGGCGAAGTCCGGGTTCGGGTGCTCGCCATCCCGCTCAACCTCAATGACCTCGAGCGGATCACCGGTGGCAACATGATGGTGCGTCCCGAGCTGCCCTACAGCCCCGGCATGGAGACGATGGGCGTGGTCGAGGCGTGCGGCGAGGGCGCCGAGGCCTGGCTGAGCAAGCGGGTTGTGGCCACGACCAAGCAGGCCTTCGGGGGTTTTGCAGAGCGGGTGATCTGCACCACCGGGGCGTTGTTCGAGATGCCCGAGGACATTCCGCTTCCCGACGCTGCCGCCCTCTTCTTCCCCTTCCACCTGGCCTGGCTCGGGCTATTCGATCGGGCGGGGCTGCAAGCTGGGGAGAGCGTGCTTGTCCACGCCGCCGCCGGCGGTGCAGGGTCGGCCGCGGTGCAGCTCGCTGCCAACGCCGGGGCGCGTGTCTTCGCGACCGCCGGCACCGACGAGAAGCTGCGGTTGTGCCGCGACCTCGGCGCCGACGTGGCCATCAACTACAACGACACCGAGTTCGGCGAGGTCGTGCTGAGGGAGACCGGCAACCGTGGCGTCGACGTGGTCTTCGACAACGTCGGCGAAGCAGTGATGGAGCGGTCCATGGCATGTACCGCATACGGAGGCCGGTACCTCATGATGGGATTCGCGTCCAACAAGCTCGTGGCCGACGAGCCATTCATCGTGCCGCGCCGTGTCGCGCTCGGCAATTTCAAGCTGTGCGGCGTGATGCTCAACTACGCGGGCGACGACATGGTGCAAATGTTGAAATCGGCCATGGGCTGGAACGTGGCGCCGACCAGCCTCGGCGCCCGGATCACCAACGAAGTCGTCGAGCTCGTCCGCGCCGGTGCGGTCCGCGCCGTCGTGGGCCAAGTGGTTGGCTTCGAGGAGCTGCCATCCCTCATGGACGCCATGGCCAACCGGCGTACGACCGGAAGGGCCATCGTGACCGTCGCCGACTCGTGAGCTCGAGCCGTGACTCGTCGCAGGACCATCGCCGGATGGCAGAGGCCTACGGCCGACGGGGGCTCGTGAGACGGCGGGCCGTCTTTTGGAGGGCGATGATCGTCGGGTCGTCGCGGTCGCGCTGGCGGTGGGCGATGGCGAGGGGAACGGTCCATTTGGGAGCGGGCCGGAGATCCAGTTGGACGAGGGTGCCGGCACCCAGGTCGTCGGTGGCTGCCGACGCGGCGACAAGGGCCACGTGCCCGTGGTGGCGGGCGAGGCGGATCGCCGTACTGGCGTCGGAACATTCTCTCCATCTCCATTCGGGGACGCCGCTGCGTTGAAGGTTGGCGACGAACCTCGCCGCCTCGGTTCCCCACGCGTTGAAGGCGAGGAAGTGCTCGGCCAGCGCTGCCAGCGGAACGGTCGTGCGAGACGCGAGGTGATGGCTCGGCGCGCAGACGCAGATGACCGGATCGGCGGGGAGCGCGACGAACCGGAGGCCGCGCGGTGGCGTTCCGGGGAGCACGAAGCCGACATCGGCGACCCCATCGAGCAGCATGGCCAGGATCTCGTCGGAGTGGGCGTCGCGGAACTTGACGGTTTGGGGTAGGCCGTCGATGGCCTCGAGGACGATGGGGATCGCCCGGTGGGCGAACGTGGCGTGCACGGCCACGCGGAGACGGGGCGGGTGCTCGACGGATCGGACGGCCTGCGCGGCTTCGCCGAGCAAGTCGACGGTTCGCTGCGCGTAGGGGACCAGCCGCTCGCCGGCAGGCGTCAGCGCCGCGCCGCGGTTGCCACGAGTGAACAGCTCGACCCCGACGATCCGCTCGAGACGCACGATCCGCTCGCTGGCGGCTGGCTGGGATATGAGCAGCAAGAGTTGGCGTTCCTCATCTCCGGCGATGTTGAGCTGTTTCTCGATGACGACGCCGGCCCGCGGGGCGTGGCCCTGCGGCCGGGTCAGGCCGTGA
>Ga0302326_10028097_pt1 | contig 11330 bp, 8 predicted proteins | sample Palsa_T0_3_FD_202264 | JGI IMG/M metagenome (GOLD analysis project Ga0302326, IMG submission 202264) | Peat permafrost microbial communities from Stordalen Mire near Abisko, Sweden - Palsa_T0_3 | ecosystem: Environmental > Terrestrial > Soil > Palsa > Peat permafrost | place: Sweden: Abisko...
CGTGTGTCCGGCCAGGCTCAGGTCAATGCCCAGCTCGGCAGCCCGATCGAACGTATCGGGGTTGTGACTCATCAGAATGTTGACCGTGTGCGGCGCCACCAGGCTTTCCACGCCTTCGAGATAACTCCGCACAAAGCGTTCGTTGCCGGGCGCCGGCATGCGACGCCGGGTCGCGTAATCGACTCCCATCAGATTCAGGCTTTCCCCGCCGTTCGAAATGGCCACGCGGGCCTGGCGCAAAATCCGTATACCGGCCTGCGCAAACAGAAGCGTGATCGAATCCTCCGTGCCCGACCAAGCCTCATGGTTCCCCAGGCAGCCGAAGACTCCGAAAGGTGCCTTGAGGCCGGCCAACGCCTCGACCACCGCCCGCTGGGTCGATGGATCCCAGGTGACGAAGTCGCCGGTAAGCGCCACCAGGTCAGGTTTCAGCGCATTGGCGATCCCGACATATTTGCGGATCTCAGCCTCGGTCATGAAGGGGCCGATGTGGATGTCGGAAAGCTGCGCGATCCGGAAACCGGCAAACGCCTTGGGCAACTGCGGCAGGCGGATACGCTGCGTGGGGGTCTGCAGGTTAAGCCTGCCGTAGAACAGACCGTAAGCGCCCGCTACGAAGGGCGCGGCGACTACGGCGGCGGTAGTACGTTCCAGAAATTGCCGGCGTCCGGGTGAAGCTATCGCGCGGGCGGCACGGCGCACGGGCCACACGATAATCACGATCAGAAACGCAACCACCGAGCTGGCCGCCCACCACTCGAAGGGAGCTTGTACCAAAGCGTCGTATAGCGTCAACCGCGTAGCAGTAGGACGGCGCCCAAACGCGCCAAAGTTGAGCGCGAAGAATGCAAGCACCAAGGCGAGGCAGGTCACCTCCAGCACCCGGCGCGTGGTCTTGCGTGGAATCCAGCTCCGGGCCAAAGAGCGCGCTCGCCAAAACCAGTAAAGCTGGCTCGCCGCGAAGAGCAATAGAATAGAGCCAAAAATCCACGCGAAAGGCATATTCGATTAGTTTACTGGTTCAAACGGATGAGACTGAGCTCCAGAACATTCGGATTCGCCGCGCGGATCTGATCGAGCAGCTCGGCGGACGCGGGACTCTCCAGGTGGATGCGCGCCACCGCCGCCTCCGCTCCATCGAACACAATGTTCTCCATCTCCTGCACGTTGATGCGGGCGCCGCTGATCAGATCCAGCACGCTCGCCAGCACTCCGGGCCGATCCAAATGACGCACTACCAACGCGCAGGTGGCGGGCGTCGCCTTGGCGATATTGACGACATTAGGAACTTTGCCCGTCTCTTTAAAAATCCGCACGATCCGGACGGTTTCGAGCGCAATGGCTTCCTGCGCCTGGCTGGTGGATGCGCCGATGTGATGCGTTCCATAAACCGCATTCATCTTGACAATTTCATCCTCGAACTTACCCGTGCCGCCGGCCGGTTCTCTGCTGAATACATCCAGGCCGGCGCGCAGCTTTTTGTCGCGAATGGCCCACTCGAGCGCTACCCGATCCACCAGCTCCGCGCGCGACGTATTGATGAAGAAGGCGCCTTCCCGCATGGCCTCGAAAAACTCCGCGTCGATGCGTCCGCGCGTCTCGGCATTCAATGCCAGATGTACGCTCACGATGTCCGCGCGCCGGGCGACTTCGACGGGCGTTGCGGCGTACTCCACACCCAGCTCGCGCGCCTCCGCCGGAGTCAGGCTGCGGCTCCATGCCATCACGGGCATGTTGAAGCCCTTCGCGCGCGGGATCATCTCGCGTCCGATGCGCCCCACGCCGATCAGGCCCAGAGTGCGTCCGAAAAGCCCGCGGGCCTTGGAGTACTCGGTCTTATTCCATTGACCTTGGCGCAAGGAGATGACGTTGTCCGCGATGCGCCGGTCGAGCGCCAGAATCAGCCCGAATGCCAGCTCCGCCACCGCGATGGAATTCTTGCCCGGACAGTTGGAGACGTAGATGCCGCGCCGGGATGCGGCCGCCACATCGATGGTGTTGTAACCGGCTCCGGCGCGCACGACGAGCTTGAGCGCCCCGGCTTTGAGAATTGTTTCGGTGACTTTCGTCGAGCGCACCACGAGCACGTCCGGCTGAAACCGCCCGACTTCCTGTGCCAATTCGTCTTCGGCCAGACCGGGCTTATAGGCAACCTCGCAACCGGCCGAACGCAGCCCGTCCTGGCCGGATTGCTCGAACTTGTCTGCAATAAGGACACGCACACCGAAATCATAGCGCCTCGCGCAGACGGGCGGCAGCCGCGTGTACGGCCGCCTCATCGTCCCCGTGCTATATCTTTGATAGCCAGGGATGCGCCACCGATGATTCAATTCGACGAAACCATTTGCCGGGACTTGGATTCCGCATCGACCCGCGAATGGTTGGAGACTAACGGACTGGGCGGTTACGCATCGTCGACCGTCGCGGGCATCCATACCAGGCGATATCATGGCCTGCTCGTCGCCGCCACCAAGCCCCCGGTGGGCCGCATGGTCCTGCTCTCCAAGCTGGAAGAGACGCTAACTATAGAAGGAAGGAGTTACCAGCTTTCCGCCAACCGATATAGCGGCACCGTACATCCCCAGGGTTACATCTATCTGAAACAGTTCCGGCTGGATCCGTTTCCGGTCTTCGTCTACCAGATCGAGTCAGTCCAACTCGAAAAATCAGTTTTCATGGTTTACGGAGAAAACACCACGGTAATCCAGTATGAATTACGCGGCCAAGCTCAAAGCTGCGCACTCGAGCTGAGTCCGCTCATTGCGTTCCGGGACTATCACAGCACCACGCACCAGAACGACGCGCTGAACCCTGCATTGGCGATCGAGGCCGGCAACGTCACGATCACTCCGTATGGCGGCTTGCCTTCGCTCTATCTGGCGCATGAAGACGGTGAAGTGCGCGAGTCCGGAGTATGGTACCGCAATTTTGAGTACGACCGGGAGCGTGAACGCGGCTTGGATTACCAGGAAGACTTATTTAATCCATTCACCCTGGTTCTGAATTTGAGCCGCCGGGCGAACCAGGCTGTGATCGCGTCTACGGCGGCTCAGGCGATTCAGTCGGCCAGTCAGTTGCGGCGTTCCGAGATCGAGCGCCGGAAAGCGATCCTGACATCGGCGGCAGGGGCGCCCGGCGGTCCGCCGTTTGTGCAGAGCCTCGCGCGCGCGGCTGACCAGTTTATCGTCAAGAGAGGAGACCATGCTACCGTCATCGCGGGCTATCACTGGTTCGGCGATTGGGGGCGCGATACCATGGTCGCACTCCCGGGACTGACGCTTTGCACCCGGCGTCCCGAGTTGGCCCGAAGTATTCTGCTGGCTTTCGCCGGCTGCGTGGATCACGGTATGTTGCCGAATCGCTTCCCGGAAGCGGGCGAAACGCCGGAGTACAACACCGTGGACGCCACGCTTTGGTTCTTCGAGGCCGCGCGGGCATACCTGGCGCACACCGGCGATCTTGACTTCATTCGCACCAGTCTCTACGGCGTACTTGCCGATATTATCTCGTGGCATGAGCGCGGCACGCGCTACGGAATTCGTGTGGACTACGATGGGCTGCTACTGGCGGGTGAGCCCGGCGTCCAACTGACATGGATGGACGCGAAGATCGGGGATTGGGTGGTGACCCCAAGGCAAGGCAAGCCAGTGGAGATCCAGGCGCTTTGGTACAACGCGCTGCGGGTGATGGAGGACATGGCGCGGCGCCTCGCTCGCCCGGCCGAAAGTGCCCATTACCAGGAATTAGCGGAGCGCGCGCAGTCCAATTTCACCAGGCTGTTTTGGAACTCCGCGGACGACTGCCTTTACGACGTGGTGAACGGTGACCGACGGGACGCATCCATTCGCCCGAACCAGATTCTGGCCGTGAGTCTGTTCCACAACCTGCTATCGCCGGATCTGGCCGTCCGCATAGTGGAGACTATTCAGCGCCATCTGCTGACGCCTTTCGGGCTACGCACTCTGTCGCCTTCCGATCCCCAATACCAGGGCCGCTACCAGGGCGATCCGCGAAGCCGCGACAGCGCTTATCACCAGGGCACGGTCTGGCCGTGGCTCATGGGGCCGTTCCTGAAGGCCTATGTCAAGGCCCACCGGTCTTCGACCGAGGCGCGGGAACAGGGCAGGAAATGGCTTTCGGAATTGACTCGCTACATCGGGAACGAGGGCGTCGGACAACTCCCGGAGATCTTCGATGGTGACGCTCCGCATCGGGCGGGCGGATGTATTGCACAGGCCTGGACGGTTGCGGAACTGCTGCGCACGTCCATGGAAGATGTTTGATCGCGTTGTTTCTGTTCCAGCCTGGCAAGCATGTGCCTGACGGTTCGCGCCGATGTCCACGGAAGGCTACACCAAATTTGTCCGGCAGCACCGCTCCGGCTTGTAACATACTCATCCTAAAAGGAACGAGACATAGAAATGTTTGGGTGCCGGCTTGCCCCTTGTCCAACGGTCCCTATGGATACAGCTGTCGACGATGCGTTATCGATTCCGCCGGATCTGTCCCCGGTCTTCACCCCACCCGTCTCACACACAATCGATGAAACAGGTCTCTCCACTACTTTATTCGAGCACCTGATCTTCAATATCCTTTACACCCGGGGCGCCATGACTGGCAGGGGTCTCGCCGATGTCCTGGGAGTCGGTTTTGAAGTCATCGAAGTCGTGATGAGTGACCTGAAAACACGCTATGCGGTCGAGGTCAAGAGCTCCGAAGGATTTGGGCTGGCTTCTTCCTTGTTCGCGCTGTCGGAGATGGGCCGGAAACGGGCAAGGGAATATTTCGATATCAATCAGTATGTCGGACCTGCGCCGGTGCCTCTCGATTTGTATCTCGAAGCGGTCGCAAGCCAGCGGTTCAAGAAGGGCTGGTTGACAAGGGAGCTTCTGGACGACGCCTACAAGGACGCCATTATCGAGCCCGAAGTCCTCGAGCAGATCGGGCCAGCGGCGAATTCGGGCAGATCCCTATTGATATATGGAATGCCCGGAAACGGCAAGACGTATATGGCGGAAGCGTTGCTCAATCTTCTGAAAGCGGAAATTTACATTCCATACGCCATTGAGTACCACGGCGTAATTACTCAGATCTTCGATGCGCTGTATCACAAACGATCCACAGCCGACGATTTCCTTGAGGGCATCATCACCAAACAGCGACGCTACGACGGACGTTGGGCAAGGTGCCAGCGCCCGTTCCTCACCAGTGGCGGAGAACTCGGGCTGGACATGCTCGAGATGCGCCTCAACCAAGCGACGAAAATTTACGATGCGCCATTTCATGTAAAAGCCAACAATGGGATTTATTTGATCGATGACTTCGGCAGACAGCGCGTCACACCGACGGAATTGTTAAATCGATGGATCGTGCCGATGGAAAGCCGGATCGATCATCTGGAGCTCGCGTCGGGCGGCAAGCTTTCGATGCCCTTCGAGATATTCCTGGTCTTTTCAACCAACCTCAAGCCTGACCAGCTCGGCGATGAAGCGTTTCTGCGGCGAATCAAATATAAGATGTTCGTCAAGAACCCGAGCCTGGCTGAGTTCCGCGAGCTCTTCCGCCTCTATTCGTCAAAACAGGGACTGGACTGCCCCGGTGCGATACTGGACAAATTTTTGCACGAGCGCTATGAGCTCGCCAAGAAGCCGTTCAGGCGTTGTCATCCTCGAGACATCATCCTTCACGTAACCGATCTCATCGAATTTCTGCGCTTGCCGCATCTGTTGACGGAGGATCTCCTGAACCGAGCTTTTGAAAGCTGTTTTACTTTTTCAGAAGAAGAATCGGTGTGAGGTATCGGAAAAGTCAGGCCGCCAGTGCGAGAATACATGTAGCAATCAACGCCACCGTGCATTCCAGCCACTCCGAAGTTGTGAGTTTTCGAACAGTTTAATATAACTCAGGCATATGCCGGCGACCAACCGGCACTTTGATGCTTCTAACTGGATTAATGGGCTCGCAAAGTGGCCCTCCATGTGCTACAGTGACCGAACGGGTGAGAACAAGCGCGTCATAGCCGCTGGCAATCGCGTCCGCGGATTGACGTGAATAGCTTCTAGCTTGTTGTATTGCAATGATATAGGAATACTATCGGTCCCTGAGCTTAGAAAGGTAGTGAAATGAAGAATTTGCTTTCTTGGGTTTTGCCTTTTGCCGCGCTCCTGGCTGTTTCCGGCATCGCGGCGGCGCAGGATGCGGATCCGCCCTCGCGGGTAGCCCGCATCGCATATATGACCGGCCCGGTATCGTTCGAGCCGGCCAGCGTAGATCAATGGACCGACGCATCGCTGAATTATCCGATGACTACGGGCGACAATCTGTATACCGATAATGGCGCGCGTGCCGTGCTGCGCATTGGCCAGAATGCCATCCGTCTGAACTCGGCCACCAATTTCCAGTTTGTGAACCTTAGCGACAACATAGTCCAAGCCAGCGTCAACGCCGGTAGTCTGAGCCTACACGTCCGTCATCTTTTTGATGGTGAATCGTGGGAGGTCGATACTCCGAATGGCGCCGTCACTCTCCTGCGCACGGGGGAATACCGTGTGGACACCGATAGCACCAACAATGCCACCATGGTCACGGTAGGCGCGGGCGATGTCGAAGTAACTGCCAATAACCAGAGCTTTCCCGTTCATGCCGGCCAGACAGCCTACTTCGATAACTCCGGCAATCCGCCTGATGTTCAGGCTGCTAATCAACCGGACGATTTCGATGCTTTCGTCGTTTCGCGAGACCGGCTGGAAAACGCTCCCCCGCCGCAATATGTTTCACCCGACATGGTCGGGTACGAAGATCTGGACGCTAATGGCGATTGGCGCAACACACCGGACGGCCCGGTCTGGACCCCGCGCGCCGCGGTGGGCTGGATTCCCTATTCCGACGGCTACTGGGCGTGGGTCGATCCGTGGGGCTGGACTTGGGTGGACAATTCACCCTGGGGCTTCGCGCCATTCCACTATGGGCGCTGGGCTTATGCCAACAACAGTTGGGGCTGGTACCCCGGCGCGGTTTCGGCGCGCGTCTACTATGCTCCGGCGCTGGTCGCGTTCGTCGGTGGCGGAGGATTCAGCGTCGGTATATCGGCGGGCGGCGGCCTGGTTGGCTGGTTCCCCCTTGGCCCGACCGAAGTGTACTACCCCACGTATCAAGTGTCACAGACTTACATCCGTCAGGTGAATGTTACTAACACGCGGATCACCAATATCAATGTCACTAACATCAACGTCACCAATATCAACTATGTAAATCGCAGTGCCATAGTGGCGATGCCACAGAATTCCTTTTCCTCGGCTCAAGGCGTCAAGAGCGCCGCGGTTCACCTCGACGCCAACCAGATACGCCAGGCCCAAGTGGTGGGAGCCGCGCCCAAAGTAGTGCCGCAGCGCGCCAGCGTTCTGGCGAGCCATGGGGGCAGAGCCGTTGCCCCACCGGCCGCTCTCGCAAATCGTCCCGTAGTCGCCAAACTCGCTCCGCCTCCGCCCCCGGTTCCGTTCGCCGCAAAGCAACAACTGCTGCAGCAGCATCCCGGCGCCCCGGTAGCACCGGCACAATTACAGACCTTGCGCGCCCAGGTGGCCCGCCAGAACCCGGCGCCCGCACGCATGCAGATCCAGCCGATCAATACCAAACAGGTGCATGCGGTAACTCCGACCGTGCGCCCCGGTCCCGCGCCGACCTTTGCACAGCGCAAGGCACAGCCCCCGGCCGCTCCGAAGCAGCCGGCTCAGGTCCCGCATACCCAGCCCACTCCGGCTCCGGTTGCTCATCCGCAAAATGTTCCGCCGGCACGCGAGGCTCAACCGCCCGTCCGGCAGGCGCCGCCTCCGGCTCGTGAACAGGCTCAACCGCCCGTCCGGCAGGCGCCGCCTCCGGCTCGTGAACAGGCTCAACCCCCCGTCCGGCAAGCGCCGCCCCCGGTCCACCAGCAGGCTCCCCCGCCGCGCCCTGAGGCGCAGCCGAAGCGTGAGACTCCGCCGCCGGCGCAAAAAGCGGCTCCGCCAAAGCCCGCGCCAAAGCCAAAAAAGGAAGAGAAGAAGACCGAAGAGAAGTAACAATAACTCGCCCACAGGCCGGCCTGCGCGCAAGTGCGGCCGGTCTGTTTCACGCTACGGTATACTAATTCGTTAGTATTCCCGAAGATCTTCTGGGGGCATTCCGATGGCTGCACAAGAATACCGGTAGAAGCGGCGGCCAGCGCTCGCTTGGCATGGAAAGCGACAACCCGACATCCGCTCGAAGCATTGAGGATGAAGTAGAAGGATACGCCGAAAGTCATCTGGTGGACGGCGGGGGGCTCGAACCCCCGACCCCGGCATTGCGAACGCCGTGCTCTCCCAACTGAGCTAGCCGCCCACGCGAATGTACGACAATTACAATATATCATGATGGCCGAATCCGACCTCACGGGGCAACTCCAGAAGATGCAGCGCGATTGGGACGAGCGCGCCCGCGAAAACGCCCGCTTCTACGTCAACACCGAACGCCAGGATTGGACCGACGCCGACTTCTTCCGCTCCGGCGAGGGGACCGTTGCCGAAGAGATTCTCACCGACATGATCAACATCTGCCAGGGCCAGGACCCCAAGCAGATGACTGTGCTCGAGATCGGCTGCGGCGCGGGTCGCGTGACGCGCGCGCTCGCCCGGATCTTCGGCCAGGTTTATGGCGTGGATATCAGCGGCGAAATGGTACGGCAGGCCCGCGCCGCGCTCGCCGACCTGCCGCACGTCCACATCTTCCAGAACAATGGCAAAGATCTTTCCGTGCTAGGCAGCGTGCGCTGCGATTTCGCCTTCTCTTCCATCGTTTTCCAGCACATTCCCAGCCGGGATGTCATCGAGAGCTATATACGCGAGGTGCACGCGCGCTTGCGCCGGGGCCGGCTTTTCAAATTCCAGGTCCAGGGCGCGGATACCCCCGATGCGGCTCCCGACGATACCTGGCTGGGTGCGACCGTGTCGGAGCAGGACGCACGGGACATAGCGGCTCGCTGCGGGTTTGAAATGCGCCACCAATACGGAGCGGGCGGCCAATACTTCTGGCTATGGTTCTTCAAGCGGCAATTCCTGGAGGATTGGTGGTATCGGGGGAAATATGCGCTGCTGGTTGGCTATCAGCGCGCTCGCGGGAGAGTCTCCAGAGCGCTGCACAGAGGCACGCGGTAGCTAAGAGCGCGCGTTGTGCCGGCTCGCCCAGTACTTCTTCATGCGCTCGGAAACGACCCGGCGCTCTTCTTCGGCCATGTATTTGCGTCCGCGGTGGCTGCCTGCCGCGAGAGTTCCGGTGCGGATCAGCTCTTCCAGAGACTCGATCACCAAGTCGATCTTCTTGAGTTCCTGATGTAACTCCCGAATTACGTTCTCCAGATCCATGGGGTGGCGGCCGGTTCGACGACCCCCAGTCCCCGCATCTCAACGGATCAAGAAAGGCCAGTGGGGCACTGGATGTAGTTTATAGTGCACCGCGGCAAAATACAATAGGCCACCCAGCACGGCCAGGGTTATACCCAGGATTATTAATATCCTGCCCCAGGGAAATTTACCGCCCTCGCGCTTCAGCACCAGCAGGTAGCCGGCAAAGATGCCGACGTAGAACAGTAGAACCATCGGCGTGGCAAAGAGCATCATGTTGAACGCGTCGGGTGTGGGCGTGACCACGGCGGCGATAACGAAAATGATCAGAATCGCGTACCGGCTATGATTGAGCAGGAACTTCGGGCTGACCACCCGCAGCAAAGTCAGGAAAAAGATCAGGACTGGCATTTCGAATACCAGCCCGACGCCCAGCGTCACGTTGACGAACAGATCGAAGTACTCCGCGATCGAGACCATCGGCTCGACGTGGTTTCCCAGTCCGATGCCCAGCAGAAACGTCAAGGCGTAGCGGAAGGCCACGAAATAAGCGAACGCTCCGCCCAGGATGAAAAGGCCCGCCGTACCCAGCACGAAGGGCGCGGCATAGCGGCGCTCTCGCTTGTAGAGGCCTGGAGAGATGAAGGCCCACACCTGGTAGAGAATCCAGGGCGAGGCGATGAAAATCGAACACAGGATCGGCAGCTTGACCCAGATGACATTGAACTGTTCCATCGGGGTGATGGCCTTGAGCGTAGCCGGATGGATGCCGAGTTTGTTCAACGCGTCCACGGCCGGCATGGCCACCACGTTCCACACTTCCTGACAAAACGTCAGGCTCAGCATGAAGGCAACCGCCATACCCCCCAGCATCTTCAGGATGCGGGAGCGCAGTTCCTCCAGGTGCCCCATGAAGGACATGCGCAGCATCCCATCTTCTTCCTCGTCGCCGGAATCGGGGGGATCGGGCGGAGGCGGTGTACGGCCCCCTCCGCCTTTGGTGGCGGTGACTGCGGTGACCCCGCCGGACGCAGGCGTCACTTTCCCGTCTGGAGGCTTCACTCCATTGCCATCTTCGCGTAAAGACATCTATTGAGAGCTATGCGCTATGTTCAGCCGCCGGGATACCGTTGGCCGCCGATTCGGACCGGGCGCCCTCGTGTAGCGCGCTGCCGTTGGGAGCGGCCGCCGTTTCCGCACCGTGGGCTATGGCGCCCTCCGGCGTTGCGGCGGATTGAGACTCAGCGCCCTCAGTTGCGGATGCGCTGATGGTAGGAGTATTGGTTACGGTGGAATCGTACGACCCGCTAGTGGATTGATGGTACTGATCCCCATACATCCCCGAGTCGTATGAAGAATAATCGTAGCTGGAATTTTCGAACTGGTAACCGCTGGCGATTTCCTTCGTTGATTCGTTTTCCCGGTCCAGGCTTTTCATTTCGCGCTCGAAGGTGGCTTTCAGTTCGCTTTGTGCGCGCCGGAACTCGGTCAGCGCCTTGCCGAACATTCTGCCCAGCTCCGGCAACTTCTTGGGGCCGAAGAGCAGCAGCGCGAGAAGGAAGATGAAACCCATTTCCTGAAAACCTACGCTACCCATCTGTTTCTTCCTCCAATCGGGAATTCAATAACATGATATCACGCGTGCGGGGAAGATCCGGACGAGGCGACCGGCGCCGGGCTTTCCGCGCCCTCGTCCAGCACGCAAACATCCGGCAGATTGCGGTAACGCTCGCCATAATCCAGACCATAGCCGACCACGAATTCGTCGGGAATCCGGAAACCCACATACGCCACGTCTACCCGACGCTGGCGCCGCTCGGGCTTGTCGAGCAGCGCCGCAATGCGAATCGAGCGCGGCTTGCGCTGCTCCAGCAGGTGCATCAGGTAGTTCAACGTCACGCCGCTATCCACGATGTCTTCCACGATCAGCAGGTCGGCTCCCTCTACGGAAATGTCCAGATCCCTGGTGACCTT
>Ga0302326_10028100_pt1 | contig 11330 bp, 9 predicted proteins | sample Palsa_T0_3_FD_202264 | JGI IMG/M metagenome (GOLD analysis project Ga0302326, IMG submission 202264) | Peat permafrost microbial communities from Stordalen Mire near Abisko, Sweden - Palsa_T0_3 | ecosystem: Environmental > Terrestrial > Soil > Palsa > Peat permafrost | place: Sweden: Abisko...
CAAAGATACGACGCCGCACAGCTTCCAGCGCATCCCGCCCTATCATATCGCTTAATGCCTCGGCTCATTGGAGCCCGGATTAAGACGGCGGCTGACAGCACCAGCGATCAGGTTATCCTCGACTAAGGAAGGTGATATGCGATCGCAGACTGATGAACGCCACGGCAGTTCTACGTAGCGCTACCGCCCCGCGCCAAGCCGACGCCCGTCGGTCACATCCCACGCCTACCCCCACAACCCCCTGGAAACAAGACGTATCAACCCAATCATCACTCGATTCCCAATATTCGCCGTGCTAATGTCATGGCAGCATATGTCTTCTTCCACGTCATTCCGGCCATCCTCCACCGCGAGGTCCACCTGCGCAGTCCACGCAACGTTATGCTACAAAATGCAACGCAAATCGAAATTTCGGCCCATCGTAACAAGCTCCCTTGCGGACCGGCCATTTACCGATCCCTGACCCCCGAATATCTCCCCAAACCGGTCCAAAAGCTACCCTCTAACATAGCGTATGTTACTGAATACATTGAAACCGTAGGTTCGTTCGGTCACGGTTTTCATCGAGCGCGGGTCGCGGAGCGGGATGCACAAAGTTGCACAATTATGAACAAAAGTACTCAATGGACAACGCGTCGCCAGCCAATTAATGCAGGAACGAGCAAGACGATGGGACGTGACACCGTGAATGACACATCTCGATTCTCTCTATTTAACTCAAAACAAACATCGCATATGCCAATCGGTCACGTTCACCGGCCGTCCCCGTGTTACCCTTCGACTAAGAAAGGTAATATGCGATTGCCGGCCTGATCGAAGTACGATACGTCTGCTTTCAAGTCCTGATAAACTATTGATATAACATGTCTTATAAGAATGTAACTTCGTTTGTCCAAAAAAGCATTACGCGCCAGACTCCGGGGCTGTTGCACAATCCTGCCCAATCGTGCACATCCTGACCCATGGCCAGATTCCTCATCACCTGCTGGTCGTTCCCTGGCCATGTCTTTCAACCTCTCGCCATTGCCCGCGTACTGCGCGAACGCGGCCATGAGTGCGTCTTCTATTCCGGGCCGCGGGCCGCGCGCATCGTCGAAGGGGATGGATTCCCGTTCTTCCCATCCGATAAGGACGAAGAGGACGCCATGTACGATTTCATGTTTGCGCCCGGCCAAACCCGGACGGTAAACTGGCGGACCATGCTGGAATTCAGCACGACCATACAGAGGTGGTTGCTCGACAGCATCCCTCACCAAGTCCGGGATATGGAGCGCATCGTTTCCGAATTCAAGCCGGATGTGGTCGCCACCGATCAAAATATGTGGGCTCCCATGCTGGTCTTGTGGGAGAAGTATAAGATTCCCGTGGCTGTCCTGGCCTACTTTTCCTGCATGATTCCAGGCCCCGATGCGCCCCCTTTCGGAATGGACCTGCCCCGCCCCCGAAACTGGCAGACCCGGTTGCTCTCCAAATCCGTGTGGATGGCTACCGCCCCGTTTCGCGCCCGTTTTCGCCGCGCGGCCAACCAAATTCGGCAGCGCTACGGCTTGCCGCCGCTCCGAACATCCGTTCTCGAATTTACCGGTACTATGCCCCTCTACCTCGTGTTGGGTACCTCCGAATTCGACTACGACCGGCGGGATTTGCCCCCCTCCGTGCGTTATGTGGGGGCCTGCCTTTGGGACAAGCCAGGTCACGAGAAGTCTTCCGACTGGTTGGACCAGTTGCCAAAGGACCAGCCCTGGGTGCATGCCAGCGAGGGCACTGTCCACGTACTATCTCCATTTGTGCTGACCGCTGCCGCACAGGGATTGGCCCATAAACCCATGCAAGTGATCCTGACAACGGGCGGAAACCGCGAGCCGTCCGAGCTGGATTTAGGACCCGTAGCTCCGAATGTCCATGTGGTGCGTTGGGTATCCCACACCGAACTCCTTCCGCGTCTTGCAGTTATGATCACCACGGGCGGTTCGGCCACGGTACAATCCACGCTCAAGGCAGGAGTGCCGTTGATTGTTGTCCCCACCGAATGGGATAAGCCGGACATCGCTCGCCGCGTGGTCGAAACCGGCGCTGGCCTCAGCCTCCCGCCCGAGCAGTGTACGCCGGAGCGGCTTCGCGCCGCCGTGGAGCAGGTGCTCGGCACGCCTTCATTCCGTCAGAATGCCCAACGCATGGCCGCCGCTTTCGCCCGCTACGGAGGACCCGCCGCCGCCGCCGATCTGCTGGAGGAACTGGCCGCTGGCCGGATTTCGGCATAAGTTGAATTGTTACCTAGTACCCCCTCCCCAACGGTTCTGTGGACACAGCGAAACTTGAAATGGTAAGGTTAAACCGTTTAGAGAAATCGAATTAGACGCATCCGGACACATCTGGAAAACGTTTGCGTTTGAAGCACCGCTGTACTTTCGGCACCTGCCAAAAAGAGGATTTCATGTCACGAGCCATAGCTTTCCGTAGTTTCAGGGCCGGTGTTCTGGCCATAGTCCTGGTATCCGGGTTTGTAGCGCACGCCACGGCGGCGACGGCGAATACCACACCTCCCTCCGCTCCGCCGCTCATTATCGACCCCATCTACCCCAACCTGTTCTATGGCGCGATCCCGTCCAAGGGTTACGATTTGCCGGTTCTGGTATTCGTACATGGGCTGGGTGGCAGCTATGTAGACTGGATCGAATCCAAGAACTGCCCGAAAAACGCAGTCGGCAACTGCCAGTCTAACCCTAATAATCCAGCCCAAGGCTCCGCCAACGATATGTACGACTATGCCTACCAAGCGGGCTTTCGTACCGTCTTCATGAGCATGAATGCCAATAACACGAACAATAGTTTGAGCATTCAGACCAACTCGGCGATGCTGCAGAGTTTATTCCCGGAAATCCTCAGTTACGTTGGCGTCAGCAAAGTATATTTCATCACCCATTCCAAGGGCGGCTTGGATCTGGAAGATGCCATCGCCAATCCGGAATGGCTCGGCATGGCTCTCTCGGTGATTCAGCTCGGAACTCCCAATCAGGGAGATGCGCTCGCCGATTGGTGCTTTAGCCCGGCCGGCACCGCAGCCTGTACCGTAGCGGGTCTGCTGACTCCCGGCGTGCAGTCGCTCGAAATCGCCAACGTCCTGCAATTGCGCACCGAGTGGGACCCCATTTTCGAAAATTCCCTGATTCCATTTTTCACCGTGTCCGGCAACACTTATGCATGCACCGGCGGCGCAGGCACCTGCCCAACCGGGCTGACCGGACCCATTCTGGTAACCATCACGACGCCCCCCGGCGGCGCGGCTACCCCGTGCGGCGAAGCCGACACCGCTCCGTGTAACGATGGACTGGTAACCCATCCGGAATCGTTATTGCCCACCACCTATGCCATGGAGCTAGGCGTAATTCACGCCAATCACTATTTGCTGCGTATGGGCGATTACTCATGGCCCTTCATCAACGGACGTATACAAGAGCAGTCCGCCGAGCAGCCCGGATTCCTGCGCGTGGCCACCGGCGGCTTTGGCGACCAGCACAACAACTGGTCCTGGTCCATGGCATGGTTCAATAACATGCTCTACGTGGGAACCGGACGGGAGCCCGCCTGTGTGACCGCCGCCACCAGCGCCATCCAACTCGCATCGCCCAGTCTGTATCCGCCCCCCACCGGTGATTGCACCCCGGACTATCACGATCTACCCTTAACGGCTGAGATCTGGCAATACAATCCCATGACCAATATCTGGACCATGGTCTTCCAATCCCCCAACTCCTTGTCGACCGTCGAAACCGCGGGCGCCAGCGTAGCGACCGCCAGGGACATTGGTTTCCGGGGGCTCACCGTGGTCAACGAACCCGGCGGCGTCACGGCCTTGTATGCCGGCGGGGTCACTTCCGGAGAGTTATTCGAGTGCCATCCCCCTAACATCCTCACTGCTTGCACTCCCGAGGGATCCTGGCCGCCGCCCCGTATTCTTCGCAGCACGGATGGCGTGACCTGGAGCCCGGTGCCGCAGAACGGCACGCTGACGACCGTTGCCGGCAGCAGCGTATGGACTCCCGCTCAGTGCGGCGCCCAGCCCTGCTTCCTCGGTGCTCTGACCGCCAACGGCACTTACACCGCGCCCGCCTATCCCAACTACAGCCTCCGCTCGGCGGCGCAGCTTTGCAGCACACCCGGGCCGTCCTTCACCTGCGCTCAGGACGGTATTCTTTTCTTCCAGGTCGGCGATTTTCCCGGAGTCGGCCGCGCATTTGCCTCCGCGCCCGGAGTCAACCCGGCGCTCGGCGACAACTGCGGCGAGACGGTATGTTTTTCGTGGTCCAGTCCTCCGACGGCCACGCTGCCCATGTGGATTTTGGAGAACTTCAATAACTCCATGTACGCCGGCACCGGCAGTCCGGCCATCGTCGGACAGGTGGAGCAATATGGTGTCTGGACCACCACCGGCACCGGTAACCCGCCCTATACCTGGAATGCGGTCATCACCGATGGCGCCTACGCACAGAATTTGATCGCCGATTTCGCCATGAGCATGCAGATATACTCCGATCCCACTTACTGTCCCCCAGCGGCAGGGGTGACCAACCCCTCCAGCTCCGGGTGTTTGTATGTGGGCACCGATCGGCCCAATGAAATGGTTCGCATCCATCCCGATACCACGGGTCAGGTGGTGGTGGATCCCAACGACAGTTGGGATCTCATCGTCGGCAATCCGCGGACTATTCCCGCGGGGACCGGTCCCGGACAAACCGGAAGCCCCCAATATATCGCCCCCCTGAGCGGGATCGGGCAATACTTCGACAACGGCTTTACCGGACATTTCTGGAGAATGGGAGTAGGTTCGCAGGGATTGTACATGGGCACTTGGGATGAAAGCAGCGACAATGTCCCGAATCCCACGCTCGACTCGCTCTGGTCTCAGGAATACGGTACGGACTTATGGCGCAGTCCCGATGGCGTCAACTGGACTTCGGTCAGCAAGATCGGTTTGGGCGACGGCAACAATACTGGAAGCCGCAGCTTCGCCGCTACCAGCTACGGATTGTACATGGGCACGGCCCGATCCGTGGGCGGGACCCAGGTATTCAACGTCGATAATGGCGTCATCGATCTCAACAAAGATGGCGTAATCGACCAAAAAGATGTGAGCCTGATGCTCGCCAGGTTGAACACTAAAGCCGCGCCAAACGATCCCATGGATATGAACCGGGACGGCAAAATCACCCAGGAAGATGTGGCCATGCTACGCAGCCAATGTACCTATCCGCGCGGCGCGGTGGCCGCCGGCAAGCAAAAAGATGTGACCCTGACGCCGCCGTTGCTGAAATCCGCAACGGCCGCCCAAGGCGGCACCGTGACTCTTACCTGGAACGCAGTGCCTGGCGCGATCGATTACCTGGTTTATCGGATTGCCATGTCGCCGAGCGAGAACACGCCTCCACCACTCGCCAAGGCCGCCGCCAAGTGCGCGGAACCGGATGCGCCGTCTATCTGTACCATGTTGCCGCGCGCCGTGCCGCAAGTGTCCGGAGCCACCGGCGCAGCCCTTTATGGCTATCCCGGTTCTCCGTACCTCTTGGGCCGGGTTACCAGTCCGACGTATACGGAAACTGCTCCAAGCACTCTGCAGTCGCTGTATTTTGTCGTCGCCGAGAATAACTCCAGCGACCTCTCGAGTCCTTCCAACTTTGTGGGCGGTCCGTCGTTCGCCCCCACACTGCCTTAGATTCGAGACCCGCTCTTCGAGGAGTGGGGCTTCGGCCCCACTCTATCGCACATTCGTTCGATAAGTAACTTCGAGCTACAAGACAACACCTCCGTCCGTTTTAAAGGCTGGACGTGTGTAGAACGCCATCTAACGCTAATAGCTGGCTGGCAAGACTTAATTAATTCATTCACAATAAGGAGAATTTAGTATGACAACACAAAAAACGCTGTCTCTTGCATTGGCGATAGCGGCAATCGGTTTTACGGCTTCAAATAACCTGGTGGCCGCCACCGGAGAGACCATTACCTACACGGCCGCCGGAACATTCGGCTCGACCCCGGTTAGCGGCGCGGATACGTTGAAACTGGCCGGCGAGCCGTTCAGCGTCACTATCGCGGTCAACTCGGCGACGGCGCCCTACAAGACTGGTTCGAACTGGGATGCGTATGACAAACTGAAGCTGACCGGCACAGTGCATTCCGGGCTGCTCGGTCCGACGCCGATCAATATCGCCAGCGGGGAATCCAGTATTATCCAGGCCATCGATCCGGGAAAGTACGACTTGTTCACCATGGAAGCTCCCATTAAAGTGGTGGGCATCAGTCTGACCATCAAAGCTCAGGTTGAGCTGCCGTCCGGCACGCTTGCAAACCCTCTGCTCGCCCCCTTCGCCGCCGTTTCGATCGTGCCTGCTAATGCGACAATGACCTATTCCGACGGCGGCACGAGCACTGTGCTCTCCATACAGACGGGCAGCTTGAGCGCCACAGTCCCGGCCGCCGCCGTGGCCAACAGAACGGTGATGTTGCATGCCACCGGCGTCCAGGCGATTACTCAGCATGCGGACGGCACGGAATCGGCGCAGTCCATCGGCGTTTCGCCGGTAGACCTCGGAATCTCGACCGATACCGTGGCGTTGAAGTTCTACGCGGCCGGCGTTCGTGACGCCTCCGCGGTAAGCGTGCAGATCGGTGGCGAAGAGGTGCCGGTCCGGTACGCCGCGGCGTCGGGCTATTTTCCGGGGCTGGATGAGGTCATGGTTCAGGTTCCGCGGAGTCTGGCCGGACTGGGCGTGACGACTGTTACGCTAACGGTCGATGGCCAGACCGCCAGCCCGGTGCAAATTAAGATCCAGTAAGTCCTGGCGGGAGGTGCACTCTGGCAGCCCAGAGGCGTACCTCCCGTGTTAACTAGTCCCGACGCCTTGAGTACCAGTACCAAATATTCTACAAGAAGCTGCGCTTTGGCTTGAAAAGCCGTCTCCAGGGGTCTAGACTTCTAAGATGGACCAAAACAAGGAGATGGCTATGTTTTCATTGGACGTTAGAAAGATACTGGCTGTGACGATTGCAGCCGTGGCAATATCATATTTGGCTGCCCCGCAAGGACTGTCGGCCGCCACGCCCGCAACAGGTGAAGTCGTTACCTATACCTGCTCCGGGACCTTCGCGGCGACTCAGATTAGCGGCAACGATACACTGGATCTACGCGGCCAGCCCTTTACGATCATCGTCACCGGCAATACCTCGATGTCGCCAAGTCAGCATGGCCAGAACTGGGGCATTTACACGCCCTTGAACATGACCGGGACTATCTATTCCGGACTGGTGCCCAACACACCCCTGCCCATCACCGCCACAACAGCGGCAATCGATCAGACCGTGGGACCTAGCTACGACATCTTTCAGGCCGGCTTTCCGGTCTCGGAATTCGGCATCAGTGTGGATGTTAGAGCGTACATCACCCTGCCGGCCGGAACTTTGGCAAATCCGCGCATGCAGCCCTTTGCCAGCATCACTCTGAACCCAACGTGCCCGGCTGGGGTTGCTCAGTGCAACACGGTGGAATATTTCGACACCGAAGCGACCACGGTTCTGCAGATCGAAACTGGCACGCTCGTTGCTCAATAAAAGAAATCCGGGGTCCACGGGATGTGCGATGGCCGCGCATCCCTCATTAGCTTGGCTGCGTGTAGTCTACTGCCGGCGTCGGCCTTCGTAGTAGTACCTTAATTTGACCACCGGCTTGCTGGAGTAGCCATAAGTGGTTTACACTATAACAAGTAATCTATTTTTTGGGCCAAACGGAGGTAGATGCGATGGTTTTGAATAATATGCGGAAATCGGTTTTATCGGTTAGTGTAGCGGCAATGTCCTGTTTTCTGGTTTCAGGATTGAGCGCTGCTACGATACCCGCCACAGTAACAGACGTTACCTATACGGCAGCAGGCACGTTCTCCACGACCGTTGTCAGTGGAGAGGATACTTTGAAGTTGGCGGGTGAGCCTTTCTCTATCAGCATCTACGGACCGGAGGGATCCAAGCCCGTCGATACCGGCACGGGCTGGGCGATGTTTGGCCCCTTCGGCATGACCGGCGAAGTACATTCCGGTCTGCTTGGCCCCACACCCGTGAATATCGCAAGTGACGACGCCCAAATTGTACAAGGGCTCGGCGGGTCTTACGATCTTTTCCAGACCGCCTTTCCCGTAAAAGTGGTCGGCATCAGTTTGGAGATCGATGCGACTATCCTGGTGCCGCCTGGCACCATCGCCAAACTGGGCATCGAACCGTTCGCGGCAACCGTGAAACTTGCGCCTGGCAATGCCACGGTTATTTATTCCGACAGCGGTGCGGCCACTACACTAACAGTCGCAACCGGAACACTGACAGCCGTTACCGGACCGCCGCCGGCCAACTAATCAACTCGCCTGCGCTTCGCAATCCATGAAGTAGTACCCGATCATGTGGCACACGTTCATGTGGGCGTCCTCAATGCGCCCCATGTGTGCCACCGGGATCTGAATGTTCAACTGAGCCTTCGGGCCCAGCTTCCCTCCGTCGCGTCCCGTCAAAGCGATCGTTCGGCACCCAATGGAGTTTGCGTAATCCATCGCCAATACCACATTGGGTGAATTGCCGGAACCGCTAATAGCCATGAATAGGTCGCCCGCCTCTGCGAAGTTCTTGAGCTGCTCCGCGAATATCACGTCATAACCGACATCGTTGGCATAGGCAGTAATAGTGGGGAGTTGATCGGTCAGAGCCATGATGCGAAACCGCGACGTGCGGTTGAAGCTGCATCCCTTCACGATATCGCAGGCAAAGTGCGAAGCGGTGGAGGCGCTTCCTCCATTGCCGCAAACAAAGATATGCCGGCCGCTATCTCGGGATTCCTTGAACCATTGGATGGCCTCGCTTACCTTATCCAGGTCGATGGATTCGATGGCCTTGAGAAGATCGGCGCGATACTGCTCCGGAAACGTCATATCACTCCATCTTAATCCGTATCAATCCAATTTCTTGCGGAAGCTGCTGGCGCTCAGTCCCATTACGATCATGCCGTAGATCAGCAGCGTCAACATCTGCGGCCAGAGTACCGAAATGCCCGTGCCTTTCAGGAAGATTCCGCGCACAATCTCAATCAGGTACCGCAGCGGATTCAGGTAAGTGAAATACTGCACCGCGATGGGCATGTTGCGGATCGGATAGGCGAAACCGCTCAGCATGAACGTGGGGATGGCTATCAAAGAAGAAGACATGATGGCCTGCTGCTGGGTGCTGGCGATCGTCGAAATGAACAGGCCCATGCCCAGGCTGGTCAACAGGAACAGGGCGGCGCTGAGCACCAGCACCAGCGGGTTGCCCCGAAAGGGAATCTGAAAGATCAGCAGTGCGGCTGTAGTCATCAGCACCAGATCCATCATGCCCACCAGCGCGGCTGGCACCATCTTGCCGATCATCAGCTCCATGGGCTGGATAGGCGTCACCATCAACTGTTCCATGGTGCCGATTTCCTTTTCGCGAACGATGGCCATAGCCGTCAACATCACGGTGACCACCATGATGAGGTTGCAGATGACTCCGGGCACGAAATAATTGCGGCTCTTCAGATCCGGATTGAACCACACCCGCGCACTGTCGGTAATGCGCCCGACTTTCATGCTCATGGTTCCCATACCCTGGCGGGCCATCATCTGGGACTGCAACTGTGGAGTGGCCAGGCTGGCCGAATAGGCGCCCACCAGTTGACTGGTGTAAGCCGAGGCCAGCGATGCGGTGTTCGAATTGGTGCCATCCACCAGGATTTGCGCCGCGGTGGGGTGGCCCAGCAGAATATCGCGGCCGAACCCCGGCATCACGCGCACGATGACTTGCGCGTCGCCGCGGTCCAGGACGTCTTGAATCTCTTTCTCGCTTTGCGGCAAGGCGGTCAGCAGAAAGCGGCCCGATCCTTGAAAAGACGCCAGCAGATCGTGGCTCTGCGGCGATTGGTCCATGTCCATCCATCCCATGCGGAGGTTGTCCACGTCCAGGTTGACCGCGTAGCCGAAGATGATGAGCTGGAACATCGGCGGCACGAAGAGAAATAAGCGCGTGCGCCGGTTGCGGAACAACTGGCTCAGCTCTTTGGTAATGATGGCGAAAATGCGTTCTCTCATAACAGTCCGATGTTCCTTAGGCGAGCTTCTGTCTCATTTTGCGTTCCGCCGCCCAGAACACGATGATCGCGAAGGCCGCCAAAAAGAGCACTTGTCCCCACAACAGATCCATGCCGATGCCCTTCAAGAAAATGCCTCTGACGATAGTGACGAAGTACCGGGCCGGCACCACGTGCGTGATGATCTGGATGGGCACCGGCATGTTTTCGATGGCGTAAAGAAATCCTGACAACAGGAAAGAGGGGAGGAAGGTGCTGACCAGCCCCAATTGGAAGGCGAACAATTGGGTCCGGGCCACCGCCGAAACCAGGATGCCCCAGAAGAATGCGCCCGCCAGAAAGATCATGGTGGTGAAAGCCAGGAACCAAACATCGCCTCGGAAAGGCACTCCATAAACGAAGATTCCCACCAGTACCGCGATAGTGGTATCCGCCACGCCCACCACGAAAAACGCGAGCATTTTGCCCAGCACGATTTCGCCGGCGCGCACTGGAGTGGAAAGCAGTTGTTCCATGGTGCCCATCTCCCACTCGCGCGCCACCGTGAGCGAGGTCAGCAGCGCGGCAATCACCATCATCATGGCGGCAATCAAGCCCGGCACGATATAGTATGTGGATTCCATGGTGCTGTTGTACCAGATGCGCACGCGCGAATCGACGGGAGAAACCAGCGGCATACCGGCGCTGCGGTCTTGCCCGCCTGAACGCACCTCCAGGGCATAGTTCTGCACCAAGCCCTCCACGTAGCTCAAAGCGATGGATGCGGTGTTGGAGTCGCTGCCATCCAGCAGAATTTGAATGTTGGCCCTACCTCCTCCATTCAGGCGCTGGGAATAATCGCGCGGGATCACGATGCCCAACAGGATTTTGCTCTTATCGATGCCTTTTTCAATTTCGCCATAGCTGTTGGCGAATCCCTCGATCTCAAAAAATCGCGAGCCGCGAAAGCGCTCGATGAGGGCGCGGCTATCGGCGCTGTGGTCGCCATCGAAGATCAGCGTGGGAATGCGGTCCACGTCCAGGTTCAGCGCGTAGCCGAACAGCAGCATCTGAAATAACGGCAGGAACAGCGCCATGATCAGGCTGCGGGAGTCGCGCAGAATATGGCGGAACTCCTTCTCGAACATGGCGCGGGTGCGTCGCAGGTTCATGGGTTTTTTTGTTCCTCGGCTTCGATCAATCCTACGAAAACATCTTC
>Ga0302326_10028102_pt1 | contig 11329 bp, 11 predicted proteins | sample Palsa_T0_3_FD_202264 | JGI IMG/M metagenome (GOLD analysis project Ga0302326, IMG submission 202264) | Peat permafrost microbial communities from Stordalen Mire near Abisko, Sweden - Palsa_T0_3 | ecosystem: Environmental > Terrestrial > Soil > Palsa > Peat permafrost | place: Sweden: Abisko...
CCGGATGGGTGGATACAGACATGTCGTCTCCCGTGCTGAAAACAAAACGCGGCGCAAAAGCCGTGACGGCTTCGATCCCCCTGAATCGTGTTGCCAGCCCCTCGGAAATCGCCGGTCCCATCCTTTTCGCCGTTTCCGATCTGGCAACCTTCGTGACCGGTGAAGTGATCAATGTGAATGGAGGTTCTGTCCTGTGCGGATAACCTGGCATTCCGTTCGGCGGTGTACCCTCTGCTTCGTCGTGATGTTGTCTGTTGCCATGCCGTTCGCCACTGCCCGCCCTGCCCCCGCGCAGGAAACAGTGGTGCTGATGCCGGAGGAGAGCGCCGCGAAGGCCAAGCAGTTGCTCCAGCAGGCCATCGACGCGCTCGGCGGAAACGCCTACCTGAATATGCGCGATATGACGTGCACCGGCCGCGCCAGCCAGTTCGGGCATTCCGGGGAGCTCAATGGCTTTGAGACTTTCATCAATTACGTCGAGCCGCCCACCATGGATCGCACCGAGAACCTTCCCCAGCGCAACATTATCGACGTCTATAACGGCGACATGGGCTGGACGCTTGACCGCGGCGGCGTTGCCGAAGCGCCAGTCACCGATCTCGCTCGCTTCCAGGATAACGTCCGGAAAGATATTTTTAACATCCTGAAAAATCGCGTCCACGAGGACGGCATGATCCTCCGCTACGCCGGCGTGGATATCGTGGACCTGCATGAAGTGGATTGGGTGGAACTGGTGGATGGCAATGACAGCACCATCCGCATCGCCATCGCCAAGGACTCGCACCTGCCCATTCGCAAAACTGTCCAGACCCGCGATCCCAAGACGCGCAATGTCACCGAAGAAATCGAGCTGTTCTCGAATTACCACCCTATCACCGGGATCGAGACGCCCTTCCAGATCGAGCGCGACCGCAACGGCATAAAGATCTACCAGATTTTCTTCGATAAGTGCGATTACAACACCGGCCTGCCGGCCTCGCTCTTTACCAAGGAATCGCTCGACGAACGCTGGGAAAAGATCGGCAAGAAGGAAAGAGCCAAGGAAAAGAAAGAAGAGAAAAAGGAAGCAAAAGCCTCCTCGTCGTCAAACTAGCTGTTCCGGCGGAAGTGGAATCCTCAAATCTCCGCGCCGCTCTAGGCCTCCCCCGATTTTCTTTTGCGATGCAGTTTCACGGCGGATGTTCGCAGCGTTTCCGGAATGTTTTTATTCGTCGTCAGCTTCACGAGGTCGGTGGCAGTCAGCCTCGGAAACAGGTGCAGCGAAATATCGAGCGGCGTTTTCGGATTATTGATCAGATTCTTCACCACGACGTAGTTCTTCATGAAATTTCGCAGGCCCGCGATCGTCCGCAGCACTTCCTTGGACAGATTGGTCATGGCGGCAAAGCCTTCCACCTCCGCATCGGTCAGTTTCGGCGATTGCAGCACGCTGCGTTGCACCAGCTTGTTGGGGTCGCGGATCAGCATGAGCCGCTCCGTCTTTCCGCCCTTAAGAGCCATGCTGAGCCGCTGGGCCACGCTCATGTGCGCCACGCGCTGCATCAGGGTTTCGCGCTTGGCCGCGTCCGGTTCGATTTCGGCGGCGGCCTCTTCGAGCTCGGCCACCGAGAGCGTGCCCTTGGTCATCTCGTCGAGGAGCAGCCTCTGTTCCGCGCTGGGCGCTGAAGACTGCAATACTGCCGCCACCAGCGCGGGGTCCTCGCTGAACCGCTCGAGATTATCGAGCAGTGGCTGGATGCCATTGCTGGTCAAGCTCCCGGCCAGCCGCGTGACATAAGATGTGGGGCAACCGGCGTTCTTTGCCAGCGCGTCCGCGACTCCCGGTCGCGTCCCCAGATTTTCGGCGCAATAGCGAAAGAGCAGAGGGTCGGAATCCGAGCGCTCCAAAGCCTTGACGAAATAATCCACCGGCTGTGTCAGCAGCACATTCAGTGCCCGCTCGGCCACCGACGGGTCCGGATCGACCGCAAGTATCGCGAGCACCTCCACACGGTCCTCCGGTGTGAGCGAGACTCCCCCCGCGCACACTGCCATCTTTTTTTCCAGCGTTTCGGGTTTGAAGAGACTTCGCTGCGCTAATGCGGGCGTTGACGTAAGAGTGGGCATGACCGGCTCCCTGGGGGCCGCGCGCGGAATCGAGCAGCCGCGCGGCCGGAAGACTGATTTTCCCACGCGCTTGTGCGTTGCGGCCGCGGGCGCGCGCGCCGCGTGTCCAATGCTCCACGTTCGCCGGTGCGGGATCGTCCGGCCAAAGATCGCCGGCATCCTTGATGGAAAGCGAATCTTATGGACGCGCGCGCGCCGATCCGTCTACCATTTGTGCGTTTTCATCTTACGGAGGAATCCATGGCCAAAGGATATTGGGTCACCTTTTACCGCGAGGCCCCGAAGCCCGACGCACTCGCCGAATACGCCCGGCTGGGCACCATCGCCATTCAGGGCGGAGGGGGACGCTTCATCGCGCGCGGCCCTGCCGTGAAGACTTTCGAGAACGGTTTACAGCAGCGATCTGTCGTAATTGAATTCGACAGCGTCGAAAAGGCTATCGCCGCCTACCAAAGCGCGGCCTACCAGGAGGCGCTGAAAGCCCTGGGGCCCATCGATAGGGAAGTTCGTATCATTGAAGGAGTCTAGGCAGCTAGCCGAGGTCTTGCCCCGTACGAATTAGCGGGCTGGAGTTCCCGATCCTTTCAGGTTTTCTCGGCTGAGCGAGACAGTTCCGCCATGCCGTCCGGTTGCTCCGGCGAAAGGCACGGATTCGCCGTTGAGTTGCAGCTTCGTGGCACTTGGTTCGTTCGAGGTCACTTCGAAGCCGTCACGGGCCTGAAAGTTCTTGGGGTCGTCGGAATGGAGCCGCCCCTTGAACAACAATTTGCCGTCGCCCATCACTCGAATCTGGCTGGTCTTGCTGGTCTCCAGCCTCAGCTTTAGAAATTCCGGCACGGCGGGCGGAGGTGGAGCGGTTGCTGCTGCCGGAGCGGTCGAAGGCTCAGGGGTGAGCCCGGCCGCAGGCGACGGTTGAGTCGCGGCCGGATCGGGAGGGGCGTTCGGCGCAGCTGCCGGGGGCTGCGGGGCATTCGTAACCGCCACGCTGGCGGGCATTTTTGGACTTGGACTCGCTGCGGCCGCCGCCGCGATTGCGTCTTCAGCCCGTTTCTGCCGTCTCAGGGAGAGCTTGTGATGGATAAACCACGCAGCTCCAACGATCACCACCAGCAGAGCCGCGATCGCCATGATCGCAGGACGGTAATCCCGCGGCATCGCCCCGCTCGGCTGCGCCATCAGTTTCGCTTGCGATTCGCCGCCGGTTTCCTGCGCGTATTCGGCGACCATCCCGTCTTCGTCCAGCCCCAGAAAGTGCGCCGTTGCGCGCACGAATCCCCGGTTAAAAGCCCCTCCGGGCAATTCGTCCCAGCGTCCGTTCTCGAGGGCTTCCAGAAAGCTTGTTTTGATGCGGGTAGCCGCGGCGATCTCGTCGAGAGACACGCCCCGCAACTCCCGCTCGCGTTTTAGGTGTTCACCGAAAGGTGATGACGACATTCTTCGAACCGGAAACCAAGAAAAAATATAGGCGTCGGCCAGCGGAGTGTCAATCGTCAGGGCAAATTCTTCGCCTAGTGTCGGCGAGCCCATTGGTTTTTTGGCACTTTGCTTGCTTTGAGGATTGCGGTGGGTGAAAACGGTTCACTATAATGCCAATGTTGCCAGACAAGCCCACGTACGCAAAGCAATCCTCCCCTCCCGACGCGCTTCGGAGGGCTACGGATGCTAAGCCCTTCTCCGGCACCGAGCGGCGGCGTAACCCCAGCGGCCCTTTCGATTTGCCCGACGGCGGCGAAGTCAGCCTGTTCCACGAGCTTGGCAAGGCGCTCACCTCCTCGCTCCAGCTCGATCAGGTTCTTCGTACCATAATGGAAAAAATCAACGAGGTCCTGCGCCCGGATACCTGGTCGCTGCTGCTGATGGACCTCGACCGCAACGAGCTTTACTTCCAGATCGCCACCGGCAAGGGCTCCGATGCGCTGAAGGACGTCCGTATCAAAGTGGGGCAGGGGCTTGCGGGATGGGTTGCTCAGTCAGGCGAAGCTGTGGTTGTTCCCGACACTACGAAGGATTCCCGTTTCTTCTCGCAGGTCGATGAAAAGACGCGCATGGAAACGCGCTCCATCGTCGCGGTTCCCGTTCGCTTCCGCGAACAATGCCTCGGAGTCATCGAACTCATCAACTGCGTCGGTCCGGAAGGCGTCTTCAGCCAGCGCGATCTGGCCTTGCTCGAGGCTCTGGCGGACTACGCCGCCATCGCCATCGAAAACGCGCGCCACGTGCAGCGCATCCACGAGCTCACCATCACCGACGATTGCACCAGCCTGTACAACGCGCGCCACCTGAATTTCATGCTCGATACGGAGATCTACCGCTCCCATCGCTACGCCTTCGAGTTTTCGCTGATCTTCATCGACCTCGATCATTTCAAGGCCATCAACGACACCTACGGCCACTTGATCGGCTCCAAGCTGCTCTCTGAAATCGGCGAGGCCATCAAAGACAAGTGCCGCATGATCGACCTGGCTTTCCGTTACGGCGGCGATGAATTCGTGATCCTGCTGCCGCAGACCTCCAAGGAAAACGCCCTCGGCGTAGCCCGGCGCTTGCACAAGCTCATCCGCGAAACCGTTTGGCTGAAGGACCCTGGCCTCAACGTCAACATCACCGCCAGTGTCGGCGTCGCCGCCTACCCCAGCGATTCGCGCACTAAAGCCGAACTCCTGCATCTGGCCGACGAAGCCATGTACTTCGTCAAGAACACCACCCGCGATAGCGTAGCCGCCTCGGGCGAAGAAACCGCCCGCAGGCTGGACTCCCGCTGATTCGATTTTTCGTTGCGATGCCTTGGTACCGCAGTCACCGGAATGGAAGGCTAAATCAGGATTGTCTCGACGCAGCCGCGACCCCGTCCACTGCGGCAATTGAGTCAGCTGCATCGCCCGAGGCGGGCGCCTTCGAGCAGAGTTCGACGGCTTCCCCGATTCGCTGTACCTCCTGGTTCTTCGTCGCCTGCCACTTCGCGAACTCCGCTTTCTCGCGCGCCACTTCGTCCCGATTGCGCTGGATGCGCTCCAGGTTCTGCGCCACGATTCGGTCGGTTTCCGCCTGAATCTGCAGATTAACCTCAGCCTTCCGCGCCCAGTATTCCTCGAAGCTCTTCCGCTGGCCGGCCTCGTACGCGTCGAGAGCGTCCCGGCGCAACGCCGCATCGCGCAGCACTTCCTCCACCGAGATGCTGGCCGCATCGAGCGCCATCAGGATCGCCGCGCGCTTGGCGTCGCTGGCCAGCCCGCGCATGTGGTCGCTGCGAATCATCTCGACCACCTTGCTGATGCTATATCCCATCCTCGGATTCAAAATCCCGGCGGCGCGATAAATATCTTCCAGCGATTGCAGATCGCCTTGCGACCTCGCAAGACCGTTCGCGCCGCCGTTCACAGCGGGCTTGCCGATTAAAGTGTTCTCATCGCTAGCGCTGCCATCCGGGGCGAAGCCGCTATTGCTTTTCCCGTTCGGCGGTTCCTCTTTTGGGCGCTTGAACGCCATACCGAGCCAGTTCGTTGACATGCGTCTCCTTTCGTTGTCAAGGGAAGGCGGGGCAGGCGGAATCTCCAGCATGGGAGAATCCTTAGCGGAACTCGTTGAACCCTCGTACCCTTTTGAAACGCTCTGCGTTTCTTCCTTTGTGACCGGACCAGCTCTGCCAGCGTGGTGCACTTCGGCTGGTGCGGCGGCGACGGGGGAAATATTCCGTTCCCGCCATTCAATAATCCTTTGAATGCCCAGGACGTAATCCATGCCGTCCCTTCGGCAGTATTTCGTGACGCCCGCAATCTCCTCCCAGGGCCGCTTCACCCACACCGTCGCCCCAACGCCGATAGCCGTATTGACCCGAATGCACGCACCGGAACGGGACGTATCTTCCATCCGCGCCCGAATCGGACTGTGCTTGCTCCCGTCAGGCTCTTCCCACGACACCTCGACCAACGCCATCATGGCCGTTCTGGGCTCTGCCCGAATTCCACTCATGCTCTGTACTATCGGCAGCGTATCAAGGCACTTCAGAGCCGGTCGAACTGCCGTGGGAACCTTTTCCTTCGCTTGACTGTGGGCCCGCGTCTTTGTAATCTCTGCGCCGGCGGGTAAGGAGCGACCATCGCTATGAACTCAAAAGTCATAAACAAAGCTTTTCCATACAGAATTAGGCAACTGGGTATCGCCTGTATGCTGTTGGCAATCCCCCTGGCGGCGAGTTCCACGCGCATCTATGTCGCGAACACAGCCGGAACCAGCGTTTCGGTCATTGACCCGGCCAAAGGCAAAGTCGTGCAGGAGATTGGAGACATTCAGGTGCCGGAGTCGGTGGCCGTCTCCCCGGACGGGAAGCGCGTCTACATCTCTCAGTGGACCGGCAAGGTTCTCACCGTGGTAGATCGCAAATCGGGAAAGAAAATTAAAGATGTCCCCGTTAGCGGACACTCCCACGATGTAGCGGCTACCAAAGATGGCAAGTGGGTGTTGGTCTGCAACGCGCAGAATCCCGGAGCGCTGGACATCGTCGACGCCCATACCCTCGAGCTCGCGAAAACCATCCCGATGAAAACGAAGCAGCACGACGTGGTCGTGACTCCCGACAGCCGATATGCGATCACCACCGCCGAAGGCCAGCCCGTGATGACGGTGATCGATCTCCAGACCCAGGCAATCGCCTGGGAGCATCAATTCGACATGGGCACGCAGGTGGCGGCCATCGAACCAAACCCCGACGGTTCCGCCCGCCGCGTGTTCGTGCAACTGAACCGCCTCCGCGGATTTGCCGTGGTCGATTTCGCCACTCACGAAGAAGTGGCGAGAATCACGCTACCGGACGACGAACCGTCCATCAAAACCAGCATGTCGGGCCACGGCATTGCCGTATCGCCCGACGGCAAATGGCTTTGGAACGCCAGCAAGACCTACGACGCCGTATTCATTTATTCTCTGCCGGACATCAAACTGGTGGGGCGCGTCCACTTGCCGAAGCTGATGCCGCCGGGACACGACGCGCTGAGCGGCTCGCCCAACTGGATCACCTTCACTCCCGACAGTAAGAAGGCCTACATCATCAACGCAATGGATAGGTCGGTCTCCGTCGTCGACGTGAAAACTCTGCAGGTAACCGGGCGCATCCCGGTCGGCGAAGAGCCCAGCCGGATGACATTGTTCGCGGGGCGCTAGAATCGCACGCTCTAATCGCACCCGTATTCGAAAAAGATCGTCGGGGGAATATTTTGACAGTGCCTCGGCGTCTGACTTTTGCCCCTGGAGGCGATTTGTGAAGCCTGGAATTTTCGCAAAGGAAGTTGCAGCACTCTTTTTGTTGTTGATGGTTGTCTTCTGCGCGGCTCGGCTGGGCGGGGCGCCCGCCAGGCAGGATGCCGCCAAGTCCGCGCCGCCCCTTGACTACGAGGTCTTCAAATCGCGCATCGAGCCCATTTTCCTGAAGAACCGCCCGGGCCACTCCCGCTGCTACTCCTGCCACGGATCGGGAAACGGGCCTCAGTACCTGGTTCCGCTATCGCCGGGCAGCACCACCTGGAACGAGGAACAATCCCGCCAGGTCTTCGAGAATGTCTCGAAGCTCGTCGATCGCGACAATCCCGCGAATAGCAAGCTGCTGCTTCGCCCGCTTTCGCCGTTGGCCGGTGGCGACTTGGTGTGGGAGCACAGCGGCGGCAGGCAATTTGAATCCAAGGATGATCCGGACTGGCAGGCCATGGCAGCATGGGCCGGCGCGGGAAAGTAGCCCTATCTCCAAAGCGTCAAGATCGAGCCCATCGCCACCATGGTCACGAACCGGTAGCCCGCATTGATGGCAAAATATTTGAACGGCCGGTGTTCGTAAGTAACCGAAGCGATCATCACCGCGGCAACAAAACCCAGCCAGCACCAGAACGTCACCAGCAGCCCCTGCGCAAGGTCGCCCGCGCCCTCATACCGGATGGCATGGGCCAGCACAAACGCCATCGCCGTCGAAGCGAACAAATCTCCCACCAGCGCCGTCGGCAGTCCTTTGTCGAATTCGGCTTTGTTCACCCCCGACATCGCCAGCCACGGCTTTATGAACAGCGTTGGCGAATACCAAATCCCCCCAATTACGAAGTTCGTGACCACGGCAACGGCCAGCGCCCACCAATTCGTTGCCACCGTCTGCACCATCGCCGCCCCTTTCAGTCTGTCTCGCCTTCCACAAACCATCCCGGAATGGGAGGAGAGCATAACACCGCCGGAGCGAAACCGAAGCCTTGCACAAACTACCCAGAATTTGCGGGATTAAAATGGACTGGCATCCCGCTTGACCGCGGGCCTTCGAATCTTTATCTTCTTCGGGGGGTAAATCCATGCAACCAGGTGCGTTGAAACGTTTGAGAATCGCGATTCTCGCCGGCGGCCTCTCGGCCTCGCTCGCGGTGGCGGCGTTTGCACAGTACAGAATGACCGTCAACAAAGACCGGCTGATCAACGCGCAGAATGAGCCGCAAAACTGGCTCATGATGAACGGCGATTACGGCGCGCAGCGTTACTCCAAGCTTTCCGAGATTAACCGGGAAAACGTCAAGAACCTCCACATGGTGTGGGCCCTGGCGCTCGGTGGCATGCAGGACATCGGACAGAACGGCCCGGAGAACGAACTGAATCCCCTCATCGACAACGGTTTCATGTACACCTCGGACGGCTGGGGCACCCTTTATAAGATCGACGCCCGCGAAGCCAACCGCGGCCAATTTGTCTGGGTCACCGATCCCGGCGTAAAGCATCAGGGCAACAACTCACGCACGCGCGGCGTTGCGCTTTGGGAGGACCTGGTAATCGCCGCTCTTCCCGATGGCCGCGTCATCGGCGTGAAGCAGGACACGGGCGAAATTGCCTGGGACAAGATGCTGGCCACCACCAACGAATTCGGCACGCGTGAGCGCTTCGACTCCGCGCCTTTGGTCGTCGACGACAAGGTCCTCGTCTCAAACGGAGCCGGAGACGCCGGAACGCGCGGCTGGGTCGCGGCTCTCGACGCACGAACAGGTAAAGAACTGTGGCGCTGGTACGTGATCCCCAAACCCGGCGATCCGGGCAGCGAAACGTGGAAGGATAAGAACAACGCCTGGAAGACCGGCGGCGGTGGCATCTGGCAGACCGGCTCCTACGATCCGGGCACCAGGCTCACCATCTGGGGCACCGGCAACCCGGTTCCGATGTTCGATCCCGAAGGCCGCCCCGGCGACAATCTCTACACTGATTCGGCCGTGGCTCTCAACGTCGACACCGGAAAGCTCGTGTGGTATTTCCAATACACGCCCAATGACGGCTGGGACTATGACGAGATCGGCGTCCACATGCTCTACGACACGATCCTCGACGGCCGTCCCCGCAAGGTCGTCGCGCATTTCGGCCGCAACGGCTTCTTCTACACGCTCGATCGCACCAACGGAAAGTTCATCAAGGGCGCGCAGTACGTCAACGATCTGAACTGGACCAAGGGCCTCAATCCGGAGACCGGCAAACCCATCGACTACGATCCGAAGCTCGACGTGCAAACCTACAATCCCGCGGCGCGCCAGCTTCGCGGCGATCCGGAAAAGCGCACCTGCCCCACGTGGCACGGTGGCGTCGCGCATCAGCCCACCGCGTACAACCCCGTCAAGCACATCGCTTACGGCGTGGGTGTGGAAGGCTGCTACTCGCAGAACGGCGCCGCAGTGGCGTTCCTTTCACCCAACGGCGGCCTCGACAGGAAGAACAGCCAGAAATACACCTACAGCAGCGACCTCTACTACGGCTCGATAACGGCCTTCGACACCATCAGCCACAAGGTCGTCGCAAAAGCCGTGACGCCGATCGAAATTCGATCGGGCGCCACGGACACGGCAGGCGGCCTCGTCTTTACTGCGCTCCAGGATGGTTGGGTCGTGGCCTATAACGACGAGACCCTCGAGGAACTCTGGCGGTTCAACGTGGGCACCGCGCTGAAGGGCGCCCCGGTCACCTACGCAATCGGACCCAAGCAATACGTTGCCGTCCAAGCAAGCGGACGCCACCTGCATCCCGTGAAATACGACAACTTCCAGGATTCCAGCTACCTGTTCGTTTTTGCGCTGAATTGATTTTCGCCGGAATTTTCAGCGGAACTGATTCGCGCGAAAATTATTTCGGGAAGTCTTTGCAGGCGTCGGTCTCGGAGCCCCAGAACTCGACGCACTTGGCATGATCCATGGGGCCTTTTCCAACAACCTTCGCAAACAGAAAGTCGACGATCAGGTCGATCTCGCGCGGTTGCAGCGTGGCCGGAGGGTCCGGCATCTTCGTCGGGTACGATTTCAGATCGGCCTTCGTCTTCCCGTAGCAGCGCCCGTCCGTGTAGGCGTATTTGTCGAACGCGGGCATTTGCGCGTTCAGCCGCCCGCACTTGATCGTCAGCACAATCCCCGCGCGGCTCAGCTTGGTTTCGCGCAAGTTGGCGCCGCTGGGCATCTGGCTGTCCATGTTGCGCCCGTCGCCCGCCCAGCCGTGGCACGATTGGCAGTTTCCTTTCTGTTGGAAAAGCCTCATGCCCTCGGCAATGTCGGAGGCGTCGGGCGCGCTCTGATCCTGCTTCTGCTCCTGTTCCTGCGCGCGGGCGCTGAATACGATTGCCACGACGCCGGCTAAGATCGCGGCTGCAACGAACGCTATTGAAACGGAACGCAGCCGAGCGAAACGTTTGCGCCTTTTGGTCGAACTCTTAGTCGAACTCTCGATCATTGCCGCAGTATATATCACCCCCTAACACTCATAAAAGCTCCGCTGAAATCACAGGCCAACGCCGACATTTGGACAGCGAGACCATACTTCTCTCCCACCACGGCAACCCGGTCCTTACAATTCGCTTCTCCCGTGATAATGTTGGCCTCCAGAGGTGCGAAAACAGCATCGAAAATGGGAAGAAGCGCAAAATTTGACTCGACACAGTCGGACGATCGGAATCGCTCCTATCTGATTGAAAAAAAAGAAAACGGTGCCTCGCCACTCGACACTCTTATTGCAGCGATCCTGAGGAGCCTGCGTGCGTAATCAGGAAGCCGAGCGATACTCGCGAATGGCGGCCCTGGCCGCCGGACTACTCGTGCTGGTCGTCGCCGGGGTGTATCTGCAGCGCGCATACCGCGTCATGCGGCTCCGGCGCGCGTTGCCCTCCACCGTCCCCTCCGAAGTCCAGCAGCAATCGGACAACTTCTCTTACTCCGACGTCGAGCAGGGCCGCACCATCTTC
>Ga0302326_10028104_pt1 | contig 11329 bp, 13 predicted proteins | sample Palsa_T0_3_FD_202264 | JGI IMG/M metagenome (GOLD analysis project Ga0302326, IMG submission 202264) | Peat permafrost microbial communities from Stordalen Mire near Abisko, Sweden - Palsa_T0_3 | ecosystem: Environmental > Terrestrial > Soil > Palsa > Peat permafrost | place: Sweden: Abisko...
CGGGATGACCCCAGATGCCGCGTACACCACTGCGATCACCGCGAAAAAGGCAATGTAGTTCACGATGACTGCCACGCGTCGACGCCAGCGCCGACGCATATCGATGCCCAGCCAGCGCAGATGCTCTTCAGGCTTCAGCATGGCTCACGCCTCCTTCCGTGCGGCAATCACGAGCTTCGGCTCTACAGGATCGTCTGGTTCGGTCCACATGCGGATGAGCTGTGGGAGTGCCAGCACGGAGAGGACAACCCAGGTAAGAATTGCAGGGCCATTGGTCCAGGCCACGCGCACGCTCCCATCCGGCAATAGATACCAGCCGAGCAAATAGAGCACTGCGATTGAAGGCAGGAATACGCGTAGCACGTTGTACGCCCGCAGATAAGATTCACGCTCCTGAGCGTCTTCATACTCATCTGGATAGGAGTTGATCGGAAACATTCCGATGCGATAGTGCTGGAGCAAATCGCTCTGCTGCGCCGGAGCCGTTTGGTCGAATTCGGCTCCATATTCCACCATGGCGCGGTCGTCGAGCGATGTTACAACTACGACCCGCCGTTGTTTCCATAGGAGGAGGATACGGCTGATGACCAGCAGGTAGGGAGTTAGGCGAGGTGCCAGTGTCATCCACTTGAACGGAATGCCAGCTTCACTCAGTCCCCAAATCATGAACACGAAGAAGAGACCGACCTCCATCCGACGCGAGCGGCGTCTTCGGTTCTTGATAGATTGGCGGTAGACCCAACTCGTGGCCATCAAGCCTCCTTTCGCGGCATCTCGTACAGTTGATCGCTCAACGGACGAAACGGGTCGGGCGAGAAGACCGCCTCCATGGGCAGCTTGAAAAACCGGCAGATCTTGAACGCCAGTTCGAGCGACGGCGTATAATTCCCCCGCTCCAGAAACCCGATCGTCTGCGGATTGACCCCCACGCTCGCAGCAAGCTCGGCCCGCGAGAGCCTGCGCTCCGCCCGTAGCACAACAATGCGGTTATGAATCAACATATTTTCTTTATAGACTAAATAATTGCGTATGCGCAATATAAATTTGCACGAAAGCTGCGAAGCCTATGCAAGGTCAGGGTTTGATGACGGAGAATCCCGCATCTGCAGCCGCCTCGCACAGCCGGTCGTCAGCGCAAAGAAAAGTCCTGCCCTTCGGCCGGTTGCGGCACCAAACCAGCGCCGCCGCCAGTTGCAGGCTGTCCGCCGCCCGCAATCGGTATTGATGAATCAGAACCTCTGCCCGGTCCCGGACCTCATCCACGGGGACAGTCACATACCAGCTGCCGCGAAGTGGTCTCATAAGCCACTGCTTTCCGCGAACGCGCGAGTGAGACCCGCTCTCAAGGCGGGTCTCAGGAATTTCGTCGAAGCGGTGCAGGCATATATGAGACCGTTTCTAGAAGTGGAACGCCACCTCGCCGGTCATCGATCGCGGCGTCACAAAGTGCGTTCCCGAAAACGTCGACAGGAAGTTGTACAGCGCATACTTGTTGGTCAGGTTGACGATGGTGACCGACGCCGACAGCGTTCGTTTATCGGCTTCCTTCCGGCGCAGCAGATTGTCCTCGCCGAACGATAGATCGAACAGGCTGCGCGGAGCGACGCGCGGCGGGTTGTGGTCGTCGTTCTCCGTATTGAGCGCGGGGATCGTCAACAGCGAAGAGGTGAACTGCGAGACCAGGCAGGTGCTCGGCAGCGGATGCCCCAGCGAAGCCTTCACCCCGTTGCAGGAAAATCCAGCCTGCGCCTCCTGATCGGCCGTAAGGGCGTTGCCGAACGGGTCCTGAAGATAGATGGTCGGTTGGCCGGTTTTGGCGGTGTCGACGGTATCGGTCTGCGGGCAGTCGTTAATGGCGAGCGTCCCATAGCAAGGCGCGGCGCCCGCGACCTGGCCCGAGTCGTAGCGCCAGTTGAACCCGATATACGGCCCGCGCTGGCCGAGTTGATACTGGGCGTGGGTCGTCTGGTTGAACTTTTCGTCGTGGTCGATGCGGAAGGGCGTGTGGGTCACGGCCGATCCGGGCGGCGCGGGGATGGTGCCGAGGCCGCTGGTCTGTGGCGTAAAGAAGCGCGCCGCAACCGAGGAGAAGACCGTCTGCGCGGTGAAGTTGTGGATGGATGGGATGTCGAGACGCCCGTCGAAGCCCGGAATCTTCGAGCTGTTCCAGCCAATCGGAAACGTGATGGGTGTCGCCCCCAGCACGGAGAAGTCGTACGCGTTGTGCGTGTACTTCCAAACGTAGTCGGCCGAGAGAACGGCGTAGCGCGAGAGCGACTGCTCGAAGCCGGCGTGGAAGTCGTTGCGGAAGCCGGGCCGGTTGGGTGACGGCGTGCACGGAATCAGCGCGGCAATCACCGCGTAGTTGCAGCCTTCACTGGCGATGATCAGGTTCTCGTTGAACGGGGACTCCAGGGAGCGGGCGTAGGAGATGCGCAGCGCTGTCCCCGTGCGCTTGATCTTGTAGGAGAGAGCAAGCCGCGGCTCTACCTGGCTCGCAATCGTCAGTCCGTTGTAGCGATCGAACCGCAGCCCGAAGTTGCCAGACCAAGGGCCGGCGGTGATGGCATCCTGTGCGTACGCGGCAAACTCCTTGATGTCGGTGTGGCCGTGAAACGCGTAAGCGCTGCCGCCTTCGGTCAGGTCGTAGGGCTTTAGCGTGGCGCACGGCGTGCCCGGCGCCGGAGTGCCGTTGGAGTTCAGGCAGCCGAGGCCAGGCACAAGATTCGGATCGACAATCCCAAGTTGAAAATTCTCGTTCAGGAACGTTTGCGTGTACGATATCCCCGCCTTCACGTTGTTGCCGCGGTGCGTATACGTGACATCGGAGAGAAGCCCCGTATTGGCCAGCGAGCGCTGCTGCGAGATCGATTCCTGTTGCAGATCGGGCGCACCCCGGTCGGCAAACGGGTTCTTGCTGGGGTAGTAGTTGAAACCGTCGCGCCGGAAGAAGTAGTTCGTATTCAGCACGGTGTGCTGATTGATCACGTGGGTGTAGCTAGGCGCGAAGTTGACGGTCTGAATCTGGGCGCGCTGGTCCGCCGGGCCAACCGGAAGTCCATTCGACCCGATCGCAACGCCGGCTGAGTTGGTGGTCCACTGCGTCGCGTACTCGCTGTCGTACGAGTTTGGAGTCTGGAACCACGACCGGGTGTATCCGATGTTCAGATGAACGGAGTCGGCGGCGGTGAACTGATCGTCGACCCGGTCGAATAGATTCTCCTCGTTGCCCTTGTCGTGGACCGCATGGAACTCCGGCGGATCGAGGAAGCGGCCGGTGTCCATCACGTTGGCCGAGATAAAATTGCCCACCTTCTGCGATCCGTCAGCCACGTTGAAGCCCACATTGGAGGAGCCGAACGAGCCGTAGGAAGCGGTGAACTCGCCGTGAGGCTGGGGATTGTCCAGCCCCGACCGCGTAGTGGCCACAATCACCAGCGACGTCTTGCCGCCGTACTCCGCAGAAGGCGCGCCGGGAATCACTTCAAGCGACTCCACCGAATCCATGGGAATCTGGTTGGAGAATGTCTTCGACTGCTGATCGGTGATCGGCTGGCCGTCAACCGAGAAGGAGTTGGAGGCGTGGTCGCCCATGCCGTGGAACATGCCGTTCGAATCGGCCGACACGCCGGGCGAGGCCAGCGTAACCATCGAGCTGACCGACGAGGAGAGGCTCTCGATCGGGATCTTCGAGAAGAGATCGCGATCCACATCGGTGTGGCCGACCGGGTCGGCTTCCACCATATCGCCGCTGGTTGTGGTGACCTCGACGGTGGTGCTGGCTGTAGCTATTTGCAGCGTGACGTTCAGCATTACCGGCACAAAGGATTGCACGTCGATACTCTGGGTCGCCGGCGCTAGAGTCTTGGCGGACACGCTGAGGCGGTAGGTATTGAATGGGATGTTGGAGATCGTGTACGAGCCGCTATTGTCCGTACTGACGGTTCGGGTGAGACCGCTCACCGCATTCGACAGCGTGACCGTGGCCCCGGCAACCACGGCACCCGATGGGTCGGTGACCGTGCCGGTAACGGTGCCGGCGCTTCCCGCGGACTGGGTGCGGGCCGGAGCGCGACGGACCGGCGGAGCGGCCTGCGCCCGGGCGCGAACCGCAGCCACGGAGCCGAATCCCGCAAAACAGAGGAAGACGGCGAAAGCTGTGAAGACGCCGCGTCGGTTGGACGTGTACATAAAATCTCCCCTTTAAGGTTGCCTGTTGCATTCGCATGAGGTTCGAGGCATCCCTCGAATGCAAGGTTTCCAGGGAAGTTAGATGCCAGTCAGCCTTCCCCATGGAAATCTGCTGGCGGATCAAGGGACCCCGGTACACCGATTCGTGAGACGCTCAGGCGGGAAACAGGTCGACAGGCGGGGGACGCGTGAAGAGGGCAAACGTGCAGAGCGCGCTGGGCAAAACCGCAGCCGGCAGAGCTTCAAGCACAGCCACAACCCGGGCAGCCGGCGCCGGCGCAGGGGTCTGCGTCAGTTGTACGGTGACGTGGGCGGTCACGCAGAGCGGGCAGTTCGCGTGGGTGTCGGCGCCGTCCGCATGACTATGCGCAACCTGCACCGTACCCGCCACCACCACCAGCAGCACACATGCAAGCGCGAGGAGAATTCTCCACGTACTTTGCATGCGCTCTGTGCGGTAGGCCACAGCCATAAATTAAACTATAGCGCAAATTTGCAGCGGGTCGCACGTGGGAGGTTCGAGATTCCCAATGCCGGAGTCCGGCGCGAGAGGGCCGGGAGGTCTGCGGATCGGTCCGCATTCCGTCCCGGCCTGCGCAAGTCAGGCTTACTGACTGGCTGCGATACGGGGTGTGATCAGCCCGATGCTGGTGACATTCGCCTGGTGGCCCATGTCGATTACTTCCACAACCTTGCTGTATTCGAGCGCCGCATCGCCCTTCACGAACATCACCTTCTCGTGACGCGCGGCGAAGATCGCGGCCAGCTTGGGCTCGATCTGCGATTTCGTGAACACGTCCTGATTGATCAGGTAGGATGGCTCACCATTGCCATTCGCCTGGATCGAAACCACGATGGCCTCCGGCGGTGGCTCGTCCTTGTTCTTCGGGGGCTGCGGAATCAGCGTGCTCAGTCCATCCGGCGCTACCGGAACCAGCAACATGAATATGATTAGAAGGACCAACAGAACATCGATCAACGGAGTTACGTTGATGCCCGAAACAGCTCTTCCTGTACCGCCGCCACCGTCCATTCCCATAGCCACGCCTCCTTGTTACTTCCGGTGGGCGAGCACTGGGAAAAGCCAAAAACCTCTCTTACTGACCCGCTGCGATACGGGGCGTGATCAGGCCGATGTTGTCGACGTCGGCCTGGTGGCCCATGTCGATCACTTCCACAACCTTGCTGTAGTCGAGCGCAGCATCGCCCTTCACGAACATTACCTTCTCCTGGCGCGTAGCGAAGATCTCGGCCAGCTTGGATTCAATCTGCGACTTTGGAAAGGTGTCTTCGTTGATCAGGTACGATGGCTCGCCCTTGCCGTTGGCCATCACCTGGACCACGATCGTACGATCGTTCTCCGGCTGGTCCTGATGGTTCTTGGGCGGCTGAGGAATCAGCGTATTCAGCCCCTTCGGCGTTACCGGCACGATCACCATGAAGATGATCAGAAGCACCAGAAGAACGTCGATCAGCGGAGTCACGTTGATGTCTGAGACCGCTTTGCCTGTACCGCCACCGCCGCCCATTCCCATAGCAATTCTCCTTTATCTCTCGGCCGCGAGACTGCTGTCCCGGCGGCAATGCTGCCTACTTCTTTGCCGGCGTATCTTCCTGATCGCGCTTCTCGGTGAGAAGAACCAGATTGCTTACGCCTGCCGCGCGGATCTGGTCCACAGTATCCATGAACTTGCCGTAGTTGGCGCGAATGTCTCCACGCAGGTAGACCGTCTTGTCGGTCTTGTTCTCCAGCTTGGAGGCGATCTTCGGTCCCAGATCGTCCAGGTTCGGGACCACGTCTCCGCCAAGATAAGCCCGGCCATCGCGCGTCACCGCAACCGTAACCGCGTCTTCCTTGTTCGCGTTCTCCATGATGATCGCCGCGTTGACGGTTGGCAGGTCGACGTTGACCTTGTTGTTCAACATGGGCGTAATGACCATGAAGATGATCAGAAGCACCAGCATCACGTCCACCATGGGCGTGACATTGATGTTGGAGTTGACCTTCTTGCCTTCGTCGCGCTTGTTGATTCCCATAAGAGTGCTTTCCCGTCCGAATTGCGCGGGCCTGCGCCGTTGAAGGCCGGCCTGCCGTTGCTTTGCCGCAAGGTCACCGCCGTTTTGCAAGGCTCCGGAGGCCGTTCGCTTGCGGCCTCCGGAGGCCATGCTATCCGAGTGATCCCGATTCTCCCCCGCCGGTTTCAACCCCCGGCAGGAGCCGCTCCTACTGGTGGCTCTGCTTGATGAAGTAGTCCACCAGCTCGCTGGAGCTGTTGTCCATCTCAACGTCGAACGCCTCCACCTTGTTGGTGAAGTAGTTGAACGTCATGACGGCGGGGATGGCGACAAAAAGGCCGAACGCCGTGGTCACCAAGGCCTCCGAGATACCACCGGCGACTGCGCCGATGCCTGAGGTCTTCTGGGTTGCGATCGCCTGGAAGGCGTTGAGAATTCCGATCACGGTACCCAGCAGGCCGATAAACGGGGCGGTCGAACCGATGGTCGCGAGACCACCGAGACCGCGCTTCAGCTTGGCGTGAACGATCGCTTCCGAGCGTTCCAGCGCGCGCTGCGAACTCTCCACCTGCTCCTCCGTGATGCTGCCGCCCGAACCGAAGCTGCGGAACTCCTGCAGGCCGGCCGTGACAACCTCCGCCAGGTGCGACTTCTTGCTGCGATCGCCGAGCTTGATCGCCTCATCCAGGCGGCCGTCCTTCAGGGCCCCGGCAACCTTGGGCGCAAACTCGCGCGACTGCTTGCGTGCGGCGTTGAAGTACAGCCAGCGGTCAATCATTACCGCCAGCGACCAGATCGACATGATGAAGAGGATCAGCGCGATAATACGCGCCGGCCATCCCATGTTCTGTAGCAGACCGGCGGCGCTGAAGCTGACTCCACCGGCACCTGCATCCTGGAAGTACATGGCGAGTGGCGCCGGAACGTGAGCGAAGTTTGCGAGATGAGCGAGAATCACTGGAATCTTTCCTCCTGGATTGATAAAGCGTTAGACGGGATCGATCTCAAACCGCAACATCGATCTTTAGATGAATCGACGAACTGCAATGGCCTAGCCGCCGCCGAAGGTGAAATTGACGTTGATGGTAGTCTCCACCTCGGTCGGCTCGTTGTTCAGAAGATAGGGCTTGTAGCGCCAGCGCTTGACGGCGTCCTCGGCGCTGCCGACCAACATCGGCGGCCCGCTGACCACAGTCAACTGTTCAATCGTCCCCTGCTTCGAGATGATCGCGTGCAGCACAACCACGCCCTGCACATGCGCCGCCTTGGCGATGGGAGGATAAACCGGCTGCGGCTGCGAGATAATCGTGCCTGCCATGGTTCCGCTTGATACGCGAACCGGGCCCGTCGGCTTCGGGGCGGCCCTGGCCACAACCGGCGGAGGCGTACCAATGCCCAGGCCAGCCATTCCAGCTACGCCACCCGCGCTGCCGGTGCCCATGCCCGCCATGCCGGCAACTCCAACGCTGCTCGGCGGCGGAGCATCTTCCTTAATCATCTTGATGTCTTTGGGAATCTTGGTGGGCGCGTGCAGGCCCTGGTCGATCTCCGAAACAATATGCACCGGCTTGATGATCTGCTGCGGGGGCGGGGGCGGGGGCGGGGGTGGTGGCGGGGGTGGCGCAACCAGCATCGCGGTCATAGCCGTCGCCGGCAGCGCTTCCGGATAGATCAGGGGAATCAGAATGATGATAATCAGGACCGACAACATGATTGCGCCGGTCAGCCACATCCATTTCCCAGCGTTGGTCTTCAGCTTGCCACCGGATTCCATCATTGAGTCTTCAAACATGGACAGCCTCGCACGAAAATGTTCTGACTAACTTAGACACCGCGCCGCTCTGCTTTGTTCCCACGTCCCGGTTCCCATTCCAAAATAACTCCGAGCCCAAAATCGCCAACATGTCAGGGGAGCAGGGTGAAAAAAATTGGGCCGTCCGCAAATCTTATACGAAAACAGGTCCTACGGGAAATCCGAATCCAAAATTCCCACTAGACCCGGGCCCGCTTGGCCGGCAGATTTGCAATCTTGCCCCGGCTCTTGCGCCAGTCCTGATAAGCCACCAGCATGGGCGCAGCCACCGCAATCGACGAATACGTCCCAATCACAATTCCAACCACCAGCGCGAACGAAAACCCGCGCAGCACCGGTCCGCCGAACAGAAACAGGCTCAACACCGTCAGGAACGTCAGCCCCGATGAGATCACCGTCCGGCTCAGCGTCTGGTTGATACTGCGGTTCACCACATCCGTCAGCGTCTCCCGCCGCGACAGCGCCAGGTTCTCGCGGATGCGGTCGAAGACCACAATCGTATCGTTCATCGAGTATCCGATCAGCGTAAGAATAGCCGCGATCACCGTCAGCGAAATCTCCTGGTTGGTCAGGCTGAACGCGCCCACCGTGATCAGCGTGTCGTGAAACACCGCGACCACAGCCGCAACGCCGTAGATCAGCTCGAACCGGAACCACAGGTAGACCAGCATCCCGATCAGCGAATAGCTGGTGGCCAGCCATGCCTGCTTCTGCAACTGCTTACCCGCGGTCGGCCCCACGATGCTGACGCTGGGCTGGCCAAAGCCGGAGTCGTGATAGTTGGCGTGCAGCGCGTCCTCGACCGCCTGCCGGCCGGCGTCGTGGTTTTGGTCGGTCGCGGTGGACTGCGGCAGCGAGATCAGCACGTCGTTGCCCTGCGTTCCCGTCACCGACGAGATGCGCTGCGTGGTCGCGTTGTGGATGCCCGCCTGCTCCAGCGCCTGGCGCAGGTGGTTCTCGTTGGGCGGCGTGTCAAACGGGACGGTAATCTCGGTGCCGCCGCGAAAGTCGATGCCTCGGGGTATGCCGTGCCAGAACAACATGCTCAGCACGCCCGCTACGGAAAACACCAGGGAAAAGCTGAGGAAGTACCACTTCCTGCCCAGCCAGTCGACATTTGCATCGCGAAACAGTTCCACTAGAAACTCCAGTTCTCAGTGCTCAGTTGCCAGCTCTCAGTGCTCAGTGCTTGCAGGTTCGTCTCTCAACCAACAACCAACAACTAACAACCAACAACTGCTCTCAGATCGATAATTCAGCGCCGCGTTCCTTCTTCGCAAGAATTGCGTCGAAGATCGTGCGCGATACGAATACAGCGGTAAACAGATTGGCCAGCAGCCCGAACGTCAGCGTCACCGCGAAGCCTCGGACCGGCCCGGTCCCAAACAGGAACAAGATCGCAGCCGAGACGATCGTCGTGACGTGCGTATCGACGATCGTGACCAGCGCTCCACTCATCCCGAAGCCCTTCTCGATCGCCGCGGCAGCCGTCTTGCCCGACCGCATCTCCTCGCGAACGCGCTCGAAGATCAGCACGTTCGAGTCCACGCCCATACCAATCGTCAGGATGACGCCCGCGATTCCCGGCAGCGTCAGCGTTGCGCCCGTGAAGCCCATGAAGCCCAGCAGGATCACCAGGTTCAAGATCAGCGCCAGGTCCGCGTTGATGCCCGCTCCGCGATAGTAGATCAGCATGAAAGCCATCACCGCCAGCATTCCCGCGACCGCCGCAACCACGCCCTGGTGGATCGACGCCGCGCCAAGCGATGGCCCCACCGTCCGTGTCTCCAGGTACGAAATCGACGCCGGCAGCGCGCCCGTGCGCAGCATCAGAGAGAGATCGTTGGCTTGCTGCTGGGTGAACCCGCCCTCGATCTCGCCAGAGTCGCGGATCGGCGAATTGATTGACGCAACCTCGCGCACCTGGTTGTCCAGCACGATCGCCATCGAACCGGGATCGGAGCTTTCCTTGCTATGCGCCGTGGTGTACTTCAGGAATCGGTCGCCCGCCTCCGTGGTCAGCGTAAACCGAATATTTGGGCGCCCGTTCTGGTCGGTCGAGGGCTGCGCATCGCGGAAGTCGAGGCCTTCCACCACCGCCGCGCGCTGCAACACCCACGTCTCTTCCGAATTGCCCGCCGAGCCTACGCCGCGCACCAGTTCATCGTCCGGAGGAAGCGAGCCGCCCAGCGCCTGCAGCGCCGCCTGGTCCGACTCGTACCCGTTGCCGACCACGGCATGGATCTCCAGCCTCGCCGTCGACTGGATAACCGCCTCCACGCGCGCCGGATCTTCCACGCCCGGCAGCTCCACCACAATCTCGTTGTCGCCCAGGCCGTACTTCTGCACCGGAGTCTCATTCACGCCCAGGCTGTTGATGCGCGCGCGAATGGTCTCGATCGAAGTGTCCAGCGTCCGCGTCTCTATATCGCGGATGGCGCCTGGCTTCATCGTCAGCTTCCAGCTTCCATCGGGGTTGGTGGTCACGTCGTAGTTGTTGTAATCCACGCCCTGCACCACACCGCGCGCGGCCGTCGCGTTGGCCACGCCCACGCCGCCCACCGTAATCGTCTCTGGATGCGCCGGGTCCATCTTGCCCACGGTTTCGCCGGTCACGCCCGCCTTGGTCAGGTCTTCCTGCAGCCGCTCAACATCGCGGTCGGTGGCATCCACAATCGCATCGGCCACATGCACCGCCAGCACCAGGTGAGTTCCGCCCTGCAGATCGAGCCCCAGCCGGATGCGGTCGGTCAGCGACTGCTTCAGCGCGGTTGGACTCACCCCATGCGGAATGCCAAAAATGCCGTAGCAGAACACCACCAGTATCGCAACGATGAACGCTGTCTTGCCCTTCAGATTCTGACTCATTGCTTCCTTTATCCAAACTCTTCGACGGCTGCACGCATCGCCGGTCTCTCACAACTGACAACTGACAACTAACAACCAGCAACTAACAACTGCCTTACTCGTCCGCCGTAGTTACCGCCGCAATGGCGCTCTTCACAAACTCAAGCCTGATGTTGTCGGGCGCAACCTTGATCAGCACCACGTCGTCCTTCACCGAAATAATCACCCCGCGAATGCCGCCATTGGTGGTCACCTTATCGCCGTTCTTCAACTTGCCCAGCATCTCCTGCCACTTCTTCTGCTTCTTCTGGTTCGGCGCGATCATCAAAAAATACAGCATCGCGAAGAACACCAGCGGAAGCAGCAGTTGCGCCGAACTACCCATTGAACCCATCCAATTCCATCCTTCTTGCCTTCACCTGCAATCGACTTCAAATTCAAATTCAAATTCAAACCGCCGCA
>Ga0302326_10028106_pt1 | contig 11328 bp, 14 predicted proteins | sample Palsa_T0_3_FD_202264 | JGI IMG/M metagenome (GOLD analysis project Ga0302326, IMG submission 202264) | Peat permafrost microbial communities from Stordalen Mire near Abisko, Sweden - Palsa_T0_3 | ecosystem: Environmental > Terrestrial > Soil > Palsa > Peat permafrost | place: Sweden: Abisko...
GACGGTGGACTGCCAGTGCGGCAGCGGCCAGCAGGCCAACGGCCTGGTCGCCGGTCTGATCGCGGCGGGGGCGATCGACGTCGGCATCGCCTGCGGTATCGAGGCGATGAGCCGGGTCGGTCTCGGCGCCAATGCGGGTCCCGACCGCGGCATTCTGCGGCCCGCGTCGTGGGACATCGATCTGCCCGACCAGTTCACCGCGGCCGAGCGGATCGCCAAGCGCCGCGGTATCACTCGGGAAGATATCGACGCGTTCGGCTTGGCCTCGCAGCAACACGCCAGGCGCGCGTGGGACGAGGGCCGCTTCGACCGGGAGATCTCACCGATCGAGGCACCGGTTCTCGACGAGCACAAGCGGCCCACCAGTGACCGCCATATGGTGTCTCGCGATCAGGGTTTGCGCGACACCACCCTGGAAGGGTTGAGCCAGCTCAAGCCGGTGATCGACGGCGGGATCCACACCGCGGGTACGTCATCGCAGATCTCCGACGGCGCCGCGGCGGTGTTGTGGATGGACGAGGATAAGGCCAAGGCGCTGGGACTGAAGCCGCGCGCCCGGATCGTGAGCCAGGCGCTGGTCGGTGCGGAGCCCTATTACCACCTGGACGGCCCGGTGCAGTCCACGGCGAAGGTACTCGAGAAGGCCGGGATGAAGATCGGCGATATCGACCTCATCGAAATCAACGAGGCCTTCGCATCGGTGGTGTTGTCCTGGGCGCGGGTCCACGAGCCCGACATGGCCAAGGTCAACGTCAACGGTGGCGCAATCGCGCTCGGCCACCCAGTCGGCAGCACCGGCAGCCGTCTGATCACCACCGCGCTGCACGAGCTGGAGCGCACCGATCAGAGCACCGCGCTGATCACCATGTGCGCCGGTGGCGCGCTGTCAACCGGCACCATCATCGAGCGCATCTAGGTGGCGGACTCCGACGCGGAGCGCATCGCCGCGGCGCAGTCGTACATCGACGCACTGGCGAGTCACCACGGCGACGACGTGCCGTTCGCGCCGGACTGCGTGCGGATCGAGAACGGCATCAAGACCGGATTTTCCGGAAACCATTTGCGGCGCAGCCTTAATCGTGGACCGCAGTTCCGGATCATCGAGGCGACTACGCCGCCTGACTTCACTGTCGATGGCGACCGGGTGCGGGCGCAGTTTGATGTGATCACCAAACCGTCGCTCGCCGGGCGGCGGGTGTGTTCACACGTCGACGAGACGTTTCTGATCCCGGACGGCACGATCCGCCACATCCGGGCCCAACTCCGCCCGTTCATTCAGAGAACCTAGGATCAGTGCCATGACCTCGAAAACGCCACCGCGATTTCTGAATTCGCCGTTCGCCGACTTTTTCATCAAGTGGATGGGTCGCGTCAACACGTGGATGTACCGGCGTAATGGCGGCGAGGGTCGCGGCGGGACGCTGCAGAACAGTCCGATCGCGCTGCTGACCACGACCGGCCGTAAGACCGGCGAACCGCGGGTCAGCCCACTGCTGTATCTGCGCGATGGCGACCGGGTCGTCGTGGCCGCATCGCGGGGCGGTTCCGACAAGAACCCGATGTGGTACCTCAACCTCAAGGCCAACCCACAAGTTTCGGTCCAGATCAAAAAAGAGGTGCTGGAGCTGACGGCGCGCGACGCCACCGACGAGGAGCGCGCCAAGTACTGGCCGCAATTGGTCACGATGTATCCGACGTTCGAGGACTATCAGTCCTGGACCGACCGGACCATCCCGATCGTCGTCTGCGATCCCCCACGGTGACGATGCGGGCCGCACAGCGGCCCGAGGAGGAACCGCGCCATCAAACCCCGCGGTGACGATGGCGGGGTTAGACTGCCTGCGAATTCCCGCAAACGTGGAGGCCCGCTGCGGGTAGATTGCCTTTGCGCTGGCCCCGCCGTGGCGAATGGATAGGTGATGAACAGTCGGCTCCGCTTCGTCACGGTCGGGCTGCTCTCGACAGCCTTGTTGTCCACCGGTTCGGCACAGGCCTGGGCCGACGACCCATCGATAATTCTGGACTTCGTGCGGCACGGCGAATCCGGCGACATGACCACGATCAACACGTTGGTGCCCGGACCCGAACTGACTGACACCGGCGAGCAACAGGCCCAGGACCTAGTTAATGTGATGTCGGGCAGCGGCATCGACGATATCTACGCGTCGACGATGATCAGGTCGCAGGAAACCGCGACGCCGTTGGCCGACGCGCTGAATCTCCCGATCCAAGTATTGCCCGGGCTCGACGAAATCGATGCCGGCATTTTCGAAGGCTTCCCGGTGGACGTGGGGGGCGTTCCGCTGGGCGGCGCGCTGTACCTGGTCGCGCCGCTAGCATGGACACTCGGTTTGGACTTCGTTCCGGAGCTCGGCTCCACGACCGACCCCAACGGAATCGCTTTCGACGAAAGTTTCGGCGGGGCGGTGCAATCGATCTACGATGGCAGCGTCGGGACCGACGACGGCGGCACCGTCACAGACGCGGTGTTCTCACACGAAGGCGCGATCGCGACATGGACACTGATGAATGTCAACAACCCCGATTTCGGCCTCGTCCTCCAGGAGTTCCTCAACACCGGAGAACTACTGCCCTACACAGGCCAAGTCGTCGTCGAAGGCTCGCCCGGGGATTGGACCCTGGTCAGCTGGGACGGGACGCCGGTGCCGCAGGACCCGGGATTACCGACCGAGCTGTTCGTCGACTCGCGAAGCCTGATCACGGCACCGCAGTTTGCCGGCTACGACATCTACGAGGCTTTGCTGACCGGCAGTTCGGCGACGATTGACAGTGCGATCCAGGCCGGAGTCAGCCAAGTCGACACCGCACTCGCCCAATTCCCCGTCGCGGTGTTCGGCGACATCGTCAGCGCTATCGGTGGTTCCATCTAAGCCAATCTCGTTGACGGCGAACGAACTCGGCGTCAACGACACTGCCATGGCCCGGAACGTAGACGGCGTCGGGCCCGCCAACCTCGAGCAGACGATCGAGCGTGGCCGGCCACGCTGCCACGTCGGAGTCTGCATCGATCGCCGGGTCGCCGGACTCCTCGACGAGATCACCGCTGAAAACGACAATGCGGCCGTCGCCGTCATCGGGCGCCACCACAACCAGGTCCGCGTCGGTGTGGCCGCGTCCCAGGTGCGCGACGGCCACCTGCCGGTCGCCGAGGTCGACGAAGGCGTCGTTGACGACGTGTTGCGGCGGCCGCAGTGCCGCGATCGCACGGTCGACGTCATGGGCGTCAGCGCCGTAGCCCAGCGCATCGTCGCGAAGCTGATCTGCCGCGGTTGTCAGGTAATCGAAAACAGGCGGCGCGCAATATATCTGCGCGTTGACAAAAGTACCGGAGCCCAGGACATGGTCGAAGTGCTTGTGAGTCAACACCAGATGCGTCACGCCGCGTCCGGCAATCTGGCGCACGTCGTCACTGATCGCCCGTGACTCGGTGAGCGTGGTACCGGCGTCGACCAGCAATGCTCCGTTAGTGCCCTGCACCAGACCGACGGTGACGTCGAGGAACGGCAGCCGACAACGAAACACGCTGTCGGTCAACGGCTCCCAGTCGAAATGCACGCCCGGTCCGGGTCGGCGGTAGGTCTAGGCCCCGTACACCGGAACCGGCGGCCGCGACTTGGCCAACAGGTCGCCGACCACCGCGCCCAACTCGGCGGGGTCCCACCGCGCGCCCTTGTCGATCTGCGGTCCGTGCGCCCAGCCCTCGGCGATGCGGATCTTCCCGCCCTCGACCTCGAACACCGTGCCGGTGATGTCACGGGATTGCACACTGCCCAGCCAGACCACCAACGGCGAGATGTTCTCCGGCGCCATCGCGTCGAAATTGTCGTCCTGCGTGGACATCATCTCAGCGAACACCGTCTCGGTCATTCGGGTCCGTGCGGACGGGGCGATCGCGTTGACCGTCACGCCATAGCGACCCATTTCGGCAGCGGCAACCAGGGTCATCGCCGCAATGCCCGCCTTGGCCGCGCTGTAGTTGCCCTGTCCGACGCTGCCCTGCAGGCCAGCGCCCGAGCTGGTGTTGATGATCCGTGCGTCAACAGCTTTTCCCTCTTTGCTCAAACCGCGCCAGTACGACGCGGCGTGCCGCATGGTGGCGAAGTGCCCCTTGAGGTGCACGGCGATGACGGCGTCGAATTCCTCTTCGCTGGTGTTGGCCATCATCCGGTCGCGCACGATGCCGGCGTTGTTCACCAGCACGTCCAATCCGCCGAACGTTTCGACGGCGGTTTGGATCAGGCCGGCCGCTTGGCCCCAGTCCGCGATGTTGGAGCCGTCGGCGATGGCTTCGCCTCCGGCAGCGGTGATCTCATCGACGACGCCCTGCGCAGCGCTGCCGCCGCCGGCCGGCGAGCCGTCCAGTCCCACGCCGATGTCGTTGACCACAATGCGCGCGCCCTCGGCGGCGAAGGCCAACGCGTGCGCGCGCCCGATGCCGCCGCCTGCTCCGGTGACGATGACGACCCGGCCGTCAACCAGTCCCATATCCCTTGTCTCCTCTACTTGATCGCGGTCGCGTTCGTACTGGCCAGATAGTGCGGTGGCTCGCCACCGCCATGGACCTCCAAGGAGGCACCGCTGATGTAGGACGCCGCATCCGAGGCCAAAAATGCTGCGGCCCAACCGACATCGGCGGGTACGGCCAGCCGGCCTAGCGGCACGTTCTTCGAAATCGCGGCAATAGACTCCGCGTCACCGTAGAACAGTTCCGATTGTTCGGTTTCGACCATGCCCACCACGCAGGCGTTGACCCGCACCTTGGGTCCCCATTCCACCGCCAGCGTCTGCGTGAGACTCTCCAGGCCGGCTTTCGCTGCCCCGTAAGCGCCGGTGCCGGGCGACGGCCGCCGGCCACTGAGACTGCAGATGTTGACGATCGAGCCACCGAGCTGCTGATTCTGCATGACATCGTTAGCGTGCTGTGAAACCGATAGTGCGCCAATCAGATTGAGTTCGATGATCTTGCGGTTGAACTTCGCGCTGGAATCCGCGGTCAACACGTAGGGCGAACCTCCGGCGTTGTTGACGACTACGTCGAGGCGGCCGTGCCGGTCGACGATCGCGTCGATCATCGCCTTGACCGCGTCGTCGTCGCGGATGTCGCAAGAGTGGAATTCGTAGGGCAGACCCTCGACCTCACGCCTGGCGCACGTCACGACGGTGGCGCCCTGGTCGGCGAAAACGGAGCTGATGCCGGCGCCGACCCCCCGAACGCCGCCGGTCACCAGCACGACCCGGCCGGTGAGCCCAAAGCTGAACGCAGGGACTCCTTCAGCGTGGGTCACTGTGCTAGCGTACCAAGCAAGTGCTTGCTTAGGTAATCGTTCCCCAAGGAAGTGGTCGAGGATCTCGATGACAATCACGTCACGCACCGTCGAACCTGGGATCGTCGCGGTCACCGTCGACTTTCCCCCCGTCAACGCCATCCCGTCACGCGGCTGGTTCGAGCTCGCCGAGGTGTTGACCGCCGCCGGCAACGACACCGAGACGCACGCGGTGATCCTGCGAGCCGAGGGCCGCGGGTTCAACGCCGGTGTGGACATCAAGGAGATGCAGCGAACCGAGGGATTTACCGCGCTGATCGACGCCAACCGCGGCTGCTTCGCCGCCTTCCGTGCGGTTTACGAGTGCGCGGTGCCGGTGATCGTCGCCGTCAACGGATTCTGCGTCGGGGGCGGTATCGGTCTGGTGGGTAACGCCGACGTGATCGTGGCCTCCGAGGATGCGACCTTCGGGCTGCCCGAGGTCGAACGCGGCGCCCTGGGCGCGGCCACCCATCTGTCGCGGTTGGTGCCGCAGCACATGATGCGGCGGCTGTTCTTCACCGCGGCCACTGTCGACGCCGCCACCCTGCACCACTTCGGCTCGGTGCACGAGGTGGTTCCCCGCGACGAGCTCGACGAGGCCGCGTTGCGGGTGGCCCGCGACATCGCCGTCAAGGACACCCGGGTCATCCGTGCCGCCAAAGAGGCGCTGAACCTCATCGACGTGCAGCGGGTCCATTCGAGTTACCGCATGGAGCAAGGCTTTACCTTCGAGCTCAACCTGGCCGGAGTCGCCGACGAGCACCGCGACGCTTTCGCAGGCACAGCGAAGGGAAAAGAGTGAGCGACAAGCGCACCACCCTCGACGAAGCCGTCGGGCAGGTACGCAGCGGCATGACCATCGGTCTGGCCGGCTGGGGTTCCCGACGCAAACCCATGGCGTTTGTTCGCGCGCTGCTGCGCACCGACGTCACCGACCTGACGGTGGTGACCTACGGCGGACCCGACGTGGGGCTGCTGTGCTCGGCCGGCAAGGTCAAGCGCGTCTATTACGGCTTTGTCTCGCTGGACTCGTCGCCCTTCTACGACCCGTGGTTCGCCAAGGCTCGCACCACCGGCGCCATCGAGGCCCGGGAAATGGACGAAGGCATGCTGCGCTGCGGGCTGCAGGCGGCGGCGCAGCGTCTGCCTTTCTTGCCGATTCGCGCCGGACTGGGCAGTTCGGTGCTGGACTTCTGGGAAGGCGAGCTCCAGACCGTCACCAGCCCGTACCCGGCACCCGGCGGCGGACACGAGAAGCTGATCGCCATGCCGGCACTGCGGCTCGACGCCGCGTTCGCCCATCTCAATCTTGGTGACTGTCAAGGCAATGCGGCGTACACGGGGATCGACCCCTATTTCGACGACCTCTTCCTGATGGCCGCCGAAAAGCGCTTCCTGTCAGTCGAACGTGTCGTCTCCACCGAGGAGTTGGTCAAAGCGGTACCGCCACAGGCGTTGCTGATCAACAGGATGATGGTCGACTCGGTCGTGGAGGCGTCCGGTGGCGCCCACTTCACCACCGCCGCGCCGGATTACGGTCGCGACGAGAAGTTCCAACGGCACTACGCAGAGGCGGCCTCGACCGAGGAGGGTTGGCAGCAGTTCGTGCAGACCTATCTGTCCGGCAGCGAGGATGACTACCAGGCGGCCGTCCGCGCATTCGCAGAGTCGGCTTCATGAGTAACAGTGCAATGAGCACCCGCGCCGAGGTCTGCGCGATCGCGTGCGCCGAATTATTCCGCGACGCAGGCGAAATCATGATCAGCCCGATGACCAGCATGGCCTCCATCGGGGCTCGGGTGGCGCGGCTGTCTTTCTCCCCCGATATCGTGCTGACCGACGGCGAGGCGCAGATCCTGGCGGACACCCCCGCACTGGGTAAGACCGGGGCCGTCGAGGGCTGGATGCCGTTCAGCCGGGTTTTCGAGACGCTGGCCTGGGGTCGGCGGCACGTCGTGATGGGCGCCAACCAAGTGGATCGCTTTGGCAATCAGAACATCTCGGCGTTCGGGCCATTGCAGCAACCGACGCGACAGATGTTCGGTGTTCGCGGTTCGCCAGGCAACACCATCAACCACGCCACCAGTTACTGGGTAGGCAACCATTCCGCACGGGTATTCACCGACAAGGTCGACGTGGTGTCCGGCATCGGCTACGACAAGGTCGACGCCGACAATCCCGCGTTCCGGTTCGTCAACGTCTACCGGGTGGTGTCCAACCTTGGTGTGTTCGACTTCGACGGCCCGGACCACACCATGCGGGCGCGCAGCCTGCACCCCGGCGTATCGCCTGACGAGGTTCGCGACGCCACTTCGTTCGAGGTGCACGGGCTGGCAGACGCTGACGAAACCCGGTTGCCCACCGACGAAGAACTGCGGCTGATTCGCGAAGTCATCGATCCGAAGTCGCTGCGCGACCGAGAGATACGCCAGTGAGACTGCGGACGCCGCTGACCGAACTGGTCGGTATCGAACATCCCGTGGTGCAGACGGGGATGGGCTGGGTAGCGGGTGCCCGGCTGGTCTCGGCCACCGCCAATGCCGGCGGGCTCGGTATCTTGGCCTCGGCCACCATGACCCTGGACGAATTGTCGATAGCCATCAAGAAGGTCAAAGCCGCCACCGACAAGCCGTTCGGCGTCAACATGCGCGCTGACGCGGCCGACGCCGGCGATCGGGTGGAGTTGATGATCCGTGAGGGCGTCAAGGTGGCATCGTTTGCCCTGGCCCCCAAGCAAGAGTTGATCGCGCGGCTGAAAGAAGCAGGCGCCGTGGTGGTTCCGTCGATCGGCGCGGCCAAGCATGCGCGCAAGGTCGCAAGCTGGGGCGCCGACGCGATGATCGTGCAGGGCGGTGAAGGCGGCGGCCACACCGGACCGGTCGCGACGACGCTGTTGCTGCCGTCCGTGCTGGACGCGGTCAGCGGCACCAACATCCCGGTGATCGCCGCGGGCGGTTTCTTCGACGGGCGCGGCCTGGCCGCGGCCCTGTCCTACGGCGCGGCGGGGGTCGCCATGGGCACCCGGTTCCTGCTGACGTCGGATTCCACCGTGCCCGATGAGGTCAAGCAGCGGTACCTGGACGCGGCGCTGGACGGCACCGTGGTATCCACCCGGGTCGACGGCATGCCACATCGGGTGCTGCGCACCGGTCTCGTCGAGAAGCTGGAAAGCGGCTCCAGGGCAAGAGGTTTCACAGCGGCGGTGCGCAATGCGGCGAAGTTCAAGAAGATGTCGCAGATGACCTGGCTCTCGATGATTCGCGACGGTCTGGCGATGCGGCACGGCAAAGAGATGTCCTGGTCACAGGTAGTGATGGCGGCCAACACCCCGATGTTGCTGAAAGCCGGCCTGGTCGAGGGCAACTCCGATGCCGGGGTGCTGGCCTCCGGCCAGGTGGCCGGCATCATCGACGACCTACCGTCGTGCGCAGAGCTGATCGAGGCGATCGTGGCCGACGCCGTCAAGCATCTGCAGTCGGCGGCCGCGCTCGCGCAGTGACCGGGACACCCGTAATCAGGACTCCACGACCATCAGTGTGTGCCCGGTCGGGTCGCGGAACCAAAATATCGGTGGAACCGGCTCGCCCGCTCGCTGCACCTGTGCGTCGACGTCGACGCCGAGTTCCTTCATCGCCGCATGGGTGGCGTCGATATCGCTGGTGGTCAGCGTGATTCCGGTGTTGTTGGTCGGCTGCACGGGTCCGCTATCCGGCGGGGGTGGAGCAAGCGCGATGCCGGTCGTACCCTCGGGTGGGTAAACCTCGATCCACCGGTAGCCCCCGTGGAACGGCTGGTCGGTTCGCTTCTCGAACCCGAGCGACTCGTAAAACGCGACCGCCTTGTCCTGCTCAGTTGTCGGCAGACATACGAGGCTAATCGTCTTCAGGCCAGTCGTGGTGGTGGTCATCTTGCCCTTCCGGTTGGTTGGTTTCTTGCAATAGGGCCGTAGGCCCGGGCAACGTCTTGCGAGCCGACCCGACGGCTGTAGGTCGGAGACCGCGGCCAGCCGGCCGGGGAGTCCTGCCACTCTTCCTGGCGGCCGTACGGCAGTATGTCGATCAACCCGTACGAGTGACCCAGTTGTTCGGTCCCGCGGCCATTGGTGTGCCAAGTTCGGTAGACCTGATCCCCTTCGCGCAAAAAGACATTGACCGCGAACCCGCCACCGGGCGGCGCGTCGACGTCCTCGCCGAACGAGCTATTGGCGGTCGAGTACCAGGCCATCTGGTTCCCCACTCGCCGCTTGTACTCGAGCGCTTCGTCGATAGGTCCCTGCGTAACGATGACGAACCGGGCGTCCCAGTTGTCCAGGAACTCCAGCCGGGTGAACTGCGAGGTGAAGCCCGTGCAACCCGGACACTGCCACTCTTCACCGGGAAACCACATGTGGCTGTAGACGATCAGTTGGGATCTGCCGTCGAAGATGTCGGCGAGCCGCACGGGTCCGTTCTCGCCTTCAAGGCGGTAGTCCGGCATCGCGACCATCGGCAGCCGTCGTCGTTGCGCGGCGATTGCGTCGAGCTCACGGGTGGCCGCCTTCTCTCGGACCCGCAGAGCATCCAATTCGCGTTGCCAAGTCGCTCCGCCAACAACAGGCGGCAATCCTGCGGCATTCACAGCGGACGCTCTCCCTCCATATGTTCACACTGTCAACATGATAATGTTCACACCGTACACTTCGTCCCCGAGGAGGGGCAACCGTTGGCGACCTCGAAGACCGGCTACCACCACGGGGACCTGGGCGCGGCGTTGATCGAGGCCGGCCTTGACCTCACCCGGACCGGCGGCCCGGAAGCGCTTACGATCCGCGAAGCGACTCGGCGGGTTGGGGTTTCGCCTAACGCCGCATACCGTCATTTCGGCGATCGCGAAGCGCTGCTCGGCGCGGTTGCGGGGGCGATCCAACACCGGATGACGGCGCGGATGAACAGTTCGGCCCACCGGCGCGGCTCGCCCGGACGGCGGGCGATTGATCGACTGCGCGCCGTCGGTGTCGGCTACATCAAATTCGCCCTGGATGAGCCGGGGTGGTTCGCGGTGGCTTTTTTCGGCGCCGAACGCACCGGGCTCGAACAGGACGGGATTGCCGCTGCACCGCCGTATCTGGCGTTGGTCGAGGCACTCGATGCCATGGTGGACGCGGAAGTGTTGAGCCCCGAACGTCGCGTCGGTGCAGAGTGGCCCTGCTGGTCAGCGGTGCATGGGTTCGCCGAACTAGCCCTACGCGGACCGCTACAGGGGGTCCGTCGTCGCGATGTCGAGGCGTTCGCCGAGCGCACGGTCGACGACATCATCGCCGGTGTGACCGGTTGACTGCCGCCGTCAATGAACTTGATTGCTTCATTCCAACAATTTGAAGCCATTATCTTCATATGGCGCTGATGAAGCCTGATTCTTCACCGCGGGCGATGCTGATCGGTGACGTAGTGGGTTCACGGCGTACCGCCGACCGGTCCGGGCTGCATCGGACCGTCATGGCCGCATTAGGACAGGTTGCCGACGGCGCGATCGACCCGCCCAAATTCACCGTCGGCGACGAGTTTCAGGGTAGCTATCCGACGGCGGGCGCCGCGATCGACGCCGCCTTGCTGTGTCGGGATCATCTGCTTGGATCGCTCAGTGACCGGTCACTACGGATTTTGAAGGGCTTGATGAACGATCAGACCAAAAAGGAGCTCGCCGCAGCCGAGGGCATCAGCCCGTCGGCGGTATCACAACGGGCGAGTCGCGACGGCCTGGGCCTGATCGTTGTTGCCAGCCAATATCTTCGGAGCGTGCCATGAGCGCTGTCGCAGTCCTGCTGATCGCGGTCGGAATCGCCGACGCGTGCCGGCTGTCGACCGATGTATCATCACAAACGCGAATCGACAGAAGCCCACCTTGGCATCGTATTCGCCGCGATGGCCGTCAGCCATTGGATCGAGCACCAAATCGGCTGGAGCATCAAGAAGTTCGTGCGCACCGCACGCCGCTACCCCACCGTCACGATCCAAGCAGGACG
>Ga0302326_10028108_pt1 | contig 11328 bp, 8 predicted proteins | sample Palsa_T0_3_FD_202264 | JGI IMG/M metagenome (GOLD analysis project Ga0302326, IMG submission 202264) | Peat permafrost microbial communities from Stordalen Mire near Abisko, Sweden - Palsa_T0_3 | ecosystem: Environmental > Terrestrial > Soil > Palsa > Peat permafrost | place: Sweden: Abisko...
TCTCGTGGGTGAATGATATTCCCTGGGATCTTGTGGTTTGGCCCATGCGCAACTGTTGCAAATCATTGAAAGCGTGTTGACGCATTTCAGATGAAAACGGTTGCGAGCCGTGGACAACCGTTGTCAACCGGCCGGCCCCCCCCCGGGGGGCGCCCAGGCCCTCAGTGCTCGCCTTCCAGGTCCCCCGGCTTGAGCAGCCCCGCAAACGCCGCCTTGGTCGCGGCCTTCATGTACGCCTCCCTGGGCTCGATCGTCCCGTCCTTGACCCGGTTCATGAGGCTCATGTCCATGAGGATCATCCCGTCCGAGCCCCCGCTCTCTATGATCTGGCGGATGTTGGCGATCTGCCCGCTGCGGACGGTGTTGGCCAGGGCCTCGTGCTGGAGCAGGATCTCGTGGACCGCCACGCGGCCCTTGGGGATCCTCTTGCACAGCAGCTGGGCGACTATCCCGGCCAGGCAGCCGGCGAGCATGACGCGGACCTGGTTCTGGTCGTCGGCGGGGAACGCGTTGATGATCCTGTCCACGGTCTTCGGGGCGTTGTTCGTGTGCAGGGTGCCGAAGACCAGCATTCCCATCGATGCGCAGCCGAGCGCGAGCTTGATCGTCTCCAATTCGCGCATCTCGCCCACGAGCAGGATGTCGGGGTCGTGGCGCATGGCGCCCTTCAGGGCCGAGGCGAATGTCTCCGTGTGCTCTCCGACCTCGCGGTGCACGATCACGCTCTTCTTGACGGGGTGCACGAACTCGATCGGGTCCTCGATCGTTATGATGTGCCGGCAGAGGTTCGTGTTGATGTAGTCGATCATCGCCGCGAGCGTCGTCGACTTGCCGCTGCCGGTCGGGCCCGTGACGACGACCAGGCCCTCGTTCAGGTGGCAGAGCTTCTTGATGGCCTCGGGAAGCTTCAGCTCGTCGAAGGAGAGGATCTTGGCCGGGATCTGGCGGAAGACGGCGGCCTGGCCCCAGTGGTTGTAGAGGAAGTTGCCGCGGAACCGGGCGAACCCCTCGATCTCGTGGGCGAGGTCCAGGTCGTGGCGCTCGAGGTACTCCTTCCAGCGCCGCTCGGGGACGATCTCCTTGAGCAGCCGCTCCATGTCCGCCGGGGTGAGCGGCTTGTCGCCGATCGGCGAGATCGAGCCCGAGATGCGGGCCTTCGGCGGCAGGCCCACCATCAGGTGGAGGTCCGAGCCGCCCTTGTCGACCATCGAGCGCAGGAGTGTGTCGATCTCGGCCATGGGGTTCCTAGTTCATCTTCGCAAGGAGCGCGCGGTTGGAGATGACCGACCGGGCGGTCTCCTTCGATATCTCTTTGTCCTGCCAGAGGCCGAAGGCCACGTTGTCCATGAGGCACATGCCCTCGCGCACGCCCGTCTCCATCGTGTTGCGCAGCCCGGTCGTCTTGCCCTCCCGCACGAGGTTGGCTATCGCGACCGTGTTGACGAGGATCTCGCAGGCCATGACGAGCCCGCCCTTGGTGGAGGGCAGCAGGCGCTGGCAGACGATCCCCCGCAGGCTCTCGGCCACGCTCGCCCGGATCTGGGTCTGCTGCGCCGCGGGGAACACGTCGAGCAGCCGGTTGAGGGTCGTCGCGGCGTCGCTCGTGTGCATGGTGCCGATGACAAGGTGGCCCGTCTCGGCGGCGCTGACGGCCATCTCGATCGTCTCCAGGTCGCGCAATTCTCCGATCACGATGATGTCGGGATCCTCGCGCAGCGCTCCCTTGAGCGCGGAGAAGAACGTCTTCGTGTGGTCGCCGACCTGGCGCTGCGTCACGTTGCAGCCCTTCGTCACCTGCACGACCTCGATTGGGTCCTCGACCGTGATGATGTGGTCCTTGCGCGTCTCGTTCAGGTAGGCGACCATCGAGGCGAGCGTCGTCGTCTTGCCCGAGCCCACCGGCCCCGTGATGAGGACGAGCCCGTTGTGGTAGCTCAGGAGCTTCTTGAGCGTTTCCAGGTGCGCGGCGAACCCGAGCTCGGGCATCGTCTTGATCTCCTTCGGCACCATCCGGTAGGAGCCGGCGGCCCCGTCCTTGTGGACCATGAGGTTCACGCGGTAGCGCTGGTTGTCCCCGACGGCCAGGGCGTAGTCGAGGTCGTGGTCGGCCATGAAGGCCTTCTGCTGCTCGGGGGTCAGGAGAACGGTGTTGAGCCGGAGCGAGTCCTCGGCGGAGAGGACGTAATCGCTGATGAACGATATCGCGCGGTCCTTGCGTACGAACGGGCGCCTTCCCGTCGTCATGTGGAGGTCGCTTGCGCCGAAGCGCACCGCTGAGTCCAGGAGTCCCTTCATCCCCTTGGCGAGCCCCGCGTCGTCGAGCTTGCGGACGGTCTCGAAGGGGAACATGGGCGGCGGGCCGACCTCGGCCTTCTTGGTCGGCATGACGACGACGTCCTCGACGAGGTCGTCGGCTGCGACAAACGGGTCGGTGATCGGCGCCGCCTTCCTGCCCTGCGCGTCGGCCAACCCGGCCAGCTTCTCGAGGGCCTCGACGTTCGTCACGATCCCCTCGTCGACCAACTTCTGCGCGAAGTCCATCATGGAGGGACTGCCCCCGAGGCTGACCTTCACCCTCACGGCCTCCGTCCGCGTGAAGAGGCCCTGGTCGATGCCAAGTCGGACGAACCAAAGGAGGTCGGGATTCATCTAAGGGGGAGCGGGAGGCCCCGATCATGGTGCCGGTGCAAAGCCTGCCAAGCGAGAACCGGGCTCCCGGCGCCCGCGGGGACGGCCCGAATGGAGGATTGCAAACTCCCCGGGATGCAGGGACGCTGGTGCTTTCATCTAGATCATGCTCAGGAAGTTCATCGCCCGGCTGCGCGAATCCATAGCGCCGACCGCCACGAAGCCCGCCCCGGCGCCCGCCCGCGCACACAGCCGTCCCCAGGAGGCGCCCGCCCCGCGAAGGCAGGAGCCTGCCGGTGGCCGGCCCCACGGCCAGGGCCAGCAGAGCCAGCGGGGGCCGGGGCGCGGGCCGGCCGGCGGAAAACCCGCCCACCAGGGCGGCCAGGCCCCGGGCAGGCAGCAGGAGTTCCGGCCGAGGCATGAGGAGAGGCGGCCGGCGGGCCGCGGGCCCGCGAGGGGCGGCCCGGCGCGCTTCGGCGATGCCAAGAGGGCCCGGCCCGCGCGCGACGACTTCGAGCACCCGGGCCACTCCCCGGCAAAGCCGGTCGCCGTCGACATCCCGAAGATGGACACGGCGTTCTCGAAGCTCGGCCTCTCGGACGCCCTGGCCTACGCCGTCCAGCAGAAGGGCTACACGGAGCCGACCCCCATCCAGATCCAGGCGATCCCGCTCATCCTCGAGGGCCGCGACGTCATCGGCTCCGCGCAGACGGGGACGGGCAAGACCGCCGCCTTCGCGCTCCCCATCATCCAGCGCCTCGGCGGCCACGGCGCGATGCGCTGCCTGGTGCTCGAGCCCACGCGCGAGCTCGCGCTCCAGGTGGAGGAGGCCTTCCACAAGTACGCACTCTTCACGGACCTGAGGGTGACGATCGTCTACGGCGGGGTCGGGTACGGGAAGCAGACGGAGGACCTGCGGCGCGGGATGGACATCCTTGCCGCGACGCCCGGCAGGCTCCTCGACCACCTGGAGCAGGGGAACTGCTCCCTCGACAAGATCGACATCCTCGTCCTCGACGAGGTGGACCGGATGCTCGACATGGGCTTCCTGCCCGACGTGAGGCGGATCGTCCAGAAATGCTCCAAGAACCGCCAGACGCTCTTCTTCACGGCGACCCTGCCCCCCGAGATCGAGCAGCTGGCCGGCTGGGCGCTCAGCAACCCGGCCAAGGTCGAGATCGGCCGGAAGCACTCCGCGGCCGACACGATCTCCCACGCCTTCTACCCGGTGGTCGCGCAGCAGAAGTTCGACCTGCTCCAGCTCCTCCTCGAGAAGACCGACTTCAAGAGCGTGCTCATCTTCTGCCGCACGAGGATGGGCGCCGACCGCATCGCCGCGCGCCTCGTCCAGAAGGGCCACAGCGTGGGCGTCCTGCATTCCGACAGGAGCCAGCGCGAGCGGGTCGAGGCCCTCGAGGGATTCAAGAGCGGCAAGACCGAGGTCCTTGTCGCCACCGACATCGCGGCCCGCGGCCTCGACATCGCCGGCGTCTCCCACGTGATCAACTACGACGTCCCCGAGAACGCCGAGGACTACGTCCACAGGATCGGCAGGACGGGCAGGGCGCTCCACACGGGGGACGCGTTCACGCTCGTCACCGAGGACGACGTGAGGGACGCCCGCAGCATCGAGCGGTTCATCGGCGCCTCGGTCGAGCGCAAGAAGATCGACGGATTTCCCTACGTGTACTCGGCCCTGTTCGACCAGAAGGTGCTGGATGAGGCGGTGCCGAAGGCCTCGAGCAGCCGGCTGCACCGCGGGTCGCGCCGGTAGGGCGGGGGACCGGCCCTACGTCTTGGCGCAGGGGGTCAGGGGCGTCTGGTCGGGCGTCACCGCAACACTCGGCTGGGCCCAGTCCGACTGGAAGGTGGCGTCGAGGCGCTGGAGGATCGCCGGCTCCGTAACGATGATTCCGCACTCGCGGTTTTTTCCCAGCGAGACGCAGGACAGGTTCTCCGAGCCGATGTAGGCCTGCGCCTGCGCGGAGCCCACGTCCGCCAGCACCATCTTGGCATGGATGTAGAGGAAGGCCTTGCAGACGGCGGAAACGCCCCCGGCCTGCATGAAGGTCACGCCCCTGGCGTTGCCGTTCAGCTTGCCCTGCCCGGCGAGGACAGCCCCGATGAAGCGCACCTTGACGCCGCGCTTGGCGGCCGCCACCAGGGCCCCGAGTGTCCCCGGGTCCTCGGCCTCCTCGCAATAGACGTCGAGCGTCGAGCGCGCGCCATTGGCGAGCGCGGTGAGCTTCGAGCGCGAGTTGACCGGGCTCCAGACGAGCGAGGGTACCTTGGGCGTGACCGCCTTGGCGCCCCAGTCGGCGTTGAAGACGGCGGCGACCTCCGCCACCTCGGCGGGCACGGTGGTGACAATCCCGAAATCGCGCGTCCCGCCGAAGTAGTCGGCCGTGAGGTTGAACGACATGACGATGGCCGTCGTGCCGTCGACGGCGAACGCCTTCTCATGGGTCACCTCGAACTCCTTCGGGGCCTCCTTGCACGCGATCCCCGCCTTCGTGAGCGCGGCGACGGCGGGCGTGATGTCCGTCTGCTGCATGCGGGGCGTGAACGAGAACCAGTTGAACAGGATGCGCACGGCGACGCCCCGGGCCTGCGCGGCGGTCAGCGCCGCCATGACCTGCGGGTCGCTGATCTCGTAGATCGTCAGGTCGATGCTCGCCTTCGCCGCGGCGAGGACCTGCAGCACCAGGGTGCGGCCGTCATCCGGCTCAACGATAAGGGTGTGGGTTCCCGCCATGGTGGTCCTTGGATTGGAGGCCAGTAGAATTCCCGGGGCCCCGGGCCTCAACCGCCGCAATTACATCAAAATACGTAGCCTCCCTAGCCGGGCAGCTCCTGCTGGACGAGCCTGACCCAGTATTCGACCCCGAAGGGGATGCACCTGTCGTTGAAGTCGTACTTCGGCGTATGGACGTTGTGCAGGCGCCCGTCCTCGGGCGTCCCGTTGCCGATGAAGATGAAGGCGCCCGGGCGGGCCTCCATCATGAACGCGAAATCCTCGCCCCCCGTGACGGGCTCGGCGCTCGGGTTGACGCTGGCCCCGGCCACCGTCCCGGCCGCCTGGACGGCGACAAGCGTCTGCTCCTTTGCGTTGACGAGCGGCGTGGTCACCCAGCGCAATTTGACCTCCGCGGAGGCGCTGTCGGCGGCCGAGACCGCAACGTGGGCGAGCTCCTCGATCCGGCGGCTGATCAACGCCTGCGTGGCGGGGTTGAAGCAGCGCATCGTCCCCCCGACGTAGATCTTTGACGGCATGATGTTCAGGGACACCCCTCCGTGCCCCCAGATCTCGCCGGGCCGAATGACCACCATCTCGCCGCGGGGCACATCCCTTGAGATGACCTCCTGGAGGGAGAGGATGAAATTCGCGAGCACCGAGCTGAGGTCATACTTCGCCTGGTCCACCATGCCGGCGTGCCCGCCCCTGCCGGTGAACGTCACCTCGAACCGGCCCGAGGCTGCCATGAATGCGCCCTCGCGGGTCGCGAAGCTCCCCACCGCCAGGCCCGGGGAGTTATGCATGCCATAGACCGCCTCGCACGGGAAGCGCTCGAAGAGCCCGTCCTCGAGCATGCCCTTGGCCCCGCCCAGGCCCTCCTCTGCCGGCTGGAATATGACGTTCACGGTCCCGGCAAAGTCGCGGGTGGCGGCGAGGTAGCGCGCCGCGCCCAGAAGCATGGTGGTGTGCCCGTCGTGGCCGCACGCGTGCATCTTGCCCGGGTTCCTCGACGCGTAGGGGAGGCCCGTCTCCTCGTGGATGGGGAGGGCGTCCATGTCCGCGCGCAGGCCGATGCTGCCCTCGCCGCCCCTCTTGCCGCGGATCGTGCCGACGACGCCCGTCCTTCCCACCTTCTCCGCGACATCGATCCCCCATTCCCGGAGCCTGGCCGCGACGAGGGTCGAGGTGCGGACCTCCTCGAAGCCCGTCTCCGGGTGCGAGTGGATGTCGCGGCGTATCCCGGTCAGTTCGTCTTGGTAGGAGGCGATCTTCTCAAGGAGTGTGTCCATTGTCCGGCCACCATTAATGGGGACATCGCCCCGGCGGCAACCGCGTAAGGCGCCCCCGGACAGAATCTCCCCATGGGCGACGCGAACTCAGCGCTGACACGGCGGGAACTTCGTGATCTGCTGGGGATGAGCCCCGCCGCGCCTTCCGGTACCCCGCCGAACGCCGATTTTCCCAACCCCATATCCCAATGCCATTCCCCGCCCTCAGTCGACGCTCGTTCATCAAGACTTCCGCCGCAGCGGCGGCCGGACTCGCCCTCTCCCCGCGCTCATGGTCCCAGGTCGCCGGCGCCAACGGCGATGTGCGCGTGGCCGTCATCGGCCTCCATGGCCGGGGAAAGAGCCATCTGGCGAGCCTTTCCAAGGCCTCGGGCGCCCGCGTGGTCGCGCTCTGCGACGCCGACTCCGCCGTCCTGGGTCGGGCGGCTGCGGACCTTGGCGGCGGCGTGAGGACCTACGGCGACATACGCGAGCTGCTCGCGTCGAGCGAGGTCGACGCCGTCACCGTCGCGATGCCGAACCACTGGCACGCGCTCGCGGGAATCTGGGCGATGCAGGCGGGCAAGGACGTCTATGTTGAGAAGCCCGTCTCCCACAACGTGTGGGAGGGCATCCAGCTGGCCGCCGCCGCGAAGCGCTACAACCGGGTCGTGCAGACCGGCACGCAGATCCGCTCCGGGGAGGGCCTCCAGGAGGCGGTGGCGTGGATCCGCGCCGGCAACCTGGGCAAGATCAAGGCCTCCCGGGGGTTCTGCTACAAGAACCGCCCCAGCATCGGACGGGTTGCAGCCACTCCCCCCCCGCCGGCGACGGTCGATCTCGACCTCTGGTGCGGGCCCACCCCGCTCGCCGCCCCCCACAGGGCGCAATTCCACTACGATTGGCACTGGTTCTGGGCCACGGGCAATGGCGACGTCGGCAACCAAGGACCCCATCAGATGGACGTCGCGCGGTGGATGCTCGGCGAGGAGGGCCTGCCGCGCCACACGATGACCGTCGGCGGCCGTCTCGGCTACGTTGACGACGGCCAGACGCCGAACACGCTCGTGGTCATCCACGATTACGCGAGCGCGCCCCTCATCTTCGAGGTGCGGGGCCTGCCCCACCAGGCGTCCTCCGGCGTCGAGGCCGCCGGGCCTGGCGGCGCCGACGCGTCAGAGGCGCGGGCCGGCCTGATGGACTCCTACCGGGGCGTGCGCATCGGCAACGTCGTGGACTGCGAGGGGGGAAGCATGGTGACGGACAGCTATTTTGAGGCGCGGGCCTACGATCCCGAGGGCAGGCTCCTGAGGGAGTTCAAGGGCGCCGACCGCATGATGCAGAACTTCATCGATGTCATTCGGAGCCGCAGGACGGCCGACCTCTACGGCCCGATAGAGGAGGGCAGGGTATCGACGGCGCTCTGCCAGATTGCCAACATCTCCCATCTGGCCGGCTCAAGGATGGCGCCCGGGGAGCTGCAGGAGAAAATAAAGGGCAGCGCTCCGCTCGCGGAGGCCTACGGCAGAATGGCCGAGCATCTCTCGCGCAACGACGTCGATCTCGGGAGCACGCCGCTTACCCTCGGCGCGCCGCTCGCGATCGATGCAGCGACGGGGCGCTTCACGGGCGAAAACGCGGACCTCGCCAATCCGCTCCTGAACGGCGAGTATCGGGCGCCGTTTGTCGTGCCCGAGGTTGCCTAGCCCGGGCCCGCGGACGGGCCGGAATCCCCCGGCCTCCCTCCGGGGCGACCTAGTTGTTCGGGTCGTGGTGGATTTCCGGATCAATGATTCCGAGCGCGCCGTCCCTGCGCTGGATGAGAACGTAGTATTCGAAGGACATGCCGGCGGTGTTGGATTTGCATTCGTCCGTGAACGTGAGGATGCCGCCACTTATGGATACCTTCTCCGCGGGGAAATTGGCGCCCACGTGGCCGGGCTTCAGCTTCCCCTTTCCCCGCGCCCCCTTGCGCTCAAAGGCGATCCCGGCCGGGAGATAGCCGCCCTTGGGCGAGATACCCACCTTGAAGACAACAGGGCCGAGCTCGCTGTGATGAATCCTGTGCGCGCCGTCGGGCCCCGACTCGACGCGCCCGGTCTTTTCCTTCAACGAGACCCTGCATTTCGTGAACGCGCCGCTTGGGAACGCCTTGAAATCACTGGGTTTGGCCACGGTGAGCGTGACGTATGCTATGTGCGCCTTCTTCTTGCTCATATGCTTTGTCCTTCCTTTGTTGGTTAGTCTAAGCTCCAGATGTCCGCCGAAAGATTTGGTCCGGGAATCCGGTTATTCCGTCACAACCTGGCCGCCATCAGGTGTCATTGGGATTGTGCCCGATGCCCGGATCAATGATGCCAATGCTGGTGGCCCCGGTCTGACTCTGGATGATCAGGTAGAATTCAAGGCTCCCATTGACCGCGCTGATGTCGCATTTGTCGATAAATTGGAGAATGCCCCCATTGATGACAACCTCGTCCGTCGGCAGTTGCCGCGAATGGCGCTCTGCTTCATCCTGGTGAAGCCGGGGTAGGGTTTCCTTCTGGGCCCAAAGGCGATCCCTGCGGGAACATATAGGCCACGCGGCTCGATTATTATCATGAAGAGCACCGGGCCATCGTTGCACCTAAAGATGGTAAATTGATTGTTGAATGCGTCCCACCTGACCCGGTTGTTTGTTGATAACACCTCGACCGACTTGCACCGTGTGTAGTCCGTGGGGCCCGCGGCCGGGACCGGGACATATTCCTTCCCCGCGACTGTGAATATTGCGATGGCCGTGTCCGTATACGTCGTTTTCATATGTTTTTTCCCCCTATTTTGCCTGTTGAACTGGACTCCCGATGGGCGCGATAGAATCCAGATTGGGCCAAGGATCGAGCGGTACGTACCCAATCAGGTTGAGCTGCCGGATTGTTGCGCGCGCCTCGTCCTGGCGGCCCAGCCACGCCGCGGCCCTGGCGGCGGGGTCCAGGAGGCGCCAGTCGAGCCCGCGGCCGGTTCGCGGCGCGAGGAGATCCGCAGCCCTCAGCCATTCGCGACGGGGCTCGTCGGTGTCGCCCTGCAATGAGGCGATTTCTCCTGCGACTATGTAGGCAGTGGCGCATTCGGCGACGGCGTCGTCGCTGGCACGGCCATCGCGAGCAAGTTTCTCACCGATCTCAACCGCGCGCTTCACCGCGTCCCGCGCATCCTGCGGGTTCGATTGGGACTGGAGCTGGGCCTTCAGCCTCAGCGCGGTCGCCAGCCCGAGGGATATGCCGCGATCGGAGGGCTCGGTGGCCGAAAGAGCCTCAAGCTGGGGCAGGGCTTCGTCCACGAGACGGCCTGCTCCCGCGGGATCGCCCCTTTGCCGGGCCAGCATCGCCTCGATGAGGCGGACGGTGAGCGGAGCGAGCCGCCATTGCAGGTTGGAGGCGTCGTGCGCAGCAAGGGTGTCGTACAGGCCCTCCGCCTGCCTGAGCAGCCTGCCTGCGTCCGATATTTTCCCGGCGGCCATCTCGATGTAGACTTCATAGACGAGGGCGCCGGCCTGGTCAAACCGCCGGCCTACGGTGCCGGGATCGGCCGCAGCGAGCAGCTCAAACTGCATCGCCTGGGTCTCGTACTGCCTCAACGCCTCGGCGAGGTCGCCCTGGCGCTCCGCGAACTCCCCGAGCCAGGAATGGGCGTCCGCCAGCCTGCCCTGCAGGTCGAGGTTGCCGGGGTCGGACGCGATCATCTTCTCGAGGACCGTCAGCTCAGCCATCGCATCCGACCTTGCCGGTCCCCACTCTCCGAGCTCCTCGAGCACGACGGCTAGGTTGTGCAGCCCATATGCGAGCTCACCCTGCCAGGCCGGCCGGGCAGGATCAAGCGACACGAGCTCCTTGGCGGTTTCATAGTAGCGGGTCATCCACTCCTTTGCCGCGGCGGATTCGCTGCGCTTATAGTGGACGAATCCGATCCAGTACTCGGCCTGTCCGCGCTCGAAGAGCATGTCTCCGTTCCTTGGGTGGCGCGCGGCAAGGACGGAGGCCCGGCCATACGCCTCCGAGAAGGCCGCGCCCGCCTCCGCATAATGGCCCTGCGCCATCCGGGTCTCGCCGATCTGGGTCAGGGCCTCGGCATGGCGCGTCAGCGTCGTGTCGTCCAGGTCGTCGGGGCTTAGCGAGGCAAAGTAGGCCATCGCCTTGTCCCCGACCTCCTCAAGCACGTCGAGCCTTCCGACCCTTTCAAGCTGCGCGCGCAGGTCGCCGAGCATGAACGTGAGCAGGTCCTCCACGCGGGCGCGCTCGTCGTCCGCCTTGCCGCGCTCGAGGCTGGCCAGCCGCTCGGCGCGCGTCGCCCGCACCGCCTGGAGGGCGCTGATGACCGAGCCGGCGACGAGCGCCAGGGCGAGAGCTGCCGCGGCGCCCAGCGCAAGGCGGTTTCGCCGCGCGAACTTGCCGACCCGGTACATCCTGCTCGGCGGCCTGGCCAGGACGGGCTCAAGGCCCAGGTGGCGGGTGATGTCGGCGGCCAGCGCGGCCGGGGTCTCGTATCGGCGGGTGCGATTCTTCTCGAGACAGCGCATCACGATCCAGTCCAGATCGCCCGCCACGAGGGGGATGAGGCGGGCCGGGTCGGTTCCGCGCATCCGGGCGACGGCCTCGAGCTCGCCGGCGGACAGCGCCGAGAGGCACCTCGATGGCGTCGGCGGCTCGACCTCGCGGA
>Ga0302326_10028109_pt1 | contig 11328 bp, 10 predicted proteins | sample Palsa_T0_3_FD_202264 | JGI IMG/M metagenome (GOLD analysis project Ga0302326, IMG submission 202264) | Peat permafrost microbial communities from Stordalen Mire near Abisko, Sweden - Palsa_T0_3 | ecosystem: Environmental > Terrestrial > Soil > Palsa > Peat permafrost | place: Sweden: Abisko...
AGTTGTTCATGTCTTGAACGGGCGCAGTGGGTTGCTGGGCAACGCTTGACTATCTAGCGCGACGCCGAGGAGTTGGTCGAGGACGAGTTCAGCAATAGTCGAGCCGAGGGGTGTCATGATGACGCCGTCGAGGCGCCTTCCTTGGTGCGTGATCGATCCGTTCGGTCTTCTTCCGAGCGCACGGAGCGTGAAGATCGTCGGAAAGCGGCGTCGGAATGCCTCGTGCGATTCTTCGGTCCCCCACTCGCCCTCGATACCGTCATACGGACTGACGCCTTGAATCTGCATCCAAGCGTCGAACGGCTCGGCCGATTGGGAAACGATAAGCGAGCCCGTATCATCGTGAAGCCGTATCGCGCCGACGGAGGCTAACGTGCCGAATTGATCTTCCCCGAAGTTGAGCGTGTCGAGATGTTCGGAATTTCAAAAACTCGTAGTTTTTGCAATTGAACAGGTGAGTGGTGCCCAGGAAGGGACTCGAACCCCCACGATGTTGCCACCGCCAGCACCTGAAGCTGGTGCGTCTACCAATTCCGCCACCTGGGCATATTTTCGCCGCGCCTTCGGCGCGGATCGCGCATCCTGCGCTCGAAAACCGCAGCCGCCTCCAGCGGCTGCACCTCCGCACCGTGCAGCTGCACGTTACGGCTGCCCTGGCTTCGTGAAACCAGGCGATTGTCCTCGGGGTTTGCGAATGGGCAATGCCCCAATTCAGACTAATCTCGCACGACGAAGCCACCCTTCGCGGCGCGCTTTCGCTCGCACCTCAGGACAACGCCGATACCGTTGCCCTTGATCCATACTCGCAGGCGGTGACCACGGCGGCAGAGCGCGTCAGCCCCTCGGTCGTCGCCATCGAAGTCCAAACCGGCCGCCACGGCGGTAACGGCTCGGGCTTTGTCTTCACACCGGACGGGTTCGTCCTCACCAACAGTCACGTCGTCCACGAGTCCGATCGCATCTCGGTCGGGCTGCTCGACGGGCGCGAGCTCCCGGCGACGCTGATCGGCGAGGATCCGCACACCGATCTTGCGGTGCTGCGCGTCGATGCGCCCGAGCTCGTACCGGCAGCGCTCGGGGATTCCTCGCGCTTGCGCCCCGGACAACTCGTGGTGGCGGTCGGCAATCCGCTCGGCCTGGCCTATACCGTAACCGCCGGCGTCATCAGTGCGCTCGGCCGTTCGCTCCGTTCGCAATCGGGACGGCTGATGGACAATATCATTCAAACCGACGCCGCGCTCAATCCGGGAAACTCCGGCGGTCCGCTCGTGACGTCGAACGGCGACGTGATCGGCGTGAACACCGCGATCATGCCCGGCCAAGGGTTGTGCTTCGCAATCGCGATCAACACGGCAAAGCACATCGCCGGACTCTTGATCCGTCACGGTAAGGTGCGGCGCGGCTATTTCGGCATCGCCGGGCAAGATGTCACGCTTGCGGCATCCGCCGCGCGCCGCTTCATGCTCAACGATCCGCGCGGCGTGTTGGTCGATTCGGTAGAACCAGGTAGTCCGGCTGATACCGCTCGCTTACGCGCGGGTGACGTACTGCTTGCAATCGAAGGCGAACGTGTCGTGGGCGTTGACGACTTGCACAAGCGTCTTACCTCGATCGATCTCAGCCGTCCGTACAAACTCGACATCTTGCGCAAAGGTGAACGTCACGCGCCGATCATCTTGCCCGTAGAATCTCCACAGTAATGATTCGAAAACTCATTCCGATCCTCGGGATCACCTTCATCGACATCATCGGCTTCAGCATGCTGTTGCCGGTGTTGCCGTATTTCGTGACCCATTTCGGGATGAGCGCAATCGTCGTGGGGCTGTTGCTCTCGACGTTCTCGTTCTGTCAGTTGGTTTCGGGTCCGATCTGGGGCAACATCTCGGATCGCATCGGGCGTAAACGGGTGCTGATCATCAGTCAGATCGGCGCGACGATCGGTTGGTGCATGCTCGCCTTCGCACCGAACATTCTGTGGGTCTTTTTCGCGCGCATCGTCGAAGGCGTCTCCGGCGGAAACATCGGCGTCACTCAAGCCTATGTTGCTGACTTGGTGGAAGGAAAGGATCGAGCGCGCGCATTTGGATTCATCAGCGCGACCTTCGCCGCGGCCATGGTGTTCGGGCCGGCCGGCGGCGGGCTACTCTATAGCAAATTTGGCTTTTCCGCCCCGTTCCTCGCCGCATCAGCGTTGCAATTCCTTACGCTGATCCTCACGATCGTGCTCTTGCCCGAGTCGCGTTCGAAGATCGAAGACGAACAGGCGCACGTCGGAATGCGCGAGATCGCCGCGACCTTCACCAATCCCCGTTTCTCGCCACTTCTCATTCAAAAACTTGCGCTTTCGCTCTGCCTGTACGGTTGGTATTCGGTGATCGCGTTGTATCTCGCCGGGCAGCTGCACTTCGGGCTCGTCGCGACGACGTATTATTTTTCGGCTTTTGCGGTGATCAACGTGCTGATCAACGGCGTCGGTGTGGGCAAAGCGTCGAGTCGCTTCGGCGATCGCGTGATGTCGACACTCGGCCTCGGGCTGCTTGTCGCCGGCATGGCGTGCACGCCGTTCGTGCACAACCCGCTCACCTTCGCCGGTGTGATGGTGCTGTTTGCGATGGGCAGTGCGTATGCGAACAACGGCATCAACGCGATGCTCTCCAACGCCGCCTCCGAACGGGAGCAAGGCACGGTGCTCGGCGTCGGCTCATCGCTCGATTCGCTCTCGGGGATCATCGCGCCGCCGATCTCGACGGGCCTTCTCACCGGTTATGGTTCACACTTCGCCGGCGTGGAGTCGCTGGTCGCGGCCATCATCGGCCTCATCCTCGGCGTGCGAAACAGTCTGCTGACACCTACGGTGACACCGGTCACGGTCGAGACCCTCGCTGTCGAAGAATAGCCTAAGCGGCGGATTTTTTGCGGCGCGCGGTCGTCGGTTTCTTTTCCGGCTTGTCGTTTGACGCCGCACGGCCGTTGCCGGCGCGCCGCTTTTTGCTTTCTTCGAGCGACTGTGCCAGCACGTCCATAAGATTGACCACCTTCGAGCGCGGTGCCGCGGCCTTCTTGGCCTTGGGAAGTTCCTTCCCTTGCGCGCGTGCTTCAATCATCGCCAGCAGCTCGTCGTGGTACTTGTTCTTGAATTTCTCAGGCTCGAACGCTTGAACGCTCATCGTATCGATCAGCATGCGCGCCATCTTCATTTCAGCTTCGGGCAACGCTTCGTTCCCGGGAAGCTCGAGCGTCGACGATTCCACGATTTCATTGGCCCAGTGCATCAGCTCGAGCACCAGCGCTTCGCCAATCGGCTTGACCGCGGCGATATACTCCTTCGTGCGGATCACCACGCGAGCGATCGCGACCTTGTTCGATTCGGTGAGCGCCTCGCGCAACAGCGCGTACGCGTGTTTGCCCTGTTTGCTCGGTTCGAGGTAGTACGGCTTATCGAAGAACATAGGATTGATCGTATCGAGGTCGACGAATTCGAGAATGTCGACCGATTGCGTCGCCTCGGGATTGACCTTCTTGAAGTCTTCGTCGGTCAGCACGACGTACTCGCCCTTCTCGAACTCGTAGCCTTTGACGATCTCGTCCCACGGGACGGGTTTGCTGTCAACGGAACAGATGCGCTCGTACTTGATGCGCCCCTCGTCCTTAGCGTGGAGCATATTGAACGAGAGCTCGTCGGTGCGAACCGCGGTGAAGAGCTTGACCGGGATGGTGACCAGGCCGAAATTGATTGCGCCGGACCAAATTGCGTGAGCCATAGCCGAATTAGTTTACCACGGCCGCGGAAAGCTCACTCCTACCCCAACATATTGTGCCGGACCCGAAGCCGAACCACTATTTCCATTGCTTCTGTGCCTTGGAAATGGCCGGTTCCAATCGCTGCTTTTTCCAGGCCTTCCCGGCCCAGAGATCGCCGTCGCGTTCGAGGCGCTTGGGCGTCGTGCGCAGGTTGAAGACGGTGAAAACGTCCGCGGGCAGGCCGGCTCGCTTACGGGCGAACGCTTCGACCTCGTCCCACGCAAGCGGCGTGGAAACCGGCGCGCCATCGCGCGCGCGCACCGAGTACGCGCTCACGATCGTTTTGCCGCGACCAACTTGCAAAAAATCAAAATACACCGCGCTTTGATCGCGCTTAGATACCGACCGCTCGAGCGAAATGCGCGTTGCGTCTTCGTGTGCGAGCCGCGTCGCAACCAACTCAGCAAACATCTTGGCGGTATCGTACGTATAGCCGGCTGCGAGCGGTACGACCACGTGCAAGCCCATCCCGCCGGAGGTCTTGACCAGCGTCGTCAGACCGATCGCGGCGAGCTGGTCGCGCACCTCGAGCGCGACCGCAGCCAGTGTCTTGATCGTACACCTTTCGCCGGGATCCAAATCGAAAAAGATATAATCGGGTTCCTCAATCGTCGCGACCCGTGACGTCCAGACGTGCAGCACTATCGACGCGAGATTGGCAACGAAGGCGAGCGTTGCCTCATCGTTGCAAATCATGTACGTTGTCTTGGCACGCTGACCTTCGGGGCTGGTGATCGTCGCGCGCTCCGCCCAATCGGGCAATCCTTTGGGAACATGCTTTTCGAAGAACGATTGCTTGTCGATTCCGTCAGGGTAGCGTTGGAGCGTGAGCGGACAGTCGCGCAGGTGAGGCAGCAGCCATGGCGCCACGGCGCGATAATACGCGATCAAATCGCCCTTGGTGAAACCGTCGCGTGGAAAGAGCACTTTGTCCAGATTGGAAAGTGAGAGCGTGCGCTTTCCGATCGTGACCGCGGTGCGTTGCGCCGTCGCCATTATTCGCGAACCACGTCTTTAGCGCTCTTGTCGATACGCAACCCGAGAAATGCCGGCTGACGCAAAACGTTATCGCGCGTCCACTCGGTAAAACGCACTTGCGCCACAAGCTGCGGTTTTACATAATGAACCGGAGCGTTCGCGACGACCTTATTCGCGAACGGTGACGTTTCGCGCGCGAGCAGCTTGAGCTGCTTCATGATCTCGCCGATGCGCTTGGCTGAAAACCCCGTACCGACGGCACCGACGAAACGCAGGTCCTTGCCCTCGTAAACACCGAGTAGCAATGACCCGAAACCCTTGCGGCTGCCGCGCGGATCGGTCCAGCCGCCAACGACAAACTCTTGCTCGAGCTGGGCTTTAATCTTCACCCAATCGCGCGTACGGCGGGCCATGTATGTCGAGGTGCGCTTCTTGCCGATGATTCCTTCTAAATGATTGCGCTTGGCTTGCGCAAAGAGCGCTTTCCCCTTCCCAAGGACATGTTTTGAATACAGCACGAGATTATCGTCGCCGATCAGGCGCTCGAGCAAGGCCTTGCGTTCTTCAAGAGGTTCTTTGCGCTGATCGCGACCGTCGGCATAAAGGACGTCGAACACGACGTACGTTAGCGGATGTCCGCCCTCTGCCGAATCTTGCAGACGTTGAAAATCTGAACGACCCTTCGCATCGAGGCTGCAGATCTCGCCGTCGACGATGATCGGGATGCTCTCAAATGCTTCGGCGAGATCCTCGATACCGGGGAAACGGTCGAGCAGATTCAGTCCATTGCGCGACACGAGCGTCAGCTTGCCCTTCGCATCGATCGTGCAAATCGCGCGATAGCCGTCCCACTTGATCTCGAAGAGCCACTCGTCGTTATCGAAGGGCTCGTCGATCAATGTTGCGAGTTCGACCCCGGTGATTTTCGGCAGCGGTTCGGCTTTCGCGGATGCGCGCGCGCGCGTCTTCTTGGGCGGCTCGACGGGCCGCGACTGCCAGGTCTTGGGATTGCTCTCTTTCTTGATGTCTTCGATCGTTTTGCCGCTTACGACCGACTTAGGGTAATCGTCGATGTCGTAGTGCGTGGGGTCGTTGCCGTCATGATCTTTGATCAGCAACCACGGATCGCCGGACTCACCTTCCTTGGGCTTGATCTTCACCAGCGTGAACATGCCCTGCAACTTTTTCCCGTGCAGGATGAACTTGATCTTCCCGTTTGCGATCTCGTGCGCCGGATCGGGGCCTTCGGCCAGCTCGTACCAGCCTTCGTCCCAGATGATGACTTCGCCGGCGCCGTACTGGCCTTTGGGAATGACGCCTTCGAAGGTGCGATACGCAAGCGGATGATCCTCAACGTGCATCGCCAGACGACGCTCGCCGGGCACCATGGTCGGGCCTTTGGGAACGGCCCACGACGGCATCGCGCCGTCGGCTTCGAGCCGGAAATCGTAGTGCAATCGCGTCGCGCGGTGCTTTTGGATAACGAAGCGCAGGCGCTTGCTGCCGCGCTCCGGCTTGCCGCTGGGCTCGGGGGTCGCGGCAAAGTCGCGCTTCTTGTTGTAGGTCTCGAGCGAACGCGCCATGGGATTTAGCGTCCGTACCCAAAAACGTGCGCCAGCAGCGCGATCGCGCATGCCGCCAGAACGATCGCCGCCAGGCCGATTCCGGCCGCCGGTCGTCGAATCACGGAACCCATGAGTTGGGAGCTTGCCGGCGCGATCGCATCGATACTCCTTGGCGCCGCGGCCTACGTCCGCAGCCGCGGTCCGGGGGGCTTTTATGACAATGAAGTCTACGGCATGACGGCCCACACACATCGGCGCTATGCGCTCGCCGCCGCGGCTTTTGCCCTCGCGTTTTTCGCCGTTGGCTGGTGGTGGCCTCGCACCGGCGCAACGATCTGGCTGTTCGCGGCGTTCGTGTTGTTTGCGGTGTTTTACCTCACTTCGTACCTTCGCGGAGCATCCGAGAGCGATGACTGAATTTCATTTTTCCCCGCGGCCCAACCGCGCCGCTGAAATTGCCTGGCAGCCGTGGAGCGAGGAAACCTTTGCTCGCGCACAGCGCGAAGACAAGCCGATTCTGCTTTCGATTTCCGCGGTGTGGTGTCACTGGTGCCACGTGATGGACGAGACGAGCTATTCGGATGGCGACGTCATCGAGACCATCAACGCGCACTACGTTCCAGTTCGCGTCGACAACGACGAGCGTCCGGATGTCAACGCGCGCTATAACATGGGCGGCTGGCCGACCACGGCCTTCCTTGCGCCCGACGGGTCGCTGCTGACCGGCGCGACCTATCTTCCGCCCGAACACATGCGCCGCGCGCTCGACCAAGTTTCCACGTTTTATGTCGAACGCAAGTCGGACATCGCCGAAAAGACGCGCGAGCTTCGCACCGTGCGCACCACGTACGACATTGCACCTCCCGATACACTCTCGCAAGCGCTCGTCGACGACTACGCCGTATCGCTGCGCAATGCGTACGACGAAGAGTTCGGCGGCTTCAACGAAGAGCCGAAGTTTCCGCAACCCGAAGTTCACGAATTTCTGCTCGCGTACTGGCGGCTCACCAACAACGCGCGATTCTACGAAATCGTGGCGCACACGATGCGCGCGATGGCCCATGGCGGCATGTACGACGCCGTCGAAGGCGGTTTCTTTCGTTACTCGACCACGCGTGATTGGACCGTTCCTCACTTCGAAAAGATGGCCGAGGATCACGCTGGGCTGTTGCGCGTGCTTGCGCAGCTAGAACTCTGGGCACCAAGCGCGCTCGTGCGCCGCGATCTCGAGCGCACGATCGGCTACGTGCGCACCGTGCTGCGCGATCCGCAGACCGGATTCTTCGCCGGTAGCCAAGATGCCGACGAAGCGTATTATGCCCTTCCGATCGAGGAGCGCCGCAAGCTGCAGCCGCCGTTCATCGATCGCCGCTCGTATTCCAATTGGACCGCAGCACTCGCCGGAGCATTCGCCTGGAGCGGTACTGCGCTCGACGATCGCTCGCTGATCGACGACGCGCTCTTTACGCTCGATTCGATGCATGAGCGGCTACGCGATAGTAGCGGCTTACTCTTTCACGTCGCCGCGCCGGGTGAAACACCGCGCATCAGTGGACTGCTCGCCGATCAAGCCGCATATCTGCGCGCACTGCTCGATGCCTATGAAATCAGCGGCGAACCGCGCATGCTCGAACGCGCTCGACTCCACGCCGATGCCACGACCGCCGCATTCGGGGCGGACGAGGGCGGATTTTACGACCGGGTCGATCGCGATGCACTTGGACGCCTCGAAGTCCCGGATCGCCCCATCGTCGAGAACGGCCTCATGGCCGAGAGCCTGTTGCGCCTTGCCGAACTGGCGCAGGACGACCGGTACCGGGACATCGCCGAGCGCACACTGCTGCTCTACGCTAAGACCTTCAGCCGTGCGATGTCGTTCTCGGCCGCCTACGTGCGCGCGCTCGCGCGCTACCTCGCGACCCCCGTCTCCGTGCGGGTCACGGGCGATCTTGGCGCGGCGGCCGAACTGCGCCGCGCGGCCCGCCAACTTCCCTCGCCGTTCGTTACGGTCTCGAGCGAGCCGGGCTTGGAAGCCCTGGCCTACGTCTGCCGGGGGGCCACCTGCGGTTCTCCCGTCGGCCGGCCCCTCGAGCTGACCCAAGTCTACGCCGCGCTGGCCTGAAACATCGCCCCAGCGGGCGCGTAAAGAAGGGTGGAGGAGTTCCATCATGACGCCGTACGCCCACATGCTGCTCGCCTACGTTCGCCCCGAGGCGCAAGGCGTGTACGCCTACGAGTACGACCGGTACGCTAAAGATCCGATCGTTGCACTCGTACTCACGATTTTCTTCGGAATCATCGGCGGCGAAGCGTACTACATTGGGAATTGGCAACGCGGCCTCTGGATGACGATTGCGCTGTTCAGCGGCGTCGGCATGTTTATCAGCGTACCGCTGTGGATTGCGCGCTGCTTCACGATTCAGGGCGAGTGCGAATCCTACAACGACTATGTTGCGTGGCTGGTCGCGAGTCGCTACGTTTCGCCGGCGCAAGCCGTGCAACCGCCGCAGCCGCCAACGCCCTCAGGTAAACGCCCCGTCATCGGTGGTCTCCCGATGCCCGTGCGCTAATTGGTTCGCACGAACGAGTTCCAGAACCAGACGCCCCATAACCCTACGATCATTGAGTAGCCCATGAGCGCCATGCCCCACCGGGGCAGGCGCTCTTTCACGGCGAGAAAGATCAGCGCCACCAAAAATGGCTCGAAATCCAGAGCGTGACGCATGCCGAACTGCGCAAATCCATTGACGTAGTAAAAGAAGTTCGGCGCCGCACACAACAGCGTTGCCACCCAGAGCGCAGCGACCCAGCGCACGGGTTTGCGCGCGAGGAATGCCAGCACCAGCGCAGGCGACGTCCAGGTCAGCGCAACACCGCTGATCGTCGGTGCAAGGTATGGGTAGTTCGCGACACGCTGCGGTGCCTGAATGAAGAACGACCATAACTCGTACGGAAAATACTGTAGTCGGAACGGCGATCCAGTGGGCATACCGGCCTGATCCTGGTGATACCAGGTCGTGTAACCGATGTCGTACCACGTGCCCCAGCGCGCGAGGTTGTAGCCCACCCAGATCAGCGCGATCGGCGCGAGCATCGATACGAACGAGCGCACTCGCTCGCGATCGCCGAGCAAATACGCGTAAACCGGCAACGCGAGTACGAGATCGAAGCGCGAGAGGATCGCGCACCCCGCCCACAGCGCGACAAGCCAGCCGCGTTTGGGGCCGGCGAGCTCCATCAGCGCGAGCGTCGTGAAGCAGACGGCACTGACGTGTGCGATGAACCACACGTCGCCGAGCATCGCGCACCAGAGTAGATCCGTTCCCGCGAGCAAAAACGCGCAGACCCAGGCGTTCGTCTGCAGCGGGACGCCGAAACGCTCGCCCAGCTCAAAGGCTGCACCGATCGCGATCGCGCCGAGCACGACCGCGAGCGCCGTTTGATTGAACGTTCCAAAGACCGCGACGAACGGCAGCAAGAGGATAGCCGGCAACGGGGCTTCGATGACGTAGTACTGTCCGTTGAAGGGCAACGCGTCGATGTAACCGCCGGGCCACGCAATCCAGGTGTGTCCGTGGAGGAACGCCTGCGCTAGCAACACGTAGTTGTTGTACGGCGAGGACCGCCCATGTGCGAAGAGCGCGATGACGATCAGCGCAAGGCATCCGGCGACGATCGAAGGTTTGATCTTCACGAACTAGCGATCTGCTCCCACGCGATAGAGTTCGGTATGCGTCGGCATCCGTTCGAGGTGATATCCCCGAACGCTTCCCTCCGGCGTGCCTGCGACAAAGACCGGCTGCGCCGCAAACCAAACGGGAATGCGGTCGCCTTGATCCCCGTACCACGACGGTACGATCGCGCGAGTACCGGTCTGGTGCAGCACGTACGCGTCATAAGCCAACGGCGGCGCAATCACCCACGTTGCGAGGATGATTGCGTGACCCGGTGTCGCGCGGAGAATCTCGGCTGCGTCGCGCGCCGCGCGGTCGTCGCGCGGCTGATCGAAGAAGTGCGTCTGCGTGAAGACGAGGTAGAGCACGGCAAGCCCGGCAAAACCGAGCCCGATGCGATGCGCTCGCGGCGCAGGCAGACTCGCCAGCGCCTCTCCCGTCGCGATCGCCAAGAGCGCGAAGGCCGGTAAAAAGTAGCGGTCGACGTCGGATTCCGCCCCAAAGCCAAATGCAAAAAGCGTGCCGGGGAACAGGGTCGCACAGGCGACGATTGCGCGCGTGAGCCCGCCGCGGAACATGACGATGAGCCCGGCGATCGCAAGCACGCACCCGATCGGCGTGAGCTCGCGCGCGGCCAGGGTGATAAAGCGAACGACGCCGAGCGCGTACGCGTGGGCCGTATATCCGAAGCGCACCTCGTCGATGCCGATCTCGCGTCCCGTTACCAGCGCAACGAAATTCCCAACTAGCACGGGATTGTCGTAGTTCCAAAAGGCGCTTCCAACAATGCCATAGCCAGCGATGGGATCGAGATGCTCGGCATTAACGTAGGCGCTACGCAGCGGGAGATAGAGGAAGCACACGGCCGCGCACGCGCATGCGACCGCGGTCGCGCGACGCAACAGGCGAGGATCGGTCTCATGTGCGCGCACCACGACGGCCGCGAGAATTCCGGGCAATGTGAAAGCGACGACCGGATGCACCGCTATACCAAGCCCAAAGATGGTCGAGCAGATAAGCAGATCGCGATCCCTGCCGCGATCGAGCCAGCGCAGCAAGAAGCAGAGTAGCGCGACGCAAGCGAGCACGACGAGCGCATGTGCCTCCGCCCGCGTCGCATGCTCCCAGGCATCCTCGCCGAAGGCAAAGAGCAGCGCCGCGCACAGGCCGGCAATTGCAGCGCCGCCCGCGTCGACGACGATGCGCCAGATGAACCAACTTGTCGCGGCAACGGCGAGTGCGCTGAGCATGCTCATCCGGAATGCCACCGATCCGAACGGCACGACATGGGTGAAAGCCCAACCGATCAT
>Ga0302326_10028110_pt1 | contig 11328 bp, 8 predicted proteins | sample Palsa_T0_3_FD_202264 | JGI IMG/M metagenome (GOLD analysis project Ga0302326, IMG submission 202264) | Peat permafrost microbial communities from Stordalen Mire near Abisko, Sweden - Palsa_T0_3 | ecosystem: Environmental > Terrestrial > Soil > Palsa > Peat permafrost | place: Sweden: Abisko...
GCTCGACAACGAGCTGAGCCATTACGGCGCCGGGATCGACTACAGCGACGCATCCCAGGAGAAGTTTCGGGCGTGGCTGAAGAGCAAGTATGGCACCGTCGCCGAGCTGAATTCCGCGTGGGGCAATTCCTTCTGGTCGCAGATGTACCAGAATTTTGACCAGATCCGCCTGCCCAACGGGAAGGAGCTGGTCGCGCAGCTCAACCCCGAGGCCGTGCTCGACTCGCAGCGGTGGTACGCGGACGAGGCCGCCGACTACCTCCGCTTCCAGGCCGGCATCCTGCGCAAGTACTGCGGCGGCCGGCAGTGGATCACGACCAACTACATGCACCTGAACGCGGGTACGGACCCCGCGCTCTCGGCGAAGGACTTCGAGATACTGACCTGGACGTGCTACCCGGTGCACGGCGAGCTCAACTCGGGGCCGCTCGGCTTCCGCCTGGGCGATGGCGCGGCGATCGCCTTCTTCCACGACTACATGCGCAACCTGAACGGCTTCGAGGGACAGATGGAGCTGCAGCCCGGCCAGGTCAACTGGGGCGAGGTCAATCCCCAGCCCTACCCCGGGGCAGTCCACCTCTGGATCATGCAGGCATTCGCTAGCGGCTCGAGGCTGACGTGCTCCTACCGGTTCCGCCAGGTCCTCTCGGGCGCCGAGATGTACCATTACGGCTTCGTCGGGACCGACGGCGTGACGCCGACGGTCGGCGGCGAGCAGTACGGGCAGGCCGCCCGGGAGATGGAGATCCTGCGCGCGCACTACAGGCCGGACGCGAAGGAGCCCGGCGCCTACGGCGCCCGCCGCGCGGCCATCCTCTACAGCATCGACAGCCGGTGGGACATCGACAACCACAAGCAGAATGTCCGCTGGGACACGATGGGCCACGTCCTGAAATACTACCGCGCGCTGAAGGACCTGGGGTGCCCCGTGGAGGTGATCACCGAGGACAAGGACTTCAGCGCCTATCCTTTCCTCGTCGTGCCGGCCGACCAGCTCGTCGACAAGGACCTCGTCCAGCGGTGGACCAAGTACGCCGAGGACGGCGGCCACCTGGTCGTCACCTGCCGCACGGGCCAGAAGGACAGGCGCGGGCACTTCTGGGAGGCCCCCTGGGCCGGGCCCATCCTCGGCCTCATCGGGGCGAAGATAAAATTCTACGACACTCTCCCGGCGCCCGTCACGGGGTCCGTGGAGTCGGCAGGGCACTCCTATGACTGGTACTCATGGGGAGAGGTGCTGGAGCCGGACGAGGGCACGACGGCCCTCGCCCACTACGCCGACCAATTCTACTCGGGCGGGGTCGCGGCCGTGACGCGCCATCTCGGCCGCGGCACGGTCACGTATGTGGGCGTGGACTCCAGGGACGGCGGCCTCGAGGCCCAAATCATGCGCGGCGTCTACAAGGATGTCGGCGTGCCGGTCGAGAGCTTCGACGACGGCTTCATGGTCGACTGGCGAGACGGCTTCTGGGTTGCCACCAATTTCACGGCGAAGTCCCAAACCGCGCCCGCCGCCGGCAATGCGAGCATCCTGGTCGGCTCCCGCGAGGTTCCGATTGCCGGGGTCACGGTCTGGCAGGATTGAGATTCAAACCGCGGGACCCGCGGGAACGGCAACGGCGTCCGGGAGGCGCCACGCCCCTGACCCTCAGGCTCCGACCAAATCCCTCTCCAGCCTGTGGCGGCGCCAGCGGTCGAGGACGCGCCGGTAGATTTCGCCGGGCGCAAGACCGTGTGCGGCGCGCAGTCCGTCAACACTTGTGCCGTGCTCGACAAACCTGTCGGGCCAGCCGACGCGCTCGACGACGGCCCCGCATCCGGCCTGCTGGAGCGCCTCAAGGACAGCGCTTCCGAAGCCGCCCTCAAGAACATGATCCTCCATGGTGACAAAGAGCGGAACCACCGCCGCCTGCCTTGCAAGAAGCGCGCGGTCCAGCGGTTTCACGAACCGGGCGTTCACGACGCCGACGGAAAGGTTCTCCTCGCGGGCGAGACGAGCCGCGACCCGGTTGGCCTCGGCGAGCATCGGGCCCAGCGCCCAGATCACGATGTCGGAGCCCTCGCTGAGAACCTCGGCAACGCCCACCGGCAGGGTCGCCGGCACGTCCTTGATCCTCGCGCCGGTACCCGCGCCGCGTGGAAAGCGGATGAACGCGGGTCCGCCCAGCTGCAGGCTCGTGTGCAGCATGTCGACGAGCTCGTCCTCATCCTTGGGCTGCATGACCACGATTCCCGGCACGCACCTCAGGTAGGCGATGTCAAAGAGGCCGTGATGCGTCGGCCCGTCGTTGGGCGAGAGGCCGGCCCGGTCGAGGCAGAACGTCACCGGAAGGGCCTGAAGCGCGACGTCGTGGATTATCTGGTCGTAGGCGCGCTGCAGGAAGGTCGAATAGATTGCGCAGACCGGCCGGATTCCCTTTGTGGCGAGTCCGGCGGCAAAAAGGACGGCGTGCTCCTCCGCGATCCCCACGTCGAAGAACTGGCGCGGGAGCTCGGCCGCCAGCGCTGACAGGCCCGTGCCGGCCGGCATGGCGCCGGTTATGCCCACCACCCGGGAGTCGGCCTTGGCGAAGCGAACCATGGCCCGCCCGAAAACGTCCTGGTAGTTGGGAGGGGTGCCCGGAACGGGCTTGCGGCTTTCCCCGGTTACGGGGTCGAAGGCGCCCAGGCCGTGGAACTTCTCCGGCGAGTTGCGGGCAGCGGCCAGGCCGTTGCCCTTGTCGGTCAGGACGTGGAGGAGTATCGGGCATTCGGACTGCTTCGCGAATTCCAGGTTCTTGACGAGCTCCTCCATGTTGTGCCCGTCAATGGGGCCGAGGTAGCGCAGGCCGAAATTCTCGAAGAGGTTCGAGCCCACGAGGAAATCCTTGGTCTCGCGCTTCCATTTGACCCACAGCTGGCGCAGGTCATGGCCGTGCGGCAGCGAGGTGAAGAAGTTCCCGAGGTCCTGGTGGATCTTGTTGTACGTCGGGCTCGTGCTCAGCCGGTTCAGGCAGTGGGCCACGGCGCCCACGTTGCGGGCGATGGACCACTTGTTGTCGTTGAGGACAACGATCAGCCGCTTGGTGCAGGAGGTCACGTTGTTCATCGCCTCCACCGTGATGCCGCACGTGAACGCCGCGTCGCCGCACACGGCGACCACGTGCTCCTTGGAGCCGTTGAGGTCCCTCGCGGCCGCCATGCCAAGCGCCGCGCTCAGGGCCGTGCCCGCGTGGCCGGCGCCATACGCGTCGTGCGGGCTCTCCGCCCGCGTGAGGAACCCGCTCGCCCCGCCCGTTTGCCGGAGCCCGCGGAAGAAATCGCCGCCGCGGCCCGTGAGCAGCTTGTGCGCGTAACCCTGGTGGGAGACGTCGAACACGAAGCGGTCGGTCCCCGAGTCGAACACCCGGTGCAGAGCGATCGTCAGGTCGACGACGCCGAGGTTCGGCCCGACATGGCCTCCGTTGGCCGCGGTCACGGCGATGATCTCGTCGCGGAGCTCCTGCGCCAGCTGCGGGAGCTGGTCGGGCGAGAGCGCCTTGACGCCCGCCGGGCCATCGATCGCCTTCAGGAGGCACCTGGAGGGCGAAACCCTGCCCATTTCCTTTGATTCTGCCGCCTGCCCAAGGTTGCCCAGGGCGGTCGAGAACGTGAAATCAGCGTCTTTGGCGTCCACGGGTGGAATATGGGGCGCTCGGCAGGGGATTCAAATATTTTTCGGGCCGGGGCCGCCCGCGCACGCTCCCATCAGCCTCATCAATCCCCGCGGCGGCAGGTCCGGATAAAGGAAGGCGCGGGGCTCGCCCATGCCCAAAAAAACGGCCTCCGCGGCCGCGTGTCCGGAGCGCGCGGCGCTTTCCATGGTCGAGGGCCAGCCGGTCGCGGTCCAGTCGCCGGCCAGAAAGCAGTTCGGCCACGGCGAAGCGGAGGGCGGCCTGAAGGAATCGATGCCCGGAGGCACGCCGAAGGTGGCGCGCACCTCCTTGACCATCGCGGCCTTTTCCAGCCGGGCAGAGCGGACGGCGGGAAAGAACTCCGCTAGCTCGCCAACGGATCGCGCGACGGCCTCCTCCTGGGAAAGGGCTGCAAATGTGCGCGAGGCGCTGACCACAAGCTCGAGATAGCAGCTTTTGCGCCACGGCTGGATCCGGCCCTTGTTGTACATCCAGTGTATCTCCCGGTCCAGCAGCACGGCGTGATCGAGCGTCGTGATCTCCCGGTCAAACCAGAGATGCACGCTGCAGATGGGCCAGTGCTCAAGGCGCTGGAGCTTGGAGGCGAGCCCATCGGCGCCCTCCGCGGCCGGCATGCGGGGAAGCAGCCTCGCCGTCGCCTCGAAGGGCAGCGCCAGCACAAGGAAGTCCGACGTCACGGCGCCGGCATTCGTGGCAAGCGTCCATTTCGAGGCCTGCGCGTCCCACGCCGCCGACTCCACCCTTGAGTTGAACTGGATCCTGGAGCCCCGCTGCCGGAGGAATTCCACCGCCCCGCCATAGAGTTCGCCGAGGGGCACCGTGCTCATGCCCATCTTGCCCGCTTCGGCGGAATTCATGAAGAGCTCCCTTATGACCTTCGCGGCGTAGGGCAGCGAAATGGAGTCGATGTCGGCGTTCAGGGCGCTGGCGATCACGAGGCGCCAGAACCGGTCGAGGGCCCCCTTTGTCTGCCTCTGGCGCGCAAGCCACGCGCCGAGGCTCTCGGTCGAATCGGCGGGGACCGGGCGCATCAGGGCGCCAAAGGCGCGCGCCAGGGCCAGCTTGTCGCCGAGCGTGAACGCCCTCGCGGCAAGGAAACGCGGGAGGCTGTGCAGGGGCGCCGGCAGGCTCGAAGGCCCGAGGAGCGTGCGCCGTCCCCCGGGCTCGATCATCGTCATCTCGCGGGTCCAGTGGATCCGGTCCGCCACGCCGATTCTCCTGTAGAATCCCTCTAGGTTGGTGCAGCAGCCGAAGAGCACATGCTGGCAGTTGTCGATGACCTCGTCCACGCCCGGATGCCGGAAGGACGAGGCGCGGCCGCCGAGGTAGCTGCGCCGCTCGACGAGCTGCACGTCCACGCCGGCCCCGGCCAGCGCGCAGGCCGCGCTCATGCCAGCGACGCCGCCGCCCACCACGGTGACGACCCACCCCTTCCCCGCGTCTTGCGCGTCACGCATCTCTCGCTTTTCAGCCAAACAGGCGGGCCATGGCTATTCGCGCCTGGCCTGTGGTCAGTATCCCAATCTTCTGCGCAAGCGGGACCCTGGCTCGGCGGGAAAACACGTCGTAGTCGGCCTCCTGGATGCGCTTGAGCAGGCGGTGATAGATCGAGATCAGCACCCACATGGCGGGCCGGCTTTCCCGGTCGATCAGTGGAAGCAGCCGGTGCGCAGACGCGTAGTAGCCCTCGGCGCGGCGGCCGATGGAGCCAAGCAGCGCCCGCTCGCCCGCCGTCGGCGGCGCGCCGGGGGCGCGGTGCAGGAGCGACTCGAGCGGAACGCCGTGGGCCCTCAGGTCCTCGAGCGGCAGGTACACCCGGTTGCGCTCGGCATCCTCGGCCACGTCGCGCAGGATGTTGGTGAGCTGGAAGGCTACGCCCGTCTCCTCGGCCAGCCTTTCCGCGCTGGCGTCCTTGTAGCCGAAGATACGGATGCACACGAGGCCCACGACCGAGGCCACCCCGTAGCAATACCTGTAGAGGTCGTCGAAGGTTGCGTAGGTGTCGGGCCCTTTGCCCGTTTCGGGCTTCAGGTCCATCGTGACGCCGGCGACCAGCTCGTCCAGAAGGCTGAGCGGGATCGCGAACCGCTCCGTTGCGTCGCGGACGGCGACAAAGACCGAGTCCGCGGTTTCCGCGCCCTGGCAGACACCGCGCCACGCCGCGGTCCACTCCCCGAGTCGGCTCGCGCGCTCCTCGCGCGATAGGTTGTCATCGTCGGCCAGGTCGTCCGCCCGGCGCATGAAGGCGTAGATCGCGCAGATGGCATTGCGTCGCGGCATGGGAAGGGCGACGAACGCATAGTAGAAATTCTTCGCCTTGCTCCTGGCGACCGCCCGGCACGCGGCATAGGCCTTGTTCAGGTCGACCCGGTCCAATGTGGCCGCCGGCGTCACGCCTTCCTCCCGTTCCGGCGCCCTGCAGGGCGCAGAAAAGGCAGCAACCTTCCACCCGCGGCCCTCAGGGCCAGCCTGAGCTTGGCGCCCTTTGAGAGGCTCGGTCGGACGCTGAGCACGTCATAGTCCAGCCGTTCAATGGCGCGCAGGATCTCCATGCCGCCGAGGCTGAAGAGCTCGAGGTCCAGCGCCAGGTCGCGGTGAACCATGCCGATCAGCGCACGTCCCTCGTCAAAAAGACTCCGCGCAAAGTCGACCTCGTGCCTGACAAGTGCGCGGAACTGCGGCGTGGCCGCACCGCCGGCGATCGTATCCTCGCCCACCCCGAAGCGCTCCATGGCGTCCTTTGGCAGGTAAATCCGGCCCTTTGCGTAATCCCTGCGAACGTCCTGCCAGAAGTTGGCCAGCTGCAGCGCATTGCACGTGGCGTCGGACAGGAGGAACCGGTCCGCGTCCGCCTCGCCGCAGGCGTAGAGCACCAGGCGGCCCACCGGAGCCGCCGAATAACGGCAGTAGCCCAGCAGCTCCTGCATCGAGGCGTAACGGGTAACGACCTGGTCCTGGCGAAAGGCCGTCAGGAGGTCGGAAAAGGGCTCCTTTGGAATGCCGCGGGCGCGGATGGTCTCGGCGAGCGCGACAAAGACCGGGTGACGAGCACTGCCCGCATAGCAGGCGTCCAGCTCGCGACCCCATTGATCGAGCAGGGCCAGGGATTGCGCCGTGTTTCCCACCTCGTCGCCCAGGTCGTCCGCGATGCGGCAGTAGGCGTAGATCGCATAAAAGTGGGGGCGCAGGGCCCCGGGCAGGAACAGGGAGGCCACGTGGAAATTTTCGTAGTGCGACTCGGCGAGGCGCCTGCAATAGGCCCGCGCCTCGTCTAGGGACGGGGGCGCCTTCGGGATTCGATAGGAGGCCGGCAGCGAGGCCCATCCACGCTCCAGGAGCGCCTCGTCGACCTGCTGGGCGGTTGCCGTGGTCATGGCTTGGCCCCGCCCGCAGGGTGCCCCATAAAGCGGTCGGCCGTATGCGCCTTTTCGGGGCGAGTGTCCTCACATTCCTGTTGGGTCGCGGCTCTCATTTGCATTCGCCAGCAGCTGTTTGCAGCGTAACCACGGCGCGCGGACGAGGCAAGTGAGAATAGCGACTCATTCGCCGCCAGGCTTGGCGCCCGTGTGGCCGGTGCGCTTCACAGTCCCGTCCCACTGCTCAAGAATTTCGCGCACGGCCTCGCCGATGCTCCGGGCCGCCTTACCCCCGTTCCTTCCCAAGCGAGCCAACGAGGGCCAAAGCCACGGCCGAATGATGGCAAAGAGGACGAATCGGGCCGTCTCGAACCCTCCGCCGGCCGAGATGAACGCGTTGAAGTCGGGCAACCGGTCTGACGGGCCGTCGCTGACCCCCTTGACGCAGAAGAAGGGTACGCCCCGCGCCGCCGCCAAGCGGGCGACGCCGGCCGCCTCCATGTCAACGAGCTCGGCACCAAGTTCGGCGGCGAGGCGCAGCTTCTCCGCCCGGTCGGCCACCCTGCGACTGGTCGCGAGCAGGCAGGTCCCGGACGGGGTGGCGGATTTGAAGCGTTCCCCGGTGTTCGCGTCCACAACCTCGGACACGCGGTAGGCCCGACCGATCGCAAACTCGCCGCTCAGGGCACCGGCCCAGCCCGCCGAAACGAGAAGATCGACGGCCCCGTCCCGTTCAACCTCGGCAAAGGCGCGCGACGCGGCAACCACGCCGATCCCCGCGCAGGCCGCCAACCACTCCCCGTCCGCGCGGCGCATGCTCCATAGATCGACGCCGCCTCGCGATTCCCGCGGCCAGCCCCGCACGAGGGGTTCCAGCTCGTCGGCCAGCGCGGCGATGATCGCGACCCTGGTCATGCCATGGGAGCGTAGCCATGCGACCGGAACCACTCGATGGCGGCGACCATCGCCGGGCGGACAGGCACGACCCGGAAGCCCAGCTCCCGTTGGGCGCGGTCGCTGGAGGCGAACATCCTCTTACGGCCCATGCGCACCTCCTCCAGCGTGGCGCGCGGCTCGCGCCCGAGGATTCGCCCCGTGATCCATTCCTCGAAAAAGGCGTAGGTGGCGGCCACGGCAAACGGAATCCTGAGCGTGGGTGCGGGAATTCCGGAGATCTCCGACATCCTCTCGAGAATCTCCTTAAGGGTGAGGTTCTCGCCTCCCAGGATGTAACGGCGCCCGGGCGCTCCCTTGGTAAGCGCTTCGGCGTGGGTGCGGGCGACCTCGGTCACGTCGACGAGATTCAGGCCGGTGTCCATGTAGGCGGGGAACCTGCCGTTGAGAAAATCAACAAAGACGCGGCCCGAGGGAGTGGGCTTGGCGTCGTTCGGGCCGATGGGGGTCGTGGGGTTCAGGATGATGACCTGCTGGCCCCTCTCGGCCGCGGAGACGGCCTCCATCTCGGCCAGAAACTTGGAGCGCTTGTAGTGGCCCACCATGTCGCCGATGCCGACCGGTGCGTCCTCGTTCGTGGCAAGGCCGTCGGCGCGAAAACGCATGGTCGCGACGCTGGAGGTGTAGACAAACCGCCGAACGCCGGCCTCGCGGGCCATGCGCAGGAGCTCGCGCGTTCCCTCCACGTTGGCCCGGTACATGGATGCCGGATCGCGGACCCAGAGGCGATAGTCCGCCGCCACGTGCACGACGGCGTCGCAGCCCGCCAGCGCGGGGCGCAGCGATTCCGGCTCGGCAAGGTCGCCCACGTGGGTCTCGCCCGGGACGCCTTCAAGGCCTGCGAGGTTGCTGCCCTTGCGGACGAGCAGGCGCAGCTCGGCGCCCTCAGCCGCGAGCGCGCGGGCCACATGGCCGCCGACGAATCCGGTCGCTCCCGTCACGAACGCCTTCACGGAGGACCGGGGCATCCCCTCCGACCCGTCACGAAGCCGCCGGAATGCCGGGGTGCCAACGTGCGTGCCCCCTAATCCAGCGATTCCGGGTCGAGCCCAATGCCCTTTTCGCCCGCCGCCTTGCGCTTGTTGTACTTTTTCACCCAGTCCTCCCACTGCTTGCCGGCCGCGCAATCCTTGCCGCTGAATTCGATGCGGGCAATCCCGGCGTAGCTCACCCTGCGCTTCTCCGGCGCGGCCGGGGTGTAGTACTGCACATAGGAGCCCTCCAGCGTCGGCCCTGTTTGACGGTTGAAGACATATGCCTCGATGCGCTCGCCGCCCTTGAGCGTGAGCGTCACGTTGCCCCGGTAATCGAAGGCCTGCTCGAGGGCCTTGCGCAGGTCGCCATCGCCGGCCAGCTCGGGAACCCAACCCTCCAGGTGTTGACGCTCGGCTCCGGGAGCCAGCTCAAGGGTCTCCACCTGGTCCTGCGAGAATTTCGTCTCCCCGGCGCTCATACATTGGTCTCCTCCAGCTGCACGCCCGCGGCCTGCCCGTGCGGGGCGCCCTCATCGAGGAGGCTCAGCGCATTCTTGTCGGCATAGGTGCTGAAGGTCCCGCGCACCATTCCCATGAGGCCGCTCAGCGAGCCGAAGCCCTCCATAACCGCCGAGGGCTCATAGCCGCAGCTCACCATGCAGTTGGCGCACTTTGGATTTCCGCTCGCCGCGCCGTACTCCTCCCACTTCGTTGTCTCAAGCAGTTCCTTGAAGGTCTCGGTATAGCCGTCCTGCAGCAGGTAGCAGGGCCGCTGCCAGCCGAAGATGTTGTAGCACGGCGAACCCCACGGCGTGCACTCGTACTTGCGGTCGCCCATTAGGAACTCGAGAAACAACGGCGACATGTTGAATTTCCACGAGCGCTTGCGGTTGGACAGGGCCGCGCGGAACAGCCGGCGGGAGCGGGCGCGGCCCATGAAATGGTTCTGGTCCGGGGCCTTGTCGTAGCTGTAGCCCGGCGAGAGCACGATGCCCTCGACGCCCATGTCCATCACCTCGTCGAAGAAGCCGCGGATGCTCTTCGGGTCGGCGCCGTCGAAGAAGGTGGCGTTGGTCGTGACGCGGAAGCCGAGCTTGACGGCTTCCTTGATGCCCTCGACCGCGATGTCATAGCCGCCCTCCTTGCAGACCGAGAAGTCGTGGTGCTCGCGCTGGCCATCCAGGTGCACCGAGAACGTGAGGTACTTCGACGGCGTGAATTCCGGCAGCCGGCGCTTGAGCAGGAGAGCGTTGGTGCACAGGTAGATGTACTTCTTGCGCGCGACGAGTCCGTTCACGATCTCCACGATCTGCGGATGCAGGAGCGGCTCGCCGCCCGGGATCGAGACCATCGGGGCGCCGCATTCCTCCACCGCCGCGAAGCACTGCTCGGGAGTGAGCTGCTTCTTGAGGACGTGGGCCGGGTATTGCACCTTGCCGCAGCCGGCGCAGGCCAGGTTGCAGCGGAAAAGCGGCTCCAGCATCAGCACGAGCGGATAGCGGTTGTTGCCAGTCAGGCGCTTCTTCAGCACGTAAGTGGCAATCGTCCACATCTGGGAGATCGGTATGGCCATGTTGATTTGGACTCAGTCGCCGTTCCTGGAGGCGTTATCCACGGCCCGCCTGTAGGTGGCGAGCGCCAGCAGCGGAAAGTAGTGTCGGTACAGGTGATATGCCAGATAAAATACCCTGGGGAATCCAGTCGCCGTGTACAGGGACTGGGTGGAAGGCCCGGTTCCGGTCGCCTCGTCCCAGCCGCCGTCGGCGCGCTGCCGCTCGAGCAGCCAGCGGACGCCCCCGGCAACGCTGTCGGACTCGAAGTCGCCGGCGGCGAGCAGGCCCATGACCGCCCAGGCCGTCTGCGACGGCGTGCTCGGCCCCAGCCCGCGCGTCGCGGGATCATCATACGTGCCGCACGTCTCGCCCCAGCCGCAGTCCGCGTGCCGCACCCCGCGGATCCATGCCGCTGCCCGCTGTATCCGTGGATCGCCGCGGTCGATTCCGATGGCCTCAAGCCCGCGCAGGACAAGGAATGTCCCGTAGATGTAGTTCACGCCCCACCGGCCGAACCAACTGCCGTCCGGCTCCTGGAGGGCCAGGACGAAGCTGACGGCCCTTTCCACGCGCTTGTCCGCAAGCGTGTAGCCCTCGCCAGCCAGCATTTCCAGCATGCGTCCGGTGATGTCCGCCGTGGGCGGGTCAAGCATCGCATTGTGATCCGCGAAGGGAATGTTCTCGAAGATCATCTTCGTGCAGTCCTTGTCGAAGCTGCCCCACCCTCCCTCCCGGCACTGCATGGCGAACTCCCACTCGATGGCGCGCTGCGCAGCCTGCGCCTGGAGCTGCCCGCGGGGGTTTTCCACCCTTCCTA
>Ga0302326_10028111_pt1 | contig 11328 bp, 10 predicted proteins | sample Palsa_T0_3_FD_202264 | JGI IMG/M metagenome (GOLD analysis project Ga0302326, IMG submission 202264) | Peat permafrost microbial communities from Stordalen Mire near Abisko, Sweden - Palsa_T0_3 | ecosystem: Environmental > Terrestrial > Soil > Palsa > Peat permafrost | place: Sweden: Abisko...
GGACGAGCTGATCAATCAGTTTGGTGCGCGTGATGATCGGCCAGCCGTTGGCGGCATGCCGGGGCATAAGAGCTGCGATGTCTCGGCCACGCTGACCCGAAAACAGTTCCGCATAGGGATCGTCGAAGAGCGCATCCGGCCGCGCAGTTTCCCGGGCGCGATAAACTGCAACCCAGCGCGCGGTATCGGAAACGTTTGATACGAGCGAACTATCCGCGACAGCCATTTTTAACCGCCTTGCCAGGTACTCAAAGTGTATCTCGTTGCCATGATTCGGAAATAATCCAAGGGCGCGCCACGAGTATGCCGGCGGCGGATCGGATACCCTATCCAGGACATGGAAAAAGCACCCAAGCGCGTCTCGGCGGCGATCGCCGTTGCGGGATCCCTGCTCGGCACGCTCAGCTGCCGCGACGGACTGGCAGCCGATCCAGTCGCGACACCGCAGGCGGTCGACGCCGCAACTTTGGCTCGGATCCGGGATGCCGCAATGGCGGGTGACTGGGCCTGGCACCATCTGGCCGATCTGACTGACAAGATTGGGCCGCGCCCGTCGGGATCACCGCAGCTTGGCGCGGCCGTGACCCAGGTGGCCACTGCGATGCGGGCACTTGGCGCGCAGGTGACATTGCAGCCGGTAAAAGTGCCGCACTGGGTGCGCGGCGAGGAATACGCGCAGCTTGTTGACTACCCGGGACGGCCGGCAGGAATGACGCAGCCACTGCACCTGACGGCACTCGGCTCATCGTCTGCGACTCCAGCCGGCGGCTTGACCGCTCAGGTCATCGTCATCCACGACTTTGATGAGCTCAAGAAGCGGGCTGAGGAGGTTCGCGGCAACATCGTCCTGTTCGAGGCGCGATTCGATCAGCGCCTGGCCGATAACGGCGATGCCTCCGATGCTTACGTACAGGCAGGGGCGTTTCGGTTCACTGGACCTGCAAAGGCTGCGGTACTGGGTGCCGCCGCGGCCTTGGTGCGCTCGATTGGCGGCGCGGACTACCGCCTGCCGCATACCGGTGCGACAAAATGGGAGAACCAGCAGCGACCGATTCCCGCCGCGGCGCTTGCGGCTGAAGACGCCGATCTCATCGCACGCCTCGCCGTAGCGGGTCCCGTGACGCTCAAACTGTTGCTGACGCCGAAGACCCTCCCGGATGCCGACAGCAATAATGTCATTGCGGACTGGCCCGGACGTGAGAAGTCCGCCGAGTACGTTATCGTCTCCGGACATCTTGATTCCTGGGATCTTGCGACCGGTGCGACCGACGATGGCGTCGGGGTTATCTCCGCTGCCGCAGTGATCGCCGTTTTGCAGCAGCTTGATCTGCATCCGCGGCGAACGATCCGCTTCATCGGCTGGACCGATGAGGAAAACGGTGAGCGCGGCAGCAAAGCCTATTTCGACTCCGTTTCCCACGTGATTGAATCTCAGTCCGCGGCTATTGAGAGCGATTTGGGTGCCGGCCGCGCGCTCGGCGTCAGCGCAGCGATTACCAAGGATTCAGTCGCCGTGCTGCAGCCAGTACTCGCAAGCCTGGCTCCGATTGGTGCGACCGTGCTGATGCGAAGAGAGCAGCAAGTTGGTACTGACATTGGACCGCTGCAAGGCGCCGGCGTGCCGGGATTCGCGCCGTGGCTCGACACCCGGCACTACTTTGACTATCACCATTCCGCCGCCGACACGCTCGATAAGGTTGACCCGCAGAACTTCAAAACTCAGGTCGCGACGATGGCCGTGCTCGCGTACTACCTGGCGGAGATGCCCGAACCGCTGCCGCGGTTTAGCGTCGCAAAGTGAGCAGCTGGCGTTGTTCTCGCGGTGAGGCCGCACGGCGTCGCCAGGCTTGCCGTCAACAAAACCCCGGCGAGTAGCCGGGGTTTCGTGCGTGCAGCGACGTCGCTGGCGCTATTTCTTCGGATCATCCCCACCCGCCCAAGCGATGAACAGCCAGTGGCCGTTATCCTTGATCAGCATGTCGGTGTAATGGCCCGTGACCGTCTCACGGTCTTTTTTGTAGTTCTCGCGCGCGACGATGTAATAGTACTGCGCGACCGCCACGTTTCCCGTGATGGTCACTGAAATTGGCAGGATCTCCTGCTCAAGCACGGTCCCGTTGCCGACCTCGAATCGGCTCCAATGCTTCATCGACGCCCTGTCGCGGGGCATCGGCGCCCCGGTCTCCCAGTAGCGGAGGTTGGGATGGACCAGCGTGTCAATCCAGCTGGTGTCCTTCGCCGCCGCCATCTTCCATTGCTGCTGCTCCACCTTCCATACGTCCTGCTGATCCGCGCTCCACGTTTCAGCCAGCGCCGTGCCCGCAAATGCGCACAGCAGCAGAGAAGCTGCGGCCGCGGATACCTTTTTGGTGAACATGCTTCATCTCCCGTTGTTGTCGTGGTTTTTGCTTCCGGCCTGACGGTCCGGAACGCGAAGAATACTCTGGTTGATGACACGAGCGTAATCTTCGCTATTCGCGCCCATTGCGACCGCTAAGGGCGCGCCACTCATCGATGGCGCCGTCGAGCGTTGACAGCAGATCCACTTTACTGGACAGTATGTCTATTATGCAGGAAAGAGCTACTGGCCTCGGCGCCGACGGCATCAACTCTCGCATCGCGAGCCGGGTTCGCGCGCTGCGAACGGATCTGGGTGTGAGCCTCGACGCGCTGGCCGCGAATTGCGCTGTCAGCCGTTCGATGCTCTCGTTGGTCGAACGTGGCGAAAGCAGCCCAACCGCGGTCGTGCTGGAGAAGATCGCGACGGGACTCGGTGTGCCGCTTGCAACCCTTTTCGACGATCCGAGTGCGGCGGCGAATCCGGTGTCGCGGGGAGATGAGCGCACGCCGTGGCGGGATCCGCAGTCGGGTTATGTGCGGAGCAATATTTCCCCCGCGAACTTTCCTTCGCCCATTCGGATCGTCGAGGTCTTGCTCCCGGCTGGCGCCCGGGTGACCTACGAAACAGGCGCGCGCGACGTCAGTATCCATCAGCAGATCTGGGTCCAGGAGGGAGCCATCGAGGTGAGATTGGGCAGCGTGACGCATCGCCTTTCGAAGGATGACTGCTTCGCCATGCGGCTCAACGAGCCCATGGCATTTCGTAACCGCACGCGCAAACCGGCTCGGTATATCGTGGTCATCGCAAGCGAGCGCGCCCATGCTTCCAGGCGCTGACGCAGCGGGCGGCATTCGGATTCGATGTCTTCAAAGCATCGGCGAGCGCGAGATTCAAGGACTGAGCGAGGTACTGATCGACTGCGTGGAGGGCGGGGCGTCCGTAAGCTTCATGCTGCCGATGTCCCGTATGAAGGCCGAGGCATTCTGGCGCAACATGTCGGCAAGCGTCGCGCGCGGCGAACGCATGCTGCTTGCCGCCGAAGATCGGGCGGGCGCGATCGTAGGTACGGTGCAGGTCATTATGGATCAACCCGAGAATCAGCCGCACCGCGGCGACATCGCAAAGATGCTCGTGCACCGGCGACTGCGCAGGCGAGGTGTGGGCGCCGCATTGCTCGCGGCAGCCGAGGAATACGCCCTCAGCGCCGGCAAGACCTTGCTGGTGCTCGATACGGCGAGCGATGATGCCGAGCGTCTATATGCGAGGCACGGCTGGAAAATTTGCGGCGAAATTCCGAATTACGCGCTGAAGCCCGATGGGGTGCCCTGTGCCACCACGATCTTCTTCAAGTCCCTGCACCGCTGAGACGGCCCTTTTAAGATCAGCGCGCGCTAATTTGCCATGAACACAACGAACCCCGAGGCCCCGGTACAGTGCAGCGAGACGGCGCGGCTCGCGCGGCACGCCTTGTTCGGGTTTATTCTCACGTTCATCGCCGCGCGTACGGTCGTGCTGCTGATCATGTCGAACCGGATGCCGAACCTGTATTTCTTTCTGCACGGCACGCACGTCCATCACCTCAACTACGGGATCTTTCTGCTGGCCGGAGTCGGCGCGTACCTTCTGTTCCGCATCCCGACCGGAAAGGGCTTACGCTTCGCGGCGCTCGCGTACGGCATGGCCATGGCATTGACGTTCGATGAATTTGGAATGTGGCTGCACCTGGGCGGCAGCTATTGGCAGCGGGCGAGTGTCGATGCAATTATCATTGTTGCCGCCCTGCTGGGGCTCATTGGATTCGCGACCGCCATACGCACGTTCGGCAGCCGTCATATAAGCGCGTCCATCGTCATTCTGATCGCCGTCATAGGGTTCGGCATCGTGCTATACGACACTTCGGTGAAGATTGGCAAAGTCGAAGGTCCGCGCCTGGAAGCGCTTGAACTGTCGTCGTCGCCGTGATGCTGCGGCCTGTCTACACACGTGGTTGGCGCTTGGATCGTTTATTGCGGCAGCGACCGCACTGTTACAGCAGTTGTGGGCGGATCCAACCCGCGCAAGCGCAAATCCCGGCATGAAGCTCGCTGACGCACGCCGGATTGCGATGTCTCTGCCAGAGGCTACCGAAGAGCCACACTTCGATTTGACGTCCTTCCGGATCAAGGGAAAGATATTTGCCACGGCGCCACCGGGCGGCGAGTACCTGCATGTATTCGTTTCCGAGGAGGAACGCGAATTGGCCCTCGTCATGGCGCCGGATGGTCTCGAAAAGCTCCTTTGGGGCGGAAAGGTTCGCGGGCTGCGCGTCGTACTGAGCAAGGCAAAGCCGAAAGTAGTCGCTGATCTTCTAATGCGCGCATGGTCAGGCAAAGCGCCCAAGAGACTGCTTGCGAAAAGATCGGCGGCGAACAAGTAGCAATCTTGTTCCAAAGCCGACGCGCGCCGCCGAAAGTGCGCTCAGGTCGTTTGTTTCGCCAAGGCGTCGCGCGCGTCCTTCAGCTGTTGCCAGTTGGGAGCGTACTTGAGCGCGGCGTTGTATTTGACGAGCGCCTGCCGGGTGTGGCGTTGCTTTGCGAGCACATCGCCCCAGACCTTCAGCGGATCCGCCCAGTGCGGTCCACGTTCATTCGCGAGCCGCAGCTTATCGATCGCGGCGTCGTATTGCCCGTGACGCAAAAGAGCTGCACCCCAGGAAAAGTACGCGGGCGGAAGGGAAGGGGCGAGGGCGACCCCGGTAGCATAGTCCTTCTGCGCCTGTGCAAAGTCGCCACGATGGTCGTGCACATCACCGCGCATCCGGTAGCAGTCAACCAAAGACTCGGAAGCCGTGCGCTCCAACGCGGTATCCGCATCTGCATGGCGGTTCGCCATTTCAAAAACTATGGGCAGCCAGCAATCGAAGCCTATGAACTGAGACTGGACCTGCGACGACTGCACCACTAATTTTCGGTGCCAGTCGTCCCACATCTGAGCCGCCGCAGCGAAATCACCGCGGTCGAAGGCGAGAACGCCACGCGCCGTGGTGCTCTGGAGAATGGAGTACGCGTCGACGTCAACATTGGGACTCGTGAGCAAAAGCAGCTCCGCCTCGGCAGGATCGTGCTGCAGGCCGTAAAGATAAGCGACGTAGGGTCCATTTTCCTCACCATAGCTGCCGTGACCTGCGGATGCATCGAGGTCGGCGCGCAGAGCCCGGATGGTCTCCGGAAGATCCCAGCGCAGCTGGTCGACGTATGCGAAGAGATTTCTGTCACTGCGGTTTTCACGCCACTCGCCGCGGTGTGCGGCGCGCTCCCACTGCTCGCCAAAGTGGAGCGCCTCCTCTTCGCGTCCAGCTCCCTGAAGAGCCGTGACCGAATTTGAGTATGGGTTCCAGTATGTCGGTTCAAGCGCGATTGCGGCGCGGTACTTGGCGAGTCCGTCGTCCCAGCGATCTTCATCGATGAGCACGTTTCCCCATACGTTTAGAAGCGCCGCCCGCTCGGCGCGGTTAGCGGTCGAAAAACGCGAGCGAGCGAACGCGATGGCTTCGTCGAGGCGGCCGGCGCGGTGCAGAAAGTAGGCCATCTCGACCGGATCGGCCTGCCCGTAGACGTACTCCGCGGCCTGCGTGATGAGCGCCGGCAGGTCCTGCGGCTTGCCCGAAAACGTCCTGCTCGGCAGTTCCGTACCGCGCAGCGTGAGCGCAATCCCGTCGGGCGTTTCCGCAAGATCGCCGCGAAGCTGAGTTCGGCTCCCGAGCGCCTCGTGCAGCAGCCGTCGAAACTCGCTGAAGGAGATGTGCATCTCCGGGATCTCAACCTGGACCTGCGGGTCGATTTCTCCGACCAGCACGCGCTTCGCGCCGTAATGCCGGTTCGACGCACGCAACTGCCCGAGCGCGTCGAGAAACGTCGAGGCGAGCGCCGTTCCCGTATGCCCTTCGCGCTCCAGCGCCGCCGGTACCTGGAATGCATTAACGACGATCGAGCGGTCGGAGGCCGCGTCGTAAATGGTCCAGATGAGGCCCGTCAGGAGCGCCACACCGAGCGCCGCAAGTCCAATGTCGAGCACGATCCGCAGCCGGTCATGGAGCTGTTGCAGGTGCAAGTGCTGGTTTTGAGCCTCAAGGTGCTTCTTTTCGAGTCCGGCGCGCTCGATCCGGTGCTCAAGCAACGCGGACTGTCTGTCAGCGACGATGCGCTGTCTACGTGCGAGCTCCTGTTGCTCGTGAAGGAATCCACTGAGGGCGTCAGTTACTGCAGGTCCCGCCGCAGCTGCACTCAGGGCAAGACTGGCAATACCCGCAGAATCAGTTGCGGGCGGCCCAAGTCCGATCTCGGTGTCACCCGCGGAGGCCGCGGCTTCTGGGTTCTCTGTCGAGGACTGATCCTGCGTCATTTCCTGTCGTCACCCTTCGAGCGAGCATTGCAACGACGCGCATCGACGCAGCGGGCGGCAAAAAAATCATCTCGCCGTGTCTGGCATGCGTCAGCGCCCATTTGCGCAACTTTCATATTCTGCCCAATATGAGCCGGGAGTTTCCATTTATCCAGACGCTGTTTCCCCTGACTTCCCCGTCCGGATAATCGGATAATATGGTCGCTGTCGCTCGAGTTTGCGCTCTTCGCCTCCAAACGACCGCATTCTCCCAGGTCCGGCTCCCGTAGAGGGATCGTTTGCCAAGCATGACGTGCGCATCCATAGCCGTGAATTCGCGGGCACGTAGCGGATTCAAAGGAGAATCGCCTTGACGGATCAACTGGTCGAGACCTCCCCGCAGGTCTACGCACGCATTGGCGGAGTTCTTTATCTGATTATTATAGCGTTCGGCCTCTTTGCCGAGGGTTTCGTCAGCGACAAACTCATTGTCTCCGGCGACGCCGCGGCCACGATTCAAAATATCATTGCCTCGCAGTCGTTGTGGCGCACGGGCGTGATCGCCAACATGATCATGCCGTTGTGCGCCGTCGGCTTGCTGCTGGTCGAATACGTGTTGCTGAGGCCCGTCAGTAAAAACCTGGTTCTGCTCGCGGTGTTTTTTAATCTCGTGTCGTTGTCTGTTGAGGCCATTAGCAAGCTCTTTCTTGTAGCAGTCATGCATCCGCTTGGCAACGCAGATTACATGAAGGCTTTTGATCCACGGCAGCTGCAGGCGCTCGCTTTTCTCGCCCTCAAGTCGCATGACGTCGCCTTTGACATTGCCCTGATTTTCTTTGGCTGCACCTGCATCATCAATGGCTATTTGATCTTTAAATCGCGGTATTTGCCGAGGCTCGTAGGCATACTGCTGCAGATTGCCGGTGCGTGTTACCTCATAGCTTGTTTCGCTGCGCTTTTTGCGCCCGCATTTTTCGATCTGATTTCGCCGGCAATTCTAATCCCCTCATTTATTGGCGAATCCTCATTTTGCCTGTGGCTGCTTGTGAAGGGCGTAGACGTTCCAAGGTGGAGACAGCGGGCGAACTTGAACGCTACCCGGGGCGGGTTCACGCCAAGGACGGCGGAGCATTAGTCGGTTGTCTGACTCTGTGCGTTGTTAGTAGCGGCAATTGCGCCCGGGGACGAATCGCAATGGCAGAAACAGCGGGCTCTGCCGACTACTCGGAGAATTTCATTTTGTGCAGTAAGGCCTGATAACGCGGATCGGACTCGAGCGGCTTGAACAAAGGCTCTCCGACAATCGACAGGAGCCCGGAATCATGGTTCACATAAGCACTGTCGAGCCACGCCAGCGCGCGTTCCACATCGTGACGGTGCGCGTAAATCAATGCCATCTGATAAGACCAGGCTATGGCTACCGAATGAGCCTTGGCCAGTTGGGCGATGGCGGCGTCGGCTTCGTTCTTGCGTCCCACTGCATCGAGTGTAAGCGGCAAGCCGACCCTGCGGTAGCCCAAGTCCGGCTCGTTCTGCATGGTCTCGAATGAAGCAGCCGGTTGGCCCTGCGCGACCTGTACGAGGGCTAAACGATAGTGCACACCCGGAGCGTTCGGATACAGTTCTATCTGTCTGCGCAGTGCGGCCGCGGCCTGCGGGTACTTGCCGAGCCGATAGTTCGCGTGGGCAATGACCTGGTAATTGAATGCATCCAGCGGATCCCGGGCGAGTGCAACGCCCGCAAGACGCAGTGCTTCGTCGAAACGTCCGGAGTAGCATGCGCTGAAAGCCGTGGCGGTAAGCACGTGGGCGTTCGTGGGATCCAGTTCGAGCGCCTTGCGGTCTTCGGCCTCTGAACCGTGCCAATCCCAATCAAATACAAGTCGGACGCGGGCAAGCTCCGCGTGCGCGCCCGACAGATTCGGGTCCAGCTGCAGCGCCTGCGTCGCTGCGTACAGGGCATCGGTTCGTGACTGCTCGTAGGACCGGCTGAAATAGGCGTAACTTGTGGTTCGGACATCTGCGAGCATCGCCCAGGCCAACGCAAACTTTGGATCAAGCTTCAACGCCTGCTGGAGATAATCGCTTGCTTGGTTTTCGTCAGCTTCCGACGCGCGCAGATGCAGATCTTTCGCTTTCAGATACAGCGCGTAGGCTTCACTGTTCGATGTCGGTGCCGTGGTCTGGGGAGCAGCCCCAAGGAGCGACACCCTGAGCGCCTTCACGACGGCGCCTGCAATCTCATCCTGGACCTTGAAGATGTCGTCGAGTTGACGATCGTAGGTTTCCGACCAGACGTCGTAGCCGTTATCGGCGCGTATCAGTTGAGCCGTGATGCGAAGTGTGTTGCCGGACTTGCGCACGCTGCCTTCGAGCACGTTAGCCACACCGAGTGCCTTGGCGATCTGGGCAATGGTTGTCTGTTTGCCCTTGAAGTAGAACGACGACGTTCGCGCCGGGACGTGCAGCCCGGGAATTTTGGCCAACAGGCCGATCAGTTCTTCCGCGAGACCGTCAGAGAAGTACTCCTGGTCTTTCTTCTCGCTCATATCGGCGAACGGAAGCACTGCGATCGATTTATCCGAAGGCGCTGCGGTCGGGCCCACAGCTTCCGGAGCCGCCGCCGTGCCCGATGCAGTCTGCGCATCGGCCGCGCGATGTCTCGATGCCTGAAACTTATCGATGGCGACATAGGCGAGTGCCGCCGCAACCGCAACCGCGGCGAGCCAGGCAATAATCCCGCGGTTCGGGCGCGTTGCCGCATCGTTCCGATGCGAGCCTCGGGCCTCATCCGGCGGGGATTTGACTGCGGCGATCTGCGCACTCTGCTTCGAACCGTCCGCTGCTGCGCTCGCGAGGGTCAGCCCATCAGCCGGGCCGGACGCCATGCGGCCGCGCACGGTCTCGATGAGTTTCGGAAATGCAGCCTCGGCACCCGCACTCGCGTCGAGCCAGTGCGAGGCGCTCAGGAAGTACTCGAGGCCCGGCGGCAAAGGCGTCAAATCGATCCGAAACGAAATGACCGGACGCTGCTTGGCGCTCGCGCGCTCTACTTCGCGGACGACATGAGGAGAGGTGATGGAGTTTTCCGACAGCACGAGCACCAGGACGCGGCAGGCGTTGATCGCCTGCACAATCGCATCGGCGTAGAAGTCTCCGGGCGTCACGTTGCGCGGCGCAATCCAGCAGGCGATGCCCGCGCGCTCCAGGGCCGCGCACAGCGCGTCAGCCACTGCCGTGTCCTGCGAGGCATAACTGATAAAGACGGCGTTGCCGGGATTCACGGCGGCGCCCGCAGCTGGCGCTTGATTGCCCGCTCCGGTATGGCTGTCTGATTCGCCTTCTGGCATTGGGTGGTCCTGGATGCGCGTCCAGCATGTTCGCGGAAGCGCCCGAGCTTGGCAACCCGACGACGACCGCGGTTGGCGCAGCCATCTGCGTGCACAATTTTCGGACGCTTGACGATATCTGCGTAACCGTGCGGTGCCGGGTACCTGCACATTCTCCTGCGAGGTTTCTTCCTTAATGGCTTGCGTTGTAAAGTGAGCTCCCGCAAGTCCAGGAGCAGCCATGCGAACTCAGATTTTGGCCACATTTTTTGTCGGCGTGGCGCTGCTGGCCGGCACCGTTGTGCAGGCGCAGACAGCGGCGCCTTCCACTCTTGACACGATTCCCGAGAAGATGCCTTTCAGCGCTCCATATGGCGCGCCTATCGGCGCGCAGCGCGCACAGTCGTTGATTCAGGCCGCGGTGACCGAGGCGAACAAGAAAGGTTGGGCCATGAATATTGCCGTCGTCGACTCGGGAGCCAATCTTGTCGCATTCCTGCGGATGGACGGCGCTCAGCTTGCCTCCATATTGGTTTCGCAACACAAGGCACGCACTGCAGCCAAGTACCGCCGGCCGACGAAGGCATTCGAAGATGCGATGCAGAAAGCCGATTCCAAGTACGTCGTCACGCTCGATGACGTTATCGCCTCGCGCGGCGGCATCCCGCTGATCGAGAACGGTAAGCTCATCGGTGCGATCGGCTGCTCCGGAGGTACTGGCTCTCAGGATGAGGTTGTTTGCGCAGCGGCCGCGGCGCTTGTCAATAAGGACGCCCCGTAACCAGGCGCCTGCAGGAGCGGTAGCCTGCGTTACTCCACGACTGAATGCGTCGGCATCGCAACCGCCCCCGTAGAAGGGCTACGGGACCAGGCGTTTCGCCGCAGCACGGCGCGCTTCCTTGAGCGCGCCCCACTGAGGTGCGTACTTTAAAGCAGCGTCGTATTTCGCAAGGGCTTCCTGCAGGCGCCCCTGTTTCGCGAGCACGTCGCCCCAGCTTTTGAGCGGATCCGCCCAGGTGCCCGCCCGGTCGTTGGCATCTTTGAGCCTGGCTGCCGCGCCTGCTAATTCGCCATGGCGGGCGAGGGCGAGGCCCCATGAGTAGTACGCCGCCGGTAGGTCCGGGGCAAGTGCCACAGCCTGTTGGTATGCGTCCTGGGCACCCGGCCAGTCGCCGCGATGGTCGATTATGTCGGCGCGGAACCGATAGCAGTCGACGTAGGTGCCGGCGGTTTTGAGCACCGCGTCAGCCTTCTCCGGATGGCCGGCCGCTTCCTCGGCGGGCGCGACCCAGCACTCGT
>Ga0302326_10028112_pt1 | contig 11328 bp, 4 predicted proteins | sample Palsa_T0_3_FD_202264 | JGI IMG/M metagenome (GOLD analysis project Ga0302326, IMG submission 202264) | Peat permafrost microbial communities from Stordalen Mire near Abisko, Sweden - Palsa_T0_3 | ecosystem: Environmental > Terrestrial > Soil > Palsa > Peat permafrost | place: Sweden: Abisko...
CATTCCTTCCTGTCCAACGGGACACTGCTGGTTGACGGTGGTACCGATGACGCGCAATATCCGTCGGATTCCGGCATCACTAACACGACGTTTTTCACTCCCAGCACTAATGCCTGGTCAACCGGGCCGGCGATGAATTATGCGCGTTGGTATCCAACCACGGTGGAAATGCCCAACGGCACCATCCTCGCGGCCTCTGGATCGGCCCAGAACGGAACGACCATCGAGACAGAGTTGGAATCCTACAACCCCACCACCAATGCATGGACGGTGTTACCAAGCTCGGCCAATATTGCTCCGCCGGTCGATCTCTATCCGTTGATGATCGTGCTCGGCAACGGAAATGTCTTCTACGCCGGTGCGCGACCCAACAGCACGGAGTTCAATCCCACGACCAACACGTGGTCCGCTGTTGCCACCATGAACTTCGGGACGCGTGATCATTCGGCCGCAGTCCTCGAGCCGGGCGAACAGAAAGTCATGATCGTGGGCGGTGCGGGCAACGACGTCGGGGGCGGCGGCGATCCGACGAATACAACGGAAGTCATCAACCTCACCTCGGCCACACCGGCATGGACCTACGGCGCTCCTTTGAATATTGCACGCTTTAACTTTAACCTGCTCTATCTGCCGGACGGCACCTTGATGATCATTGGAGGTGACCAGAGTCAGCATTACTCCTCCCCGGTATTTCAACCTGAGCTGTACAGTTTCAGCACGAACAAGTGGACCTTGCTCCCCCCGCAGAATGCGGTGCGAGCCTATCATGCGACCGCTTTGCTCCTGCCCGATGGCCGGGTGCTATCAGCGGGTTCTGACAGCGGCACGCAGCTCGAGAACACTTACGAGTACTACTCTCCGGCGTACCTGTCCAAGGGCGCACGGCCGACGATTACCTCTGTGCCCAGCACCCTCACCTACGGAAAGAAGTTCACGATCACCACACCCAATGCCGCAGGCATTGCCAAGGTCGCATTGCTGCGTGCAGGCTCAACCACCCACACCGTCCCCATGGACGATAATCGCTATGTGACTTTGACATTCACCACCGGAACCGGTGAGCTCACCGTAACCCCGCCGGCGAACGCTAATCTGGCGCCTCCCGGCTACTACATGCTGGCTATTCTGAACACCGCGGGAGTTCCTTCAGTAATGAAATTTGTGAATGTGCAGTAAATTCGTGCATCCGCCGGCGCGGGTGGCGATCGCTGCCATCCCGCCGGCGGATGCCGCGCATCGTCCGGTTCGCCCCGATGGTTACACCGGTCTCGACTTCTTCGTATCCCCCGCCAACGGCCCGCCGCTCCATCGCTCGGTCCGCCTTCCTCGACCGAAGTCCTAGAAATTGTGCGGAGTTTTATTGCCGCCTCTGAATCCGGCGGTGGCTGCCAGACCGTTTCGACGTGAAGCAGCCATTCTCGGCTAGAGCTGTGTTCAACCCATTCAAGCGTCGCCAGAGTTAATTGCGACTGTCGGCATTTTCCTGGATCTGAAACCGCGCGTATCGAAGAAAACGACAAATGCTAATGAGATCCAAATTCTTCGTGGTGTTGTTTGTTCTGGCCACGGCCTGCGCGGGGCTGGCTCAAACCGTGAGTACCATCACGGGGCTGAACACCATCCAGTTCGGAAATATCGGAGCCACTGCCGCCCCCGATCCCACCATCGCCGTGGGAACAATTGAATTCTGCGAACACGTGAACAGCTCTTACCAGTGCTGGTACAAGAACGGACCCAACGCCTTACAACCCGTCAAATTCATGGGCAACACGAATCCCAAGATTGACACCGTCATCTGGAGCCAGAACGGGAACAACAGCGGAAACACTCCCGACTGTCCCACGGCCGACAGTCCCAACGCTCAACTGCTGCACGACAATGTGTATGACCGTTGGATTATGCAAAAGCGAATTCATTCCGCCATCACAGCTCATGACTACATGTGCGTGGCGATCAGCAACGTGGAAGATGTGAGTTCGACCAGTCCTGCGTTCAGCTGGTTCGCTTTTGAATTCGACCTGGACACGGTAATACCCACGAATGCGCAGGGGAACTTCTACTACCCGGACTATCCGCAAGCGGGATTGTGGCAGACTTCACAAACCACCACGCCGCCCTACACCCCGGCTCAGGATCAGGCGATGTGGATCACCTACGACCTGCAGAATACGAATTCCGACAACAACACCAGCGGAATCCTGATCTGCGCCGTGGATATCGCCGGGCTTCGCGCCAGTACAAGCATTCCCTGGGTCAATAATTCGCATACTCCAGCCTGCGTGGTTGCTTACCCCCTAACCTCCTACTATCCGCGGGATAACTGGGTGCCGGCGAATAATTCGGACACCACTCCTCCCCTCTCATCGGATGGGGAGATGTTTACCTACATGGTGGAACCGCCGCACGACGGCTCTACCTATCTGACCGCTACGTCGGATACCCAGGGGGTTGAACAGTGGACCATTAACTGGACCGCAGCGACCCCTACCGTCACTTTCGTAAACAGCTGGGATCTGCCGTCGACGCAACCGAACGGCGATCAACTAGCGTGTTTCCTTGCCGACAACTATTACGACACGGTTTGCATTCCGCAGCCGTCCACGGCCCAGACTGGAATCTACATCGATTCGGTGGGAGACCGCATGCAGCAGCCCTTCCACTACACCTCGAACGGAGGCAAGGGCGGCATCTGGACTTCGGCGCACGCCATCCAAATCAATCCCGGCATGACTCTGAATCAAACCGAAGCCGACCTGCGGATTCTGCAATGGAGCACCGCTCTCCCTCCCGCGATTGAAATCGCACAGGATTTTCCGGTTACCGATCCCAACGATCCCAGCGCGTATGTTTTTCTGCCCAGCGTCGCGCGCGATCAGGTGGGGAATCTGCAAGGGATCGTGGGCGTGTCGGGACCGGGATCAAACGAACATCCCGGCCTCGACGGGGTTTATTTGACTGCCGGTTCTTCGGCGCTGGCAAGCTACGGATATATCGCGAGTCCGAGCACCGATGGCGATGCAGAGGGCACGAACTCGTCGAATTATCGCTGGGGGGACTGGTATGGCGCGGTTCTGGATCCAAGTGATTCCTGCACCGTGTGGGTGGTGGGAGAGTACTTGCCGGCTAACCGCACGACCGAGCCCTATTGGTATACGGAAATCGCCGAGCTTCCTCCCCTCAGCAGTTGCTCCGCGGTGAATGCGGCTGTCACACTCTCTCCGACGAGCGCGGCCTTCGGCTCCGAGCAAATAGGGGTTAAGAGCGCGGCACAAACGTTTACGCTGGCCAATAACCAATCCAGCCCGCTCGCCATCAGCAGCATCGTCGCGACCGGCGATTTTGCCCAGACGAGCAATTGCGGAAGCAGTCTTGCAGCTTCGACGAGTTGCACGATCCAGGTAACCTTCACTCCCACAACCGCGGGAAGCCGCCAGGGTGGGCTCACGGTTTCGGATAATGCCGCTGACAGTCCGCAGACTGCCAGCCTCTCTGGCACGGGACTCGCTTCCGTACTGACTTTCACGCCGAGCAGTCTTTCTTTCCCCACCCAGACGGCAGGTACAACCAGCACGGCGCAAAGCACAACCCTCACCAACATCGGATCGGCTCCGTTCACCATTAACACGGTAATGGCCAGCGGAGACTATATGCAGACCAACACCTGTATGGGCGCGACGTTGCAACCGAACGGCAGTTGCATGATTAGCGTGACTTTCAGCCCTCCCCTGACGGGTACCGTCCCCGGCGAAATAACCGTCGACAGCTCGCTGTCCACTTCTCCGTCGCTGCTGAATCTTAATGGAACTGGAGCGCCGTCGATTTCTCCTTCGATCACTGCGATTGCCTTCGGCACTATTGCCGTCGGGACGACCAGTCCCTCGCGCACTGTGACGCTGAGAAACAATGGCTCTTCTTCGCTCAACTTGACGGTCCTTGCCAGCGGCGATTTCAGCGCGGTTGGCAGCGGCGCAACCCCATGCGGCGCTACGCTCCCTGGGGGATCGAGGTGCACGTTCAACGTCTCATTCACGCCGACAGCCCCGGCAACCGTACGAGGTGGAGTCACGGTGAGCTACAACGGTATTTTCAGCCCGCAGGTGGTGAGTCTTTCCGGAACTGGCTCCGGCGGGTCGGCCGGACCTCTCACGTTCTCAGTCCGGACCGTTAACATTCCTTCGACGGTGATCAACACGACGAGCCCTGCCCACTCGGTCATCGTAACGAACTCCAGCGGCACGGCGGTTAATATTACCGGCGTAGTTGCAAGTGGCCAGTATGCTCTGGCAACCACCAAAACCCCCTGCGGCGGAACGCTCGCGGCGGGAGCAAGTTGTAACGTTGCAGTCAACTTCACTCCGACGCTTGCCGGAAACATCTCAGGTTCGGTAACTTTCACAGATAACGCGGCGGTGAACACGCAGATCCTTCCCATTTCCGGGATTGCCGCACTGCCCGTGACCTTCTCTCCTCCGTCGCTGGCTTTCAGCGCGCAGGCGGTCGGTACGACGAGTCCGGTGCAAACCGTAACCTTGACCAATAACGAGAGCACAGCTCTGGCGCTCCTGTCGATTCAGACCAGTGGCGACTATGTGGCAAGCAAAATTGGGTCGAATCCATGTTCACCCGGGAGCGTACCTGCTCTGGGATCATGCACCATTGGAATTGCTTTCAGCCCCACTTCCTCGGGTGCCATCAACGGCGTGTTGACAGTTGGGTACAGTGGCGCCACCAGCCCGCAGGGCGTGGCGTTAAGTGGAACCGCGCAATAGCCGCTGGACTGGCGCGAGGCTGTTTCATTTCAGTTCGTACGTAATTGCGGTGAAGATGTGCCACTGTTTCCGCACGAGCGGCAGCAAGTGGTTTGAACAAACACAGCTTTGGGGGAACACTTTAATGAAGTCCATTCTGAAGTCGGTTGTGATTTGTGGAGTTCTGCTCCTTCTCGCGGGTTCGACGGCGCTCGCATCTGGGCAGAACGCGGTCCCGTTTGTCAGTCTGCCTTTGGTGCCCGGAGCAGTCACGCCGGGAAGTGCGGGCTTCACTTTGACCGTGAATGGAACCGGCTTTGTAAGCGGCTCAACCGTGTACTGGAACGGAAGCGCGCGCGCAACCACGTACGTCAGCAGCTCCAAGTTAACGGCCTCGATTCTGGCAGCGGACGTGGCCGTTGCAGGAACTGCAATGGTGACGGTATCGAGCCCAACTCCGGGCGGTGGTTTGTCGAATTTCGCTCTGTTTGAAATTACAACGCCCGTAACCGCGTTTGGCTTTACCCGGACCGACTGGGCGGTGGGCAATTCTCCGTCGGCGATCGTGGCGGGCAATTTTGACAGCAACGCAACCCTGGATCTGGCCGTGACCAACGAGAACGATAATACCGTCTCGATTCTGCTCAGCAATGGCGATGGAACCTTTGAGACCCATGTGGATTATGCAACCGGGACTGCCCCGGCCCACGTGGTCGCAGGCGACTTCAACGGTGACGGCATCCTAGACCTCGCAGTGGCGAATTACACTGCGAATACGGTTTCCGTGCTGCTGGGCAACGGCAATGGCACATTTCAGGAGCATCAAGACTTTTCTACGGGTGCGGGTACACAAAATCCAGCGTGGCTCGCGGTTGGGGATTTCAACCGGGACGGCAAACTCGATTTGGCAGTGGCCAATGAGGCGGGAAATACGATTTCCATCCTTTTGGGCAACGGCAACGGAGCATTTACTTTGAAGTCCTCTCCCGTGGTCGCCAGCGGGCCGGTTTCAGTGGCAGTAGGAGACCTCAATGGCGATGGCATCCTGGATCTCGCGGTGGCGAGTTTCACGGGTGACAGCGTTTCCGTTCTCCTTGGCAACGGAGATGGAACTTTCAAGACTGGCACGGTTCTGGCCAACATCCACACCGGAGCACACTCCGTGGCGGTGGCGGACTTTAACAACGACGGGATACTCGATTTGGCGATCGGCGAGGAAACTTCCGGCACCACGTCTCTGGCTTTTGGCAAAGGAAACGGTACATTCCAGCCGCTGACCGGTTATTCGACCGGATCCGATCCCACCGTTGAAATCGGCGCGGATTTGAACGGCGATGGCTTCCTCGATCTGGTCACCAGTAATTTCAACGTGCAGAGTACGTTCACCTATCTCCTCAGCAACGGAGATGGCACCTTCCAATTCCACATTAATTACGGGACCGGCACCGGTCCACTGGGATTGACCACTGGCGATTTCAATAACGACGGGATGCTCGATCTCGCGATCGCAGCCAGCACCGAGAATACGACGGGCGCCGTGACCATTATGACTCAGGTCCCCCCCGTCACCCCCTCGGCGGCGACCCTGACTTTTGCTAACACACCGGTTGAGATCACCAGCGCGGGACAGAATCTAATCATCACCAACAACCTGAGCAAATCGGTCGTCATCAACAGCATCGTGGTTGCGGGAGAGTTTGCCGAAACTGGTACGTGCAAATCGATTGCGACGCTCGGCAGTTGCACCCTCAACGTAACCTTCACCCCCACAGCTATGGGCACGCAGACGGGTACGATCACCATCACGGATAATGCCATCGCTACACCCGTCGTCGTGAATTTGACCGGCAAGGGCATCGAGCAAGCCCAGGTAACTCCGCTGGCGTACGCTTTCGGCAATGTGACCGACGGCAGCCAGGCGACGGAGGTATTTACCCTGCAAAACAATCTAAGCACCGCCATCACCATTTCCAACATCGCCGTGGCGAGCACTAGCGGTGAATTCTCGCAACAGTCCACGACCTGCGGAGCGAGACTGCCAGCGAAGAACAAATGTACAATCACCGTTGCCTTCGCCCCCATCAAGCCCGGTAGTGTGAACGGGAGCGTCACCGTGACAGACTCGGCCTACGGAGGCACCCAGAAGTCGACGTTCTCAGGCACAGGAGTCGAGTGAGCCAGACACGGACTTCCGAATTGCCGGGCCAGAGTACAGGGATGCAAAACGACAAGATAGCCGTGCTCTACATTGCGGGCTCGGGACGCAATGGAAGCACCCTTCTGGCTCGCCTGCTCGGCGAAGTCGAAGGTTTCGTGAACATTGGCGAAGCGGCGCGCTATCTTTTCGACGTCAACATCCGAGCCCGAGACTTTCCCTGCGGCTGCGGCTCTCCCCTGTCCGCTTGTCCGTTCTGGAAAGACAAGATCCGGGCGATTCCACCGGATCTGGTGCGGCAGGCTTCCGAGGTGGTACGCATTCGCAAGTTTCCCTCACTGCTCATGGCGTCTGGCCGCGCGGGTACCCCTGAGGCCTACAGACCGGTTTTGGACGCCCTGGCTGAAATGTATCGGGCCGTCGCGCGTGAGACTGGTTGCCGGGTGATCGTCGACTCTTCCAAGAATCCCGCCAACGCGTTACTGGCCAGTCTTATACCCGATGTTGACCTGCATGTATTGCACGTCGTTCGGAATCCGCAACGGGTGGTTGCGAGTTGGGCGAAGAAGAAGGGATACCTAAGGGCTCACCCGCGGCATAAAGTTATTGCCTGGTGGTGGTCATTCAACCTTCTTTCGGAGGCGTTGAGGCTAAAGACGCGCAGCTACCGGCTTTTGCGCTACGAGGACTTCGTAAGGGAACCGGAGAAATGGATGCAGGAGATTGCGGCTGACGTCGTAGGCACTCCTCCGGCAATGCCATTTCTCGACGGTACCGAGGCCAGGGTGCGTGTGCAACATGATCTCGGCGGCAACCCCGACAAGCTGGACGGGGGAAAAATAACGATTGTCGACGGCCGCAACTCTGCTGCGGGACCGCGCGATTGGCTGGTCAACCTGACCACGTTTCCGTTGCAGTTACGATATCAATATTTGCTCGGTGATCGGTCATAAACCCGGAACCATCCTTAGGCCCACACGCCTCCGCCCTCTTGCGCACTTAGCCTCCGGTGAATTGCAACAGTTTGCGTCTGGCCAGTGTGGAATACTCTGTAAACCATTAAATATAAATCATTTACACCTCGTTCGGCTTGGTATCAGAGGTGCTGCTCCATGTCTTTTGAGCCATCCCAGGAGAAGGAAAAATGCGGTTTCGACTCTCGACGGCACTATCGATTCTTATCTTCACGTCCGTGGGTTTCGCCCAGAGCGGCAGCATGATTGTCGCGGAGGGTCTGAACACCGTCCAGGAACACATAGGAGCGTCGGCCGCCCCTGACCCCACCATCGCCGTCGGAACGATCGAATTCTGCGAGCACGTCAACAGCGCTTACCAGTGCTGGTACAAGAGCGGTCCCAACGCCTTCAAGGCAGTAACCTTCATGGGCAACACGAATCCCAAAGCCGACTCCACGGCTTGGAGCCAGAACGGCAATAATAACGGGAATACTCCGAACTGCCCCACGACCGACAGTCCCAACGCCCAGATCCTGCACGACAATGTGTATGACCGCTGGATCATGCAGAAGCGAGTCGCCTCAACCATCAACGGTCATGAGTACTTGTGCGTAGCGATCAGCAACGTCGAAGACGTTAGCTCGACCAGTCCAGCCTTCGGCTGGTTCGCTATGGAATTTGACTTGGACACGGTGATCCCTACGAATGCGCAGGGGAATTTTTATTATCCGGACTATCCTCAGGCCGGATTGTGGCAGGCATCACAAACCACGACGCCTCCTTACCCAGCGGCTAAGACTCAGGCGATGTGGATCACCTATGATCTGCAGGATGTCAACAATGACTACAACATCAACGGAGTCCTGGTCTGCGCGGTGGATTTAGCCGGCCTTCGCGCCAGTACTGGCAATCCCTGGGTCAATAAATCGCACGCACCAGCCTGTACGGTCGCGCACACGCTGAGCGCCTTCAATCAACGCCGCAGCTGGATGCCGGCGAATAATTCGGATACGACTCCGCCCATTGCGACCGACGGAGAGATGTTCACCTACATGATCGAACCAGCCCACAATCATGGCTATCTGACCAACCCCAGTGCTACCCAGGGAGTCGAGCGGTGGACCATTAACTGGACTGCCAGCACTCCCATACCCACTTATGTGACTGGTTGGAATCTTCCCTCGACCCAAACTGGTGGCGATCAATTGGCCTGCTTTACCGCTGGCAGCTACTACGATACGGTTTGCATTCCGCAGCCCTCCACCGCCATGACTGGAATCTACATCGATTCCGTGGGCGATCGCATGCAGCAGTTGTTTCACTACACTTCGAACGGTGGGAAGGGTGGGATTTGGACTTCGGCCCACACCATCCAGATCAACCCCGGCACGACTCTGAGCCAAACCGAAGCCGATCTCCGCATTCTGCATTGGAATAGTGCTGTTCCTCCTGCGATCAAGGTGGCCGCCGATTATCCGGTCACGGATCCTCTCGATTCCAATGCATATGTTTCTCTGCCCAGTGTGGCGCGCGACCAGGTTGGGAATCTGCAGGGAATTGTGAATGTATCGGGCGCCGGATCGAACGAGCATCCCGGGCTGGACGGAGTTTATTTGACCGCGGGCACTTCGATACTGCAAAGCTACGGCTATATCGCCAGTCCAAGCACGGATGGCGATGCCGAGGACACAGACTCGGCAAACTACCGCTGGGGCGACTGGTACGGCGCTGTTCTCGATCCCAGCGATTCTTGCACGGTTTGGGTGGTCGGCGAATACTTGCCGGTCAACCGCACGACAGAACCCTATTGGTACACCGCAATCGCCGAGCTGCCCCCGCTGAGCAGCTGCGGCGCCAACTGAGACCCTCGGGCGCAACCGCCGCAGATGCGCTGCCATGGATTGCAGCGCCGCACTGGCCCTTTCGAGCTATCGACAAGCGGTTGGCATTCAGTAAGAATTTAGTTTTCTGTCCCCCCAGACAGCGTCTTGTCCCCAGGTATATTCTCCTGCTTTGAAAGGTCCTCGAGCTATGTCACAAGTGTCTCCTGATCGCGGCGATTCGGTTTGCCGCGACGATCAAGCTCACAATCCGGGCCTTGATTGTCGGATCGTTGATTGTCCGGGCATGAATGGTCGTGTGCTTTCTCTGGGCGCAGCCCTTGCAGCGTTGGTACTGGTATCCCTTGCCCTGTGCCCGCTCCTCTTCAGCCAGGTTCCGGTTCCGACCTATCACGCGGACTACACGCGCAGTGGACTTTACGACGCAGAAACCTTGCTTACCCCAGCTAATGTGAATTCCGCGCAATTTGGCAAACTGTTTTCGTACAACGTCGACGGCTTTATTGTGGCGCAGCCGCTCTACATGCCGAAAATTACGATCGACGCTTCTGTGCACAACGTGGTGTATGTAGTGACCCAAAACGACAGCGTCTACGCCCTCGACGCCGACAACCTGAGCAGTGCGCCCTTGTGGCAGGTGAGTCTCATCAACTCAAGCGCCGGCGTTACAACTGTACCCATTGCCCAGCAAGGCTGCCCATCAACGGGATTCACGCAAACCGGCATCATGGGTACTCCCGTCATCTCCGCTGCAACCGGAACGATTTATCTGGTGGCAAAGACCATGGAGGTTTCTGGCAGCACCACAAATTACGTCTTCCGCCTGCACGCGCTCAACATCGCAACCGGATTGGAACAATTCGGCGGACCGCTGGTCATCAATGCTTCCATCATCGCTCCCGATGGCAACACCGTAACCTTCCAGCCGCGCGAAGTGATGCAAAGAGCCGCGCTGTTGCTCGAAAACGACGTCCTCTATATTGGGTTCGGATCGAATGGCTGCGACTTCAGTGCGCAGGGATGGCTGTTTGCTTTCGATTCCGCTATCGCCTCCGGGACGCTGCAACAACTGGCCGTCATGAACACCGATCCCGACGAGTCCTACGGAGCTTCGATTTGGCAGAGTGGTGGCGGACCAGCCAGTGATGGCAACGGAAATGTCTTTTTCTCCACGGCCAATGGCACCTTCGATTTTTCAACCGGGGGCCCCGACCTTGGCGACAGTGTTCTCAGAACGAGCTATTCGTCCGGCACATTGAGCGTGGATGATTACTTCACGCCTTACGACCAGGCCAACATGGCCGCCAAAGATCTCGATCTCGGGTCGGGCGGGCCGCTGGTCCTGCTCTCGCAGCCCGGGCCGTATCCCAATTTGCTGGTCGCGGCAGGAAAGACCGGAACAATCTATGTGTTGAACCAGGCTAACCTGGGGATGTATAACGCGCTGAACAACGACCAAATCGTGCAGTCGCTTCCGGATGCTGTCGGTCCTTTCTACAGCACGCCGGCGTATTGGAAGAGCAGCGTATATTTTGCCGGCAACGCCGACTACTTAAAGGAATTCAGCCTGACCAATGGGATGCTCTCGATGTCGCCGACGGCACTCTCAAAGAGCACGACTTCCGGAG
>Ga0302326_10028113_pt1 | contig 11327 bp, 8 predicted proteins | sample Palsa_T0_3_FD_202264 | JGI IMG/M metagenome (GOLD analysis project Ga0302326, IMG submission 202264) | Peat permafrost microbial communities from Stordalen Mire near Abisko, Sweden - Palsa_T0_3 | ecosystem: Environmental > Terrestrial > Soil > Palsa > Peat permafrost | place: Sweden: Abisko...
GCGTCATCGCGCCGTTCAACTTCCCGCAGATCCTGGCCATCCGCTCGGTCGCGCCGGCGCTGGCCCTCGGTAACGCGGTGATACTCAAGCCGGATCCGCGCACGGCGGTGTGCGGCGGCGTCGCGCTCGCCCAGGTGTTCGCGGAGGCAGGGTTGCCCGATGGCCTGCTGCACGTGCTTCCCGGCGGCGTCGATACGGGGGAGGCGGTCGTCACCGAGCCGCTGATCCGGCTCGTCTCCTTCACCGGATCGACCACCGCGGGCCGCCGCGTCGGCGAACTGGCCGCCCGCCACCTCAAGCGCGTTCACCTCGAGCTGGGCGGTAACTCTGCCCTCATCGTCCTCGATGACGTGGACCTGGACCGTGCCGTCTCGGCCGGCGCCTGGGGCTCGTTCCTGCACCAGGGGCAGATCTGCATGACCACCGGCCGCCACCTCGTGCACGAGGCGATCTACGACGAGTACGTCGCGCGGCTCGCGGACAAGGCCGCCCATCTCCCGGTCGGGAACCCGGCGACCGAGCAGGTGGCGCTCGGCCCGATCATCGACCGGCGGCAGCGTGACAAGGTTCACGGCCTGGTGACCGAGAGCGTCGCGGCGGGCGCCAGGCTCGCCGCGGGTGGCAGCTACGAAGGCCTGTTCTACTCGCCGACCGTGCTGGCCGAGGTCTCCCCGGAGACGCCTGCGTACGCCAACGAGGTATTCGGCCCGGTGGCCCCGGTGCTGCGTTTCGCCACGGCGGAGGACGCGGCCAAACTGGCGGCCCAGAGCGAATACGGCTTGTCCCTCGGCATATTGACCAGGGATGTCATGCGAGGTCTCGAGCTGGCCAGGCAGATACCTACCGGCATCGTGCATATCAACGAGCAGACCGTCGACGACGAGCCGAACATCCCGTTCGGCGGTACCGGTGCCTCCGGCACCGGTGCCCGATTCGGCGGTGCGGCTAATCTGGAGGCGTTCACGGATACCCGCTGGGTGACCATCCGTGGCGACATTGCCCCCTATCCGTTCTAGTCACCTATGGCGTTCCCAGATGACAGTTAGCTCACGTACCCAGGTAGGCATCGTCGGGGCCGGGCCAGCGGGGCTGCTGCTTTCCCACCTGCTGGCCCTGCGCGGCATCGACTCGATCGTGATCGAGAACCGGAGCCGGGCCTACTGCGAGGCACGGCAGCGGGCGGGGCTGCTCGAGGCCGGCACCGTGGAGTTGCTCCGCGCCGTCAGCCTCGGAGCCAGGATGGACGCCGAAGGCCTCGAACACGGCGGGATCTACCTGCAGTTCGAAGGTGAGCGGCACCATCTGGATTTCCGTGATCTGACCGGTGGCCGCTGGGTGACGATTTACGCCCAGACCGAGATCGTCAAGGACATAATCAAGGCCAGGCTCGAGGCCGGCGCCGTGATCGAGTTCGAGGTCTCCGATACCGAGGTGGCGGAGCTCGACGCAGACCAGCCCGTGCTCCGCTTCACCGATTCGGCCGGGACGCGGCACGAGGTCCGCTGCGACGCCATCGCGGGCTGCGACGGCTTTCATGGGATCTGCCGCGATTCCATGCCAGCTGGCCTGGTGACGGTCGCCGAGCGCGGATACCCGTACTCCTGGCTCGGCATCCTGGCGACGGTGCCGCCGTCTACCGATGAGCTCATCTACGCTCGTCACGAGGACGGATTCGCCCTGCACACCATGCGCACGCCGCACGTCAGCCGGCTCTACCTACAGGTTCCCGCCGATGAGGACATCGAGCGGTGGCCCGACGACAGGATCTGGAGCGAGCTGCAGCACCGGCTGGGCGTGCCCGGCTGGGACCTGAAGGAAGGCCCGATCACGGAGAAGGCCATCTCGCCGATGCGCAGCTTCGTCGCCTCGCCGATGCGCTACCGGCGGCTGTTCCTGGCCGGTGACGCCGCGCACATCGTGCCGCCTACCGGGGCCAAGGGCCTCAACCTGGCCATGGCGGACGTGACCGTCCTGGCCCGGGCGCTGACTCAGCTGCTCCGAGACGGACAGGCTGACCTGGCGGATGCTTACTCGGACACCTGCCTGGGCCGGGTCTGGCGGGCCACGCACTTTTCCTGGTGGATGACCTCGATGCTGCACGTGGATCCGGACACGGACCGGTTCGGGGCGGCCCTGCAGCTGGCCCAGCTGCGCTACGTCATCTCCTCCCGCGCGGCCGCGACCACGCTGGCCGAGAACTACACCGGTTACCTTCCGCTGATCTGGTTATCCGAGGCCCAGGTGGTGCCGGGGCCGCAGGGCCCGGGCGAGTAGCGCGGACAGCGCCGCGGCCACTCCAGTGTCGGTGAGCGACAGCGGCGCGCTGAAACTGCGTTCGCCGCCCAGCAGGTGAAGTGCCCAGAGCCGGTGCCTGAGCGTGTAGAGCTCGGTGCGTACGGCGCTGGCCAGGCCATGATGACCCCCTGTCGCCCAGCCCTCCACACCATGGATATCGGTCAGCAGCCTGGTCAGCTCGTCGTACCCGGTCGGCCCGCTGGTCAAGATGATCAGCAGCGCAGCCTCACGGACCGCGACGGAGAAGTCCGGCTGCGGGCCGTCATCCGGGCCGATCAGCGCGGCCGTGCCGATGTGCCACCTGGCGGCGGGGTCCGCCGTCATGAGCTTGCCCGTCTTGGTGAGCACCAGGCTGGTGCGGCTGCGGCGGATGGCCCCCATCTCGCTTTGCGCCATGCCGCGCAGTGTATGCAGCGGGAACACGTCAAGTTCCTGGCGCAAGGTGCCGACCAGCTGATCCCGCCAGCCGAACGTGTCGACCGCCTCGGTGACGATGGCCGGCGCGATGTAGTGCCGGGCGGTGAGCCGCAGGCCCTCGTCGGCGTGACTGAGCAGCCAGTGCAGGGTGGGCAGCGGGTCATCGGGAAGGGCGGGCGGTTCGAGCAGACGCGGGATCACCCCGCGCGCCAGCCGTGACCGTTCACCTGGGCGGCCATGCGCCCAGGCGTCGATGCGTTCGGCGCTGATGCGGCCAAGCCAGGTGTCGGTGCCCGGCGTGCCGTCGTTTACCTGTCCGGTTTCCTCACCGTTGTCGGCCGGCGGAGCCAGCGTGAACTCGGGATGCCCGGTCAGCCAGCGATTGACGATGTCTGCGCGCTTGGTGCGCCAGCCGCGTGCACCCGCGCTTAGCTCGCCGGAGGCAAAGGCCAGTTCGAGTGCGGCCGCGCAGGCGTCGTAGGCGGCCCGCTCCTGCGCCCCCATGACCGAACCCCAGGCCAGCAGCTCGGTGTCGGGCGGCGCCGCATGCGATTCCTCGATGGCCTCGGTGTAGGCGGCGATTCCCTCTTCGTGCCCGTCCGCGTAAGCAGTAATGATCTTCTCGGTGGCCGCCGAGGCACACACTCCGGCGTAACGCTCCAGGCCAGCCAGGATGAACAGGCGGCCGAGCGCCTTCGCCACTCCGACCCGGCCCGGCGTGGACATCGGCCACTTGACGGGGAGCGCGTACCAGAGGAACTCTTGCAGGCGCAGCAGCGAGATCGTCTCCAGGCCCTCGTCACCGGTAAGCCAAACCAGGGCAGCCTTCGCGTCCCCGCCCGCCTCTGGGTCCTCGCGCGTCAGGGTTTCCAGGGCCTGGCTCTCTGTCATCATGCGGACAGTCTGCCGCAGGGCGATGCGCGAGGCTAGTGCACGTAACTTTGCACAAGAATGGCCGTGGCATCGGGCATCATAGTCGGGTGCCAGGAATCTATGACGAGCCGGAGTTCTACCAGGCCGCATGCGCGTACCGCGACGTGCCCGCCGAGGTGGACGCGCTGCTGCGGTGGTCCGGCAGGCACCGGGGGCCGGGGGCCGGGCCGCCGCGCTCGGTTCTCGAGCTTGCCGCCGGCCCCGCCGAGCACGCCCGTGAACTAGCGCGCCGCGGGCTCGAGGTCACCGCGCTCGACCTCAGCGCGGCGATGTGCGCGCGGGCCCGGGAGCTGGCCAAGGCGGACGAGCTCAGCCTGACCGTCGTCGAGGCGGACATGCGGGACTTCCACCTGCCCGGCGATGTCGATCTCGTCATCACGATGCTCAACTCGCTGTGCCACCTGATGTCGCTCGATGACATGCTTCGGCATCTGGCCTCGGTCGCGCGGTACCTCAGCCGGAATGGGCTGTACATCATGGAGCTCGCGCACCCGGCGGACTTCTTCGCGACCGAGCACCGGACCAGCAGCGAGTGGAGCACGGAAGTCAGCGACGGCATAGTCAGCGTGCGCTGGGGCGCGCAGGACCATATCGACCCGGTCACGCAGATCACCAGGGAACGCGTCAGCGTCACCTATCACAAGCGGCACGGGCCGGTGCGAACGGTCACCGACGTGGTGCCCAACCGGTTCTGGACCGCGACCGAGATGGCCGCCGCGATCCGGCTGGCCGGCGGTTTCACCCTCGTGGCGAGCTACGGGGACTTCGACGCCGACCTGCCCGTCGAAGCGCCCGAAGCGTGGCGCATGATCCTCGTGCTCCGACGCCAGTAGCTCACCTGGCCGGCCGCCCGCGCCGCCCCGGCCGGAGCAGCCGCATCGGCGGGGCTCTTCGCCGTCCCGACGCTGACCGCTATCAGCAAGCCGGCCAGTACCAGGGCCACGCCGAGCCGCTGGAGAGCGGAAGGCCGCTCGCCCAGGATCACGTAGCTGAGCGCCACCGAACCGGCCGGCTGGACCAGCAGCAGCGCGCCGATCATCCCGGCGGGCAGCCGCGGCATGGACATGGTGATCAGCAACCAGCCGAGAACTTGCGACGTCAGGGCGAGCAGCACCAGCCAGCCAAGCGTCGGCCAGGCGTGCCCGAGGTGGAAGTCGTGCCACGCGAAGCCTCCCACCGCCGACCCGGCTGTCGCGCCGACCGTCGCCTCAAAGAGCACCCCGGCCACGGCGGTACGCGTGCCCGCGGCGTCCCGACCCGGCCGGGTGCCGCCGGCCGAGGTGGCCTGGCGCAGTATCAGGATGTAGATCGCGTACAGGATCGCGACGCCGATGCCGTAGACGACGCCGAGTGAGGGATCGGTGCCGTAGGCACCCGAGCCGCCCAGGCCGCCGAGCCCGCCCACCAGGGCCAGGCCCGCCAGCATGACCGGGGACGCGAGCACGAGGGAGCGGCGCGGGCGCTCGCCCAGAATCAGCCACGCCAGCAGCGAGATGATGAGCACCTGGAGGTTGGTCACTACGGTGCCGAGCCCGGCGCCTATCGCGGTGATCGCGTGGCTCCACAGGATCAGGTCACCGGCCAGGAACAGCCCGGAAAGCCGGGCCAGCCAGCGACTCCGAGATGGCAGCCGCGGCGTGCCCCGCCTGCGTTCTGCCAGCGCCAGGGCGCCCAGGACCGGCAGGGCGAACCCGCACCGGCCGAGTGCCGTGATGCTCGCGGACGTGTCGGCCAGCCGCATCAGCACGGCCGAACTGGAGATGCAGGCCGCTCCCGCGGCTGCCGCAGCCGCCGGTGACATGGTGCTGCTCGGCATCGGTGTCCTCCGGCGGTGGTCTCACCCTGGGGCCATGATCGGAATGTCATGACCAAAGATGGGTTATGGTGGTGACGCTATCGGGCGTTATGGTCAGGAGTCAACATGGTTTTTGCTCATGACACGACGGCTGCCCTGGTGCTCGCCGCCGATCTGGTCAACTCCGATGAGCTCACCGACGTTGCTGCCCTCGAGGGGTTCCTGGACAAGCACCTCGTCGAGCCGCGGCGGCGGGCCACCGCGGCCGACCTGGAAACGGTGCGTGCCCTGCGGCCCAAATTCCGGGCCGTCTGGCAGGCCACGGACACCGAAGCCCTGGCTGGGCTGGTGAACGAGTTGCTCAGCGACTCAGGCGCCCGGCCCCGGCTGACCGACCACGGCGGCGGCTGGGGCTGGCATCTGCATGTCACCGGTCACGATGCCGCGCTCGAGCACCGGATCGCGGCGCAGGCCGGCTTCGCGTTCGCGGACCTGGTCCGGATGCGCGAGACAGGTCGACTACGCCGGTGCGAGGCGCCGGACTGCGACGCCGTGCTGGTCGACCTGTCGAAGAACCGGTCCCGTCGTTACTGCGATACGGGCAACTGCGGCAACCGGCAGCACGTGGCGGCCTACCGCGAGCGGCTCGCCGAGCGGGAGACACGGCCGGAGGCGCGGCGGGGCGCTGGCGCGGACGGCTGATCCGCGTCCGCGATGCCGTGCCTGAGGTAGCGGTCCAGGATGGCCTCGACCACCTGGGTGAGCGAGCTGCCCTCATCAGCCGCGGCCCGGTGCGCCGACGCGCGCAGCGAATGGTCGATCTTGATCGTCAGGTGCGGACGGAAGCCGGCCGCGCTGGCCATCCGCCGATGCGGAAACGGCGGCGGAGGTTCGCAGTTCGTCACGTGCTCCTGCAGCGCCGCGGCGGCGCGGCGGCGGACCCGGGCCTGCACCGCCTGCGGGCTGATGCCCAGGGCGTCCGCGAGCGGGCGCAGCGGCCACCCGGCTTCGTTGAGCGCCGCCAGCGTCGCCGAGAGCAGATCGCTGTGCCCGGTCGCCCGAAGCTCGCGCAGGCGGGCGGCGATGCGGTCGGGCAGCACCAGCTTCTCAGTGTTCTTCGCGCTCGCGACCGGGCTCTTGGCGCTCCCGGCCGCCCGGGTGTGCTGTACGTACTGACGCAGGCCGTGCGTCACCACCTCGGACATCGTCCGGCCCTCGCGAGCCAGCCGGGCCTTGAGCCGCTGCCGTTGCTCCTGGTCGAGCCGAAAGGTCAGCAGCCGCCGGGTGCCCTGCGCTGCCCGGGAGCCCTTGGTGATCCCCGGGGCCTGTCTGCTCATCCCGCGGCGGTGCTCGCGGCGAGTGCCAGCTCGCGCTCCGGGGACTTCGGGTTGGCGACGACGGTGGGCACGGTCTGCTCGGCCGCCACGAGCTCCAGGTAGCGGCGCGTCTCGGCGGCGCGCTTGCGCCGGTTCCAGCCGAGTAGCCGGCCCATGATCGAGCTTACGTCGGCCGCCGTGCTGGCGCCCGAGTCGGCCGACTCGATGAACAGGCGAGTCCGCCGCATCAGCACGTCTTCGACGTGCAGGGCGTGTTCGTGCGTGACCGCGTAGGCGACCTCGGCCCGCAGGTACGGGTGGCCTTCGGCCAGCGGCCGGGCCAGCCCGGGGTCGGCGCGGGTCAAGTTGAGTACCTCTTCGGCCAGCGTCCCGTACCGGCCGAGCAGATGCTCCACGCATCCGCGGGTCACACCATAGTCCTCGGCTAGCCGTCCCGCCGCGGGCGTAGCCGCGGCCAGCCCGTCCGCGCCGAGCAGCGGCACCTGGTGCGTGACCGAGGCCGGCACCTCACGGTCGAAGTCCGCCACGGCGGCGTCCACGACGTCGCGGGCCATCAGCCGGTAGGTGGTGAACTTGCCGCCCGCGACGCTCGCCAGGCCGGGCACCGGGACATCGACCACGTGTTCTCGGGACAGCTTGGTGGTGGGCTTGGACCCGTTCCCCTCGCTCGGGGCCACCAGCGGCCGCAGGCCCGCATACACGGCGATGACGTCGGCGCGGGTCAGCGGGCGGGCCAGCACCCGGTTGGCGGCGGACAGGATGTACTCGACGTCCTCCTCGGTCGGGGTGGGCTCGGCCCGGTCGCCTGACCAGTCGGTGTCGGTCGTGCCGACGATCCAGCGCTCGCCCCACGGGATGAAGAAAAGCACGCTCTTTTCGGTCCGCAGGATCATCCCGGTGTCGGCCTGCACCGCCTCGCGGGGCACCACGACGTGCACGCCCTTGGACATCCGGACGCGGTAGCCCGCCTGGACGCCAGCCAGCTCGTGCACTAGGTCGGTCCACACGCCCGCGCAGACCACCACGGCCTCGGCGGCCACCCTGATCTCGCGCCCGGACTCCTCGTCGCGGACCCGGGCGCCGGTCACGCGGATCCCGTCGGGTCCGCGAAGCAGGCCGACCGCGCTGACCCGAGTCGCGATCACGGCCCGGTGCGCGGCCGCGGTGCGAGCCACGGTGAGCGTGTGCCGGGCGTCGTCGACCTGAGCGTCGTAGTAGAGCATGGCGCCAGCCAGCCGGTCCGGGGACAGGGCGGGAGCGCGCTTGAGCGCGCTGCGGGCGGACAGGTGCCGGTGGTGCGGCACGGGCCTATGCGGTCCCTCCATCGCGTCGTAGAGGACCAGTCCCGCCCCGACGTACGGTCGCTCGACCACCTTCTTGTACAGCGGGTACAGAAAAGAAACCGGCTTGACCAGGTGCGGAGCGAGCTTGGACACCAGCAGGTCGCGCTCGTGCAGGGCTTCCCAGACCAGCTTGAAGTCGAGCTGCTCCAGGTACCGCAGGCCGCCGTGAATGAGCTTGCTCGACCGGCTGGACGTGCCGGAGGCCAGGTCGCGCGCCTCCACCAGGGCAACCCGCAGGCCGCGGGACGCGGCGTCGAGCGCGGCTCCCGCACCGGTGATGCCGCCGCCGATGATTAGCACGTCGAACCGCTCGGCAGCCAGCCGGCCGAGCATTGCGTCACGGTCACGAGCGTCGAGTACGCCGTTAGTCGCCATCACCATTCCCCCATCAGGCCGTGCCTTCTCGTCCTGGGCCTCTTGTCACGAGACTTCCCCTCATTTAGGCCTCTCCCGCCCCCATCCAAGAGTATGTACATCGTCAACCTACTCGCAAACACCGACATACCGGTTAATAGTGGTTTACGGCATGATGTCCGGATCAAGGAGACTCGGCGCGGGAGAGGGCTGCGCCGTCCGCGACGCCGGCCTCCCCACGCCCACGCCCGCGCCCGCCGCTGCCACGATGCCCCACCGCCGGCCCGCCGCCCGAATAGGTGCATTTCGCCCTAGCCTGCACGGCGCCCGTCGCCGCCGCGCGCCAAACCCGGCATCTCGGGCGGTGGGAGCGGGTACAGCACCAACGTGGATCGCTACCACTGTCAGAGCGGTAGCGCCGATCCACAATGACGGCTGGCTAGCGGCTGAGGTTCTGCCAGGGGTCGTAGTCCACTTCGAGCGGCGCCTGCGCCGGGCGCTCGGCCTCTGGGACGTGCTGCAGGTTGAGCCGGATCCGGTACCAGACCGAGCTGCGCCCGCGCATCGCGTCGACCAGCACGTCGGCCGGCTCAAGACACGTCCACACCGCGGCATGCCGCGCCTTCCAGCGTTCTAGCCCCGCCATCGCCTCGTCCTTGGTGGCCGCCCGGGCGATCTCGATCAGCGGCTTGGTGCTACGCCGCCGCCCGGTCGGCCCGCTACTCTTCCCCGGCGCAGGGGGAGCGGGGGACCCCGAAGCCGCGGACGCGGACGCTGCGGGAGTGGACACTGCGGCAGCGGGCGACTGCGAGCTACGGCGTTTCGACGGCTGCACCCGGGGCGCCTCGCCGGTCTGCTTCTCGTAGTGCGGCGGCCACGGCGCGTCCGGCAGGCCCGCCGCCTCGTCCCGCCTCGCCAGCTCGAGCAGCCCGTCCAGCGGGCCGGCCGCCTCGTCCATCTGGGCCCAGGGATCGCCGAAGGCGGCGAAGCGCGCCGGGACGGTGTCGATGGTGTATTCGGCGGGATCGCAGGTAGGCACTTCCGCCCAGGTCAGCGGGGTGGACACCCGCGCGTCCGGGACCGGGCGGATGGAGTATGCGGACGCGATCGTGCGGTCCTTGGCGTTCTGGTTATAGTCGACGAAGACGCCGTGGCGCTCTTCCTTCCACCACTTGGAAGTGGCCAGCTCTGGCGCCCGCCGCTCGATCTCCCGCGCCACCGCCACCGCCGCGCGGCGCACGTCACCAAACGACCATCGTGGCACGATCCGGGCGTATACGTGCAGCCCGCGCGACCCGGACGTCTTCGGCCATCCAGTCAGCCCGAAGTCGGCCAGCACGCCGGCGGCCACCATGGCCACGTCCCTGATCTGCGGCCACTCCACGCCGGGCACCGGATCCAGGTCGACCCGGAGTTCGTCCGGATGGTCCACGTCCGCCGCCCGCACCGGATGCGGGTTGAGGTCAATGCAGCCCAGGTTGACCACCCAGGCGAGCGCCGCCTCGTCGCTGACCACGACCTCGTCGGCGGTCCGGCCGGAAGGAAAGCGGAGTTCGACGGTCTCGATCCAGTCCGGGCGCTTGTCCGGCGCTCGCTTCTGGAAGAACGCCTCGCCCTCCGCCCCGTTGACGAACCGCTTCAGCGCCATCGGCCGCCCGCCCACGCCGGCCAGCGCCCCCGGCGCGACGGCCAGGTAGTAGTTGACCATGTCCAGCTTGGTGTGCCCGGTCCGCGGGAAGAACACCTTGCCCGGATTGCTGATCGCGACCTCGCGGCCCGCCACCTCGAGCAGGACCTTCTTGGGTTCAGCCATGGCGAGGTCCCAGGATCTCGGCCAGGTCGTAGCCGACCGGCTCTTCCAGCTGGGCGTAGGTGCACGAGTGCGGCTCGCGGTCCGGGCGCCAGCGGACGAACTGGGTGGTGTGCCGGAACCGCGCGCCTTCCATGTGGTCATAGCGGACCTCAAGCACGCGTTCGGGCCGCAGCGGGATGAACGACAGGTCCTTGGCCGCGTTCCACCGGCTGCCCTCGGCCTTGCGCGGGGTGCGCTCACCCGCATGGTGCTCGGCCCAGTTCCACGGATGCCCGTCGAACGTCGTGACCAGCGGCTGCAGTTCACCGAACAGCTCCCGGCGCCGCTCCATCGGGAAGGCGCCGACCACGCCCACGCTGGCCAGTTTCCCGTCCTGCGTGTACAGGCCGAGCAGCAGCGACCCGATGGCGCCCTCGCCGCTCTTGTGCGTCCGGTAGCCGGCCACCACGCAGTCCGCGGTGCGCTCGTGCTTGACCTTCAGCATCACCCGCTTGTCCGGCTCGTAGATTCCCGCGGCGGGCTTGGCGATCAGCCCGTCAAGACCCGCCCCCTCGAACTGGCGGAACCAGCCGGTGGCGATGTCCCGGTCGGTGGTCGTGGGGGTCAGGTGCAGCGGCGCAGCCACTGCGGCGAGCACACGCTCGAGCGCGGCTCGCCGCTCGGCGAACGGCTGCCCGGTGAGATCGGAATCGCCCAGCGCGAGCAGGTCGAACGCGATGAAGTGGGCCGGGGTCGTCGCGGCCAGCATCTCGACCCGGCTGGCCGCCGGATGGATCCGCTGCAGCAGCGCCTCGAAATCGAGCCGCTTACCCGATGCGTCCGGGATCACGATCTCCCCGTCGATCACGCAGCGTTCCGGCAGCCGAGCCAAGAACGCGGCGGCCAGTTCGGGAAAGTAGCGCGTCATCGGTCGCTCGTTCCGGCTGCCGATCTCGATCTCGTCGCCGTCGCGGAACACGATCGAGCGGAACCCGTCCCATTTCGGCTCGAAGACATAGTCCCCGGTCGGGATCGCGTCGGTCGGCTTGGCCAGCATCGGC
>Ga0302326_10028114_pt1 | contig 11327 bp, 6 predicted proteins | sample Palsa_T0_3_FD_202264 | JGI IMG/M metagenome (GOLD analysis project Ga0302326, IMG submission 202264) | Peat permafrost microbial communities from Stordalen Mire near Abisko, Sweden - Palsa_T0_3 | ecosystem: Environmental > Terrestrial > Soil > Palsa > Peat permafrost | place: Sweden: Abisko...
TCGGGTAATACTTCGCGAACAGTCCCAGGTGCCATCAAGCCGAACGGAGCTTGACGATGACCCAAGAAGCTGAGCCCATCCCTTCGCTTGAGCAGGGCGGCGCACCGCCTGTTGGTTCGCGTGAGCCGGTGGCTCCGTCCGCTGCGGCCAACCCTGTCAACTCTGTGGTCTCCCTCGGGACGTACGCCCGCGCCTATTGGGCAAGGGTGCTCTCCGGGGACAGCGGCGTCCTGCCCGTCGTGGTTGGGTTGGTGCTCATCTCCATCGTCTTCCAGGCCGGCAACAGCCACTTCCTCACGGCCGAGAACCTCGTCAACTGGCTCCAGCAGGCGTCGCTGTACATGGTCATGGCCATGGGGATCGTGTTCGTGCTCCTCCTGGGTGAGATCGACCTGTCAGTTGGTTACGTCGGCCTGTTGGGTGGGGCTATAGCCGCCGAAATGTTGTCGGGGACCCACCCCTGGCCGCTCGCCATCGTGATAGTGGTTTCGTTGGGTGCTTGTGCCGCTATCGGCTTCGTCCAGGGGCTGCTGATCACGAGGCTCGGGCTACCCTCGTTCGTTGTCACGCTGGCGGGCCTCCTGGGTTGGGAGGGGGTCCTGTTGCTCGTGTTGGGCAACGGGGGGACCGTGCCGATTAATGACAACATCTTTGATGATTTCGCCACCGGCCACACCAACAGCCTGTTAGCCGGGTGGTTGATCATTGGCGCCTTGGTCGTAATTTACGCCGTCATATTGTGGTTCCGGGACAATCGCCGTCGTAGCAGCGGCCTGGTGGCGCCGCCAGTCAGCCTTACGATCCTGAAGATTGTTGCAATCGCCGGCGCTGGGGCGGGGCTCGTCCTCATAGTCAACGCCAACCGCAGCGAGCTGGCCGCCGCCGGCCCGATACGCGGCCTGCCGTGGTTCGTGCTCGAGGTCCTGGCCATCTTGCTGCTGTGGAGCTTGTTGCTGAACCGCACCAAACCAGGCCGTTACATGTACGCCATTGGTGGCAACCGCGAGGCGGCCCGCCGCGCCGGCGTCAATACCAAGTGGATCCGCACACTGGGTTTTACTCTTTGCTCTCTGAACGGAGGGATCGCCGGGTTGATAATCGCCGGCCAGTTCCGTGGCATGTCTACCAGCGTCGACGGAGGCCAGCTGGTCCTCTACTCGATAGCGGCCGCTGTCATCGGTGGCGCCAGTCTGTTCGGCGGGCGAGGAAAAGCCGTACACGGGGTCATCGGCGGTTTGGTTATCGCCGGGATCGTCAACGGCATGGCCCTGCTCGAAACGAGCGCACAGCTGCAGTACGTGATCACCGGTCTCGTGCTCATAGTCGCCGTGACTGTGGACGCCATCAGCAACCGCCGGGCCACGGCAACGTAGGTTCCCTCCTCCCAGCCGCCGGTCGTCGTCTGTCTCCGGCGTTAGACTCTGCCTGTCGGGGGTGTAGCTCAGCCCGGAAGAGCGCTACGTTCGCATCGTAGAAGTCGCCGGTTCAAGTCCGGTCACCTCCACTCGTTGTCGTTTCCACAACGTTCTACCTGGACAGCGGCGATTCTCGGCGGCGTCCGGGTAGACAGGAGAGGTGGGATCGTCGACCCGGAACGTTGGCTCTTTCGTGGGGGTCATGCAGTGCCGAGTACGCCCGACTTCGTCGGTGATTGGCCGCATGAGTTGGAGGGGATGGTGTGCCGCGGTCGTACCCGAACGCCGGTTACCGCACCTCGACACGGGCAAAATTTGCTTGCAGCGCAACGCAGATGACGGGTCTCGGGCTCCATCTGGCACTATGAAGATGATTGCTAACGAAAGGAGCGACCCAGATGGTCACAAAGGGCTTAGGTCTTAGGAGCCTAGTGGTGACAGTCGCGGCGGTCGCAGGCGCTCTGGCTTTGTCGACGTTTGTCCCGGTAGGGCCATCAGCGGGCGCTTCGCCTGTCGCCCGTCTTTTGCCAGAGGCGCTTCGGCCCCCGGCCAAGGACCTTGTGCTCACTGGGCCTGTCATCGTCGAACTGGTGGACGCACGTGCCGCGGGCATGCCCGCGAACGACTTCATCGGCTTGGGCGACGCCTACTACGCCTACGACGCTGCGACCTCCACGTACTGGGCCGCAGCCGGAGTTGTGCCCTCCTCGACTTCGTACGAGGCTCAGGTAGCGAGCCAGGACGACGGCAGTTACACGGTCTTCCATAAACCCGCTCACGCCGCCTGGGTGGCCCAAATCGACGGGATGGCCGGCAGCGACGGCGCCACCTGTGCCTCATATCACGTGAGCATCCCCGCTCCTGTCCTGGCCGTGTGGCATTGGCCGGCTGGGACGTGTCTGCCACCCAGCCGTTCAGGGACGACCCCGGTTTTGCTCACCTATTTCGCCAAAGCCTGGAAGGAGTGGTGGGGCAGTGTCGACGCCGGCCCCCCCCAGATGGCCCAGGGGGCCTACTGGTTACGCGCTGCTCAGGACCTCCGTTCCGCCGTGGCAGCCAAAGCGCTGGGAACCCGCGGCTATACGAAGGCCGCAGACGAACTGGTCCAGTTGGCACACTTGCCCGATGCAATGCTGACACCCGCCCAAAACAAAGAGCTCGGCGTTCTTACGACAATGCTCGACGGGTTCTTCGGCACCGATGGCCTGTACGGCTACAGTGCGCCGTCTACGACCCCCAAGGCCTTCGTGGCCACCCTCCAGGAGGAGGCCGACCTCGGGACCCTCAGCGTGGTGACCGACCCGCGCCTGGGCAACAAGTTCCCCAGTAACTTGCAGTGGGCCACTGTCACCTGCCCGGTCCTCACCGGCGTAGCGGCTGGCTCTGTCTTTGGGTGCAAAGTTGCGACTTTTGAGACCTTCTATATGGTCGGGACGATTAAGTCAGCCAAGGCAACCACTTACTTTGGCGTCATTGTCGAGGGGAGCCCGGTGTTCGAGTGCAACCCAGACGCAGACAACCTGAGCAAGCCTGAGCAACTGGCAGCAAAGGAAATGGGCGGGGGGTGCGCACCATGAGGGCTGGGTCACCCTGTATTCCTGGGCGTACGCTAGGTCCCCAGAGGCGAATTATGGCCCTTTCAGGAGAGGTTACGGGGACGGGCTCTCAGAGTGTACTTGCCGGAGCGCGAGTCGGACGAGATCGAGGTCCACTGTCATCAGCCGCCTTGACCCCTCGACGGGCGCAGCCAACAGCGCGGTAGAGTACTCGAGCGATAAAGACTGGGCTCCTTTGGTCTTAGTGCGGGGCCACTATCCCGCTATGATAAACGCCGTAGGCGGTGAGCTCTACTTGGCCCGGCTTTCGTAAGCCAAGGGCCACACTCTTAATCCTTACTACCGGTACCACTCTCGGCTAGGACATCTGGGAGAAGTTTCATCGGCTGGTGGGAAGTTCACAGCGCGGTCCTCGACGTCAGCTCGCTCCGTAATGGTGTCATCAACTTAAAAGGCGACTGCCAGTCCGGGGAGTTCAAGTGACCATCCCCAGCGAGCGGGTTGACCTCACCTGTGGGTGGTGGGGCAATCCTATGCTGCGGTCACGACCTCGCGCAGCAGTACAGTCCCGCATGCGGCGCCTGACCGGGTGATGGGCGCTAGCTAATCCGCAGCCTTGGTTTGATGGTAAGCGTTGCCAGAGGCCACACAATGCGCCTGTAGCAGGCGGCGGACCTTTCAGCTGGGGCGCTGGGCGTTACAAGGCCAGATGAAGCCTAAGCGCCTCGTCAAGGCGGGCGAGGAGCTCTGGCGGTACGAGGCCGACGAGCGCCCCGATCCGCTCGACCGCGACCGATCTCACTTGCTCTGCCTGAGCCTTTGAGTCACGCCCGAGGCCAGTCGCGGACGCCGCCAGCATTACCTGGAACGGGTAGACCCGATCGGTGCTGGATGTAACCGGGACAACGGTGACCACCCCTCGTCCGAGCCGGTCGGCCGTGCTGTTCGCTCCGTCGTTGCTGACGATCACCGCCGGTCGCCGTTTGTTGGCCTCGGCACCACGCACCGGGTCGAGGTCGACGAGGCGGATCTCGCCTCGTCGCATCAGTTCAGACCGTCACTGGCCGTAAGCTCCCAAGCGGCGGCTTCGTTTGCCGCCCACTCTTGCCACGCGTCTTCATATGCAGGCCCGAGCTCGGAGGCCCGGAGCAGCCGGACCGCCTTGTGCACCACGGCAGAACGAGACGCGAAGCCTTGCGAGTTCGCATAGGCATCCAGGAAGTCCACGTCCTCGTCGGGGAGGCTGACACTGACCTTCACACTTGCATGCTACCCGAGGTAGTACAAATGGAGCAAAGAATTCTCTGATGTCGCCTCGCCGGTCTGGCCGCCCGTGTTACCGGGCACTGACGATAAAGGCGTAAGACCCAGTGCTCCCGTCTCTTGAGTACACCTCTATCGTCCAGGTGCCCGCAGTGCTCAGTACCACGCGGCCGATGTCATCGGGCCGGTCGAAAGAGGAGTAGCAAACGGGATTTTCGCCATCACTCGTCCCGTCCGGCTTCAACAATTGCCACCAGGGCGGGTTCGCCCCGCAACCTTCGGTCTTGCTCTCCAGGTACACGATCTCGCCGGCCGTGGCGCTGAAGGTGTAGTCGCGTTCCTGGCCGATATTGATCGACCCCGAGACCGTCTGGCCGGTCCTGATGGGGGTGGTTGTCGTCGCCGGGACGGGCAGGACGGTGAAAGCGTAGGGGCCAGTGGAACCATCTCTTGAGTAGACCTCTGTCGTCCAGTTGCCAGCGGTGCTAAGTACCACGCGGCCGATGTCGTCGGGCCGGTCGAAAGAGGAGTAGCAGACGGGACTTTCGCCATCAGTCGTCCCGTCCGGCTTCAACAATTGCCACCAGGGCGGGTTCGCCCCGCAAACTTTGGTCTTGCTCTCCAGGTACACGATCTCGCCGGCCGTGGCGCTGAAGGTGTAGGTCCTCTGCTGCGACGTCGATTTGATCGTTCCTGAAACGGTTGTCCCCAGCGTAATTTCATGGGTAGTGGTCGAGGGGCTCGAAGGGGACGTGCCGGGAGTGGTCGTTGTCGGAGAAGTTGTCGCGGTCCTTGTCGTTGTGCCGCTGCTAGCCCCGACGGCTGTCGCCGCTGTGCCGGTCGCCGCCACCTGCGCCTCGGCGCCGCCAAGCGCTGCGTTGCCGGTGACACCGACGTCGAGTATGCAGTCGTCGAGCAATGGCTCGGAGCGCACCCCGAGGGCGGCGCAGATTGCTTCGGCTCGAGCCCTGGCCGACTCAGACAGCGATGCGACGGTGAAGTCCGTGTTGTAGGGGATCCTGAGGTTGGTGAACGTCGCGGTGCTCTTGCCCGGGCCGTAGTCGAACAGCGACTCGACCTGGCTTATGCGCCAGCTGTTGGCGAACTGCGAATAGAGTTTCGTCCCGAATTTGGGGTCCGAAAGGAGGAGGGTGGTGCCGTCGCCGTCCACCAACTGGGCCTTGGTGTTATTGGTTCCGAGAAGGCCGGTCAGGGTGGGCGCGACTCCTGGCCCGGGGACGAAAGAATAGGAGAGGTTAGAATCGTAGAGGTCGGAGCTCAAGCCGGGGATGCCAACGTCCGAGATGGCAAGTTCGCTCCCGTCGGGCCAGCGGACTGTGACGCTGCTTCCGTTCCGGGCCACAGTGCCTCCATGAGGTAGGCGCTCACTGAACAGGGCGCCGTTCGCCGCCGTCCCGTTGACCACCAGGAACGACGGCTCGAGCGCATAGAACCCGACCCGGTCGCCGTCCACGTTGGCCGCCACCGCTGTGGCGAAAGTTACCGACGTGTCGCCTTTGCTCGGCTGTTGTCGCACTTGCACATCGATTGACCCGTCGGGCGACTTTATGGCGGTGAACTCGCCTGCGGCCTGGAAGTTGTAGTGGAGTTTGCCGCCCGTTGTGAGATGGGTGTCGCCCCACGAGCCGATCGGTACGGAACCTGGACCTATCAGTACCGATGCCGCCCAAAAGGTCGCAGCGCCAACAAATGTCAAGAGAGCGATTGCGCCAAGTGCTGGTGCCAGAGTTCCCAGAGCGGCAACTACAGCTGGACTGAACAGAGCTGCAGATACTGCTGGAGCGGTGCCGAATCCGAAGCCCAACGCGGCAAAACCGGACGCGAACCCAAGAAGACCGGAATATACCCCCAGTTCTGCACCAGAAATCCTGATTGGGGTTAGCCCGGACGGGTCGATGTTGTTGACAGGGTCGTCGCCGGCGAAACGATAGAGGTCGGCATCGCCACCGGCGAAACCGATCGGGTCGGGCCCGGTCCAGCGCCCGGTCGTCGGGTCATAATCGCGGGCGCCAAGGTGGACCAGACCTGTTGCCGGGTCGACCAGGCCACCGTCGAACCCGAACGGGATCATCCCCGACGCCGTCTCGCTCGTGATCTTTCCCCACACGTCGTAGGTGATGGCATCGGCAATGGCGCCGTTCTTCGAGTTCACGACCAACAAGGGGTTGCCGTTCGGGTTGGTGACGACGTCGTAGGTGCTCCCGCCCTCTTCTACTAGCGCCAGGTGGCCAAGTTGGTCGTATCCGTAGCGAGCCACCACGGAACCGGCGCTGTTGGTTTCCGCCACGACGTTGCCGCTCGGGTTGTACAGATATCCCGCCACCAGCCGACCGTCCACCTCCCGGCCGACACGCTGGCCGGCCGCGTCCACCAGGTAAGTGACCGACTGCCCGTCAGGCAAGCCGACGTGGCGGAGGCGGCCGAGGTCGTCGAACGTGTAAGTGGTAATACCTTTGCTGTCGGTTACCCGGTCCAGGTTGCCGTCGGGAGCCCACGAGTACGACGCCTGGCCCCATCTCACGAGCTCGTTGTCGGCGTTGTACGAGGCGAGGGCGCTGCCGGCGGGAGTGCTCAGGGTCGTACGGTTGCCGGCGGCGTCGTAGCTGTCGGTCTCGACAGTACGGCCGTTGACCGTGACGTTGGCGAGCAGGTCGGCCGAGTTGTAGTTGTAGCCTGTCGTCGTCGAGCCCTTGGGCCCGGTTTCGACCACCGATGTGACCCGGCCCAGAACGTCACGGCTGTAGCGCAGGTCCAGGACCGTGCCGCCCTTGACCGTGGTTCTCACCCGCATGAGCCAGTCGTCGGCGTTGTACTGGTAGGCGGTGTGGACTGCGCCGAGCTCGGACCCGGTTATTAGACCTGTGGCGGCGTCCTGGTTGATCGCCAAGGGGCCAACGGCGGTCAGGTTATCGGCTCCGTTATAAGCAAAGTTGATCGCCGGGCCCCCGTCCACCGTCTCTGAAACTGGGAGGCCGTTGGCGTCATATTTATCAGTCACCAAACCCCGGACCGGGCCCGACCAGCTGAGCTTGTCGCCAAGACCGCCGCTATAGCCGAAGGTTGTGGTGACTCCATCAGGGTCCTTGGCCTGCGAGAGCAGTCCTGTGATGGCGTTGTAGGAAGCACTGGCCGTGCCTTGGTCGAAATTCAGGCCGGTTAGCTCCCCGGCGCGGTTGTAGGCCAACGTCACCGGTTTTGGACCCAGCCCAGTTACGGCCTTCAGGTCCCCGTCGCGATCGTAGGTCGCCGTCTCGATCGAGGCGGTTTTGCTCACCGAAGGGGCCAGGAACGCCGTCGGGCGGCCGGCCGCGCTGTAGCCCTGCGTGTAGGTGGGCCCGCCCGGTGGCTGCACCTCAGTGAGGAGGCCGTCGGCATTGAAGGATTCAACGACGGTCGCGCCGTCCGGCCCTTTGACGCTCGACGGGTTGCCTTGTGCATTTACTGTCTCGGTTAGCATGCTGCGGTCGGGCCGGCTGACCGCCACCGTGCCGGTCGAGGCGTTGTAGGACCACCGGGTCGTCTGGGCCAGGCGGCCGGCCCCAACCGTTTTGCGTACCAACCGGCCCTGGCGGTCGTAGGCGTAGGTCGTCTTGGGGCTGCCCGGAGCAGAGGAAGAGACGAGGAGGCCGCTCGAGCCGTAGGTTTTGGTAGTCGTGCCACCGGCGGCGTCGACGACGGTGGTCGTGCACGTGCTCGGCTCGAAGGTCTCGACGGAACGCTCGCCGTTGACCACGGTGGTCACTGTCCCGGCCACCACATAGGGCTGCCCGTCCAGCTCGCGCAGGTGTTGGTCGACCTCGGTCCGCGACGTTGGGCGCCCGGGGACGGTGGTAACAATGGGCGTCAGCACCGGAGCGGAGAGCCTCCAACTGGTGCTCGGCACGATGCCGACCGTGCTGGCGGTCCCGTCAGGCATAGACAGCTCAAAAGAACCGTCGCGTTGGGTGGTCTCGGTGGCGGTCGCCCCACCGGGCGCGGTGTACGTGCGACGAACGCCACTACCGGAAAGCTCAGTTATATAGGTCGACACGCGCCCGAGCGTCGTGGCGTCGCGCACCTCCACGCGGGAGGATGTCAACGACCGGCTCAGGCGCTGAGTAACGCCGTCGGGATCGGTCTCCGAGACCAGCAGACCGCCCGCCCCATAGCGGAAGCGGGTGACCCCACCCCCCGGGCTGGTCTCAGCCGTGACCAGGCCTCCCGGTTGCCAGGCGAGCTTGGTCTGGCCCGCCCGGCCTGCGAGCGCTACCAGGTCGCCGCTCCGGTCCAAGGTGAGCGAGGTCACCGCTCCGTCGATGCCGACCAGGCCGATTGGCGTCCCGTTGTTCGCCCGCCGCACGGTCAGACCTACGGGCGCCCCGTTGACGGTCCCGGAGATCCTCGACAAACGACCCTGAGGGCCGTAAGCGAAGCGGAGCAGCGTCATCCCCAGGTGCCCGTCCACCGTGCGTACTTGCTGGCCCGCCGAGTTGAAGATGTAGGCCACGCTGCCGTCGTAGCTCGGGACGGCTCTCGCGCTCGGGCCGGCGGGCACCTCGTGAGCGAAGCGCCAGGTGCCGTCCCCGCCGACCAGGATCGACTGGCTGGCGTCGTAGGCCTGGAGCACGTTGACCGACCAGCCGCCGAGGCCCAAGTTGCTGGCGTCCCAGTCCGGCCGGCCCGACCGACCGGGCGCCCATTGGCTCGAATAGGTGAGCGACAGACCGGTGTCGGCAACCGGTACCGACAGGAACGCCGCCTGCTGGTTGCACGGGACGAGACCCCCGGGCTCGCACTCGTCGAGCAGGAGGCTGGCTAGTGCCGCCCCCGGGCTCGGCACTGAGGTAGCCGATACCTGTGGAGCCACTCCCTGCAACCCGAGAGACAGAACCGTGGTCGCTAAAAAGATGCATATAGCGAGGGAATAGCAACTTCGATGGAACGCGGTGCGCACCACCGTTGTGAGTTTCCCTCCAAGCGAACGTGTTCTAGGTTGCTTGCCTGGCGCTCTCGATTGACGAGCGGGAATTGCGCTCAGGTTAAGCTCCCTCTATGGTTCTTCGCCGCGGCACTCATCCCACCACCCGCGCAGTTGAAAAGTGCCCTTAGCTTTGCTAGCAATTCCCCCGTTAGCCTGGGGACCCATCGTGATATTCACTTTGCTCACCGTCTTGGTGATGGTCAACACGCCCTTGGTCGCCCACCAAAGGACCGCCATGTCCGAATTTTCGCCGAACTGAACCCAGGCCGGAGCGCCGAGGGTGCCTACCTTGAAGTCCTTGGTCTTATAGGTCCCAAATCCCGGGGCGTGGTACCCAAAAGCCCAATCGGTGACCCTCGACCCAGCCAGCCGCCCGTGAAGCTCCAGGCCGCCAACGCCGTGCATGGAGGGGCAATCTGTGAACGGGCCGTTCTGAGTTACCGATAGGCTCCCGCTCAACGAGCCGCTAAAGGTGAAGCTCGCGAGCGTGGTGGCTGACGCCGGACCGGCTGTTAGCGGCAACCCGACGGCGGTGAACACAGCGGCAGCCCCGGCGACCAAGCTCCCAATTCGTCGCAACCTGCGACGCGGGAGCACGAGCACACTCTTCTGCAGGCCCTCATTTGCGTGACTGGTTGTCAGGAGCGTTGACCTCTGGATGGTCCGCGAGGCGGACGCTCTCAAGAGTGCTGACAAGTTCAACCCAGCCGGGGAACGACTGAGGCAAGCCCGTCGAGGTAACAATTTTCCCTCTAGTCGGTTGGCCTGCATCGAGCACCACCGTTCTATGAGCGCTGAGCCATAGCCGACAGCCTAAGTGAGACGAGGATGCCCCGCCAATCTGCAGCCCAGCGGTCCGACCTCCTTTGCCGTGGCTAAAAAATCAATAGTGGTTCCTGATGCGAACGGCCGCCCTGGCGGTCATGCCGTCCGTAAAGCGGATCTTCGGGCGCTGAGAACCTAAGGGCTGAGAGGGGCCCCGAGCAGCCTGCGCCGGGGCGGGAGCGACCCATAAATGCAAGCCGAACGGGCCCAACCGGCGTCGCTGAAGCGCCGTTTGTAAGCGGGGCGAGTTCGATCATGCCCTTAGTCCGTGAGTAAGGCTGCGAGCTCGAGAATCTCCTGTACCGGTGGGTTTGGCCGGCGGTTCGCGAAGTGTCCGGTTAGGTCCACCAAAAAGCCCAGGTCAGAGCCCCTAAGCAACCAGGCTTCGAGTCGTTGGGCACCTCCACGGGACTCAACGTGCAGTCGTCTGCTCGCCGAAGGGGTGTGGCCGGTGAACTCAGGCCGGGACGGGTTCGGAGTCGGCTAGCGCGCCACGCAGCTCACGGCGCGAGCGGATCCCGAGCTTCCCGAACACCTTACGCAGATGCCACTCGACGGTGCGTGGGCTGAGGAAGAGGCGGGCTCCGATCTCCGGGTTTGACAGGCCATCGCGGGCCAGTTGTGCGATCTGCTGCTCTTGGTCGGTCAGGTCGTAGCGGGTCTCTGTGCTCCGTTCGCGTACCTTCTCGCCCGTCGCGAGGAGCTCTTTTCGGGCGCGCTCGCCAAACGCTTCCATCCCGATCGCCGTGAACTGTTCGTATGCAGTCCGCAGCTGCGCTCGCGCGTCGACGCGGCGACCTTCGCGGCGCAGCCACTCTCCGTAGAGCAGATGTCCGCGCGCGAGCTCCGGTCGCAGGCGTGTGCGCCCCAGCCGCTCGATCGCTTCTCTGTAGGAGCGTTCGGCCTCCTCGCCGTCGCTCACCAGGGCGCGCGCCCGTGCCTGGATTCCCAACCCCCAATCGCTGTCAGTGACGTTCGTCTCGGCCACCAACCGCTCCAGCGCCTCGACGGCGCGAGCCATCTGGTCGGTCCTCGTGGCCGCCTCGATCAGCTCGGGCAGGGCCCAGGTAGAGATATACAGCTCTGGGATGATCTCGCTCGCCTCCCGGGCCGCGGCCAGCGCCTCATCGTAGCGACCGAGCCCGTTGTAAAGGATTGCAGCAACCCACTTTCCGAATTGCACCCCGATTCCCTGACCCTCAGCCGTGGATATCTGAATCGTCGCCGCGATCGACTCGGAAATCTCGGCCTCCCGGCCCCGGAGAGCGCCCAGCGCCAGGGCGGCGT
>Ga0302326_10028116_pt1 | contig 11327 bp, 14 predicted proteins | sample Palsa_T0_3_FD_202264 | JGI IMG/M metagenome (GOLD analysis project Ga0302326, IMG submission 202264) | Peat permafrost microbial communities from Stordalen Mire near Abisko, Sweden - Palsa_T0_3 | ecosystem: Environmental > Terrestrial > Soil > Palsa > Peat permafrost | place: Sweden: Abisko...
CCCTCAGCTCATCTGACACTCCGACCAGCTGGGTCGACGTGCTCAGCTCGTTGATGAGGGTGTCGAGGCGGCCGATGAGGATGCGGATGCCCAGCACGTGCTGCTGGGCCAGGACGTCGACGGTGACCGCCGGGGTCACGTTGGGGTTGCCGTCGCGGTCGCCGCCCACCCAGCTGCCGAAGCGCAAGGGCCGGGCCTCCAGGGGTAGCTCGATGCCCAGCGCCCGCAGCTGGACCACGAAGTCGTCGACCACCAGGGGGACGACGTTGCGAGCCAGGTCATCGACGTAATAGTTGACCGCGCTGGCCTCCTCGGCCGGAGTGGGCCGCTCCCGGCGCAGCTCGTCGGTTTCCCACAGCATGTCGATGACCTCGGCCAGGCGCTCGTCCACCGCCGTCTGGTCGGTGGCGATGCTGGTGCGACGCACCTCGAGCAGTTCGCCCACCCGGCGCAGCTTGGTCAGCACCGACCGCCGGGCCACCTCAGTGGGATGGGCCGTGAACACCGGCTTCAGCTCGATGCGCGCCGCCACCACTCGCAGGTCTTTCACCGCGTCGGGGTCGGCCGCCACCCGCTGCGCCATCTGCTGTATGGCGCTGCCCCGGGTGGCCCGGAGGCGGTCCAAGGTGGCGGCGCGATGGACCTGTTCCGCCGTGTTGGCCAGGTGGAAGTAGAGGGCAAAGGCCCGGGCCAGCCAGGTGGTGGTCGCCAGGTCGACGGTTTCCAACAGTTCCGCCAACTCGTCGGGACCGTCGGCCGCTTGGTGGCGCCGACTCAGCTCGCGGACCTGTTCGACCAGGGCCAACAGGTCGGGACCGACCTGGCGCACCAGCGTTTGGCCCAGGAAGGAGCCCAGCAGGCGGATGTCGGCCCGCAGCGCGATGTCGGACTCGATTTCGTCGGCTTCTGATTGCTTGGCTTCGCTCACTGCCGCACAGTCTCGCGGGCTTGGGGCGGGTGCTCTTACCACCGCCTGCCGAAGCTTCAACGGGTAGGCGGCGGGGCGGTCAGGGGATCCAGTAGCGACGCTTGGGTGTCGGATCGTCCGGGAGGTCGACCAGTGAATCGAAGATGCCGCCGCAACGTTCGATGACGGCGGCTGAAGCGATGTTGTCGTCGTCGCAGGTGATCAGGACCCGGTCGACCTCAACAGAGCGGGCGATGACGAGGGCCTGGCGCAGGATCTCGGTGGCGTAGCCCCGGCGACGATGTTCGGGAACCACGCCGTAGCCAATGTGGCCGCCATACGATGCCAGGTACTCGTTGAGCTGGTGGCGGATCGAGACGCGTCCCACCAGTTCGGGCCCCACGACGGCGACGAGGAACGTGTTCGGCACCCACTTCGGTGGGACGTTCAGCCCTCGCCGCTGCTCTTCCAACCGCTGCACATACCCATCCCATGGCTCGTCCTGCGTGTACCCGAGCAAGAAGCCGAAGTGGTCCAAGGCCAACGCAGCATGGGCGGCCAGCGCCGCGTCGTGGTCCTGATCGCGCAAGGGTCGAAGGCGCAACTCGGTCGCCATTCCGCAATGGTGTTCCTTCCGGCGCACCCGCACCAGCGATATACGTGTCGGCCAGTCTGGTTCTCGGCGGCTACGGGGTCGGCGGGCTGGCCCTCTGTGGCGCATGGTGTCGGCCACGTCGGGGTAGAGATCAGGGGAACAACAACGACAAGGAGCCCACAGTGGCCGACGGGCAGTCTGATCTCGAGCAACAGCAGGACCCGAGAGGCGATCTCCTCAAGGCCCGTCCGGGAGGCGACACCGAGATGGGAGGCCTGGTACCACCGTATGAGGGTCGCACCACCGGCGCCCACGAGCAGAACGACAGCGCCGCCGATACCGACACCGGAGGCTTGGGCCAGGCGGCAGGCAAGGATATCGACGACTTGGATATGGCCCACCACAAGGGCAAGCCGGAGGACGCCGAACCGGAGTTGGTGCCCGCCAAAGGCAGCAGGACGCATTACCCCCAGAAGTAAGGGGCTCGTGTCCTAGGCCTCGACGGTCTGGGCGGCTAATTGACAGATCAACTCCAAAGTTGTGGCGACTTCGTTCGGTTTCAGGAGGACCCTGGCGACCTCGGCGAAAGCCTGGGCCAACGCGACGTCATTGTCTTGTGTTTCAGCCATTCGCAGGGCATCATCGTGTCCCCACGGCGACGGTGCTGGTGGCCCGGGCCAACGACTGGACCGGGCGCAACTTCGTTCGTTGGATGTGGGAGGACTACCCCCGGGGGTGCACGCCACCCATGGGTGGCGACGGGATATGCTCAACGGGCCCAGTGCCAACCGCGACGAGATGCAGGGAGACGGCTACGGCCACGCCAACCGCCTGATGCAATTCGCAATCTTGGGCACTCCTGCACATCTGTGGCGCGTTGTAGTGGCTATTTCGTCGTAGCGCGCCCGAGATGCGCAGGAGTGCCCAAGAAGGGAGCTACGCGCCCGAGATTGGCTTCAGATCGGGGACTCCATCGCACCACGACGCCCGCGAGGCCGAGGGACCGATGTCGGTCCTACCGTCGCGGGGTGACCGCGACCACGGAACAGAAGCTGGTTCGGCAGCCTCCGATTGTGTTCGGCGGTGCACCGTTCGTTCTCGTGTCGCTACAGGATCTCGTTGAGACGGCCGAGTATCTCGGCCGGGCTACCGGCGCGAGGCCTCTGGCGGTAGGCTTCTGGGAAGCCCCCCGCCAGAGGCGGTGTAACAGGCTGGGTGCGACGGCGTTGTCGAGCAGACCGTCTCCACACTCGGGTGACAGGTAGCTAGTTGTTGCGTCCCGCAGGTGATGGCGCCCCTTCTTGGGCGTTGATACTGGTCATGTCACGGGGGGTCGACTCGCCGTCTTGGCGGCCGGTCTTCTCATGGACGGTGGTGTCGAAGCGGCCGGCCTCTTTGCCGTCCGTGGCGATCATGCTCTCGCCACCCTTTACCCCCTCGGTCTTTTCACCGACACCTTCGGGCGCCATGACGCCGACTCCGCCACCAGTCGGACCGACTTGGCCCTGACGGTCAGTGTCGCTGGGCGCGCCTTCACCTGTGAGCATTCGACTAACGCCTGCAGCACGTTCTTCCTTCTCATCAATCTTGTCAGACATTGGCTACTTCCTCCTAAGTTTTGGTTCGGATGCGAAAACTGCAATACCCTTGGGCATTGGAAGGCTTGGGCACACCGCCTCGGATTTCAGGGCCTGTGCCCGCGACCGGAAGGAACAAAGGTTCATCACCACGACCCGCACCGCATTTGGTCGCAAACCCGGATCACGGCGGATCGGAATGCCCAGTCTCACCTCGTTCGTGAATCTCTCACGCTGCCGTGGTCTGGAGCAGTTGGGCACGCCTTGCACCCAACATGGCTATACCCATGCGGGCCTTATCCCAATCAATCCGAGACTCCGGTTACATCGGTTGCTGCCGAACGAACCGGGCGGACAACTCGATGGTGGCCTCGGCGTTGACGAGCAGAAGGCGACCTCTCGGTTTGCGCTGCCCCCTCTGAATCCTAATTGCGACCCTTGAGGTCGATCTCAGCGAGGTGGTCAGCGGTGCCTCCGCGCCAGTCCAACAGGAACAACGTGGCGTCGTCGCTGGTGACACCGGCGCGGTCGCGTTTGAGGGCGTGCGACAGGCGGCGCACCGTGTCCTGAACCGATCCGCCTCCCTGCTCGACCTGCTCGAGGAGGTCGATGAGGTGGCCGGTATCTCCGATTCGTTTGCCGTCGGCGAGGCGCTCTTCGATGATGCCGTCGGTGAAGAACAGCACCCGGTCACCAGGCTCCAGCGCCTCCTCGCTGACCTGCGGGTCGGCGCCGCCGAAGCCGACGGGCAACGTGGTGGTGCTGTCGAGGGTACGAACCACGTGGCGGTCGCGCAGCAGCAGCGGATGAGGGTGACCGGCGTTGACCCAGCGCATCCGGCCCGACCCGACGTCGAGTCGGACCATCTGCGCGGTCAGGAAACGGTCGTCCGCGAACTGCGCGGTGATGGCTCGGTCCATGGCCGCGTACAAGTCGGGCAGGTCGACGTCGCCCCGGCGGGCGTGACGGTAGGCCGCGACGGCGACGGTCGCCATCACAGCTGCCTCCAGGCCGTGCCCCATCGCGTCGATGATCGCAATGTGCAAGATGTCGTCGTTGAGCGCATAGTCGAAACTGTCCCCGGCAACGGCGTAGGCGGGCTCGAGGATCCCGGCCAAAGCGACCTGGGGCGTGGCCATGCTCAGGGGCGGGAGAAGCGACCATTGCATCTCCGCGGCCAGGGTCATCGGCTGTCGACGCCGGGCTTGGAAGAAACGGTCGGTATACATGCCCTTGGTGACCATCACGTCGGCCACCAGACCGGCGAATCGACGCGCCAGTCGCCGGTCGTGCTCATCGGCGCTGTCAGCGGTGAAGGCCAACACCCCGACCCGGTCGGTGCCGTCCAGCAACGGCACGAAGAGCCGAATCCCGCCGGGTACCACTTGTTCGACCAGCTCATCACCGAGGAAGGCTCGCCCGGCTACGGAGCCGTCGATCGGTTCGGGTTGGCCTGACAGAAGCCGTCGCCCGGGCAGCGGCATCAGGGTCAGCTGCTCATAGTCCTGCAGCAGAACGGTGACATCCCGGCCGCCAATTGCGGCGATTTCTTCCGCGACCAAGGGAGCGATCAGCTGAGGCGGCATCTCGTGCGCCCGGTCGATCATGGCGCCCAGCAGCCGCTCACCGAAGCCCTCGGAGCGATCGACGCCCAACGGGACGCGGGTCGAGTCGTCTGCCATCGCCACCATCCTGCCCGACCGATCGACCGACCCGCTGAACCGTGTGCCGCGTTGCGCTTGGTGGGCGTTTTTTCGCCGAGTCGTGATGGGAGACGGGGTGGGGCAGGGGTCAGCAGCGCTGGTCTCGGATGTCTCGGGGCGCTCTACTCATGGTCTAGCGTCGTTGTGCCAGACCCTCTAGGGGTCCTGTGGCGCACCCCGGACCCCGGTGACGTGTCGATAGTTCGACGAAGTCATCCGAGGAGAGCCGATGCCGCCGAAAGAACATGATTCCCGATACCACGTCAGCGCGCGCGGCGTAGCCCGGGTGGACGACCGGCGTCTGAGCCTCCCGATCGGGCAATCGGATCGCGCTTACCGCCGAGGAGTCCGAGGGCGGTTACGCCGCCACGGTCGGGACCCGACGCAACGGGCATCGTCCGGCGATACGACGGGGTCACATTTAGGGGGACCGGAAATCAGTCCCGAGCGACCGGGCTCGTCACCGATTCAGGTGGCGGCGGACTCGGCCAAGCCGCGGATCGTGCGATGAGTGCGGGCCGGGATCGCTGGTTGCGGATAGCGGCAGGGCTCACCGGGCCACGCGACAACGCCCCACCTCTGTCCGCGGGGCTGTGTTCGAGGTGCGTGGAGACACTGTCGGTGGCCGGCACCGGGATCACGGTGATGGCCAGCGCGGGCGTCCACGTCTCGATGTGTGCGTCGGACCCGACCGTTCGGCGGTTGGCGGAACTCGAGTTCACGCTGGGCAACGGGCCCGCGGTCGACGCCTATGAAGGCGGCGTGCCAGTGCTTGAAGTCGACCTGGTCAACGCTCCGCCGACCCGCTGGGCGGCTTTCGCCGGCCCCGCGGTCGACTCCGGCATCCGGGCCGTGTTCGCCTTCCCCCTCCGGCTGGGCGCGGCCCGCCTCGGGGCGCTCATCTTGTACCAGCCCCGCCCCGGCGCCATGGCCGATGACACCATGGCCGATGCGCTCGTCGCCGCTGAGGTAATCACCAGAGCCGTGTTGACCATGCAGTCGGGGATGCCCGAGGAGGGGTTGATGGCTGAACTGGACGACGGGACGGCGTTGCACGCCGAGGTCCACCAGGCGTCGGGCATGGTGTCAGTCCAGCTCGACGTCGGCGTCGGCGACGCCCTGGCCCGGTTGCGGGCCCGGGCGTTCGCCTTGAACCGGCCCATTGCCGACGTGGCCGCGGATGTCGTGGCCCGCCGGATGCGTTTTGATGACTGATCGCGAGGGCGTCTCCGAAGCCGGGAACGCTACGATAAGGCCAGGTGACAAGAAGGGAGGGGGTCAAGAAGTGGCCACCCGCGAAGAGCTATTGGCACAGACGTTCGTCGAGTTGGCCGACACCCTCGTCGAGGACTTCGACGTCATCGAACTTTTGACCATGCTCAGCGAACGCTGCGTCGAGCTGCTCGACGCAGCGGGGACGGGAATCCTGCTCGGCGACGCTACCGACACCCTGCAAATGATTGCCGCCTCGAGCGAACAGGCGCAGCTGTTGGAGCTGTTCCAGCTGCAGAACCGTGAAGGGCCGTGCCTCGACTGCTACCGCTCAGGACAGCCTGTTGTTCACCCCGACCTGGCGACCGCCAACCCGTGGCCGCGCTTCGGCCCGGTGGCGCTGGCCGCCGGTCTGCCCTCGGTGCACGCCTTCCCGATGCGCCTTCGCGACTGGGTCGTCGGCACCCTCAACCTGTTCATGGCTGAGCCCCGTCCCCTAACGGCGGCCGACATCGCGGTCGCCCAAGCGCTGGCTCACGCCGCCTCCATCGCCATCTTGCAGGACCACGCGGCGCGCGACAACCGCAACACCGTCGGACAGTTCCAGCACGCTCTGAACAGCCGCATCGCCATCGAGCAGGCCAAAGGCGTCCTGTCAGAGCGGGCCGGGATCACGATGGACGAGGCGTTCACCAGGCTGCGCGCCCACGCCAGAAGTCACAACCTCAAGCTGAGCACCCTGGCCGCCTCGCTGGCCGAACGGACTCTGCCCGAGACCCGGATCTCGGAGATCATCGGGGCCGCGGTGCCTGGCGGCTCGAAGCGTTCGAGTCGCCAACCGGCCGCGTCGCTCGAGGAATCCTGACTGAGCCTACGACCAACGCAATTTCCCCGACCAACCCGAGCTGTGAAAGGCCGAATCGGGACCCATGCGCGGGTTGGGAAGGCTCGGCGAATTTATCCATCGGGGTGCTCCGGTCGAGTTTGCCGGCGGGGTTCCTACGTCGGTGTACTGCGAATCCATTTGGCGGGCCGGCCCGCTTGTTGGGCTGGCCAGCCCGCCAAATTTGGGTCACATGACGCGTGGTCGGTCGGACGGCTCTGTCCACCGGCCTCTGACATGGTGTTGGTGACGCAATCCGGGTGAGGGATGGGTCAGTTGTTGCGTCCCGCCGGTGAAGGCGGACCGTCCTGGGGGTTGATGCTGGTCATGTCGCGAGGGGTGGACTCGCCGTCTTGGCGGCCGGTCTCCTCGTGGATCGTTGTGTCGAATCGGCCGGCCTCTTTGCCGTCCGTGGCGATCATGTTCTCGCCACCCTTCACCCCGGGAGTCTTTTCGGCCGCGCCCGCAGGCGCCATCGTCCCGACCCCGCCGCCGGTCGGGCCGACCTGACCCTCACGGTCAGTGGCGCTGGGAGCCTTTTCACCCGTGAGCATCCGGCCTACACCAGCTGCACGCTCTTCCTTCTCGTCAATCTTGTCGGCCATCAGTCTCTTTCTCCTGTCTGTTGCTTGTTGCGGCCCGCCTCGGTGACGGGACCGACATATATGCGGATTTCGGTGGCCTACAGTCCCCTAACGACACGCACCAGGAGGTCTGTGAATCGCCGCGTCCGATCCGTGGCGTACGTTCACGGCCGCATTTCATGTCGTTTCTCGACGCAATCCGAAAGCCCGAACGCATGGAGAATTCGGGCGGCCAGCGTCGAAGGCGACCGGAAGGTCAACTGCCGGTCCCGGGCTCTCAGGAACTGTCGGCAGACAGAGAAGGTGCGGCCAATCGAACTGTCAATGAAATCTAGCTCGGCGAGGTCGATGACAACGTCTCCGACGCCCGCGGCGATCACCCGAGACAAGGTGTCGGCCAAAGCGGATCTGGTGGCGAGGTCCGCCTCGCCCCGAAGACCGACAACAGTGCGCGTACCCTCGGCTCTCGTCGTGGTGAGAAGAACACATTCGACGCTGCGGTCGTTTGGCGATGAATGCGGGAGAGCGGAAACGGACACGGGCGACCTCGCTGGTCGGTGAACGCACTTGCTTGATACGCCACCAAGGTCCGGAGCAACGCGCCCGGGAGGGTGCCGGTGCTAGCGGCAGAGTCCAACACGGTGCGGGTACGCACTCCGTGTCCATCTCCAGACTACACCTTTTGGAGGAGCCGCATGATCGGCCCCGTTCGGGCTACGCGCCGACTTCTCCCCCGAACGGCGGACAATGATGTGGTGCTGGCCCGATTACCCGGGAGTCCGGCGGCCGCCCCTAGCGCACTTCTCCACGACGAGTTGTTCTGTGGAACGCTTAGCTTCAGATTGTGGGATGATGGCGTGGTCCGGAGAGTTGTCCGGCCAGACGTTCCATCTGCTCGGGACCCCGGCAGCGTCAGTGATTATCGACGTTGAGGAGGTGGGCTCATGGACGGTGAACGATTCGTCCTTCCAGCAGTCACGGGCCCATACCATGCCGCCAGTGCCCCAGCCCCCACGAGGTTGGGGCTGGAGGTTCGCTCGAGGTCGGCGGTAGCCGACGAGCGTATTCGGACTTGACCGGTGAGATGAGACGCGGTCACCTTTGGTGAGGTGATCGTCCGGTAGATGTGCTCCACCTGCCCGGGACCCCGGCAGTGTCAGCGTTTGACACGATGCCGAGGGGAGATGGTTGTGTGACGACCGACCGGAAGAGCAGCTGCCGACCACCTTCTCGAATCGGGGCACGATGGCGAGACTATGCCAGCTGCCGATCCACGGGCTCGGACCTCTTTTTCCCTGATGAGTCGCGAATTTTGCTCGAGGACATCGTGGCGGCCAAGACTTTGTGCGGAGAATGTCCGGTCAAGAACGCCTGTTTGCAGTATGCGCTCGAGACCAAACAGGAACATGGCATCTGGGGCGGCACAACGGAAGAAGAACGTCGGCGCCTGCGTCGCGCCTGGCTTATCAGCCGGCGTCGCAAGGCTGGATGATTGCCGTTGCTTCTTGACCAATCTCTCCCTTCGTTTGTTCATGTGGCGCCGGCACCGGGACATGTTCTCCCCTCTTCGTTCGAGTGAGGACGCTGCGCTCGCTCGGAATCTGAGATGAGCGGCAGCTTGCTCGGCTCCGACAGCAGTCGAGCGCATGACAGCCCCGTGGCCCAAGCGGTGAAGGCGCCGTCGTTCAAACTCGTTGTCATCGCCGCCTCGGCCGGTGGTCTCGCCGCGGTCAGCGCCGTGCTCAGATGCCTGCCCGCCAGCTTCCCGGGCGCCATTGTCGTGGTGCAGCACCTCGATCCCCATCACCCAAGCGTGATGGACGAAATCCTGGGGCGACGCACGGCATTGAAGGTTTCGATGGCGAAGCACGGAAGCTTCGTCACACCGGGAGGCGTCCTCATTGCGCCGCCGGGACGCCACCTGCTCGTGAACGCCGACGCGACCGTCACCTTGACCGACACCGGGCGGGTGCAGTTCGTCCGGCCCTCGGCCGACCTACTCTTCGAGTCGGCCGCCGCGACCTTCGGGGAACGTGCCATCGGCGTGGTACTTACTGGGAAAGGGGGCGACGGTGGCCAGGGCGTCCTCGCAATCAAGCAGGCGGGCGGGACGGTCATCGCCCAGGACGAGACGACGTCGCAGGCCTTCGGCATGCCCGGCGCCGCGATTCACACCGGACAGGTCGACTACATCCTGCCCCTCGCCGAGGTAGGGGCGGTCCTGATCGCATTGACCACCGGTGTGAGCCCCCAACTCGAGATCGGACCCGACGCGATCAACGCTTCCAGTCAGTGACACCGGGCCGGTGACGAACCGGCCTGACGGGGTAAAGACAGAGCGGAAGCCGGCATTCCTGCCGGGGAGGAGAGGGATGCCCGAAAACGCATCGTCCGAGAGAGCCACAGCGGCGGGATCGAAGTCCCGCCATTTCCTATCCAGCGAAGACCTCGCCGAGGAGATGACGGTTTTCGGCGACCCGGCCCGGCTGCATGTCCATCCAACCGCCAAGGTCAACGACGCCCTGTTCAATCTTTCGTCGGGCGAAGTCACCGTCGGCAAGTTTGCCTTCTTCGGCCACCGGGTATCGGTCCTGACCGGCAGCCACGACTTCACCAAATTCGGGGAGGAACGCCAGAACGCGATCGCAGCCGACGGGCATGATGTCGTCATCGGCGAAGGGGTCTGGGTGGCCAGCCACGCCATCATCGTCGGGCCGTGCACCATCGGCGATCACGCCGTGGTCGGTGTCGCTTCGGTCGTGCTCGACGACGTTGCCCCGTACACCGTCGTGGCCGGTCATCCGGCCAAGCCCCTCAAGGTCATCGACCATTCCGAACAACCGTGAACCTCGAGATTGGTTGTGGCGAATACCCCGACGCTGGCTACGACATCCATGTAGACATCCTGGCCCTGCCCGGGGTCACCGTGGTGTGTGCCATGGACCGACTCCCGTTCCGCGATGCCTCCTTCGTTGGGCTGCGGGCCAATCACATCCTGGAACATCAAAGCTACGAGTTGGTCGCTGAGACCTTGTTCGAATGGCTGCGGGTCCTGCAACGCGGTGCCCTCGTCGACATCGGGGTACCCGACGCACGGTGCCGGGCCGCGTCGTGGGTGCGGGGCGAGATCAGCACCGCCGAGGCCAACTACTGGCTGCTGGGCGGCCATTCCGACCGGGCCGCCCACAAAGGCAAGAAGGCGTCGAGCGGCGCCCCTCTGTGGATCTACAACGCCCACCACACATTCTTCGACCCGGCATCACTGCACTATCTGCTCACGCGTAGCGGCCTCGTCGACATCGTCGTCGGAGCCGAGGACACCTGCAATATGCGCGCCGTCGCCCGCGTGCCTCCCGACGGTACGGCAATCGGCGCGATCGACCCGGAGGCGCCATCATGACGCACCCGGGCACCACGGGCCACCGTCCTACGCCCGGGAGACCTTCAACGGCGTGCGCCGCCGAGGAATATCATCCATCCATCGTCGCCAGATGGCCTGAGCCGAGATGTCACGCGTTTCCCCAGAGATCAGGTGATGGCTGTCCACGTGGTCGATCGAGTGGAGGCACCGGTCGGAAGCACGTCTCGGCCATGAAGACAGGTTCCCGGGCCAGCGCCAAGGGCTTCGAACGTGTCACCGGCTCCTGGCCGGCCGACTGAGCATCGGACAACGAGCGGTGAAATGGGTGAAGGGCCTCGCACAGGCGGCCGATCGCTGGCAGCGTCGCCACCGAGTCACAGCCGTCAGCTACGCCGTGATCAAGAAGTTCGGCGATGACCAGGCCAACCTGCTGGTGGTCGCCTTGGGCTGGTACGGGTTCACGGCCATCTATCCGCTGTTGCTCGTGGTGGTCAAGATCTTCGGA
>Ga0302326_10028117_pt1 | contig 11327 bp, 11 predicted proteins | sample Palsa_T0_3_FD_202264 | JGI IMG/M metagenome (GOLD analysis project Ga0302326, IMG submission 202264) | Peat permafrost microbial communities from Stordalen Mire near Abisko, Sweden - Palsa_T0_3 | ecosystem: Environmental > Terrestrial > Soil > Palsa > Peat permafrost | place: Sweden: Abisko...
TCAATGCTTCGGCTCGGCAACTCGACGCGGACACCTTGCTCGACGACGTGTGCTTCGCCCTGGGGGAGTCGGGACTGCCGGCGGAGTTGCTCATCGTCGAGATAACCGAGACATGTCTCATGCGCGACGCCAAGGGTGCCCTGGGTCAGTTGAATGCCCTCAAGGCACTGGGTGTCCGGATCGCCATCGACGACTTCGGCACCGGGTACTCGTCGCTGGCCTACCTCCAGCAGTTCCCGGTCGACTCCTTGAAGATCGACCGGTCCTTCATTGCGGGAATGGGCAAGTCTCCCGAGGGGGACACGCTCATCCATACCCTGATCCAACTGGGTAAGGCGCTCAAGCTGGAGACTCTGGCCGAAGGGATCGAGGAGGCGGAGCAGCTGGCGCAGCTCCGAGGGGAGGAGTGCGACGTGGGGCAGGGCTACTTCTTCGCCCGTCCGGTGGCACCGGAGGAGGTCGAGAGATTCTTCACACCGGCCAGCAGCCCTACCTTCGCCTGAGCCGGACCCTGTCGGAGCGCTACGTGTAGCGCAGGGCCCGGGTCCCGGGGGGATTGACGTCGCCGGTGCGATGGTCGGGGTTCTCGACGCAGACTTCACACTCGAGGCCATCGGGATCCCGGAAGAACATACTGAGCATCGGGCCGAAGTCCGTGACGAAATCGTCCGCCGCCCCCCGGTCCCTCAGCCGGTCCCGGATGGTGTCGAAGGATTCGAGAGATGCCGCCTGCAGGGCCAGATGGTCGAGGCGCCCGCGACCGAACATCGGGGTCTGCCGGTCGGCCTCGGTGTTGCCGTCGATCTGGAAGACGTTGATCTCGGACCAGTCGCCGATCTTGATGATGGTCAGACGAGGGCCCTCGCCGTCGGGAAACTCCGAGCCGTCGCGGAGGACCTCCGCTTCAAAGACCTCCCGGTAGAACCCGACGAGCCGTGCGGCGTCGTTGGTGATCACCGCCACGTGGTTGAGACCTTTCAGCAACACCGCTCTGCCTCCCCTGTCCGCGTCTCCCGTGCACCCTAATTCCCGAACGGCCCTACCCGTCGCGGGTAGCGTCGTCGGCACGGAACGGAGGTAGGTCGATGGATATTCGGCGGGTGGTGACCGGGCACGATGCCAACGGGAAGGCCATCGTCGTGGACGACGAGCTGGTCGGGCCGGTGACACTCGACGCCCTGCCCGGCAGCGAGTTCCACCAGTTGTGGGGAGCCGATTCGCCCCGTACGTTCCCCGATGACGGGGCACGGCCCAAGGCCAGGAGCTACTTCCCCCCCGTGGGCGGCTTCCGTTTCGGCTTCTTCACCGTTGCCCCCGACGCAGCCGGGGCACCCCCCGCCGAGGTGGACCCGGTGACCGCGGCGGTGCAGTTGGAGAGAAGGCTCCCCGGCATGGCGAAACACTTCGAACCAACGGTGCCGGGCATGCACACCACGGCCACGATCGACTACGGGGTGGTGCTCTCCGGACAGGCGGTTCTCGAGCTCGACGACGGGGTCGCGGTCACGCTCGGCGCCGGCGACACCTACATCTTGAACGGGACCCGCCACCGCTGGTCGAATCCGGGCGACGTGCCCGCCGTGATCGCGGTGACCTTCATCGGGGCTAACCACGAACAGGTGGGCTGACGCTTCCCGTTACTTCGACTCGGCGTGCGCGTCCGCTTCCTCGTGGAGCTGATTCAACGTGGAGGCATCGGAACGCAGGCGATCCTCGAGTTGCTGGCCCCGATCGCTCACGGCCGACTGGATCGCCTGGGCGAGCTGCGCCCACGGATCGCGGTCGGGGTCGATGGAGGCCCGTAACTGGTCGACCAGGTCATTGGGCCCGGTTGCGTTCACCGGGTCGATAGTGACCCGGTAGGAGTCCGCCGTGTCGCCCTCGGTGTAACAGCGGAGGGACGCCACATTGAGCTGGTCGTCGATGAGGATGACCGACGCCCCCTTGACAGGATTGCGCTGCGGCGTGTCGACCACCCAGCCGCCGGTGTTGACCACCTGGACCGGCGTGGCGAACGCCGTGGCCGTCCGGCTCTCGATGAACGGCTTGTGGGTGTGCCCGAAGACGAACGTGACATCCTCGGGGTGGCCGATCTCGGCTGCGGTCTGGGTCGCCACGGCGCCGTCGAGAAAGGTGAGGAGGCCCTCCTCGGCGTGCGGGCTCAAGGTGATGCCCGGGCGGTGGCGCTCGCGTACCGCGGTGCCGACGCAGGCGCGCAACATGCCGGCCACGGTGTGCGCTTCGATGTCGGCGCGCCCCCCGCCGCGGCCGGCGACTCTTATGGCTCGCTCGATCGCCTCGATCTCGGCGTGCATGGCCTCGTGGCTCTGGAGGGATTCATACAGGGAGCGGGTGACCCGCATGATGTCACCGCTGTCGCCCATGGACGACCAGAAGAAGTCGATCCAGCCCCCGTTGTCCGCCTCGAGCTGCCAGGCCTCGACGGCGCCCGCACGGGGCGAGCCGAACACGGTGTCGAGGAGGGACATCATCCGGTAGAGGGGCTCGATGAAGTGGCCGTGGCTGAGGATCACCGCCCGCTTTCCCGAGCTGTCGACCAGGCCGAGGTTCGGGTAGCTCTGTTCGACCGTGATCGCCTGGGCCACGTTGGCCCTTTTGGCGAGGATCTCGATGAAGCGGTCCCGCACCGGCACCCGGTCGTTCGCCGGGAGCAGATGGGTGGCGTGACGATCGCTGGGGCTGGGGGCGCCGATGAAGCCTTCTTCGAGTAGACGCAGATAACGGTCGTCGCTGGCGCGCGACCACAGGTGATGGTCGTGGTTGCCCGGCACGAACCGCAGCGCCGGCGCGACCGCGGCATCATGATCCCCGGGATGGACGGCGCCGATGAACTGGGAGAAGGTGGCGGAGGCGTCTTCGGGCGCGGTGAGGGCGAGTTCGAAGAGGTCCCCCAGCACGATCAACTGCGGGGGATCCTGTCCCGGTTGGCGGAGCGCGCGGAGACAGTCGCCCAGTGCGGTCAGCACCGGCGAGGGGGCCGAGGCATCGACACGCTCGCCGTCCGCGCTCACGTTCGTCAACAGGCTGTTCAACGCGCCCAGATGCAGGTCCGAGATGCAGACCCAGCGAATAGCGGTCACGAAGACCCCAGGCGCTGGTTGTACTCGGACAGGGTGGTGTCCGCCGCCTTGGCCGCGGTGGCCAGCGCCTTGGCGGGTGACACCCCCGCCGTGTACATCGACTCCTCGGCGTCGAGCACGTCGATACGGAGGTCGTTGTAGGGCCCGATGACCGATCCGGAGGTCGCGACGTCGTTTACCCCGTTGTTGATCTCGTCGTAGGCCACCTTGTAACCGGGATCGTTTGACCACAGCTGCTGCACGGTCGCCGTGGCGGCCGACGATTTGCGCACGGGTATGTAGCCGGTGCCGGCGGCCCAGGTGGCCTGGCTCTGGGTGTTGCAGAGATAGGAGAGGAAGACCCATGACGCCGCCTGGTCGAGGGCAGGCACCTTGGAGGAGATGTAGACGCCCGACCCTCCGGGCTCGATGCCCCCCTTGATCGATGAGCTCAGGTTGGGAAAGGCGGCGACCCCGAGCTTCACGTTGGGATACTTGCCCGTCCCGAGAACGGACTCGACCGTCCCCAGGTCGGCCGAGCTGTCGATGGTCATCCCGTACTTGCCGCTCCCGATCCCCAGCAGGTTGTCGTATTCGTCGGGTCCACTCGACGGGTTCGTGGTCGCATCCCCCGACCGCACCAGCGAGCTGAGATCCGTGAAGACCTGCAGGCCGGTCTTGGACGTGAAGGCGACCTTGGAGGCGCGGCCCTTGCGACCGTTGTTGTCGTTCACGAACAGCTGGTTGGCGCTGGCCAGCCAGGTCTCGAGGTGCCAGGGGTCAAGGACGAGCCCCATCCCGCTTCCCGACGCTTTGAGCGTCTTGGCGTCGGCCAGCATCTGCGGCAGGGTGGTGGGCGGCGCGGTGGGGCTGAGTCCCGCCTTGGTGAAGGCGAGCTGGTTGTAGAACAGGATCGGGGCCGACACGGCGAAGGGGAGCGCTTCTTGCACCCCGTTCACCTTCCAGTAGTCGAGGGGGCGGGCCAGGTAGTCCGACGTGGAGTAGTGGGCGGCGTTCATGCAGGACTGCACGGGCAGGAACGACTGGGTGTCGATGGCGGCCTGGGTGCGGATGTCCTCGAGCTGGACGGCGTCGGGCAGTTGCCCGTTGGACAGGCCCGCCTCGTACTTCTCCCAGGTGTCGTCGTAGCTGGCCTGCGCCACCAGGGTCACGTGGACCTTGGACTGGGAGGCGTTGAAGGCGTTGGTGATGGCGGCCAGCGTCGTGGCGTTGGCCTGGACCATGGAGTTCCAAAAGGTGATGTTGACGACGCCCTTGTGCGCGGCCAGGGCCGACAGGTTACAGGTGGGGAGCTTGGTGGCCGCCCCGGCCTCCGAGCCGCCGGCCACCCCGAGTGCGGTGGCGGTGACGATCGATCCGGACACGATGAACACCGCGGCGCCGGCCTGGAGGAGGGCACGTCGAAATCTCATGGGCCACTGCCTACCACTGCCGGACCCGCCTGGGGGATTCGGGTCTTCTACTTGACCGCACCGGCCGTCAGGCTCCGGACCAGTTGCTTCTGGAAGATGAGCAGCAGGATGACGAGAGGCACGAAGGCGATGACCGCCCCGGCCAGAGCGATGGGAATGTTCTGCGCCGAGGTCCCGACCAGCTGCTTGAGCCCGATCTGCACCGTGTCGAGCGGGGAGGTGCCGCCGGTGGCCACAAGGGGCCACAGGTACTGGTTCCAGGCGGCCAGGAAAGAGAACACGCCCAGGGCGGCCAGGGAGGGCCGAGCCAGGGGGACCGCCACCCGGACCATGAAACGCCAATGGCCGTACCCGTCGAGCCGGGCCGCCTCGAGGAGGTCCTTGGGGATCTGGAGGAAGGCCTGCCGCAGGAGGAAGATCCCGAAGCCGGTGGCCAGGAAGGGCACCGCCAGCCCTTCATAGGTGTTGAACCAGCCCAACGAGGACAAGGTGTCCAGGTTGGTGATGAAGGTGACCTCGAAGGGGATCATGAGGGTGGCCAGGCAGAGCAGGAACAGCGTGCGCTTGAAGGGGAAGCGGAGGAAGGCGAAGGCGTAGGCGGCGAAGGTGGAGGTGACCAGCTGGCCGAGCACGATGCTGACCGTCATGACGGCGGAGGTGGCCATGTAGCGGGCCAGGTGGCCCGAGGTCCAGGCGAGCGAGTAGTCGTGCCACTGTGGGCTGCTCGGGAAGAGTGGCGGGGGCTGGTGGGCCAGCTGCGAAGGTGGGAGCAGCGAGTTGACGATGGTGAAGTAGATGGGTGCCAGCACCACCACGGCGCCGATGGTCAGGGCGGCGTAGCTGCCGGCGCGCCGCATCCTTCTCGAATGGCGCGGCGCCACGACATCAGTTGGCATAGTGCACCCGACGTTCGAGGAAGCGCATCTGCAGGAGGGTCAGCCCCAGGGTGATCAGGAAGAGCACCGTGGCCATGATGGCCGCCGCACCCGGGTTGTTCTCCATCTGCAGGGTATTGACGATCTGGTAGATCAGCACGTTGGCATGCAGGTTGGCGGCATTCTGATACCCGATGAGGATGTCGACCGCGCCGAAGGACTGGAAGGCGTAAATGGTGCTCACGACGAGGGCGAAGTAGATCGTGGGGGAGAGGAGCGGCACGGTCATGCGCCAGAACCGCGTCCACGCTCCTGCCCCGTCGATCTGCGCCGCCTCCAAGAGCTCGTCGGGGACCGACTGCAGGCCCGCCGACATAATGATGAAGGAGAGGCCGAGGAACTGCCAGATGGTGATGACGGCCACGGCGGGCAGGGCCCACGTGGTGTTCTCCAGTGCCGACGGGGAGGGGTTGATCCCGAGCCACGGCAGCAGTCCCACCACCGGGTTCAGCAGGGTGCCGAAGACCACGGAGGCCACGGCCACCGAGCTCACGACGGTGGACGAGAAGATCATGCGGTAGATGGCGATGCCCTTGAGCTTGCGGTGCGCCGCCACCGCCAGGGCCAGCCCGAGGATGAGGCTGAGAGGCACCACCAGCACCACGAAGATCAGGGTGGTGACCAGGCTCTGCGTGAACGGGGTCGAGGTCAGGGTGGGGACGATCTGGTGGAGCCCCACATAGTGCGCCGGAAGTCCCGGGACGGGTGGGGTCTCGTAGAGCATCAGCTTGAAATTGCGGAGGAACGGATAGAAGGTGAAGACGCCGAATGCGAGGAGCGCGGGCAGGAGCAGCAGGTAGGCCAGGCCCATCTCCCGGAACCGGCGGATGCGCAGGGTGGTCTCCCTGGTGATGACGCCGCCGCCGACACCGACCGAGGCCACGGTCACGGGCCGGCGAGGCGCTGCGTGCTGACGGCGTCGAAGAGGTGGAGGGCGGCCGGGTCGGGATGGATGGCAATGCGAATCTGATCGCCGGGCGCCGGCTTGGCGGCCTGGGGCGGCTGCCGCACGATCAGGCGGGAACCGTCGGGTGTGGTGCCGATGACGTGGGTCTCGGCGCCGAGCAGCTCGACAATGGTCACGTCGGCCCGGAGCGGGCCCGAAGGGTCGATGCGGAGCGACTCGGGTCGGAGCCCCAGGACGACCTCACCGGCGCCGGCCCCGGCGGTCCGTAGCGGAGGGGGTAGAGGAACGGACCCGCCCGCGACCTCGACCGTGAGGCCGTCATCGACGCCGCGCACGATCTTTCCCGGCAAGAGATTCATGCCCGGGCTGCCCAGGAATCCGGCCACGAAGGTGCTGGCGGGGCGCTCGTAGAGGTCTTCGGGGGCGGCCACCTGTTGCAGCACGCCGTGGCTCATGACGGCGATGCGGTCCCCCATCGTCATGGCCTCTACCTGGTCATGGGTCACGTACAGCGTGGTCGTGGACAGCCGGGCCTGCAGCGCCACAATGTCGGCCCGGGTCTGGACCCGCAAGGCGGCGTCGAGATTGGAGAGGGGCTCGTCCATGAGGAACACCTGCGGATCCCGGACGATGGCCCGGGCGAGGGCGACCCGCTGCCGTTGGCCCCCCGAGAGCTGGGACGGCTTGCGGTCGAGCAGGGCGTCGAGGCCGAGGGTGACCGCGGCCTCCCTCACCTTGGCCGCGCGCTCTTCCTTGGCCATGCCGCGCTGGCGCAAGGGGAATTCGATGTTCCGGGCCACGCTGAGGTGGGGGTAGAGGGCGTAGCTCTGGAAGACCATGGCCACGTCGCGATCCTTGGGGTCGATCTCGTTGACCACCCGGTCCCCGATGGAGATGGTGCCTTCCGACACCTCTTCCAGGCCGGCCACCAGGCGCAGTGCCGTGGTCTTCCCGCAGCCCGAGGAGCCCAGGAGCACCAGGAGCTCCCCGTCGGGGATCTCCAGGGTCAGCCCGTCGACCGCCACGCTGTCGCCGAACCGCTTTGTCACCCCCGCGAAGCTCACCTGTGCCACGTGCCGCTCCCCCCGTGCGTGAACGGTTAACTCGCCGGGATCTTCCACCCCATGGATTCGGCGATCTCCTTGCAGGTCGGGCAGAGCCCGTAGCGCCCCGGATTGCGGCCCGGCACCCACTGCTTCCCGCACAGGGCGCGGACGGCGGTGCCGTTCACGATGCCCTCCACAACGCTTGGACCTGCGGGAATGAAGTCCCCCTTCTTCGGGGTATAACCCTCTAGGACGATATGCGCCATCCGGTCGTGATCGCCGTCGTCCAGCTCGGGGTCGGGTCGTGCCGGCGCCAGCGTCGTCCCCGTGTCGTTTTCGGGGGTCAGGGATCCGTTTGGCCCTGACCTGGTTCGGTGCATGGTCGTTGCCATGCCCCCAGCGTACGCCGCGACGTCGACCCCGCCCGTGTGGCGCTGTCCCTGGTGGGCCAGGTGGGAATCATATGGGGACAGCGATTGTTGACTAGTCAGATAAGTAAGTAGACCCAAGAGGGGATTACCCATGCCGAATGAGAACGTGACATTGCCATTGCTCCCGCTGAAGTCGGGCGTTGTCCTGCCCGGGATGGTCTTCACCATGGCGCTCGAGTCCGACGAGGCGCGTGCCGCCGTCGAGGCCGCACAGTCGGCCGGCGGCAAGCTGCTGCTGGTGCCGCACATCGAAGGCCGTTACGCCAGCGTGGGCGTGATCGCAGAAGTGATGGAGGAAGGTGCGCTGCCCGGTGGGCTGCCGGCCGTCGCCGTGCGCGGTGACCAGCGGGCGACGATCGGAACCGGCGTGCCCGGGACCGGGGACGCCCTGTGGGTCGAAGCCGAGCCGCTCGACGAGGGTGAGCCCACCGCAGTGGCGGGCGAACTGGCCCGTGAATACCGGGCCGTGCTGGAGAACATCCTGTTGAGCAGGGGCGCCGGGCGGATCGCCACGCAGTTGCGTGAGATCACCGAACCCGGTCGGCTGGCCGACGTGGCGGGGTACTCGCCCGATCTGACCCTCTCCCAGAAGGTCGAAGTCCTCGAGACGATCGACGTCGAGGAGCGCCTGCGCAAGGTTCTGGGCTGGGCCAGGGACACCCTGGCCGACGTGACCCTGCGCGAGCGGATCAAGACCGACGTCGAGGAGGGCATGGAGAAGACGCAACGGGAGTTCCTTCTCCGGCGCCAGCTCGAAGCCATCCGCAAGGAGCTCGGGCAGCTCGGTGACGATGACGAGGAGAATCCCGACGACTACCAGGCCAAGCTGGCCAAGCGCGACCTGCCCGAACACGTGCGGGTGGCTGTCCAGCGCGAGATCGACAAGCTCGAGCGGACCAGTGACCAGAGCCCTGAGACGGGCTGGATCCGGACCTGGCTGGACACGGTCCTCGAGCTCCCCTGGGGCATCGAGTCCGATGACAGCCTCGAAGTGGTCGAGGCGGCCCGCATCTTGGACGCAGACCACGACGGGTTGACCGACGTCAAGGAGCGCATCCTCGAGCACCTCGCCGTGCGCAAGTTGCAGGCCGAGCGTGGCCTGGTGCCCGTGGACGGCCGCGGCTCGGGAGCGATCCTGGCGCTGGTCGGGCCTCCGGGAGTCGGCAAGACATCGCTCGGGGAGTCGGTCGCCCGCGCCCTCGGCCGCAAGTTCGTTCGGGTCTCTTTGGGCGGCGTGCGTGACGAGGCCGAAATCCGCGGTCACCGGCGCACCTATGTCGGGGCGCAACCGGGACGGCTGGTCCGGGCCCTGCGCGAAGCAGGGACCATGAACCCGGTCATCGTCCTCGACGAGGTCGACAAGATCGGAGCCGATTACCGGGGTGACCCGTCATCGGCGTTGCTCGAGGTCCTCGACCCGGCCCAGAACCACACCTTCCGTGACCACTATCTCGAGGTCGACCTCGACCTGTCGCGGGTCATGTTCATCGCCACGGCCAACGTGGTCGACACCATCCCCGGACCGCTGCTCGACCGGATGGAGATCATCCGGCTGGACGGGTACACCGAGAGCGAGAAGGTGTCGATCGCCCGCCATCACCTGGTGGGACGTCAACTGGGACGGGCCGCATTGCGGGAGGACGAGGTGGAGATCAGCGACGACGCTCTTCGGAGCATTGTGGCCGACTACACCCGTGAAGCCGGAGTGCGCTCGCTCGAGCGTGAGCTCGGCCGGTTGCTCCGCAAGGTGGCGACCAAGCTGGCCGCCGGCGAGCGCGAGGCACCGGTCGTCGTCGATGCACCGGATGTGCGCGGGTGGTTGGGTCGGCCGCACTTCTACTTCGAGGCGGCCGAACGGACCAGCGTGCCCGGTGTGGTCACCGGCTTGGCCGTGACCGGCGCCGGAGGCGACGTGCTGTTCGTCGAGGCGAGTATGTCCGACGGCCCGGAAGGCTTGACGCTGACCGGTCAGCTCGGGGACGTCATGAAGGAGTCGGCCGAGATCGCACTGTCGTACGTGCGCTCACACGCCGAGGAACTCGGGATCGACCCCAAGATCTTCGCCGGGAAGCGCTTCCACGTGCACGTGCCTGCGGGCGCGGTGCCCAAGGACGGGCCCTCGGCCGGTGTCACGATGACGACGGCCCTGGTCAGCCTGCTCCGCGACATCCCGGTCCGGTCGATTGTCGGCATGACCGGCGAGGTCACCCTGCAGGGTCGGGTGCTCCCGATCGGCGGGGTCAAGCAGAAGGTCCTGGCGGCCCACCGGGCCGGCCTCAAAGAGGTCGTCCTGCCGGTGCGTAACGGGCCCGACCTCGAGGATGTCCCCGAGGAGGTCCGGGACGTCATGACGTTCCATCTGGCCACCACCATCGCCGACGTCCTCGCCCCGGCATTGTTCGGGGAGGACGCGGCGAAAGAAAGCGGCGATGGGCACGACCTGGCGGCCGTAGCCTGACAGCAAGCCAACCTGTGCGCGCCTCCGTATGCTGCGGGGGCGCGCACAGGTATGTCACCGGACGAACGGAGAGCCAGACATGGACGACAAAGAGATCATCGCTCAGATCAGCGCCTTGACTGACGAGGAACAACGACTCGAGCAAGCCCACGTGGGTGATGGCATCTCCGACGAGGAGCGGGCGCGTCTCCGTTCCATTGAGGTGACGCTCGATCAGCTGTGGGACACGCTCCGCCAGCGCCGGGCCAAGCGCAACGCCGGTGGTGACCCCGACGAGGCGCAGACCCGATCAGCGGGAACCGTGGAGGGTTATCTCCAGTAGGGCGGGAGGGCGGCTACGACTTGCCCCGCCGGGCCTGAATGACCGGCCAGGCCAACGGGAAGGCCGCCACGACGGCGGCGATGAGTCCGACGAATGCGCCATAGGACCATCCAACACCGGAGCGTGTGTCGCCGCCCGGCTTCAACAGGAAGGCGATCAGCACGAGTACGAAGTTGATGCCCGTGGCGATCAGGAGGAGCTGATCACGCGTGAGCGGTGAGGTCGCTGGCAGCTTCCAGACGCCCAGCACCTCCGCCGCCAGGAGCGCGATCACCGCGATGGCCAAGATCAGCGTGATGTAGAGGTAGCCGTGCGCGGTGAGCCCGCTCGCTGACGCACTCCCGAGCGGACCGAAGCTGACGCTGAACCACGGAAGAAACAGGGCGATGAAGAGCACCAACGTGCCGCCGCCCACTAGGCGGTCCGTGTGGCCGATCGAGGCCAGGTCGAACTTGATCTCCGGCTTGGCGTGCGCACCAGGACCCGAAGCGGCCTGAGGTGGGGGCGCAGTGGCGGCGTACGTCGCGGCCTGAGGTGGGGGCGCACTGGCCGAGAAGGCCGTGGCCTGTGCAGCGCCGAGGGCGTTGCCACAGCTGGGACAGTTCGTGGTGCCTTCCCCGGCCACCGTCTGACAATTGGGACACGTTATAGAAGCCATATTCCCCCCACCTCTATCTTGTTCGTAGGATTACGTCCGAACACGAATGATAGCTGC
>Ga0302326_10028118_pt1 | contig 11327 bp, 7 predicted proteins | sample Palsa_T0_3_FD_202264 | JGI IMG/M metagenome (GOLD analysis project Ga0302326, IMG submission 202264) | Peat permafrost microbial communities from Stordalen Mire near Abisko, Sweden - Palsa_T0_3 | ecosystem: Environmental > Terrestrial > Soil > Palsa > Peat permafrost | place: Sweden: Abisko...
CTCCACAGCGGCTTGCTAAACTTCGCATCCTAAGCTCTACGGGGTTGCGGGTGATATGTGTGAATCAGGAGAATTAGTTTTGTCGTTCTTCAATGGAGGCGCGTTGATAACCCGCTTCCGCAAACTTCTGGAACTTCCGGTACCCTGGCGGCTTCTTAGGCCGCCCTGATTTGCTTTCCTCTGGCTTGGCGTTTGGGTCGGGTATTACCCGCCTCCTTTGCCGTCAGTACATCCCACGTCAGGCGTCTTCCGGCAATGGCTTTCAGGACCATCAAGAATCGCTCTGCGTCCGTCGCGTGCCGCCCGTTGTCGTGGAATGATTGTTCATCGAGGTATCTAAAGAGATGAAACGGCTCGACGGAAATATAGATGCAGCTAAGGGAACTCTTCAGCGAAGCCGTTATCCGGCCACGCGTCCCCGGCGCCAGCCTCATTACCAGGGTGACCGCGCAGGTGTCGAGCCTTCACGCTGGCAAGTGGCAATATCTGGCCACAGTGCGTCTTTTGAACCATGTTTCGACACTGTCATGACCTCCAAGTCATTACAGGCATTGCATCATGCTATTGGAAACAAAATTGCCTCTGTTGACAGCGGGCTCCTCCGCCGATATTATGTGCAACAATGACGGAAGAGGTCCTAAGGGGCAGACTGCAATGAATGTCCGCGAACAAACTCACGACCTCGTTAAGAGCGGTGCCTTGCGCATCGCATTCGTGGTCCAGAAGGATGAATTGGATGGTGGGTACATCGCCGAATGCACTGATCTTCCCGGATGCATGTCGCAAGGCGAGACAGAGGAAGAAGCGGCCGCAAATCTGGCTAACGCCGTAGCGGATTACATCTCCGTCATCATCGAAGATCATCTCCAAAAACATCACGCCGTAAGCGTCACAAGGGAACACAAAGAGACGCTCGTCGTAAAGCCTCTAGTCGCTCTTGGTTTCTGCGCCGGCTAGAATGGCCCTCTCGGATCTGCCCCTTGCTTGTGGTGCGGATCACGCGAAAGTCTTTTGCAAAAGCTTCGGATGGGCGATCAGGCGTGAGGGGAATCACATCACGCTACACGCATCCAGAGAATTCCAATTGCCTATCGATCCCAAATCACAAGGAAGTGAAGCGGGCGCTCCTTCATAAGCTGATCAAACTTGCTGGCAAGACGGACGAGGAATACCGAGAAGCCTTTGACTCCGTTATTTGATAACGTGGTGACCAACCGGCCATAACGCTAATCCTCAGCGCTCAAGCCACTTAGCGGTCCGCTCCACCCCATCTGGCGGCCCCCGTTTGCTACCGTGAAAGCGAAATTACCAAACGAACCGAGTCCCATTAATGAGCACCTCGCCGACGCTCAAATGCCGCCACCAGCCACCAACAACCAATAACCAACAACCAACCACCACCCCCTACAAGCCCAGCGCGTCCAGCTTCGGTTTCTCATACACGTCATCTTCGCCTGGATAACGAAGCGCGGAATCGTAGCGGCCCGTTTCCTTTGCCAAAGCCCACACCAGGCTCTCTCCCGCGGGCACGGTGTCTGGCTGGCGCGCGAATACTTCGTCTTCAAACGCGCGCTCGGCATCCACGAACTGCCAGCCTCGCTTCTGAAATATGTCCATGACATCGCCCAGGAAATACGAATTGAGCAGGTTGTAATGCAGCAGGATCGTGTGCGGAATCGCGCGGCCCAGCACCTCGCGCGCCAACCGGTCATAATAGGTCGCTCGATCCCAAAGATGCGCCAGGTACGGCTCGCGGAAAACATTTACGTCGAATTTCGGGCGCTCCGCCATGCATTTCCTCAAGCGCTGGTCATAATACCAATCGGATGCATCGATGGTCACCGCCCCGTTCCTATAGCCGTGCTCCTTCAAAAACGCACGCATCCAATCGCGGCGCTCGCGAGTGCCGCCTTCCTTCAGCATCGGGAAACGGAAGTACGGACGAAACGCCGGAAACTGTCGCACGAACGCATCGCACCGCAGCATATCCTGCCCGAACTGCTCCACCGGCGCCTTGTCAATCCAACGGTGCGACCAGGTGTGATTCCCGATCATGTGCCCTCGCTCGCTCCACTCCCGGATGATTGCGCGCCCTTCCGGCGTATCGCCATTCTCCCCGATTACGAACAGAGCAGCCTTGAGCTTGTGCCGCTCCAGAGCTGCGCGCAGCCGCTCGTCCGCGTCCCTCCGCATTGACGCGGGAACGTCTTGCCATCTCAAATCATCCATCGTGATTGCGATGGTCGGCTCTTCCGGCGCGCCCGCCCGCGCCAAGACGACAGAACCCGCCAGCGCGGCCAAAACATCCCGGCGCGACACATCCATGAGAATCATCATGCCATGCTGGAGGAGATGGGCGTTCTATTGAGCGGCTCCGCTCTCAGCAAATCCTTCGGCGCGCGGCCCCTGTTCGAGAATCTTTCGCTGAGCCTTTCCGATGGCGACCGCACCGGGCTCATCGGCCCTAACGGCAGCGGCAAAACCACCTTGCTCGAAATTCTGGCCGGCAATGAAGCGCCCGATTCCGGCGCCCGCGCCCTGCGCAAGCAAACCAGACTCGCGTACGTTCCGCAGGATTCGCTGTTTGCCCCCGGCGACACCGTTAGCTCCGTCCTCACGGCGGCCTTGTCCGATCTCCCCTTAGACGATGAGGAAAAGTCCGCGCGCATCGAACTCATGCTCGGCCGCGCCGAATTCACGGATCGCGCCACGCCCGCCGCTTCACTTTCCGGGGGATGGAAGAAGCGGCTCTCCATTGCGGCAGCCCTGATCGCCGCGCCCGACGTGCTTCTTCTCGATGAACCCACCAATCACCTCGATCTCGAAGGCATTCTCTGGCTGGAATCAGCCATTGAAACTGCGGGTGCTTGTCTGGTGGTCACGCACGATCGCTACTTTCTTGAACGCGTCGCCACCAACATGCTTGAAGTCAATCGGATTTATCCCGGCAGCGCGTTCCAGGTGAAGGGGAATTACAGCGAATTTCTCGAAAAGCGCGAGGACTTTCTCGAAGCCCAGAAGAAGCAGACGGACGCGCTCGCCACCAAAGTGCGACGCGAGATCGAGTGGCTGCGGCGCGGACCGAAAGCCCGCACCGGCAAATCACGCGCGCGTATCGATTCCGCCGGCCGGCTTATTGAAGAATTTTCGGCTGCGAACCAGCGCGCACGCACCGGCACTGCCAAGATCGATTTCACCGCGTCCGACCGCAAGACCAAGCGCTTGATTGAAGCTGAAGGCATCGGCAAGACGCTCGGGGGCCGGCGGCTGTTCCAAAATCTGACCCTCACCCTCTTGCCCGGCGTTCGCATTGGATTGGTCGGCGCGAACGGCAGCGGCAAAACCACGCTGCTGAAGCTCCTGGCCGGTTCGCTCGATCCCGATGAAGGCGAAATCCGGCGCGCTGAACGCCTCGCAACCGTCAGCTTCGCGCAGGACCGCGGCGCCCATCTGGATCCCGACATCAGCCTCCGCCGTGCGCTCTGCCCGGAAGGCGACATGGTGATTTATCGCGACCGTCCCATCCATGTCGCGGGGTGGGCCAAGCGCTTTCTGTTTTCGGAACAGCAGCTCGATATGCCGGTCTCGAAACTCTCGGGCGGTGAGCGCGCACGCGTCATGATCGCAAGATTGATGCTGGCGACCGCTGACCTGCTGCTGCTCGACGAACCCACCAACGATCTGGACATTCCCACGCTCGAAGTACTGGAAGACAGCCTGCTCGATTTTCCCGGCGCCATCGTGCTGGTGAGCCACGATCGCTATCTGCTCGACCGCGTCTCGACCGTCGTCATCGGACTCGGCGGAGGCGCCCATGGTAGCGACGCCGGCGTCTTCGCCGACTACTCGCAATGGGAGGCCTTCAGAGGCGAGCAGCTATCCGAAAAATCCGCGCCCAAACTTCCCCGCCCTTCCGCGCCAGCCGACGAACCGAAAAAGAAGCTTTCCTATTTGCAGCAGCGCGAGTGGGACGGCATGGAAGCGAAAATTCTCCAAGCCGAGCACGATCTGGCCGCCAGCCAGCTCGAGTTGCAAGCGTCGGCATCCGATCCGAATCGCGTCACCGAGGCTTACGACAAAATGCAAGCCGCCCAGCATCGCGTGGAAGAGTTGTACGCCCGCTGGGCGGAGCTCGAAACTCAGGTCTCCAAATGAACCCCGGGGCCGTTCATGAGCCGTTCGCCTTCGGAGCCGGGAGTAGCGACTCGGGCGGTTTCGGTACTCGCGTTTTGAGAATCACGATGTCACCGAATACGATCTTTAGATTCAGCTTGGGCGCCGACGGTGAATCCTCGCTCGCGGCCCGCTGGGTGAGCCACCACGCGCGCTTCTTCTGTCCCGGGAAGTCGGAGTTGACATTGCCGCTATCGCTCTTGGCGTGAATGTCGTAGGGGCCGTTCTCGGGAAGATGCAGCAAAATTTGGCCCTGAAGCACAGTTACGTTCATGTCGCCAACCAAGCCGTCAACGTTCACCTCCCCAACCTTTTGATTGACGATGAGCCGGGCCTTGCTGGGCGCCTTGATGCGATATTCCACATCGACGTTCGCGTCTCCCGCCAGAGGATAAGACACGGGGAAAATACCGTACCGGGGAAAAGTTGTGGTGATGACTAACTCGTCGCCGCGGCGCTCGGCGGCGATCTGCACCTTATCCAGCTCATGCGTGGCCTTTTCGCGCTCGCTGGCATCGTACTCGTCTTTGGTCGACTTGGTGGTGGTGATCTCCACGTCGGGCCGGTCCCATGCTTCCACCGTCAGAACGCCAATCGAGTTCGTCAGCCTGAGCACGCCGCCGGACGGGAAGTCCACGCGCTCGGTCTTGCTCACCTGCACCTTCTGTTTGGATTGGTCCTCGGCAAACGCCACGCAAGTCGCGGCGGAAAGGAGCAGGGCCAAGCCCAGGAACCTACTCATGAGCTTCTTCCCCCGGCTCGTATACGCTCCTGGAGTCTTCCAGCGACGGCAGATGATCGGTCGGGCGCGCCCACCAGACATAAAAAGTTGGCAGCAGGAAAATGCTCATGACGAGGTCGCAGATCAAGCCCCCCACCACCACGATCGCAAAGGGACGCTGAGAATCGGAGCCGATCTTGTGGGACAGCGCGGCGGGCAGCAGACCGAGTGTGGCAACCAGCATGGTCATCATGATGGGCCTCAGGCGGCGGGTTGCGCCTTCAATGGCTGCTTCGACGATCGGCATACCCCTGGCGCGCAACTGATTGATGTACTCCACCATGATAACGCCCGTCTGGATGGAAGCGCCGAACAACGCCATAAAGCCGACCCCGGAGGAGACGCTGAAGTGCGTGCCGGTTATGTACAGCGCCGCGAGGCCGCCGACACGAGCGACGCCCACATTCACCAGGTGCAAGCAGGCCCACTTGGCGGAACCGAACGCGCCGTAGATAATCAGGAAAATGAAGAAGACGGTCAAAGGAACGATAATGGTGAGGCGCGCGTCGGCTCGCACTTCACTCTCGTATTCGCCCTCCCAATTAATATGATAGCCGCGCGGAAGTGGAACCTCTTTGTTCACCTTCGCGATCGCCTCTTCGACGGCGCCGCCCAGATCGCGCTCGCGCACGCTGTACTTGATGGGAACATAACGCTCGTTCCCTTCCCGGTAGATCTCGCCGCCTTCATCCCGCTCTTCGACTTTGCAAAGTTGCCGGAGTGAAACCCGCTCGCCTGTTGGCGCTAGCAGACGGATATTTTCGATCGCTTCTTTTGTGTTGCGGAACTTTGGCAGATACCGCATGACCAAATCGTAGCGGGCTTCACCCTGCAATACCTGAGTGAGAGCATTCCCTCCCGCAGCGGTATTAATCGCATCCTGAACATCCGCGACATTGAGCTGATAGCGCGCGGCCGCGTCACGATCCACTTCAAAGTTGTCGTTGGGTTGACCGACCACTCGAAAGATTCCCAGGTCCGTAATTCCCTTGACCGTTTTCATGACCTTGACAATCTGTTCGGCTCGGTCCTCGAGAACGCGCAAATCGGAACCATAAACCTTCGTGGAAAGCTGTCCCTTCACTCCGCTGACCGCTTCTTCCATGTTGTCGGCGATCGGCTGGGAGAATCCCCAGACCACGCCCGGCAGCTTGTTCAACTCGCGATTCATGGCCGCGATGAGTTCGTCTTTGTTCTGGTGAAATGCCGGGCGCCACTGCTCCTTGGGCTTCAGATCGGCGAAGTATTCCGTATTAAAAAAGCTCGTGGTGTCGCTGCCATCGTCCGGACGGCCGGTTTGACTGGAACATTGAGTCACTTCCGGAAACGAACAGAGGGTGATTCGAGCCTGATTCGATAAATGGATTCCTTCACTTGGTCCGACGCTGGGTGCCAGCGTGCCACGCACCCACAGCGCGCCTTCATCCAGGTGCGGCAGGAATTCCGATCCGATCACTCCGCCCTTCCAAAGATAGAGAGAGCAACACACTGCGGCCAGGGAGATCGCAACCATTACCCAACGATGGTGAACGGTCCAGGTAACGGCATGCTTGTACCCTTTTGTGATCCAGACCAGCACTGGATTCTGCCATTCGCGCGTATCTTTTCGAAAGAAAAAACTGGCCAGAACCGGAGCGATCGTCATCGAGAATAGCACCGCGCCCAGGAGCGCGAATGCCACCGTCCAGGCCATCGGCCGAAACAGCCGGCCCTCCACCCGCTGCAGAGTAAAAATGGGCAGGTAGGCTGTAATGATGATCGTGATGGCGTAGAACACGGGCCGCTGCACTTCATGCGCGGCGTCGCGAATCCTGTCGCGAATCGGCTTGTTTCCGAGCTCCGGATGGCCTAAATGGCGAACGATGTTTTCCACCATCACAATGGCTCCATCCACAACCATGCCGAAATCCAAAGCTCCCAGCGACAAAAGGTTAGCCGGAACTTCCTTGAGTTCCAGACAAATGGAGGCGAACAACAGAGCGAACGGAATGGTGATGGCAACGATGATGGCGGCGCGCACATTTCCCAGAAACAGGAACAGTACGATGGTGACCAGGATGAAGCCCTCCGTCAGATTGTGCAACACCGTTTCGGTGGTGAAGCGCACCAGATCGCTGCGATCGATCAGCGGGTCGATGGTCACGCCTGGGGGCAGGATGTGATCGTTTAGTTCCGCGGCTTTCTTGTGAATGCCCTTCAATGCGGTGTCCGCCTCGGCATCCTTTCGCAGGAGCACGATGCCGGAAACCACATCGTCGTTATCGATGACCCGCCCGTCCGGGAGCCTGGTGGACCGGGCAAACTGTCCCAGGCGTATCTTCGGACCTTGTGAGACGACAGCGATATCTTTGATCTTGAGCGGCGTGCCATTCTTGGTCAAAATCACGGTGTTCTCGATATCGTGAACATTCCGGACCAGACCCACTTCCCGAATATTGATCTGCTGCAGGCCGGATTCGATGAAGCTTCCGCCGCCATTGGCGTTGTTGTTAGAGAGCTGTTGCTCTATCTGGCCGATGCTGAGCCCATAGGAAATCAGCTTGTCAGGGTCGACGCGAACCTGGTATTCGCGAGTGGGTCCGCCGAAACTGGCAACGTCGACAATGTTGGGAACGGCCTTGAAGTTCTTCTCCACTACCCAGTCTTCGAGCGACTTAAGCTCCATCACGTCGTATGCCGGATTAGTGGTGTGCAAGGTGAAGAAGTAGATCTGGCCGGCTGGGCTCCAGTCCGTTTGTATTTGCGGCGCAACGCCGGCGGAAACCGCGGCAGGCGGAAGATTGACATACGATAGGCGCTCGAGCGCCCGCTCGCGGTCCCAGGCGTTCAGTTCCTCGTCGTCAAAAATGAGCTTGATATCGGAGAGGCCGAACAATGAGAACGACCGCAAATGGGTGACGTGCGGCATGCCGTTCATCACGATCTCCAGCGGAACGGTGATTTGCTGCTCCATTTGTTCGGCGGAAATTCCGGGCCACTGCGTGACGATCTCGACGTAATTGTCCGCGACGTCGGGATAGGCCTCGATAGGAAGAGCATGGAACGCGACGATCCCGCCGGCGATCAATAGGAGAGCGACAGCCAGAACGAAAAGACGTTTGTCCAGGGCGAAGTCGACTACCCGGCGAATCATTTGCTTATTGCTCCACCGTATTTTGGAAAACGAGTGCGCGTTCCACCACCTGGTCGCCGGGCTTCAGGCCAGAGACGACCTCCTGGATATTTCCGGGAAGCGTGTCCCCAGCGACCACTTCCAGACGCCGGAAACGGCCGTTTCCGAGAGGCGTGTAGACCCATTCGCGATCGTGGAGATGCAGGATCGCGGTGGCCGGCACTGTCGAATGTTTTTCCAGGGTCTCCCCATGGAAAGTCGCGGTGACGAACATGCCAATCCTCATGAGACCCGGGTTTTCAACTTCCAAACGAACTTTTGCGGTGCGAATGTTAGGGTCGATGATCGGCAGAATGTTGGCGATGCGCGCTTTCAACACCCGGTCCGGATAGGCGACCAGATGGATGCCTGCGTACTCGCCCAGGTGAACTTGCGACATGTTGTTCTCCCACACATCGCAAATGATCCAGACGTGCGACAGGTCCGAAATCGTGAAAGGGGTCGGGGTCGAATAAGACTGTACGGCCGATTGGTTGGTGATCTCCTGGTCCGTGATGGTCCCATCGACCGGCGCAAATACCTGAACAGTACCGGTAGTCTGGTTGGGATCGAGGCCCAGCAACCCCAGTTGTTCCTTGGTTTGCTCGAGAACCACGAGATTGTCGTCCTCGGCATTTTGTGCTACTTCCTGGGCGCTCTTCGGAATCGCACCATTCTCGTACAGGATGTTGGCGCGGTCGAGCTGCAGCCTCGTTAATACCTCGTTTTTGACGGACTGGAGGTAATTGGAATAGGCGCCCGCGACATCCGGGCTTCGCACTTTGAACAGAAGCTGGCCTTTCTTCACTTCATCGCCCAGCCGCGCATTGATTTCGACGATTCGCCCCGTGGCGAGCGACGGCACCGGCACCTGCCGCGAAACATCGGGATTGACCACACCGGTTACGTTCAGCTCGGGAGCGGCAACGTGCTCACCCGCCGTCACCACCAGAAACTGCTCGGGGTGCTCTACCTTGAAATTGTTGGGGTCCAAGTCCGGTTGCACAGTTGTGGGAACAGCGCCCGCGCTCGCACTTGCGGCTTCCGCGTTTTCCTGGGCCGAGACCTTTCTCTCGCATCCGGTGAGAACAAGGCCCAAACCCAAACACACTGTTGCCTCGAGAATAAGTAAACGATTCATCGCAAAACCTCTCGGCCGGTGGCCATGTCCATTTGCGCCGTAGCCGTCAAGTAGGAACCAATCAAATTGATGTAAGCCAATCGAACGTCGCGATAGGATTTCTCCGCGTCCAGGTAATCCAGCAAAGCCGCGCCGCCGTGCTGATAGGCGAAGGCCACTTTGTCGCGAACATCCGCCGCCAGCTCCAGATACTTGCTCTTGTACGGCTTCAGGAGATTTACGTTTTGGACTATCGTCCAATAGGCGGAATCGACGTCGTTGAATACCTGCGCCTCGTTGGCATCCCGCAATCGCTCGTTGCGGCTGATGTCGATCTGAGTGAGCGCTTTCTGGCCCTGATTGCGGTCGAAGATACGCAAGGGAATCGAGACACTCACTCCCAAGTAAGCCGGGATGGGGGGATTGCGACCAATGTCGACACTGAACGTGGGATCAGTGGAGCCGTTGGCAACGGCTAGCTGGTGGGTGATCTCTGCTAATTCCACGTTCTGAACGGAGGCTTTCAGGTCTGGCCGTGACTCCAGCGCGATGCGCCGGTATTCCTCCAGCGGTTTTAGCTCATCGGAAAATTCGTACGGTCCGGTAACGTCGAATTTCTCGATCGGCGTTCGGTCGTTCAAGAGCATCAGAAGCTGGATCTTGGCCGTCCGAAGATTCACGGTGGCCGTTTCAAGGTCGGATTCGAACTGAACACGCTGCAATTCCAGCCGATCCACATCTATGACGGCGAGGTCCCCGGCCTTCAATCGCGTGCGAAATATACCGAGCTCCCGATCCCAATACTCGATATTCTGTTTGGCGTTCTCGAGGAACGCTTTGGCTTGCAAGGTTTGCACGAACGCGCTCTGCAGGTTGAACAGCAGACTGCGCTCCTGGTCCAAGTAAGTCGACGCCGCGATGGCGGTAGATTGCTTGGCTTGGTCGCGCCGCAACTCCCGCTTATGTTCCCGCTCGTGGAGATAGCTGATGGAACCGTAAGGCTCCGTGTAAGCGAAGGGACTATAAATGTTCGCGCCTCCGGACGGGGGAGGCTGCGTGCTGAATGGGTTGATTTGATCGAACAGCAGACTCACGTCGGGATTGGGGCGGACATACGCCTGGATTTCCGCCGCACGCGATTCATCAATGTTGAGCTGCGCGGCTTTCAAGGTCGGGTTCGAAGCCTCGAACTTATCCTTAATCTGTTGCCAAGTGAGAGTCGTTTGAGCGAAGGCAGCGGCCGGAAGCAATCCCACAAGCAAGGTCGCAGCCATCGTGATACGCAGGAGCATGTGAAAGTCTGAATTTAGCGCGCTGCCGCTTGGGGAGCCACCAATCGTGTGTTCAATCTCCCCGCTCTTTCGATTTGATCGCTCGACTCGGCCTGTGCCTCGCCTCAGCCAGACTCAACCTTTCGGTTCCCGATTACTCTTCCGGGCAATTCTGCAATCTTGCGGACGAGACTCTTTTCGTAACAGGAGATTCACCGTAGGATGTAGCCAGTGTGAATTCGCAACACTCCACTCACCCCATCACAGCGGCAGGGCATGGGGCTATGAACAATCCAACGCCGAAAGGCCGACTTCGGCTCGCCTTACTCGATGATCATGGCCTGTTTCGGGCGAGCCTCAGCCGATTGTTGGGATCAGAACCCGATCTGGAAGTGGCGGGCGAATGCGGCACCTCAGCCGAAGCTCTAGAAGTTCTCAAGGGATCAACGGTGGACGTCGTGTTGCTGGATTTCGACATCGGCCCGGAACATGGGAACGACTTTATATCCTCGGCCCGGCGCGCCGGATATCAGGGCCGGTTCCTGATTGTGGCCGCATCGGCGGATGTGCGGAACTCAGCTATCGCATTGAAGCTTGGCGCGTCAGGTATCTTCCTCAAGTCCGACACTCCGGAGCGTCTTTTGCAGGCCATCAGATTTGTGGGAGCTGGCGGCATTTGGGTGGATCAGAAAATCATTCAACTGTTAGTCGATCAGTTGATCAACGGGCACCCTGCACTGGAAGCTCAAAAGTTTAGCGGTCTTTTGGAGGAGCGCGAGCGGAATGTCTTGCTCGGCATTCTGGGGGGCCTTACCAACCGGAAGATTGGCG
>Ga0302326_10028119_pt1 | contig 11327 bp, 13 predicted proteins | sample Palsa_T0_3_FD_202264 | JGI IMG/M metagenome (GOLD analysis project Ga0302326, IMG submission 202264) | Peat permafrost microbial communities from Stordalen Mire near Abisko, Sweden - Palsa_T0_3 | ecosystem: Environmental > Terrestrial > Soil > Palsa > Peat permafrost | place: Sweden: Abisko...
GCTTACCGGGCTTCCCAATCGCATTCTGCTGATGGATCGCCTGGAGCAGGGCACTCGCGTTGCCGACCGCAACAACGACGAGGTTGCGGTGATCTTCGTCGATCTGGATCATTTCACCGAAATCAAGGCAGCCTACGGCAACGGCGTGGCGGACGAAGTGCTCAAGGAAGCTGCTGCACGCATGACGGCCGGTCTGCGTGAGTCCGACAGCGTCTGCCGCCTAGGCGGAGACGAATTCGTCATAATGATTACCGGAGTGAAATCACTCGCGGACGTCGATGCAGTGGCCGAAAAACTGCTCACGGAGATCGCCGTGCCCTACGCAATCGGCGAGCGGACCGTCCAAATCACCTGCAGCATCGGAATCAGTATTTATCCGCGCGACGCAAGCGACGGGGAAACCCTGATGCGCCTGGCCGATGGCGCGATGAACCAGGCCAAGCGAAACGGGCGCAAGCGGTATCTCTTCGCAAACTCGGGGCCGCGGCGCGAGGCAGCCTGGGACGAAAGCCCCAGCGCCTGACTGCAACGCCAGCTACCTTTGGTTGCCTATCTCTGATTAATGAGCTTGATGCTCTCCAGAAACACATCGCCGGCGATGGTCAGGCTCCTGGCGCTGATCTTGTCCATTGTGTCCTGCGCGGTGTGATGGTATCCGTCGGGAAGTTCCTGCGTGTGCGGCCCGTAGTCGATGTCGATCACGTCGATTGATGGCACGCCGCGCTGGACGAACGGGAGATGATCGTCGGAGACGGCGCCTTCGGTCTGAAAGAAATATTTGGAATGGCCGGTATTCCGGGCCGCCTGCGCCACAAGATCGATCAGCCACGGAGTAGACTGGCTCTCTTTCTGCACATTCAGGTCTTTGTCGCCGAGCATGTCCGCGAGCATAAAGGCCTTGATGCGTTTGAGCGTTCCATCCTGACCCCACTTCGCAGCCAGATGGCGGCTGCCGTAGGTGTTGTCCGTGCCCTGCCAGCGCTCAATCGCCTCTTCGCCGTCAAAGAAGACGAGCCATACGCTGTAGCCCTCCAGCGTCTTACCACGTAATTCGTTGGCAATCTCGATCAGCAGGCCGGTTGTCGACCCGCCGTCATTCGCGCCCACAAATCCAATATTCCGGAGCGGATAGTTGGTCTCATAGTGGGTCGTGAGGACGATGACTCCGTCCTTCTTGCCGGGAAACCGCACGATGAAGTTGCGCATCGGCACCGGCCCGATCGGCGTATTGGCGGTAAAAGTGTCTTCTTCGAGCTGATCGTGGTTGAACTCATTTCGCAGGAAGGCTTCCGCCTTGGCATGGCCGGGGCTCAGGCACCAGCGCGGCCCGATGGCGACAAACTCCCGTGTTATATCGAGTGCGCGGTCTCCACGGAAATGCTGTTGCGCAAACCCGGCCGCAGGCAGCAACAAGAGCACGAGAGTCCACAGAAGTGGGCGCGTTATCCTGAGCGCAACTCTGGACCCAATTCCGGGCGCAGCTTCATCGCGACGAGGGTGGGATGAAGCGGAGATCCCGAATCTCACGCAGCCGCCTCTTTCTTTTTGCGCCGGTCGGGATGCACCCACCACGCTCCGCCGATCCCAATGAGATAGAGCAGCAGCATCGGCATGGCGAAGGCGCAGAGCGTTGGGATATCGGGGGTTGGCGTGATAATTGCCGCAATAATGAAGATCACGAGGATGGCGTAGCGAAAATTCTTCCAGAGAAAGCGCGGACTCACGACGCCAAACATGGCCAGGAAGATGATGACCACCGGCATCTCAAAGGTTGCGCCCATGCCGAGGATCAGCGACAGGAAGAAACTGGTGTACTCCTCAATGCTGATAATCGGATGGATTCCCAGTTGCGCGCCCAGGTCGGTGATCAAAAACTTGAGGAGGCCAGGAAAGACAAAGTGATAGCCGAGGAATGCGCCGAGCAGGAACAACCCCACTGCCGCGGTCATGAACGGAATCAGAAATCGCCGCTCCCGCTGATACAGCCCCGGCGCAATGAAGAGCCAAACCTGGAAAAGTATGAAGGGCGAAGCGAGAATCGCGCCCCCGACCAGCGGAATCTGGATATAGCGCAGATTGACCAGGTCGGCCGGATGCGTAAAGTTGAGCTGGATATGGATCTTATTCAGCGGCGCCTGCATGAGGGAGTACAACTGCGGCGCAAAGAAGACCGCGATTACATAGCCCGCCACGAGGTAAAGCGCGGAGTGAATGATCCGCTTGCGCAGCTCATCCAGGTGCTCGAAAAGGCTCATGCCGGGAAGTTCGGCCCGCTCGCTCACGGCTGCTTTTGCGCGATCAATTACGTCGCCGGCGTCTGACACTTTCGCGAGATCAGGCATGCCGGGCTTCCTTTTCCGCTCCCGCACTCACGCCAGGATCCACGATCGTCTGCGTTCCTTCTGGCTGTGCGGGCTCCCGGGATTCATTGCCGGTTTCCGTCGGCGGTTCTTCAACCCGGCCACGAAAGGGCTTCTGCGCTGCGATCGTCTCGCCGGTTACTGGCGGCTGGATATGGGGAAATCGCCGCGGTTCGCCGCGCACTTCGCCGACAACGGCCGGGGCAAATGCAGCCTCGGCTGAGGGCGTTTCATCCGCGGTCTTGGCCTCATCTTCGGCAGCCAAAGCAGCGGCATAGGCGGGATCGATGATCGTTGTTCCAGCGCCGGGTTCGAGCTCCGTCGCTGGTGTTGGCTCGGAGGCCGGCTTGGCCGCGTCCACTGCTTCCTGGGCAGCAGACGCTTGGAGCTTGCGCTGCCGGTCCGCTTCCTCGCTGGCTCGCAACTCCTCTTCCATCTGGAACTTGAAGTCGTTCGAGACCTTGCGGAACTCGTACATGAGCTTGCCGATCTGCCGCCCGATCTCCGGCAGCCGCCGCGGTCCAAAAACCACCAGCGCCAGCAGCATCAGAAACAGGGTGTCTGGAATGCCGATGCTCGCAACCTGAATTGTCAGTGGTACTTCAAAAGCTGCCATCAATGCAATCGCCGTCCCTGCCACTTATAAATCCAATTAAACTTAATGATACCTGTCCGTCGCGATGGGCAACAATTATCCGTTATGGAGATAGTACGGCGTATCCTCCAATTCGGATTCTTCGCGGCGCCGCGTGGAAGCCCGATCTGTCGCCAAACTGGCGCTCTGGCGTTACTTTGCCACAAGTTGCCGGATTTCCATGCTCTGAATCAATCCACCCTCAATCCGGTAAATATGTTCGATCCGTTGATCGAGAAGAAGTATCCCGTTCAGGTCACGCACAGTCTGGTGGACTGTGACCGCGACGCGGCCATCTTGCTCGGACGCGAATCCAACCGGTTCCACGTGAGGATCGATCATAGCCCATTGGCGCGTCCAGTACTCTCGCACTCCGGTATGGCCGTGAACGCGTCCGCCCTCCATTCCGTTCGGCCAATCCACATTCGGGTGCATCGTTTCCAGCGCAGAATCGATCTTCCGCGCATTGAAAGATGCGTAGGCGTGGGCGAGTAATTCCCGGGCAGCGGTCATCGGTCCTGTCTCCTGAAGCTCCCATGATAAGCGCGGCTTGGAACTCGCGTCGAATCGGAGAGAGAACCGCTGGTTTTGAGCGGAGCGCGGCGTTGACCCTGGCCAAACCTGTATCGTTTCGCTCAATAACAACTGCGGAAGTACGGTAGGCATCCCACTTTGCGGTAGATGTTCGATCAAACAACTTGATCCAGCCTTCGACCCAGCAAAGAGAGGAACAAGATGAAAACTGCAAATGTACGCCGTCAATTTCTGCTCAGCTCGACAGCCGCTCTGCTCGGCGCCTTAGCCATTGCCGGTTGTAACAGATCCCACCCAGACGAAAAGTCCGCCGTGACTACACAGCTCAACAACAATAATCTGAGCGTCGTCAGCGTCTCCCAGGACCGGGACAAGGGCGTGATGACACTCACCGGGAACGTGGATACCCAGGCGCAGAAGACTCAGGCGGAATCTCTCGCGCGCGGGGCCGCTCCCGATTACACAATCGCGGACGAAATCGGCGTCCGTCCTCCTGGAGACAGTCAAGCTGGCTCGGCTGCATCGAACTTCGACTCTGCCATCGAGGACAACTTCAAGGCGGAGATCAAGGAGCATAAGAACCTGAACGACCAGAGCATTCACGGTTCCGCCAAGAACGGAACTCTCGTGCTGCAGGGGACCGTGAAGACTGTGAGCCAGAAAAAGGAAGCAGAAGCTCTTGCCAAGCGTGTACCCAATGTTCAGCAGGTAGTTAACGAACTTGAAGTGAAGCCGGGCAAGCACTCCACCGCAAATTCTTAACCCGGAACTTGTGCTAAAGGAGCGTGGGAGCCGCAGAGGCTCCCACCTATAGCCTGGGCAGCGGATTCATAGAGTCTCCCGAAGGGGCGCGGGTTCAGACAGCATTCGCTCATTCAAAATGGCGCCCGTGTACCTTGCCGATATCCGGCCTGCCGTGCCATCCGCGTTACAATATATTGAATTGGTGCCGGAGAGGCGAGCAGTTTTCTGATCGTTTTGGCCTCACCGGGCATCCATTATTCGAGGGTTGCAACATCCCCGTGGGTTGGGCCGGGCATTTCGGTTGGATTACCGCTCAGGAAATCCCGTCGATATGCCCAGCAGTGAATCCACTGCAGCCGGTTTTGCTTTCAACATCCCCGTCCGCGTCGCCTGGTGGGCTCGTCTCATCGGCAGATGCAGGGCTGAAGGCGGAGTATAAGGTGAATTCGTTTGTAGAGGAACTGCCTGGCGTCGAGGTAGACGCTCAGGATGTAACGGGTACAGAAACCTGCAGTCTCGAAAACTATCTCGCACTGCCCGATCACACCATGGATGACCGCATCGCAGCGGCACGCGCGAAACTCGGCTCGCAAGTGCTCATGCTCGGCCACCACTATCAACGCGACGAAGTTATCCGCTTCGCTGACTTCACCGGCGACAGCTACAAGCTTTCCAAAGTCGCCGCCGAGACGGACGCGAAGTATATCGTCTTCTGCGGTGTTCATTTCATGGCAGAGAGCGCCGACCTGCTCGGCCGCCAGGACGCTGAAGGCAACACAATCCAGCAGGTCATTCTTCCCGATCTGAATGCCGGCTGCTCGATGGCCGACATGGCTGAGATTTCGCAGGTGGAAGCTGCCTGGGAAGCTCTCGAAAAGCCTGGCCTTACGGACGGCCTGGTCCCGCTCACGTACATGAACTCGACAGCAGCCATCAAAGCCTTCTGTGGCGAGCGCGGCGGCCTAGTCTGCACTTCCTCGAATGCGCGCGCAGCTTTTGAGTGGGCGTTCGCGAGAGGGAAGCGGATTTTCTTTCTTCCCGACCAGCACCTCGGGCGCAACACGGGCTACGCAATGGGGATTCCGCTCGAGGCCATGCCTGTCTGGGACCCATGGGCGCTGCAGGGCGGCCAGAGCAAGGCGGCTCTCGAAGCCAGCCGGATCATTCTGTGGAAAGGCCACTGCTCGGTGCATCAGCGGTTCCTTCCCAGCCACGTAGATCAGGTTCGCGCCAAGTATCCCGGCATCCAGGTGATTGTCCATCCTGAATGCCGCTGGGAGGTATGCCAGAAAGCCGATGCGCTCGGATCGACAGAGCGGCTCATTCAGATTGTCGAAGAGGCTCCGGCAGGTTCGACCTTTGCCATCGGAACGGAGATTCATCTGGTCAATAGGCTGGCGAAGCGCTTTGCTGCGGAAGGCAAGAAAATAATCACCCTCGATGACTCCGGCTGCCTCTGCACGACCATGTACCGCATCAGCCCGCAGCATCTGGCGTGGGCGCTCGAAAACCTGGTCGAAGGCCGCGTCGTCAACCAGATCCGCGTAAAACGCAGCGTCAAGCGTTGGGCCAGAGTCGCCCTCGACCGCATGCTGGAGATCGGCTGAAGCTGTCGTGATGATGAAATCGACAATCCCGAAGACGCCATTGAGGAGCGACGCCTTTGAAGGATGAGTCGAATCCAATCATCAGGGAGGTTAGACAAGATCCCGATATGGTCGCAGAATCGTCCCTGCGCTTGAGCGCCAAAGCCGCACGCGGCCTCAATTCCGGGGATGATTCGCTTCTCTCGGAAGCCGAAATCGAGGCTGCGGAGGAAGAAGCGTATCTCTGGGCACGGCGAGCCAATTCCTGCTGAATATGAGACTGTGGCTCGTCCAGTCCGGCGTTAGACTATTAAACTATTGGTTGAGATTCCACAGATGAAAATATTCACATTAGACGAAGCACAATCCATGCTCCCGCTCGTGGAGTCTTTGCTCAACCGCGCGATCGAAAGCAAGCAGGCCGCGGAGGGGATCGATGAGGAGCTGTCAGCTCTCGCGCGGCGGATCCATCTCTCGGGCGGTATGACGGTCAATGTGGCTAAGGTCGCTGGCCAGCGATCGGCCATGGAGAAGCACATTCAGCGCGCGCGCGAATCCGTCGCTGAGATCGATGAAATCGGCGTTCAGGTCAAGGATCTGGAGTCGGGCCTGCTCGATTTTCCCTGCCGCGTGGATGACGAGATCGTCCTGCTCTGCTGGAAGAGCGGTGAAACAGCCATCGAACACTGGCACACCGTGGAATCGGGCTTCAAAGGCCGCAAGCCGATCGACGATCGCTTCCGGCGTCGCAACGGTTCCGGCGGCGTGGGCTCTGGCAATCGCCCGAACTGAAGGCGGTCTTCGAGCCCGGCCATTTGATCCTGACATTCAGAATCTGCAAGCGCCGGGCGAGCCCTGTGGTAGGCTCCACTCATACCGACATTGCCCGAAGATCCCGGCGCGGATTCCTGAGCTAGCCTCGATTCTGACCTGACGGAGAACTGTATTTGTCGTCCATCGACGCCGCTATCGATCTCCCTGACGACCTTCCTCCTTTAAATCTGCGCAACCCAGTGTCCTGAATCAGAAGTGCGTCGAAGATTTCGGGCGACATGTCGGAAATGTAAGTCGTTGAAAAGCAGATCTTTCACTTCGTTCAGGATGACAAACTTATGTTATGAACTGCCGACTCGGGACACTAGCAGGCGCAAGCCATGACAATGAGCGAATAGGCCGTTCGGCTATGCGCAAAGCCACCTGGCGGCTGATTCCGCTGATCGCTCTTGGCTACGGCGTCGCGTATATGGACCGGCTCAATATTGGCTTCGCCAAACTGCAGATGAACAGCGACCTGCACTTCAGCGAAACCATCTTCGGCATCGGTGCTGGCATATTCTTCGTAAGCTACGCGGTGTGCGAAATCCCCTCGAATCTGCTCCTGTACCGCTTCGGAGCGCGTCGCTGGCTGGCCCGCATCATGCTCACCCGGGGCCTGCTGGCGATGGGCATGATGTTCGTCCGGACACCGTTTCAGTTCTATTCCATGCGCTTCCTGCTCGGCATGGCCGAAGCGGGATTCTTCCCCGGCGTTCTCTACTACCTCACTCAGTGGTTCCCGACGAATATCCGGGCTCGCACGATCAGCCGTTTCTATGTTTCGCTTCCGCTCTCTGCCGTATTCATGGGCGCGGTCGCAGGTGCGCTGCTCAACCTGCAAGGCAAATTCGGCTTGCGCGGTTGGCAGTGGCTCTTTCTGGTGGAAGGTCTTCCGGCGGTCATTCTCAGCGCAGTTTTTCTCAAATGCCTCCCCAATAGTCCCAAGGAAGCCGGATGGCTGACGGACGGCGAACGTAACTGGATTGAATGCCAACTCGCCGCTGAAGGCCAGGACGTTCCGGGAGGCCAGGCTATAAGCAGCCACGCGACGGGTGTCTCGGCCGCACTCAAGGACGTGCGCGTCTGGCTCTTTGGATTGGCCAATATGCTCATGCTGGGGGTCAACTACGCTTACTCGTTTTCGCTTCCCTCGATCGTCAAGAACCTGACATCTTTCAACGTCAGCGTGGTCGGCTACATCATCTCCGGCATGGGGCTGCTGGGCGCATTCGGCATGATCTTCAACGCATGGCTCTCGGACCGCAGCGGCAGGGCATACCGGCACATGATCGTTCCCAGCGTTCTCGAAGCCATCTGCCTGATGGTCGTCGCATTCACTCTGAATCCGTGGGTCGCGGTCCCGGTACTGGCGGTGATGTATTTTGCCCACAACGCTATACAAGGCCCGTTATTGGCGCTGCCCAGCATATTCCTCAAAGGCAAGGGAGCAGCTGCGGGCCTGGCCACCATCAACATGGTCGGCATCCTCGGCGGCGTGATCGGACCTCCACTGATGGGCTGGGCGCGCGACCTGACCGGTAGCTACCAGAATGGCCTTGCCGTCCTCTCCGTGACGATGCTTGCGGGCGCCGGAGTGGTCTTTGTGCTGCGGATGCTATCGGCCAGGAATAGACTGAGGCTGACCTCAAATGTACATTCCTGAAGAGCAGATCCGCGGAGTCTTGACCTACGAATCGCTTATCTCGGCCATCCGGCTGGCGCTCATTGATTACTCGACAGGACGCGTAGAGCAGCCGCTTCGCCAGGTTCTTCGAGTGAAAGACTTCGCGGGCAAGCCTACTGGCTGGTTTGCCGTCATGCCGGTCATTTCCAGAGAATTCATGGCCGTCAAGACGGTTACGTTTTATCCCGGCAACGCCAGCCTCAGAGCCAGCCATGGCGACCGGCATCTGCACACCCATCTCGCAACCATCGAACTGCTCGACCGCGCGACAGGCGAGCCGCTTGCTGTAATGGATGGTCGCCTTATTACCGAGATGCGCACCGCGGCCGTCTCTGCCGTGGCTGCGGCCGCGCTGGCCTCTGGCGCTAAGACGCTCGGCATTCTCGGCAGCGGCGTTCAGGCTCGCGCCCACATCCAGGCTCTGCGCCACGTACAGCCAGCCTTTCGCGAGCCGGGCAGTGTGCGCATCTGGAGCCGAGACGGCCTCAAGTCCGCCACCATTGCCGCTGAACTCGGAGCAACCGCAGTGAGCATCGAAAAAGCCGCAGCCTCGGATATAGTCGTCACCGTCACATCCGCAACTGAGCCAATCCTTCAGGGAAAATGGCTTGCCTCAGAGTCTCTGGTGATCGCCGTCGGCGCAGTCGGCCCCAATCTGCGCGAACTTGACGACGAGGCAATGCGCGGCTACCTGATCGCGGAATCCCGCCAAGGCTCCGAAAACGAATCGGGCGATGTAATTCTCTCTGGCGCGAAAGTTCAGGCTGAAATTGGCGAAATCCTCTGTGGGGCCGCGCCGATGCCCCCGACAGGCCGCGTTATCTTTAAATCCCTCGGGATGGCAGTCGAAGATCTCACAGCCGCAGCCCTGGCCTGGCAGGCTTTGAGAGCCAGCGAAGCCTGACATCAGACTTTACAAACGATAACTATTCTTATTTAATAGTAATTGTGACTTCTGAGACAGCCCAGGCCTTTCGCGATTTATGCACTCAGCAGGGGCTGGCGGTGACGCATCAGCGTCAGGTGATCTATGAAGTCATGCAGTCCATGCACGGCCATCCGAGTCCGGAAGAGGTCTTCGTCACGGTGAAGGAGCTGATTCCGGCTATCTCGCTGGCAACGGTATACAAAAACATCCATATTTTTCTCGCGAGCGGTATTCTGCGCGAAGTCAGCCCCCATCACGGCTCGTTGCGCGTGGAGATGAACAGCCATCTCCATCATCATCTGGTTTGTACGCAGTGCCGCAGTATTCGAGACATCAGTGAAGCTGAACTGATCGAGTTCGGCGGCTGTCGCCCGGTAGAGCAGATGCTTCCCGGCGGCTTTCTCGCCCAGCGGATTTCTGTCGATGTACTGGGCCTTTGCGCACAGTGCCAGCAGACGGCCGCTCATGCGATAGCGCACTCTCGCATAGCTTTGCAGGAAGCAGTATCGATGCCGTAAGTGACGGCCGGCACCTTCTAACGCATTTTTTCAATTCATACAGGCAGGCGCTGGCAGTTGTGTCTGCAAACCACGACGAACAATTCAAACCTGAAAAGGAGTCATTTTCATGCTCACAGTTGGCGAAAATTTTCCGGCATTTAACCTCACCGCAGTTGTCGATCTGGACCCCAAGAAGGCTTTTGAAGAGATCACCGAACAGAGCTTCCCCGGCAAGTGGAAGGTCGTCTTCTTCTGGCCTAAGGACTTCACCTTTGTTTGCCCAACCGAAATCGCCGCATTCGGCAAGCTGAACCAGGAGTTCGCCGATCGCGATGCGCAGCTTCTCGGCGCCAGCATTGATTCCGAATTTGTTCACCTCGCCTGGCGCAACAACCACGCCGATCTCAAGGATCTGCCTTTCCCGATGCTCTCCGACATCAAGCGCGATCTCTCCGAGCAGCTTGGTATTCTTGATCTGAAGGCTGGCGTTTCGCAGCGCGCTACCTTCATCGTCGATCCGCAGAATGTGATTCGCTTTGTTTACGTCACCGACCTCTCCGTAGGCCGCAACCCGCAGGAAGTGCTGCGCGTTCTCGACGCCTTGCAGACCGACGAACTCTGCCCCTGCAACTGGAAGAAGGGCGAAGAGACCATCCACGTCTAGAGTGCTGTGCGCTCGGCGCCCACAAACCAAGGACAGCCAATCTGGTGTCCCATCCTTTGTCACGTCTTTTGTGACGAGGGTGGGACTCGCAGATCGTGTGGTCTTGTCCCACAGAACGGAGTCACAATGAGTTTCGACGCAATTATCGATAGCCTTCCCGATTACGCGAAGGATCTTAAGCTGAATTATTCTTCCCTGGTCCGTAACAATACGGAATTGACCGCTCAGCAGCTCTGGGGCACTGTAGTCGCCTCGGCCATTGCCACGCGCAATGCCAGCCTCACTGCCGCGGCCCTTGCTGAGGGCGCGAAGCAACTCACCCCGACAGCGCTCGAAGCGGCCCAGGCCTCCGCGGCGATCATGGGGATGAACAATATCTTCTATCGCTTCCATCACCTCAGCTCCAATGAGAAGTACTCCACCATGCCGGCTCGTCTGCGCATGAACGTGCTGCGCTCCCACGGAGCCGATGCGGTGGACTTTGAGCTTTGGTCACTGGCCGTCTCAGCCATCAACGGCTGTGGCAAGTGTGTGGACGCGCATGAAAAGGTCGTCCGAGAGAAAGGCGCGACCGAAGATCTGATTCTGGCGGTTGTTCGCGTCGCTTCCGTGATTCATGCCATAGGCCCGGTGCTCGATGCGGGTGCAGCCCAGGTGGAAGTTCCAGCCCTGGCGTAACCAAAAGCGGCTAGCCTCCAGCCTTTCGCTGAACGCTAAGGGCTGGATGCCGCCTCATGGCTTGCCACCGGCGTTCCACTCCGGACGCCAAGTGGAGTTGGCAAGCCAGCGAATGGGCGAGACCATCGATTCGATCGAGTGGGAGAGGAAATCGAAGTCGATCTTTGATATCTCATCCGAGGGCTGGTGGTAGTCCTTG
>Ga0302326_10028120_pt1 | contig 11327 bp, 13 predicted proteins | sample Palsa_T0_3_FD_202264 | JGI IMG/M metagenome (GOLD analysis project Ga0302326, IMG submission 202264) | Peat permafrost microbial communities from Stordalen Mire near Abisko, Sweden - Palsa_T0_3 | ecosystem: Environmental > Terrestrial > Soil > Palsa > Peat permafrost | place: Sweden: Abisko...
ACTCGGCAGCCGGTCAAAGCGCGTCAGCAACAGGTCGATCAACACGACGGTGTCTCCCGGGCCCGGCGGCTGAAGAACAGCAGCGGCCGACCGGCCTCTAGGGCGCGGATCGCCTCGGGCGACTCTCCTTCCGCCACGTCGATCTCGAGCAGCGCGCACCAGCGCCCCGCAAAGCTGTGCACGACCCAGCGCAGAAGCCGGTAATGCAACCGCTGGAAGGCCTGGGAGCCCATCAACAGGCCACCGCCGCTTGCCAGCCACAGCGCTCCGCAGGCAAGCAGGGCCGCGAGCTCGAGCGCGAAGTAGGCAATCACGAGGCGCGCAAAGATCAACGGCTGCGGGCGTCCGCTCACCTACTCCTGGGGCCACGATGTCGTCAACCGGCCGTCGTTGGCCCCACACCAATCCGAGCAGGAGATCCGGATCGCCATCGCGTTGCCCGACGTCTACCGCGACGCCGATCCACGCGGGCTTGCCGGCGGCGGTCCGATCTTATGGCATTGACGCCATAGAGCTATGGCATAATCGCCAGTGTGGTTCGCGTAGCAAGCCGGGCGTTGTTCCCAACCGACGAGCCGTTGGCAGCGGAGCGGATGATCGGCCGCGGCGACGACGTCGATGAGCTCGCCGCCCAGTTGCGCGGGGGGATTCATCGGATTGTCGCCGCTCCGCGGCGTACAGGTAAGAGCACCGTCTGCCGCGCGGCGATTGCGCGCCTCGGCGGCAGCAGTGCATACACGGTGTCCGTGAGCCTGTTTGAGCTCACGAGCACAGCGTCATTGGCCGAGCGTTTGGCTCAGCTGACTCTGGCGAACCGTGGTCCGCTCGCGCGTTTGGTCGAGCGGGTCCGCGCGGGCGGCGAAGCCGTGCTGAAAGGCGCCGCGGTCACGCTCTCGGTCAGAGCGACGGCCGAGCTGGGGAACGGCGTCGAGGTTGCGCTGCGTCCCGGCTCTGCTGCGAGCGATCCTCGTGCGGCGCTGCTGGGCGCGCTTCGCATGCTCGAGCGGATCGCCGAGCATGACAGCAGGCCGCTGGTCTTGTTCATCGACGAGTTGCAGGAGATCACGGACGGCGATTGCGGCGACGGGCACCGGATCCTCAAGGAACTGCGGGAGATCCTCGCGAGCTCGCCGCATGTCACGTGCCTGTTCGCGGGCAGCGTCGAGCACCTGATGCGCGAGCTGTTCACCAACCGTCAGCGCGCCCTGTACGGATTCGGCGGGTTCCACGACCTGACGCCGATCACCGAGCGTGAGTGGAACGACGGGCTCGCCGCCCGGTTTGCCGAGGATCACGTCCGCGTCGACCCAGACGCGCTGGAACGTATCCTCGCCGGCGGCCGCGGCCATCCTCGTTGTACGATGTTGATCGCCCAGCAGGCCGCACGTCACGATCGTCGAGGGGGGCTCGCACCATCTCGATCTGACGGCGGCAGAGCGCGGGTACCGGGGTGCCCTAGCGGCCGAGCGGGCGCGGCACGCTGACGGCCTGCTGGACGTGCGGCGGCTAGCGCCCGGTGCTCTGCGCGTGCTGACCAACCTCGCGCACGAGACACCGCCGTACCGCAACCTCGAAGCAAAGGCCGCCCGGCGGGCACTGGACGCACTCGCGACGGCCGGAATCTTGAACCGCGGAACCGGACGGGACGAGTGGGCGATCACTGACCCGCTGTTCGTGGACTACCTGAGCGCCACCCTCCCTCGTCCCTGACCCCTCCTCCCAGGCGCGCATGGAAAGCCGGCAGATCGCGACTCCTCGGATTGGTCGTGTCCGAAGCGCCGCTCGGCCTTACAGAGCACGACAACCACCTCGCCAGGCGCCGTTAGTAGCACGATCCACGACTTCGCGCTAACGGGAGCCCCGGTGACGAGCCGGACATTGCGTGATCTGCTCGCTTCCGCGCTTAGCCCGTGTTGGGGCGGTTGGACGAGGCTCGTGACGAGTTCCCTTTCCTGCTCAGGGCGCTTGCATGTCGCGCCGATGGGGAGCAAATCTCGCATCTGCGAGCTCTCGCGTCGTCACGCGGCGCTGTCGCAGCCATCGCGAGGTGTCCACGCCCGCGGCGCGGATCCCCTGAGCGATCGACGCCGCCGACCCGACACGCTCGTACTGCCGGTGCAATGCCTAGGCGTCTGGCGGCGCGATCCCGCTTGACTTGGCCCGGGGGGCCACGCTTAGGATGACGCTCGACATGAAGACAGTCCAGGAAGTAATCGCCCTCACGGGCGTCACGCGCAAGGCGCTCCGTTACTACGACGAGATCGGGCTGCTCAAGCCGACGGTTCGATCTGACGCGGGTTACCGTCTCTACGGACGCGCGGAGCTGCTGCGGCTACGGGAGATTCTCGTCTGGCGTCAGCTCGGCTTCCCGCTCGCCGATGTAGCCACGCTGGTCGACGATCCGGATCACGACGGGGTGGGGGTCCTACGACGCCAGATGCAGCTCGTGAGCGAGCAGCACGGACGCTTCAAGGCGATGTTGCGGGGCTTGGAAGCGGCGATGGCGGCCGTCGACGACGGGCGCTCGCTAATGGAGGACGACATCTTTCACGGATTTGATGTGAGCCTCACGTCACGACTGACGATCCTTTGGACGGGGGCGTAACGGCCACCCGTCGACCGGTCGACCGGCCTAGCCGTCCTCGCCGCATCGTCGCGACCGAGCCGATCGGCATCGGTGAGAACCTGCTCGCGCTCGGCATCCTGCCAGTGGGCGCGGGGTCGTTCTTTGATTGGAGCACGATCGGCTATTTCTGCCCATGGTCCGAGCTGGTCGAGGCTCCGATCCGGGAGCGGGTCAGGGACATCGGCTACTACGGAACCAATACCGAGTTGATCGCCGCCGCACAGCCAGATCTGATCCTCGATCTGCGGTCTACGGAGGACGGCAGGACGGGCTCGGAGGTGCACTCCAGCGGGCGCTGCAGCTACGACGATCTTTGCGAGATCGCGCCGACCGCGTTGTTTGACAGGCCGCTCGGTGCTCCGGGGTTCCTCGGCCGGATCGAGCAGCTCGGCACTGCCTTACGGGTCGAGGACCGGGTGGAACCGCTCCTGGCTTCTTGGCGTGCGCGGACGCGTGCACTGCGCGAGCACGTGGCGGGACAGACAGTGTCGGCGCTCAACATGACCGCCTTCGGAATTGACGAAGGACGTGGCTTCGCTCCAGGCCTAGGCGCCGGCTTCGCGCCCACGCTAGGGGCCGAAGGCCAAGTATTCAGCGCGATGGGCCTAGAGCTTGTTTCTCCCGCTGCCCACAGGCCCGCGCAGGAAGCGGTTCAACTGACTGCCGGGAGCGTCGGCGAGCTATCGGCACCGACGTTGTTCTTGACCCTCGATGACCCAGACCTTGGGCCCGTGCACCGTGTGCTGAGCCAACGGCCGCTGGCCGGTCTGCCTGCCGTGCGCACTGGGCGGGTGTTCGACTATCGGTGGATGCACGCGCGTAGCGGCTGGTTCAGCGCGCACTGGCAGCTCGACGTGATCGCGCGAGCCTTCGGTATCTCGCGCCTGCGCACCGCCGGATCCGCCGCACCGGTCCATCTCGCGGTAGCGCCCAAGGGCAAGGCGGCCGTCGTATCGACCGTGGAGTGCGGCACCGCGACGTTGAGCGGCCCCGGGATCCCGGAAATCCGTTTGGACCTCGACGCGGGGGTCCCGGCCATGGTCGATCTCGGCGATGTCGCCGGCGACGTGTGCGCCTTTCCCGAAGGGTATTCGCTTAGAACGGAACGGAACGGTGCTCGCCGCCTGACCTTGGACCGCGAAAGCGCGCTCGAGCGCCTCGCGCAACGACGCCCGGCAGCGTAGGGGTCAGCTCACTCTTATGGGTCAGAACGCAATCGGGAGTGTCGCGGGATCCGGGACTCGCCGACTGGGGCCGCCTAAGCGAACGACCGGCAACGCAGCGCGCCAAGGGCGGGCGACGTCGAAGTCGACGATAGGGCTTCGACGGCTACGCACAGACCACAGACTAGGAATTCTGCCGCGCGGCTAGCGGCGGAGAGGAGATCCTCGTGAGGAGTCCAGCTGGAGCATTTCGCCGTTCGCATCGCAGGCACGCCGTGCGGGTCGGCCCGGCGTTTGGGGTTCGTGCGAGGGCGTCGGTGGTGGTGGTGGTGGCGGCGACGGCGCTGGCGTTCGGCACGGCGAGCCTCGGGTTCGTCTCTACTGCCGCAGCGGAGCCGCCGGGTGTGTTGTCAATCTTTGCTGGGACGGGCATCGCCCCGGCGACGCCACCAGCGGATCCGTGCCCGGCTGGAGCAACGTCGTGCGCGGCCACCAGCGCCGACATAGCCGGGCCTGGGGCGATCGCGACTGACTCGGCAGGCGATCTCTTCGTCCCCGATGGCGGAAACAACGTCGTTGAAGAGGTCACCCCTTCGGGCCAACTGTCGATCGTCGCCGGCACTGTCGACGCGACAGGGACGGGACCACCGGCAAGGTGTACCTCGGACGGTTCTGACTGCTCCGCGCTCGCGACTGGTCTGAGCAACCCCACAGCGGTTGCGCTGGACGGCAAAGACCTTTATGTCGCAGACGAGTTCAACCAGCTAGTCGAGGAGGTCGACCTGACGACGGGGCACATCTGGAGAGTCGCGGGCGGCGGCACGGAACCCACCGGTGAGATTGGGCCCTGCGGCTCCACAGGGACGGGGCCGAACCAAATCTTGATCGCGTCGTGTTCGGCCACTGGCATCACCACCACCCTCTTTTATCCTGCCGACATCGCGGTCAACGATTCGACGGGCGACTTGTACATCGCCGACGGGCTCAATAACACCGTCGACCAGGTCAGTTCGTCCGGGACGCTGTCAGTTTTCGCTGGCGACGGGCAGACACCGCCCTATGTGGGCCCGACGGGCTCCAATCAGAGCCTGGGATCGCTGTGCATCTCGGCTCCGGGGCAGACGTGCTCCGCGACTGCCTCCAACAACGCATTGGAGGCCAGCGGGGTCGGCGTCAATCAATCCAACGGCGACGTCTACATCGGCGATGATTACACACAACAGGTACTGCAGGTCACCCCCTCGGGAACCGAATCGGCCCTCGCCGGCTGCTTTGGCTTCTGCCAGACCCAGCCGACCGAGAATGGCCCCGCGACAGACGAACCACTCGCGAACCCGGCGGAGATCCAGGTCGATACGACCGGCGACGTGTTCTTCCCCACCTCTGGCATCTTCACGGGATCGACCCCTACCCCGATCTACTACGAATCGGTGGACGAGGTGACGCCAGCGGGGCAGTTGTCGATCATCGCCGGGGAACCCGGCGCTAGAGGCACGGTTGTTCCAGGACCGGCACTGGACAGCCCGTTTTCAAACTATGTGGACGGGATTGCGTTCGACTCCGCCGGTGACCTATACATCAGCGACAATCAAAACAATCAGGTACTGAAGGAGACGTTCCCGGTACCGCCGATCGCTCCCACGGCGGTCGGTCCGAGCAGGCTGTCGTTCGCGGCCGCGGTCCGCCGGACGGAGTCGGAGACCGTGACGATCACCAACTCGGGCACGGAAGGGTCTCGCGATCGGGAAAATCACGCTCGGGTCGACTGTGTACCCGATCGCACCTGGGGACAGCAGCGACTTCCAGCTCTCCGCCGACAAGTGCTCGGGCGCGATGCTGGTGGAGGGCGCATCCTGCACGTTGCAGGTCGCGTTCGCGCCGATTGTCGTAGGGTCGCTGTCCTCGACGCTCGTGGTGCCGAGCAACGATCCGAAGTCGCCGCTCACGGTCGTGTTGTCCGGTACGGCGTATGCGAATGGGCTGGTGGCGCCGACGGCGGTGACGAAGGCGAAGGTACGCGACCACGAGATCGCGCTGACCACTCCGTCGCTGAACGCGTGCGTCACCACGGGCACGCGGCTCGCGGTGACGTTGAAGTCGAATCGCTTCAAGGGCGCGAGGCTGAAGTTCTCGAGCGCCAAGTTCTACATCGGTAAGGGCGTCAAGCGCACCAAGCACGAGCGCAAAGGCAATAAGACGCTGAAGGTCACGACGTACACGGCGAACGCCACCAAGCATCACGTCCCGGTGTCGTTCAACGTGAAGCTGCCGAAGTTGAAGGCGGGCACGCATACGCTGAAGGTGGTCGTGGCCTACAAGGGAACGGTGACCAAGCACGGCCACAAGAAGACGGTGACCGTGACCAAGACGCTCCGAGCGAAGTTCAAGGTCTGCTAGGTCCGGATGGCCGGCCCGCCGCGGCGGGCCGGCCGCCCATCAGGAACCGACCCGTCGTGATCCGATGAAGAGGAGCGGATGTCCGATCTGGAAGCACAACAACAGCAAGGGGGAACGTGAGGCGGCATGTCTGTCCGTGCGCTCCGGTCACGCAGCGCGCTACAGCGGCTCGAGCGAGAGCCTCGACGCGCGCTCAAGAGCCATCAGACCGGACGGTGGTGCGTGAGTGTACCGCTCGGCCTAGTCGTGATTCGAGCCGTAGCTGGACGCCGGTGGGCCTCGCGACACCGAGTTGGAACCCGGCGACAGCCGGGCCCCCCACAGCCGTCGGGAGCAGCTTCGCGACGGGATCGCACCCCGGCGCCGCGTGACGCACAGCCAGCCTGATCTGTCGCTATGACGGCTGAGGAAGCCCAAATCGAGGATCTGATCAGGGTCGGTGCCGTGGCCGGTGCTCTCGGCGTCAGCAAGGACACGCTGCGCCGCTGGGAACGGACTGGGAGGGTCGCGTTCACGCGCCGCGGCAACCAGCGCTATATCTCCTCGCACGACCTCTCCTTGCTCATCCGGGAACGCGGCAGCACGAGTCACAGCAGCGCCCGGAACCGTCTCCAGGGCACGATCCTCGCGGTCAAGAAAGACGGCCTGATGGCGCAGATAGAGATGGCGTGCGGCCCGTACCGGATCGTGTCGCTGATGTCCCGCGAAGCCGCGGACGAGCTCGACCTCAAGCCCGGCGATCAAGCCGCCGCGATCGTCAAATCAACGGCCGTGATCATTGAGACCCGGTGAACGCTCGCGCGACTCAATGGCAGCGCCTGGCGACTCCCCGGGGGCTCATCTGGAGCGCTCTCGTCGCTGTCGTAACGATCGGGTTCGTGGCTTCGATCTGCGCGACGGCGCGGGCCGACGGTCCCGCGCCGACGCAGGTCGTCATCGAGGTCGTGCCCGTCGGCGCTGTCGCGTCCTACGCTTACGAGCTTTCGGAGCTTCCCGGATCCCCCGGACCCGATGTCGAAGACCAGTCCTACAGCAACATCGCTGCGGCGGGAGGGTCTCCGCAGACCCTTACGGTCACCAGCGGTTACTCGCTCGGCCTGGTCATCAGCTCCGTCGATCCCGGGACGAGCTTCGCGTTCGCTGAGGTCCAACAGCTCGGTGACCCCTCGGTCTTACTCACCAACGCTCAGGCCACGATCGCGGACGGCCCCCCGGTGTTATGGCAGGACGGCCAGGGGAGGCTTCACGTCCTGATACCGAGCACCGGTCCCGGGAGGGCGAACGCGGGGGTGAGTTTCATCGTCATGCAGGAGGAGCTGTTCATCTACCTGCACTCCGGTTCGATCCTCTCAGTCGGCATCTCGACTCTCAAGCAGAAGGTCGCCGTCGGCAAGCCCTTGCGCTTCACCGCTGCCGTCAACGGAGCGGCGCCGGGGACAACGCTGAGCTACACCTGGGAGTTCGGCGACGGCAGCGGCGGATCACAAGCGCCGATAAGCCACACCTACATCGCGCCCGGCACCTACGACGCTTACTTGAAAGTGACCGGGAGCGGCGACTCGCTCGGATTCTCAAAGGTGATCCCGATCACCGTCGGCAAAGCGCAGAAGGGACCTGACCGTAGAGGCGGCGGCACCAAGAAGAAGAAGACGGCGCCGACGAGCGGCGCGGGCGTCAAAGGGTCGGGCGGGAAGCAGAGCACAGCTAAGAAGGGCACGACCACGACCACCACCACCACGACTTTCACCACCGCGACCGCATCCAAGACGCCGACCACCGCAGCCACCACCACGACGGCCGAGAACCCCACGGTCAAGCTGGCAGGATCGCACCACACCGCTGTCAAGAGAGCTCCGCGGCCTACCGGCCCGTTGCTTTCCGGGGTCGCTCTGAGTGGCGCTCGCGTCAGGCCGGCACGAGCCACCCCTACGGCTTCCGCACGGCCCGGCGCGCCCAATCCGGCTCGTGCCGGGCGTCTCACCTCTCCGGGTCGAGGGATCGGGGAACGGATCTGGATCGCGCTCGGTGCGCTCGTGGCGCTCCTGGGCGGGGCACTGCTGCAGGCCTACGGGTCACCGCGTCGGTCGTGGGTGCCGCATCTGCCTGAGCTACGAGGTGGGACTCCGGGGCTACGATGATGGCGGAGCTACGTACCGAAGGGCTGTCGCTGGCGTATGACGGGCCGTTGGTGATCGACGGGTTGAGCTTGTCGATCCCGCCCGGACAGATCACGGCGATGATAGGCGCGAACGGGTCGGGCAAGTCGACGCTGCTCCGTGGTCTCGACAGGCTGCTGAAGCCGCGCGCGGGGAGCGTGTTGCTCGAAGGGGAGTCGATCGCCCGGCTCTCGAGCAAGACGCTCGCGCGGAACCTTGGGCTGCTGAGCCAGGCGCCCCTCGCACCGCAAGGCCTCCTGGTCGAGGATCTCGTCGCGCGGGGGCGCTACCCGCACCAGCGGCTGTTTCGGCAATGGTCGAAGGCGGATGAGGAGGCGGTGGATCGTGCGCTCGGGGCGGCGGGGATCACGGATCTGCGGTCGCGGCTGGTGGATGAGCTCTCGGGCGGGCAGCGTCAGCGGGCATGGATCGCGCTAGCGCTCGCCCAGGAAGCGCCAATCATGCTGCTCGACGAGCCAACCACGTATCTCGACCTCGCGTACCAGGGCGAGGTGCTCGACCTGATTGCCGCGTTGAACCGCGATCAAGGTCGCACGATCGTGATTGTGCTGCACGACATCAACCAGGCGTGCCGATACGCCGATCACGTGATCGCGCTCCGTGACGGCGCCTGCCACGCGGCGGGCGCACCGAAACAGGTCATCACCGAGCAGCTCATCGGAGATGTGTTCGACACCCCCTGTCGCGTGATCGAGGACCCAATCACCGGAACGCCGCTGTGTCTCACGATCCCCGCGAGGCTACTGGCCGCCCACCGCGACCAGAGCACATCCCCGGCAACGGTCATCGGCTCGACTTCGGGTGCCGCACCCGACTCTTCTGCCACTCGTGCGCGAGAGCCCGACGCGGGCGGGCGTGACCCCGACCAAGGAGAACTCACCTGATGGGAGTGGAGCGGTTGCTGTCCCAGATCGCCAGGGCACTGCGGATCCCCGTGCTCACGCTCGCGATCGTCGCGTTGGTAGCGGTGATCGCGGAGCTCGGCGCGCTCGCGGTCGACCTCGCGCGCCGCCGCCGCCGCTCGCTCGACCGTCTCGAGCGGCAGCTCAAGGTCGCGCAGAACGCGCTGCGGGCCGATGACGTCCCGGGGGCGCTCGCGGCGATGCGCGCGATCGCGCTCACGCCCGACATGGCTGACGTCCTCGCCACGATCGTGCTTCAGCTGCCTCTCCCCGACGCTGAGGAGCGAATCTCAAAGCGCCTCGCGGATTACGAATACCGTCACCTGAAGCGCCTCGAGCGCACGCGCATTCTCGTGCGGTTCGGGCCGGCGCTCGGTTTGATGGGCACCCTGATCCCACTCTCGCCAGCCCTGTCCGGACTCGCGCACGGGAACGTCACCGCTCTTACGAGCAACCTCCAAGTCGCGTTCAGCGTCACCGTGACCGGCCTGCTCATCGGCGCGCTCGCGTTCTCGATCTCACTGATCCGCGACCGGCTGTATGGACAGGACTACTCAGACGTCCAGTACGTAGCCGCCACCCTCACCGAAACGGCCCCGACGATTGGACCAGCGCTGCAACTGCCCGCGGCCGCGGAGACCACGACATGAGCCAGATCAAGACCAGCCCCAGAGCCCCGGCGCGCGAGGATCGCGCCGGGGACCCCCTCGACGGGCTCGTGAACCTGTTCGACCTTGGGATCGTGCTCGCGGTCGCCTTCCTCCTCGCCGCGCTCTCCTCCTTGAAGCTCACGAGTGTGTTGATCCATCACACCCAGACCAGTCAGCCGCAGATTGAGGTCAGCAAGAACCAGGGCACCCATCCGCTCCATCTGAAACCGAATGAGCGGGTCGTGGGGCACGGCACTCCCGTCGGGCGGGTCTACCGCCTCAGCAATGGACAACTGATCTACGTCGCACCAGCCACCGCGACGCCCACCACGAAATGAACGGCCGAGCGACAAAGGGGAGCGTGCCCGCCAAGCCGAAATCTTGGTGGCTCAGTACGTCGAAGGGAGCACGGAACCTGCGCATGACCAGCCTGACGGCGGAGGAGGCTCGGAGTGCGAGATGACTTCTCAAGAACCGCCGCTTTACGACCTGATCAAGATCAGCGCTCTCGCCACTTGCGCTCGGAGTCAGCGTGGACACGCTGCGGCGCTTGGAGTGCGCCGCAAAGATCACGTTCGAGCATCCTGGCGAAAAACGCACGCCGATCCGTCTCCGCCCAGAAGCTGTCGGTTGTTCTGAGACAGCGCAACACCACCGCTCACCACGCCAGCGCCTTAACCGTCTCGAGGCACGATCCTCGCGGTCAAGAAGGATGGAGTCATGGCCCAGGTCGACATGGCCGGCGGCCCGTTCAGGGTCGTGTCGTTGATGGGCCCGCGAAACCGCCGACGAGTTCGATCTCAAACCCGGCGACCCAGCCGCCGCGATCATCAAATCGACCACAGTGATCATCGAACGAAGGAGTGCGACATGAGACGCGCAATCAGGCTTGTCACGTCGGTGTTCGCGGGAGCCACAGTCATGACTTGCGTCCCGGCTGTGGCGCAGGCGCAGACGAAGTTCCCGTACACATACCACGATCCCGGCGGGGGGACGACGATCATCCCCTCCTTGCCCAAAAGGGTTGTCACGATCGGCGCCCCAGATCTTGATGCGTTGCTCTCGCTCGGGGTGAAGCCGGTCGGCATCGCGTCAGCCGACACCTCGACGTCATCCCAAATCAGCATCTATCAAGCGGGTGGCGGGCTCGGTGAGCCCGAGTTGAACGGCGATGAGTTGAAGGGGATCGCGAATGTCGGCGAGTACGAGACCCCAGACTACGAGTACATCGCGTCCCTCAAGCCCGACCTGATCATCGTCGAAGTTGGCTTGTCGTCCGCCGAGGAGCAGCAGGCCGCCACCATCGCTCCGACGATCGAGGTCGACGATACCCCGCCCGTAGGGTCTCCGCCACTGGTGGACCAGTATTTCTGGGCGAACGCGATGCGGAACGAGGTCGGGCCGATCTTCGA
>Ga0302326_10028121_pt1 | contig 11326 bp, 8 predicted proteins | sample Palsa_T0_3_FD_202264 | JGI IMG/M metagenome (GOLD analysis project Ga0302326, IMG submission 202264) | Peat permafrost microbial communities from Stordalen Mire near Abisko, Sweden - Palsa_T0_3 | ecosystem: Environmental > Terrestrial > Soil > Palsa > Peat permafrost | place: Sweden: Abisko...
CGATGTCCTGAGGCGGGTTGTGCTTGGCGGAGACCGCGCGGAAGTCCTCGATGGTGACGCCCTTCGCCTTGGTGATGTGGACGAATGCCATGATCTGTCCTGCCTTTCCCTTATATGCGCGAGATTTGCGCTGGCAGGAAGGACGCTACGGGAAGGCATCAGCCCGGTCATCCGGGGAAGTACTCAGCGGAGTACTCATTCGCGGCCGGCGGAGGCATCGGTGGCCAGCCATGCGGCGATCTGGCTGCGGTTGCTGAACCGGAGTTTGACCAGGATGTGCTGGACGTGGTTCTCCGCCGTCCGCTCGGAGACGAACAGGGCCTCGCCGATCTGCTTATTGGTCAGCCCCCGCGCGACCAGGCGGGCCACCTCGAGCTCACGGGGGCTCAGCGGCGAGCCGGCCGGTGCCGTGGCCGGGAGCCGGGCCCGCAGCCGTGCGATCCGGCCGGTGAACGGCACCATGCCGAGCCGTTCGGCCTCGCCCGCCGCGGCATCCAGTGCGGCCCGCGCCCGGTCCAGGTCGCCTGGCGCCTGCCGGCGGGTCAGCGCGGCCGCCAGCTCCACGCGCGCCTGGACGGCGTACCCGCGGGCGCCGTTGGCGTCGCAGATCGAGGCCGCCGCCTCCAGGTCCCCGACCGCCGCGTCCAGGCGCCCCAGCGCCGCGGCCGACAGGCCGAGGTGCAGCTCCACCGGCCCCATGTAAACCCCGGCGCCGGCCCCGTTGGCGACGTGCTGGCCGCGGAACGGCTCGAACCGCTCGGCCAGGAACTCGATGTCCTCCGTGCGGCCCAAGCCGGTGGCGACTGCCAGCGCGTGGCCCCAGCACGACATGCGCATCGCCGCCATCGGCGCCCATGAGCGGATCGGGCCGGCCAGCGCATAGGCGGCCCCGGCACCTGCGCGGTCGTCCTGGTGCAGGCGGATCAGCGTAAGGGTCAGCGCGGGGAATACGGTGGCGGTCCCCTGGGTGGTGTCCACGGCTCCCGGCCGCAGGTGCGCCGGGATGAGGTCGAACGCCTCGACTAGGCCGGATCGCTCCAGGCCGACGTGCAGCGCCGACTGAGACAAGATCACCGCGAGCGCACCGATCGCGACCGGGTGGCCCATGTCGCTGAACACCTTCCACGCCTCACGCGCCAGCCGCGCCGCCTCGGCGAACCGCCCGGTCGCGAGCGCGAGCGTGGCCGCAGCTTCCAGGTGATGCCATCGTCCGACCGCGCCGCCGAGCCGTTCCAGGCAGGAGCCGAGGTCGGCGAGCTCACGCTGGACTCCCCGGAGCTGGCCGGTCTCCAGCAAGGTATCGATCCGCCACAGCCGACCCCACATCTCGACCCAGGCGCTGCCGAGCGGGCCGGCGGCCTCGAGCATCCGGCCCGCCAGCACGACCCGCTCGGCCAGGCCCTCGGGGCCGCTGCAGGCTAGCTGCCGGGCGCGGAGCCCGTCCACGAGCGCAACCGGGTCATCTGCCGCGTCGGCGAAGACCAGCGCGTCCCGGCTGACGTCTGCGGCGCGGTCATTCTCACCGCGGTAGACCAAGGCCTGCGCGTACCTGGCGGACACCCGGGCCCGCAGGCCATCGGGAAGGTCTTCCCCTGCCAGGGCCTGCTCGCAGACGCGGCAGATCTCACCGTCCCATTCCGGCACGCCGGTGGCCTCCATCACCAGCGCCGTGCGAGCGAGCCAGAGCCGGTCACGTCGAGCCTCCGCGCGCCGGCCGACCTGGACCGCCATCTGCTGCGCCCCGGGCAGGTCACCGCTGCGGTGCAGTTCCGCGGCCAGCGCCAGTTCGAGGCGTGAGCGGTCATCCTCGCCGATCTCACCCTCGCCGACTGAGAGCGCCTGCCGGTACAGGCGCACGGCCTCCTCGAAGGCCAGCGACTCCGCCGCCAGATCGGCCGCCGCCTCGCACGCCGCTACCGCCCGCGCCCGGTCCCCAGGCCAGGACGCCTCGACCCGGTGCCGGGCCACCTCCGCCAGGTGAGGCCGCACCTGCCCCTCGTACAGAGCCTCGATCGCGTCCGCCGCCGCGGCGTGCAGGCGGCGCTGCTCCGCGGCGCTCAGCCGGGCGACAACCGCCGAACCGACCAGCGCGTGCGAGAACCGATGATCGCCGGGACGGTCACCAGTCACCAGGAACCCGGCGGCCCGGCACTCGTCCAGCGGGCCGAGCAGGGCAAGCACGGGCACGCCCAGCATCCGGGCCACCACGCCGACCGAGAAGTTGTTGCCCGCCACTGCGGCAGCCTGCAGCAGCTCACGGGCGGGAGCTGACAGCTGCGCGAGCCGGTACGCCGTCGCCTCGACCACCCGCCCGGGCACCGATCCCGGCCGACTGCCACTCTGGTCAACAAGCATGAGGGCCAACTCCCTGACCAGGAACGGGTTGCCTCCCGTTTCCAGGTGGACCTCGGCGGCCTGGTTACCTGAAGTCGGCAGCCCGGCGGCTCGCAGCATGTCCCCGACCGCAGCCGCAGGCAGGCCACGCAGATCCACCCGCTCGGTGCTGGCGTCCGCCGACAGGCCATCCAGGAGCCCGGCGCCCACGCCATCGGATGCCGTCGGCTCCCGGTAGGTCGCGAATATCAGGATCGGCGCCCCCCGCAGGTGACGCACGACGTCGGTGAGCAAGGCCGCCGACGCCTCGTCCGCCCACTGCAGATCATCGAGCACCAGCACAAGCCCGGCCGACCCGGCCGCCCGCGCCAGCCACCTCCGAACCTCGGCGAACAGCGCGAACCGCCGCGCGCTGCCGGAATCGGCACCCTCAGCCAGCGCCCGCCGCCCGGCGTCGCCCGCGGTGGGTGACCACAAGCCGGCGCCGGACGCTTCGTCACCGGCAGCGCGGACGGCAGGATCATCCAGCACCATCCGCCACAGGCCGTACGGCGGTGAGCCGCCCCTATCCGCCGCCCGGGCCCACGCCACAGGCGCGCCCCTGGCCTCGGCCAGCGCAGCGGCCTCCTCCGCCAGCCGGGTCTTCCCGATCCCCGCCTCGCCAGTGCACAGCACCAGCCGCCCCCGGCCCGCCAGGGCATCGTCAAGCACACGCGCGATCCGAGCCAGCTCGCGATGACGCCCTACTATCAGCGCGGACGCGCCGCCCTGCACCCCCTCCACCCGGCAACTGTAAACGCCGCAAGCCGTCAATGTCATCAACGCAATCCTTGGCCGCTGGCGACACAGATCAACCGGCTCGGCGCGGACGCAGGCACCCACAACGCTGACCGGGTTGCCGACCAGAACGGCGGCTCTTTGCGCGGCGCACGAAGACTCAGGTAGCTCTCCGTGACAGGGCTCCCCGTCAGCTTCAGGCCTCGACTGGAAAAGTTCGTAGCCTGCCCGACGTATCAGAAGTACGTCAGGTACTTGACGTACGCACCATGATCGGCTTAACTGAATCAAAGCAACGATGGAGGCCATGGCCATGACGCAGGTTCACTACGACAGCTATACCGAAGCGCGCAACAACCTCAAGAACCTGCTCGACGCCGCCGAAAGCGGTCAGGTCGCTACCGTCCGGCGTGATTCTGCCACTGCAGTTGTCCTTGACGCCGAGCGTCTGCGGTATTTCCTCGCGTCTGTGGCGCCGTCCCGGGCCCAGGTGGTTCAGGAGGCTGGCGGCTGGTCAGTATTCATCCCCGGCTTGCCCGTCGCCGCAGATGGGGGGACTTTCGAGGAGGCCATCACCGAGATGGCCAGTGCGCTGCGCGAATACGCTGAAGACTGGCAGGACCACCTCCTCCATGCACCCAACCATCGCGCGAACTGGGGCCTGGTACAGCTGATCACCCTCAGCAGCGATGAGCAGCTACGGGAGTGGCTTACCGGGTCAGCACGGTGACCTGGCCTGCGCCGACCCGCGAGGCCCATGACGCCTTCTGCAGGACTGAAGGCTGGCAGCCAGTCCGGAACGCACGGGGCCAGACCGGTACGCATCATGTCACTTACGAGTTCCAGCTCCATGACGGGCGGATCTTGAGAACGCGAATTTCCCACCCGGTGAACCGCGAGACTTACGGTGGGCGCCTGTGGACTCACATTCTTAGAGATCAGCTCGACGTCGATCAGGCAACGTTCTGGGCGTGCGTCCAGGACGGGAAGAAACCTGACCGCGGCGCGCCCGAAGCGCCCCCGGAGGCGCTTCCGGCTGATCTCGTCCACTTGCTTCTTACGCGAGTCCGCCTTAGCGAAGCCGAAGTGGCGGCTATGAGCAAAGAAGAAGCCATCGCCAGAATGCAGCGATATTGGGCTGCCGACAGCTGAGACCACCAAGGCGGCAGTGCTCCGCAGAACCCGGACCTGGTCATGGGCGGCTATCTTCCGTGCCGTGCTGGTCGTGGGTGGCGGGGGGGTGGAGGAGATCTGGTGCGCGCTGAGTGGCCGGGCGGCGGACGGGTCGCACGTCCGTGATCGGCTGCGTGGCATCTTGTTCGCCGCGCTGGAGAGCCGGTTCCCTGACGCGGTGTTCGAGGTCCGGGGCGGCTGGCCGGCGGGCCAGGCTGGCTGGTGGGAAGTGGTCAGGCTGGGCCTGTGTTAGCGCCGGGATGCTGGCCGGCGATGCGCTGGATGTCGTCGGCTGGGACGTCGAGAAGGTGCGCGGCGATGGCGGCGTCGCCGCCGGCGAGCACCAGGCGGGCACGTTCGATGCCCTGGTTGATGGCGTCGGCGTGTCGTGCGGCGTATTCTTCGACGGCGCGGTCGACGACCTGGGCTTGGGTGGCGTCGGTGAGCGCGGCGAGGTAGCGGATGCGTTCTTTGGTTTGTCCGCTGACCTTGATGGGTGCCTGGTTCGCCATTGTTCGACCTCCTGGTACCTAAAGGCTACTAGTACCTAAGTAGAGAGCCAACGGATCGCGGGTGCGCGGTGTTCCCAGGCTGGCGTAGGCGGCCGGAGCTGGGCCGGGTGCTCCGCGGAGATGGCCGGTGAAGATCATCGCTCCGGTTTCGGGGGCGGCGGCGGGCCGGCGGCCTGTCCGGCCTGCCGGGCGTTAGCGTTGCTGACGAGTTTCCTGGGAGCCAAGTTGGGAGCCAGCGTCGGCAGGCGCCGGGCAACGTCAGGCCACATTGGGCCGGGATTACCGCAGGTGAACGGCTCGCATGCCGACGCCCGGCCACATCCGGCGATAGCCGGGGCCTGTATGGCATGCAGAAGGTCAGGGGTTCGAATCCCCTTAGCTCCACGGTATTTTTCGTGTACTCGTTCGAGTAGAAGTGACAATCAAGTGACAACGGTGCCGGATTTTCGCGCCGGAGCTCGCCTGGATGTGGCAGGCCGGACGGGGCCCAGCGATGCGGACAAGAGCGTCCGGCCAGTTCAGCAAAGTGAGAGCTTCTGAGTGATCGCCTCGGAGTGCGCTGCGCAACCCCGATCGTATGCGTAGCACGCAAGAGGCCACCGATTGATCGCAACTGTTCGTAACTGGTTACCCGACGTGACGTAGGCCCCGATAGCTTCCGCGCGAATATCCGCCTTCTGTGCGGCTGCCTGGTCAGCCAGAGCGTCTTTCTTGGCACACCAGAACATGGTGATCTGTGCGGTGCATGACCCGCCGTATGGGACTCCTGCTCATATGTGATGACAGCGTCTGCGGGCTTTGTCGGTGCGTGGCGGTACGGTGCGCTGGTGCTGGAGAGAGTTGACGAGGTTGGGTGGGCTGGTCTTAGCCATGCGTATGGGACCGCTGAGGATGTTCCGGCCCTGCTGCGGCGGGCGGGGTCGGCCGGCGACGGGGCCGGGAATGCGATTTCGGAGCTGTACGGCAGCCTGTTTCATCAGGGCACGGTGTATCCGGCGACCGGGGCGGCCGTGCCGTTTCTTGTTGAGCTGGCCAGGTCGGCGCCGACGCGCCGCGGCGAGTTTGCCTGGATGCTCGGCATGCTGGCCGATCCGCACCATGCCAATGGCAGTGCATTTGATGCGGTGCGCGCGGCGGTCACCGCGCACGCCGGTGTGTTCATCGGGTTGCTAGGCGACGCCGATGCGCAGGTGCGTGCGGCCGCTGCCTATGTCTTCGCCCAGTGCGCCGCTCCGGCGGCGCCGTTGTGGGACCAGTGGGCGGTTGAGGAGGTGCTCGGAGTGCGTGCCTCGCTGTTGCTTGCTCTCGGTCTGCGGGATCCTGCCCGGTCCGCTCAGGTCCTCGCCGAGGCGGTGTTGCACGCTCCGCCGCCGGTCCGGGCGGCCGCCGCGCTGTCGCTGGCGCGTAACCGGGTGGCCTGGCCGGACGGCGCGGTCGTCGGGGTTGTCAGCGCCATCGACGACGGCGCTGAGATCGAATATCCCTGGCGCCGTCACCGCGACTGGACTGATGAGTTGCTGCTGGTGGCAGACGACGCGCTGGCTGCCGCTGTACTGGCGCAGATGCTCACGGGTTCGCGGGCGAAGACCCGCCGGGCGGGTGCTTGGGGGATGACGGTGCGCGGCCAGGCCAGCCGTTCGGCACCAGGCCTGCTGCTGCCGATGGTACGGCCCTTGCTGGACGACCCGGACCAGGACGTCCGCAAGGAGGCGGTGCGGGCGCTGCGCCGGTCCGGTACAGCGTCTGGCCAGTTCGCCGATGAGGTATCCGGGATCGCCGCGCGGTACCCGCAGACGGCCGGCCAGGTGGCGTTCACGCCGGAGTACCACGCGGTGCAGACGTTGATGTTGCTCGGCGATCCCCGCTGGCTCGGCCCGTTCTGCACGGCCGCCGCCGATGGTCATGCCATCAGGGCGCGGCGGCTACTGCATCAGGGCACGCGCTGGAGCCCGCAGGTGCTCGACGCGGTGCGGCGGCAATTGGCGCAGCTGGGCGCATCCGGCGACGCGCATCCGGCAATACCGCTGCTGGCGACGGTCCCGGGCCGCTGGGGCTCCGCCGCCGTCGCCGCTGTTCCAGAGCTGCTGGCGGTCCTGCCGCACGCCGGCGAGACCGCGGCCCGCGCGCTGTTGCAGATCGGCCACCGCGCCCCGGAGATGGTGCCCGGCCTGCGGGCGCTTGCCGAACAGGCTGGCGACGTAGAGGCCGCCAAGGGCGTGTGGTGGCTGACTGGCGATCCGCAGCCGCTGGCCGGCACTCTTCACTTCCTGCTGACGCGTGACCGCGCGTGGGTTCCTCCCGCCGCGCACACCGTCACCGACGCGGGCAGCAGGCTCTTGCCCCTGGTCCCCGCGGCGCAGGTCCACCTCACCGGTACCGCGGCCAGGACATACCCGCAACGCGACGTCCAGGTCCTGGCCGCCCGCATCGTGTCAGCAGCGACTGGCGACCCGGCGCCGGTGCTACCGACAGTGCGTGCGGTCCTCGGCGGCGCAGGCACGTCCGCCAGCCGGGCGGCGGACTTGGTCGCCGACCTCGCCACTGCGCACCCGACGGCCGTCAGCGAGCTCACACCGGTTCTGCGGGACCTGCTTGAGGATCCCTGGAGCAGAGTGGCTGCCGCCGGCGCACTGTGGCGCCTCGGTACCCCGCCTGCCGAGCTCGCCGCACCGCTTATCGCAGCGATCACGGGAGCCTACGGCGGTCGCGGCGCGGCCGCGCTCCTGGCCGCCATTCATGCGGTGGAGGCTGTCGCAGACCTCCAACAGCTCGCCGAACGCGACGAGCGCATCGTGATGTCCGGCAACGACGATGACCTCATATGGCAGGACGAGATGCTGCAAGACCAGCTCCGGACCAGCATCGCCGCCCTCCGCGCAGCATGACAGCCATGACACCACATCGCCCATGCCCGGACTGGCCATCGCCAAGTATCCCGCGAGCCAGGTCCCGAACCGGCCACCGGTGCGTGGCAGGTCCTTCTCGGCACCGGTCCAGGAAAGGAAACCCACTCTGCCGCTGGTCGGCGCCAGCGCCAGCGAGCAAGATAACCGGCAGGGAGGATGTGGATAGTGCTTCCGGCCCGGCGTGCGTGGTTTTGTGGTGGTGCGGGCGTAGGGTCGGGGGCCTGGGTCCCGGCCTGACCTGCGAATCGGCTGACGCCCTCGCGGGCTGTCCTGCTAGCGGTTCGTCGGCCGGGTCCCAGGTTTATTCGGCACCCGCCGGCGTGCCGGTCTGATCTGCCCGGCCTGGACTAGAGGTCCGGGGTTCACAGGTCCGACGGCCAGCGGGTGCGTGCCACCCCTTCAACCAGAGAAAAGGGATGGCCTTGACCATCGTAGAAGACACGCGCGCTATTACCGGCGGGGTGGACACCCACGCCGGCACCCACGTGGCGGCCGCGCTTGATCCCGTCGGCGGGCTGCTCGGCGTCCGGGAGTTCCCGGTCACCCCGGCCGGCTATACCGGCCTGCTGGGCTGGCTGGGCGGGTTCGGGACCGTGGCCCTGGTCGGCGTCGAGGGGACCGGCAGCTACGGCGCGGGCCTGGCCCGGTACCTGATCGCGGCTGGCGTCCGGGTGGTGGAGGTGGACCGCTCGGACCGTCAGGACCGCCGGCGGGCGGGCAAGTCCGATCCGCTGGATGCGGTCAGCGCGGCCCGGGCTGCCCAGTCGGGCCGGGCCCGCGGCGCGCCGAAGGGCCGCGACGGCGCGGTGGAGGCGATCCGGGCGCTGATGGTCGCCAAGCGCAGCGCCCGCTCCGAGCGGGTCCAGACCATCAACCAGGCCAGGTCCTTGATCGTGACCGGGCCCGATGACCTGCGCGCGCGGTTCGCCGGGCACACGGCCGCCGCCCTGGTCAGCGAGCTGGCGGCGCTGCGCCCCCGGCCCGGCGGTGCTGTCAGCTACGCCACCCGGATCGCGCTGCGGGAACTGGGCCGCCGCGCGGAGTTCCTCGACGGCCAGCTCGGCCGCCTCGACGAGCTCCTCGTGCCCCTGGTGACCGCCCGCGCGCCGGGCCTGCTCGCCCTGCACGGCGTCGGCCCCGACACCGCCGCCCTGCTCCTGGTCGCCGCCGGAGACCACCCCGGGCGGCTCCGCTCGGAGGCCGCCTGGGCGCACCTGTGCGCGGCCGCCCCGATCCAGGCATCGTCGGGGAAAGTCACCCGTCACCGCCTCAACCCCGGCGGCGACCGCCAGGCCAACCACGCCCTGTGGCGTATCGTGCTCACCCGGATGAGCACCCACCCGCCGACCCTCATCTACGTCCAGCGGCGCACCAAAGAAGGCCTGTCCAAGAAAGAGATCATCCGCTGCCTGAAGCGTTACGTCGCCCGCGAGGTCTACCACCACCTCCGCGCCCCCGGCTGACGCTCACTCCCCGGGGACGGCCTGACCCGCTAACCGGCTGCCGCATCCATGCTGGCCTCCTCGAGATCTGCCGGCCGTCCCCGGACCCGTTCTGCCCTTGCTGGGCGTGACCTCATAAGAGCTTTCCCTCACCCGAGTGGACCTTCCCTGTCTTGTCCGCAACCCAGCAAACCGCCCCGCCCGCCACCCTCCACCACCCCCGCAAACCAGACCAGGAAGATGCCACACCAATGCCTTGACAAGACATAGGAGCATCGATCTGCTCGACTTCTGGGCGTGGTATTCGGGTGCGCGCGGTCATGCATATGGAATGATCTGCACCGCGTCTTCGCGTCCCGGCGGTCTTCCGCGCCATCAAACAGCTCACTCTGGAAAACCAGCAGCTCCGCGACGCTCACCCCGGCGGCAGGGTCATCCCCCGTTCCCGGCCGGGAGCCAGACCGCCCCTGGGACGGCATCAAGTCACTCTCGCGGTGGTCAATGTAACGACAATCGGCCTGGTGACCTGATTGCCGAACTGATGCCGCACAAAATTCTCCATGTCGTCGAGCAGTCCCTGCCTGGCTGCCGGCGTCATCATCTGCGTGCTGGAGTAGGAGAGCATCAGCTTGCGGTAGTCGGCTGCACTGTAGGTCTGGTTCCAGTCGTAGGTACGAACCTCGACGTTCAAGAACCGCCGATCGCCGCGTAGCACGCGGCGAATCGGAGGGTCTACCGCGTTGCGTTCAGGTGCCTGCGGGCCGGCATGTCCCTCGCCGTATCGCTCGTAGATGGGCTGCGCCGCAGCGAAGAACCCCTTGTCGTCGGGCGAGCTGACTTGGTTCAGGTCGACGATCGCAACCACGCCGCCGGGCTTCAGGACACTCATAGGTCTATCGACCTGCGCTTTCGGGGAGATCCAGTGGTAAGCGGTAGCCGAGAACACGGCGTCAAAGACATGTTCCCCTACGTCGACTTCCTCGAAGTCACCGATTGTGATCGTCAGGGCGGGCGACGGGAGGGCCTCGCGTAGCTTGGCGGCCATCGCGGGGCCGATCTCGATGGCGTGAACGGTTGCCCCTCGGCTGAGAAGGTCGCGGGTCGCCTGGCCGGTACCCGGCCCGACTTCAAGGATTGCCGGATGGCCAGGCAAGAGCCGAAACAGGTCCTCGAACATGGGCGCTGGGTAGTTGGGCCGTATCCCGTGGTAGATCTCTGCGACGCGGTCAAAGGATCTGCGTGGCTCTGCCGCAGCAGATTTCGTCATTGCGCGATTGTTCCAGGCTCAACGTCGGCCGGCCACCTCGCGGCTGTCCCGGAAAGCCCAGACCCTCGCACTACAGGATGGTGATTTTGAAGCAAGCCTCGGGATCCAGTCGCAGGCAAGCAGATCTGGCGCCTCTGCGCCGGATCGGTTTCCACCTCGAACGGCTCCCGGTCCGCGCTAAATCGGCGTTGTTCCGATGTCGGGACAACGCCGAATTTGCGCGGCCTGGCAGGCTAGGCTGCTAACCCAGCCGTGAGCGCATAACGACTCATTCTGCGCGCATCGAATGGGTCCCCGAACAGACCGCGGAAGGCGGTTACGCGCGCTAGCCTGTCCTGGATTCGGCCACGCTGCGTCACAGCTGCCGATCTCCAAGCTCACCTAGCGCCAAAGCCGTTTGATGGCCGGTCCGGCCGACGTCGGCGACGGTAAATTGACTCGACGTCCCGCCTGTAGTCCGCTGCCGCCCTGCCAGCTCACCGGTTGAGTCTCGGGTCGGTCCCGGTGGGTCTGGGGGCGGTTTAGGGGCGGCAGGAGCCGATTGCCTGGGGGTATCGGAAGAAGCCGGCAGGGTCGTACTTCCGTTTCACGCGGACCAGCCGGTGGTAGTTCTCGCCGTAATAGGCCCGCCGCCAGTCCTTCAGCGTCGGATCGGGGAAGTTCTGGTAGGAATGCCCGGGGGGCGTATCGGCGAAGATGTCGCCGTAAAACTCGTCGAGCCAGTGCAGGTTCGCGGCGGCGACGTCGGGCGGGTCGTGGTCGGCCCAGCATGTTTCGGCAGCGAAGATGAACAGGCCGCCTCGGTGCACGAACGCGGTCGCTTCTGGCGGTACCTGGTTGATCTCGCCGCCAAGGGCGAACATCGCGAACCCGGCTCCGTCCTTGTTTCCGCTGCCCGGCCAGTCGAGCAGCCGC
>Ga0302326_10028124_pt1 | contig 11326 bp, 6 predicted proteins | sample Palsa_T0_3_FD_202264 | JGI IMG/M metagenome (GOLD analysis project Ga0302326, IMG submission 202264) | Peat permafrost microbial communities from Stordalen Mire near Abisko, Sweden - Palsa_T0_3 | ecosystem: Environmental > Terrestrial > Soil > Palsa > Peat permafrost | place: Sweden: Abisko...
GATGCTCGCGCGCGCGGGTGGGGGCGTGCGGAGCGGAAACTGGATCCGGCGGTGGCAGGAGAGCCGCGCCTACACGCGGACCGTTGACGAACGTGCGCGTGCGGCGCTGGAGCGTGTCGGGGCGGCGGGATGCGCGGAGCAGCATTGGAAAACGATGAGCGATTGGGAGCGCGCGCTGGTCGAGCTCGCGCACGCGATTGCGGCTCACCCCAAGCTGCTGCTCGTCGACGACGTGTCCGACAACCTGGGCATCCTCGAGACAAAGGACTTCATCGGGCTGGTGCGGGCAATCAGCAAGGAGTGGGGGCTGGGGGTGTTGATGAGCGTCTCCGATCCCCACGCGACGCTGCTCTCGGATCGGATCATGACGCTCTCCGGCGGCAGGCTGACCGAGGCACCGCAGCGGCCGGTGACGCAGGGGCCGCCGCCGTCCCGCGGCAACGTGGTCGACTTCCCCGGGGTGGGCTCTCCTCACCTCGAGGCCGGGCGCGCCAGCAGCTCGAACGCGTAGTGCTCGAGCTGCGCGAGTTGGTCAAGCACTATCGGGCGGGCGACGGTGAGCTCGTTCGAGCGGTCGACGGGGTAACGCTTCAGATCGCGGCCGGCGAGCTCGTTGCGCTGTACGGGCCCTCGGGCTCCGGCAAGACGACGCTGGTGAAGCTGATCGCGGCGCTGCTCCAGGCCGACAGCGGAGCGGTGCTCGTGGGTGGGAGGGAGATCTCCGTGCTCTCGGAGAAGCAGGCGGCCGCCTACCGGTTGTATGACCTGGGCTACATCGCCCAGGCCCTCGATCTGCGCGGGGGCGGCAATGTCTCCGAGAACGCGGCGGCGAAGCTGTGGCTGACGAAGGATGTGCGCCACGCCGAGCGCAAGGTCGAGCCGTTGCTGGTGCGTTTGGGCCTCGGCGAGCGCCTGCGCAGCCTCCCTCGCGATCTATCGATGGGCGAGCGCCAGCGTGTGGTGATCGCCCGCGCGCTGTCGATGGAACCGAAGGTCGTACTCGCGGACGAGCCGACGGGCAGCCTCGACACCGAACGCAGCCAAGAGGTCCTGGGGCTGCTGCGGGAGTTCTGTAAGGAGCGCGGAGTGGCGATGCTGCTGGCGACGCACGATCTGCAGGCGGCGGCGTTCGCCGACCGGGTGTTGGAGCTGCGCGATGGACGGGTCGGGGCGTTTGATCGGAGCCGAGCCACACCGGGTCCGGACGCGAGCGCGACGAGCCAGAACTGAGGCGACGATGGCGCTGTCGGGCATTCTGAAGAGCTACCGCGCACGGCTGCGTGTGCGCGTCGTGCTGGTACAGGAGCTGCTGGCCGTGGTTGGCCTGGCGGTGGGCGTGGCGTTGCTGTTCTCCTCCCAAGTCGCGGGTACAAGCTTGAACCATTCCGTCTCACAGCTGAGCCGCGATGTCGTGGGCAACATGCAACTGCAGCTGCAGGCCCGCGGCCCGCGGGGCTTTCCCGGCCAGCTGTTGAGCGAGGTGCGACAGATCCCCGGGGTGGCGGAAGCGCAGCCGATCTTGGAGGAGCAGGCCGTGCTCCTCGGCCCGCATGGGCGCGAGTCGGTCGAGCTGCTCGGGGCGCCCGGAAGCTTCGCGCACCACCTGCGCGAACTGCCGGGGCACCTGACCGCGGAACAGGTCGCTCACCAGCAGGAGCTGGGCCTGCCCGCGCCGGTGGCGAGTGCGATCGGCGCCGGTGAGTCGCTGCAGCCAGTCGAAATTCAGGTCGGGACGCATGTCTCGAGCACGCTGGTCGGCGCGGTCCTCGAGCAACGCAACATCGGCGACTTGGTTCACAGCCCGGTGGCGATCGCGCCGATCGCCTACGCACAGGAGCTCAGCGGCACGCCCGGGCTCCTCACGCGGATCTTCGTGCGCACCGCGCCCGGGCGTGAAGCGCAGGTGCGCGCGGCGCTGAGGAAATTGGCGGCCGGCCGGCTGAACGTCGAGCCGGCCGACTTCGACGCCACGCTGTTCGCGCAGGCCTCGTCGTCGACCAACCAGAGCGCGGGGCTGTTCGCGGCGATCAGCGCGCTCGTGGGCTTCCTGTTCGCCTTCGATGCGATGTTGATCACCACGGCCTCGCGCCGCGAGTTGATCGCGGAACTGCGCGAGAATGGCGCGACGCGATCGAGGACGATTCAGACGCTCCTGTTCGACGCTTTGATCCTCGGCATCGCGGGTAGCGTCCTCGGGTTGGTGCTCGGCGATCTGGCATCGAGCGTGCTGTTCGGATCGAATCCGGGCTATCTGTCGTTCGCGTTCCCGGTCGGCTTGCAGCGGGTCGTGACGTGGCGGAGCGTGACGATTTCGGTCGCGGCGGGAATGCTCGCCGCCGGCGTCGGGGTGCTCGTACCTTTGCGCGGGGAGCTCTCGCGCCCGTTGCGCCGCCCGTCGGCACCTGCGCCGGCACCTGCGCCGACGCCCGACGGCGGCGCTGTCAGCACCTCGGCGCATACGCCGAGCAGCGACCAGCGCAGCCCGTGGTTTTTGGGTGCGGTCGCGGGGGGATTTGCCGCTCTGGCGCTGACGACGATCATTCTGGTGTTCGACCCGGCAGACGCGATCGTCGGGGTCGCGAGCCTCGTGGTCGCGCTGCTGCTGCTCTTAGCGCCGTTGTTCGACGTCGTGATCAGAGCGTTCGATCGCGTGCAACGTCCGCTGCGCTCGGCCGCCACGCGACAGGCGATGACCGAGCTGCGCAACCCGGGCACGCGCACACGTTCGCTGGCGATCGCGGCGACCGGCGCGATCGCCGTGTTCGGCAGCGTCGCGATTCAGGGCGCCCACAGCAATCTACAGAAGGGGCTGGATCAGACGGCAGGGCGCCTGAATCGGGTCACCGACGTGTGGGTCTCGGTCGCGGGGAGCGCCAACACGCTCGCAACCACGCCGTTTGCTACTAGCACCGCTGCGCGCTTGGCGGCGCTGGGAAGCGTGCGCTCACTGGCGATCTACCGTGGTAGCTTCCTCGATATCGGCGATCGGCGGGTGTGGGTCGTTGCGCCGCCGTCGAGCTCGCCCGCGCCGATCCCGGCCGGTCAGATCGTGGAGGGCAACTTTTCCCTTGCGGAGGCTCGCATGCGGGGCAGTGGCTGGGTCGTGCTTTCGCAGGCGATCGCAAATGAACAGCATCTGCACGTCGGCGAGTCGTTCACGCTGCCCTCGCCCAAGCCGAGCACGTTTCGGATCGCGGCGCTCTCCAGCAACATCGGCTGGCCGCCGGGCGCAATCATCATGAGCGCCGCCGACTATGCCCGGGCGTGGGAATCGAGCGAAGCGAGCGCTTACAACATCGACCTGCGGCCCGGAGTCTCCCCCACCCAGGGAGCGGCCGAAATTAGGCGGGCACTCGGGCCGCACTCGGGCCTATCGGTGCAGACTGTCCGCCAGCGCGAAAACGAGTGGGGGGCGGGCAGCCGCCAGGGGCTCTCGCGACTGTCCCAGATCTCCACGCTCGTGCTGATCGCCGCGGCGCTGGCGATGGCGATGGCGATCGGGGCGATGCTGTGGCAGCGCCGTCCGCAGCTTGCATACGACCAACGCCAGGGTTACCCTCGGGGGGTGCTGTGGCGAGCGCTCATGTATGAGAGCGCCCTGTTGCTCCTCGCGGGCTGTTCGATCGGGGCCTCCTTCGGCCTCTACGGCCAGGTGCTGGGTACCCATTTCCTGCAAAGTGTGACCGGGTTTCCTGTCGTATTCTCGGTCGGTGTGTGGGTGGCTCTGTGGAGTGTCGCTTTGGTGAGCGGCGCCGCCGCGGCGATCGTCGCCGTGCCGGGATACTTGGCCGCCGGGGTACCTGCCAGCGTTGATCCAGGATGATGTAGTAACGAGTACTAGTGCTCGATAACAATGAACGGCCTCAGATGAATGGCCTGCGCCGACAGACCACCACGCTCGCTCGCGCCACCGGACGCGAGCTGATCTGGGGGTTGCGTGGGGTTTCGCGTGAGGTGGCCGGCTGGCGGGAGCAGGCGGCGGCGATCCCCGACCCATACCTGCGTGCGGACGCGCTGGAGGCGCTCGCGCGCAAGCGCGGCAGCATCGAGGGCGCGGCGCTTTTCTGGATCCTGCCGCGGCGGCGCAACCGGGATTTGCTCGGAGCGCTGGTGGCGTATGAGGTGCTCGCCGACTACTTGGATTGCGTAAGCGAGCGGGGCGCGGGGCGCGGCATCGAGAACGGCCGTCAGCTGCATCTCGCGCTCGTCGAGGCGCTGGAAGTGGACCCACCCACCCCGCCGATATCTGACTATTACCGCTATCACTCGAGCGGCGAGGACGGCGGGTACGCGCGCGCGCTCGTTGTTCGCTGCCGTTCCGGCTGTGAGCAGCTGCCGTCCTATGAGGCGGTCAAGCCGTTCCTGATGCGCGCCGCGGCCCAGTCCGGCGTGCTGGGGCTGAACCACGAGCCCGACCCCGCGCGGCGTGAAGTGGTGTTGAAGGAGTGGGCGGAGGATCAGATCCCCGCCGCCCCTTCTACGACTTTGCTCGTCGACGAACAGCGGGCGGGCACTCCAGACCAGAGTTGGTACGAGCGCGCGGCCGGGTCGTCGGCGTGGGTGACCGTGCTGGCGATGCTCGCGCTCGCCGCCGAGCCTACGCGCGCGGCGGGCAGGTGGATTGCGGACGAGGAGGTGGCCCGTACCTACGCCGCCTACACACGGTGGATTGCGCCCGCCGGCGCGATGCTGGACAGCTTCGCCGACGTCGCGGAGGATCGCGCCAGCGGCGATCACTCCTACGTCGCGCACTACCCGAGCGTGGAGGTCGCAACGGAGCGAATCGGTGAGCTCGTACGCCAGTCGCGCAGAGAAATACGGGCGCTGCCTGGAGGAGCAGGGCACTCTGTGGTGCTCAGCTCGATGATCGCCTTCTTCCTCTCAAAGCAGAGCGCGCGGGCGCCCGAGTTGCGCGCGAGCACACGCGAGTTGCGGCGCGCGGGCGGCCCCATGGTGGGGCTCCTACTGCCAATCCTCCGCATCTGGCGTACGGCTTACGGCCAGCGCACCGCGTAGATCACCCAATCAGCAAAGCGGCCCGCGCGTTCGTCCGGGCGGCGGTCCGCGAAGCGGGCCGACCGGACGAATCCGCGGGCCGCGCCATTTTTACAAAACTAGGCAAGCGAGGCCGGCGGGTCCATGATCGGCGGAGCGTCATGTCCGCCTCCGCTTCCACCGGCTCCTCCGCCTCCGCCTCCGCCACCAACGGCACGTTCCGCTCGCTCGAGTACGGCTTCGGCCTGCTGGCGCTGTTCACCCCCGAGCGGCCGGTGTGGGGGATCGCGGAGCTCGCAGCGGAGCTGAACGTCAGCCCCTCGACCGTCCACCGCTACACCACGACCGCTCTGAACCGCGGCTACCTGGAGCAGACTGACGGGCGGCTCTACCGGCCCGCGCGCCGCTGCGCGGAGCTCGGCATGGCGGTGCTCGAGACACTGTGGCCGAGCGGGCGTGCGCGTCCGATCCTGCGTGAGCTGCGCCGCCGCACTGGACGCACCGTGAGTCTCGCGGTGCTCGATGGGGACGACGTCCTCTACCTGCAACGGCTGTGCGGCTTTCAGCGAGGGCAATACCTGCTGGAGCAGGGACTGGGCGCGGGCTCGCGTCTGGGAATAAGTGAAACGGCCGCGGGAGTGGCCCTCGCTCAAGTGCTCCAGGAAATCAGCAGCCGCAAGACGCCGTGGAGCAAGCGCAACGAACTGGTCGTCAAGGATGCGGCGCGCCACACAGGAGCGCTTGGGCTCGCGCTCGGCGTAAACCGCGCAGGCGAGGCGTCCGGCGCGATCGAAATCACCGTGCCCGCCGCGAGCATGGATGGGGCCCAGCTGCTCGAGGAGCTGGGCGAGCCGTTGCGGGACGCGGGCGCGGCCTTGGAGGCGGCGCTCGACGCGGCACTGGATGGTGAGAAAGCAGAGGAGCGCGTTGCATAACTCGCCCGCTGGGGGACAGCGGTGAATGGGGATGAGCAGGGGAGAGGTGAGGGAGATTCAGATGGGAGAGGCAAGGGAAATTCAAATCAGGCAGGGCCGGCTCGCAGTTCGCGGGAGGAAGCGCGCTACTCGCGAGTGCTCGAGCGGGGCCTTCTCCTCCTCGCCTGCTTCACCGGAGAGCGTCCGGAGCTCGGAGCCTCAGAGCTCGCCCAGATGCTCGGCATCGGGCGCAGCACCGCCCACCGCTTCGCACGTGCGCTCGTGGAGCTGGGCTACCTGCAGCGCACGGCCTCGCGCAAGTATCGCCTCAGCCTCGGTGTGCTCGATCTGGGCATGGCAGCGTTCAGCGCGATCGGGCTGCGCGAGCACGCGCATCCACATCTACGAGAGCTGGCGCGACGTAGCGGCCTCACGGTGGCGCTGGGCGTGCTCGACGGACCGCAGGTCCTCGTCGTCGACGAAGTGCGCGCCAAGCGTAAGGGGCGCAAAGGAGCACTGCGGGGTGGCGGGGCGGGCGGGTGCGGTACACATTTGCCCGCCTACTGCACGAGCCTCGGCAAGGTGTTGCTGGCCCACCTCCCGAGCGATTGGCAGGACGAGTTGATCTCCGAGATGAAACTGCTCGCGCTCGGCCCGAAGACGATCTGGAGCGTACGGGAGCTGCGCGCGGAGCTGCAGGATGTGCGGGCGCACGCGCTTGGCAGCGACGACGAAGAGCTGCTCGCGGGCACGTGCGCGATCGCCGCGCCGGTGCGAGACGAATCGGGCGATGTGGTTGCGGCGCTGAGCGTCGCGGCACATCGGGGTGTTCTGGAGCTCGACGAGCTCGTGAAGCGAAACGTGGCACCGCTCACCGACACGGCACAGCGCTTGTCCGCCCGCCTGGGATCCCCCGATGCTTCGCTCTAGCTCTCAACCCAAGGGATTCGCCGGGAGCGTTGGTGCCCGGCGCCGTCCAATGAATGGGACGGAATCTCGAATTGGCGGAGCATCAGCCGGCCGATGTGTCGCCCTCTCTAATTTCACACTGAAGCGCAGAAACACGCGCTTTGCCGGGTTAGGGTGGGTGCGCGGCCGTGGAGAGGCCAGCGACGAAGTCACTGTCAAACGGGGAATCGCGAGAGGGATCGGGTCCATGGCCACACAGGCTTTCAGCACACGCTCGGCCTGCGCCGTTCCGGCTCTGGGTCTCCCCGTCCACCGCGGCGCAGCCCAGCCAAAGCGCGCTGCCTGCTCGCACCCGGCGCCTGCGGGCGGGTGGGTTCTTAATCGAGCTATCCTCGGAGCAGGAGAGGAAATACCGATGAGCCAAATAACCCTTGCCGTGGGAACGGCCCCCGCTCGACGCCTCAGGCGTCCGGCGGCCGACCGTTGTGGCTCAATCCTTCGCAGCGAGGCGGCAGCGGTAACTCAGCACGCCTCGCATCCGGGCCGTAAACCGTCGGTCACCGCTACCAACGGCAGGCAAGCCAAGGCACCGTTGGTAACCACCAGCCAACTTAGCGTAGCCGGATCTCCAGCAGCTCACGTTTCCACATCTTCTTCGCACTGCAACGTGTCAACCAGAAAGGCAGCAAAATGATCAAGGCATCAAACAAGCTCGCGTCCCTCCTGCACCGCCTCGGTGCCGGTCGACGTGTTCGCTTCGATGCCTTCGCAGGGACTGGTGCGCCCTCATCCACCCCTGCCGTAAGCCGAGTGCAACTACGAACAGCTGCCGGCAAGCTCACAAACCTCCGGGTCACTACCAAGCTCAGTGGCGTAGCTATAACACTAATCGCCTCTTTAAGTCTTCTATTCACAGGCACAGCCCTAGCCGCCGCCCCAACAGTAGTAAGCGAGTTCACCTCCCCAACCGCCAAGCCCAGCGAAGAAGCAAACCTCGAAGCGACGGTCAACCCGGGCGAAGAACCCGCTGGGGAAACCACCGAATGCCACTTCCAGTACGGCAAGACGAGCGTCACCGAACACGAAGAAGAATGCGCACAGGGCAACGCCCTGGAAGGCGGCGAACTGGGTGTCTCCGTGAACGTGAAAGGTCTGCATGCGGGGACGACCTACATCTATCGAGTAGTTCTCAAAAACACGTCGGGCAAAATCGAAGGCGGCGAAGAAAAAGTCACGACCCTCCCCGTCCCGAGCACCGAAGTCCCGAGTCCGATCGGTGCGAGCACCGCGACGTTCAAGGGCACGTTGACGCCGTTGAACGCCACTGTGCCATCGGAATACTTTTTCGTTTACAACGTCGGTGAAGAACTCGTGTGTACGGGCGAACCGAGCACGAGCGCCGAAAGTGCGGGCATCGGATCTACTGTCGCGCACGTGTCCACGGCGGTCACCGGCCTGGAACCCCACCAGAAGTACACAGTGTGCCTCCTCTCCACGAACACGCTCGGCAACTACGAAGAGGACCCGGCGCCGAAGTATTTCGAAACGCTTCCCGCCCCCCCGAAAATCGACGCCCAGAGCGCGGGCGTCAACTCCACCGAAGCAACCCTCTCCGCCCAGGTCAACCCGAACAACGAGAACACGAAATACAAATTTGAATACTCCACGACAGAATCCAACAAAAAACTAACGGGCACGATCGTCACAATCAACGGCGCGGCTGAACTGTCTGGCGGCACCGATCAAACGGCCGAAGCTGCCACGGGTGCGGTCCTGGAAGCGGGGAAAACCTACTACTACCGCGTCGTCGCGGCCAACGAACAGTCAGAAAAAGAACCGCACCCGGCCGAAGGCGAAGTCCAGTCCTTCACCACCACCCCCACCCCAACCACCGCCTCCGTCACCGCGATCGCGGCCAACACCGCCACGTTCAACGGCCACCTGACCCCGCTGAATCCCACCACGGCTGCGCAGTACCACTTCGACTACAAGCTGAGCGGCAGCGAATGCACCGGCGAAAGCGAAACCGCCGCGGGGGAAGCCGGCAAGGGCACAGGCGCCGCCTCCGAGGCCACGCCCGTCACCGGTCTAGCACCGGACAGGCTCTACACGGTCTGCTTCGTCACGTCGAACGCGTCCGGCTCCCAGGTCGGTCCGCCCGTGACGTTCCGCACGCTGCCGGAAACGCACACAACCGACGTGACCTCCTCCAGCGCCACGCTGCACGCGGTCCTCGACCCCGAAGGCGGGCCCACTTCCTATCGCTTCGAATACGGCACGAGCACGGCGTATACCTCGCAAACGGCGGAAGGCAGCGTCGAAGCGTCGAGCTCCGTGACCGTCGAAGCCCACGTACAGGAACTGAGCCCGAGCGCCGTCTACCACTTTCGTGTATCTGCCACGAACGCGGCGCCCGAAACGATCGCCAGCGTTGATAAGACCTTTACCACCCAGTCCTCCGCCACCGCGTTCGCCCTCCCCGACGACCGCCAGTATGAACTCGTCTCCCCGCCGAACAAGCACGGCGCGTTGATCGAGCCGCTCCCCTTCGAAGGTGTCGTCGAGGCGGCGGCGCACGGCGGCACCTTCACGTACTTGACGTTCAACCCGACCGAATCAGAACCCCAGGGGTACGAGACCAGGGTACAGGTCCTCGCGGCGCGCGGCGGCGGTGGCGTATGGTCCAACCAGGACATCGAGACGCCCCACGACGTCGCGACCGGTGTCTCGGTCGGCCTATCGCAGGAGTATCAGGTCTTTTCTCCCGACCTCTCACAAGCGCTGATCATCCCGCAGGGCGAATTCACCCCGCTCTCCGGCGAAGAAGTCGCACCGCAAGCGAGCGAAAATACGGTCTATCTGCGCGCGAACGCGACCTGTCAGGCGACACCCGCCACATGCTACACCCCGCTCGTAACGAAGGCCAACACGCCCCCCGGTACCGAAATCGAAGGAAAGACAGTCGCCAGGGGAGAGGGGGCAGGGCTCGGCGGCATCACCAAAAGCCTCGTGAAATTTGTCGGCGCCACCCCCGACCTCAGCCATGTTCTTCTCCAAACCGAAAGACGTAGCAGTAACGAGCCGGCCCCGGCTCCCGCGCTGATCGCGGGGGCCCCTGAAGAAAGTCTGTACGAGTGGGCGGGCGGCCAGCTGCAGCTCGTCAGCGTGCTGCCTGCGGGCGAAGGCGGGGGCCCGGTGGGACATGTCAAGTTCGGTGGTGGCCCCGTCTCGGTATCCGGGACGGAAACACGCAACGCGATCTCCGCAGACGGCTCACGCGTCATCTGGTCCACAGAACACTCAGAAGATGGCAAAGAAAACGGTGCCCTGTACATGAGCGACACGGCCGGTGGCACGACCGAAACGGTGCGCCTCGATCTCCCCGAAGCGGAATGCCTGGCGAAAAGCACGTGTGGAGCGGTCGGGAAATATGGACCTGATGCTCACGAGAACGAAGAAGTAACTAAACCCCAGTTCGATATGGCCAGCAGCGACGGATCGGAGGTCTTCTTCACCGATTTGCGGCAGCTCACCGCCGACTCGCGGGCAGGGATCGGGGAATACGCCGAAACTGCTACGGAAGATCCCGACCTCTATGTGTGTCGGATGGTGGAAGTGGAAGTGGCGGGTCACAAACAACTGAAGTGCGACCTGACCGATCTGACGGTGGACAGTAACCCCGACGGTGAACCGGCCGCCGTCCAGGGCGCCGTGCTCGGCGCGAGCGGAGGCGGCTCGTATGTCTATTTCGTCGCGAATGGAGTGCTCGGCGATGGCGCCGAACACGGCGCGACCCCGGGCGATTGCAACTCCATAGGACATCTGTCACCGCAAGAAAAAGAAAGTCTGGAATGCAACCTCTACGTGGATCACTACAACGGCAGCGAATGGGAAGCGCCGAGGTTCATCGCCACGGTCTCGGGCGCCGACGACCCCGATTGGCGGTATCAGCGCCTTGAAGGGCATACCTCTCGGGTCTCGCCGAACGGTCGCTATCTCGCGTTCTCCTCGCAACGGTCGCTGACGGGCTATGACAACACCGATCTGAACGAACAGCCAACGAAGATGGAAGAAAAAGAAGGAGTCGCCCCGGGGATGAAGGTCAAGCACCACGACGAGGAGGTCTATCTCTACGACGCCGAAACAGGCCGTACCTCCTGCGCATCGTGTGCCCCGACCGGGGCGCGGCCAGTCGGCGTCGAAAGTATGGGCAAACTCACCCGCTCGATTGCCATTGGCGAAGCGGCAGCGTGGGAAAAAGGTACGTTGCTCGCGGCGGACATCCCGGGCTGGGAGTCGTTTGAACTTCGGCGAGGGGTTTACCAGCCGCGTTACCTCTCTGACAGCGGCCGGCTGTTCTTCAACAGCCCCGACCAGCTCGTGCCGCAAGCCACCAACGGGAAGGAGGACGTCTATGAGTACGAGCCGGACAGTGTCGGCAGCTGCGGCACGCAAGAAGGCTGTGTCTCGCTGATCTCCTCAGGGACCGCCGAGCAGGAATCGGCGTT
>Ga0302326_10028127_pt1 | contig 11325 bp, 8 predicted proteins | sample Palsa_T0_3_FD_202264 | JGI IMG/M metagenome (GOLD analysis project Ga0302326, IMG submission 202264) | Peat permafrost microbial communities from Stordalen Mire near Abisko, Sweden - Palsa_T0_3 | ecosystem: Environmental > Terrestrial > Soil > Palsa > Peat permafrost | place: Sweden: Abisko...
TCACTCACCGGCGGGACCACCCCTGACAGATCCCCGGAGGTCTTCTCGCGGCCTACGTGGGCGGCAGCTTAGCCTAGTTGGTCAGGGTATGTGGAATAAGCCCTCGCCGAGCTGACAACAGCGGAATAGCCATCTTGTGGCGAGTTGGGTGTCCCCCGGCGGCCACCCAAATTCCTCCACTGATGGCCACCTCAAAATCCCCCAGCTGATCGAGGTCTGAGGCCGCGCGGGCGCGCGGAGAAGGCCTGAAGCGACCGGACGTTACGCTGATCCCTCGGCATCGCCGAGGGAGGCAGGAGTGAACGTCTTGAAGGCGCATTTGCGGATTACGATCGCGACGTTGCTGGCGAACGGAGCAACACAGCGGGAGATCGAGCGACGGACGGGCGTGGATCGCAAGACGATCCGCCGTTACGCGGCAAACTCCCCCGGGGTGGCCACCGGCTCTGAAGGGCCGGTCGAGCAAAATCCCCCACCCCGGCCACCGGCACCGCCGTGCCCGACGCCGTCTGCGTGCGAAGCGCACCGGGAGTTCATCGAGGCGCAGGTCCAGCTCGGGCGCAACGCGCAGAGCATTTACCAGGATCTGGTCGAGCGGCACGGGTTCAACCACCGCTATAACTCGGTGAAGCGCTTCGTGTGCCGGCTCAAGGCGCGCGAGCCCGAGCGCTTTGACGTCCTCGAGTTCGCGCCCGGGGAAGAAGCGCAGGTCGACTACGGCCAGGGGGCGCTGACCCGGACGGCGCGCGGCAACTACCGCCGGCCGTATCTGTTCGTGATGACGCTGAAGTACTCGGGCAAGAGCTTCCGCAAGGTGGTGTGGAAGACCAGCCAGGAGGTGTGGGCGCGGCTGCACGAGGAGGCGTTCAGAGCTTTGGGCGGCTCGACCCGCTACGTGGTGCTCGACAATCTGCGCGAGGGAGTGATCCGTCCGGACCTCTACGAGCCAGAGCTGAACGCGGTGTACGCGGCGCTGCTCGCCCACTACGGCGTGGTCGCCGATGTATGCCGCGTCGGTGACCCCAATCGCAAGGGGACGGTGGAGAACGCGATCCAACACACGCAGGCGACCGCGCTCAAGGGCCGCAAGTTCGACTCCATCGAGGAGCAGAACGCGTGGCTCGCGCACTGGGAGGAGCGCTGGGCGGCGCCAAGAATCCACGGCCGCAAGAAGCGCCAGGTGCTCGCCATGTACCGCGAGGAGCAGCCGCATCTGCAGGCCCTCCCCGTAAGTGGCTTCCGTTACTTCCGCCAGGAGCGGCGCACGGTGGATGATGCCGGCTGCGTCGTCATCGACGCGCGCTACTACCCGGCAACGCCCGCACGGTTGTACTCGGAAGTGACCGTGCGCGTGTATGCGGAGGAGATCGAGATCCTCGGCCACGACGGACGGGTGTTGCGGCGGCATCCGAAGTCCGCGCGTCCCGGCTATGAGGCGCTCAAGCCTGAGGACCGGATCTTCAACCCCACGCGCGAGACGGGACGGTTGCTGACCCGGTTGGCGAAAGTCGGCCCCCACACCGCGCGCCTCGGGACGCTGCTGTTCGAAACGCTCGGCCGTGCGGGCCAGAAAGCGCTCTATGGTCTCGCGAATCTCCCTAAAAACCACTCTCGCGAGGACATCGAAGCGGTCTGCGAGGCGGCGCTCACCGCCGACTGCCGCTCGTATCGAGCGGTGAGGCGCGCACTCGAGCGCCGAAGCGAGGCCCGCGCGGCGGCAGCACCGCAGCTCACGCAGACCTCGCCTGAGATCCGCGCGATCGAGGACTACCAGCGCTTCTTCGACACCCACGCCAAATCCGTTTAGCAGGAGGAATCCGATGCCGATGTCCATGGTGGAACTACAAAAATCACTCCGGGGCCTGCGGCTCTCGGGGATGAGCGCCACGCTCGAGGCCCGAGCACTGCAGGTCGCCGCCCAGGAGTTCGACTTCCTCGAAGCGATCTCCTGGCTGGTGCAGGATGAGCTCGATCGGCGTCGATCGCGCCTCTTGCAACGGCGCTTCGTGCAATCGGGCCTGCCTGAGCGCAAATCGCTGCAGGAGTTCGACTGGAGCTACAACCCCAAGCTCCCCAAGCGCGACATCTTCGAGCTGGCGACGCTCAAGTATGTCGATGCCAGAGAGAACGTTCTGCTGATCGGCAAGCCCGGCACCGGCAAGAGTCACGTCGCCAAGGCCATCGCGCTGCTGGCCATCGAGCGCGGCTACCGCGTGTTCTACCGTGAGGCACACGTGCTGATCGAGGAACTCCACGAGGCCCGCCAGCTCGGCGAGCTCGCCCCGTACCGCGAAGCGATCCACGCGGCGGATCTCGTCGTCATCGACGATCTGTTCCTGCGTCGGCTGCCCGCGAGCGCCGGCGACGAGCTCGCCGATGTGCTCATGAGCCGCTACGAGAAATCCTCCACGCTCATCACATCGAACCGCCCGATCGAGGACTGGGGTGCGCTGCTCGGCGATGTGGTCGTCGTCGCGCCGCTTCTCGATCGGCTGATGCATCACGGCCACCTCCTCAAGTTCGACGGACGCAGCTGGCGACTCAAAGAAGCCGCCGATCGGGTTGCCAAGCACGCAGCGTCCGCGTAAACATCATCCGTCCGATCGCATCACCTGGAGGATTTTGACCCGGCCACAGGTGGAGGCCTTTGACCTGGCCGCCCGGGGTTCGATGTCCCTTGTGGGGGACATTGGTTTGGTAGTCCCTTATAGAGGATATGTACTCTATAGAGGACATATAGTAGCATGTCCCTTATGAGGGACACTACGATCCGAAACGCAGAACAGCTCGGCAGAGCCATCCGCCTTAAACGCAAGGAGAAAGGCCTCTCCCAAAGCGCGCTGGCGGAGCGTCTCGGCGTTGGACGAAAGTGGGTCCTCGGAATTGAGTCCGGCAACCCAAGAGCCGAGTTCGGGCTGATCTTGAAGGCTCTGGCCCTACTTGGCCTGCGCACATCGCTGAGCGAGGAGAGCCAGCCATCGCCCACCAAAGATCATCGTCAATCCGAACCATCGCGACTCGATGAGGTCTTTCGGCGTCTGCAGCCGCCTGGATCCAAGTGAGCGAGCTACTAATCGTCATCGAGGGCCTGCTAGCTGGAAGGGTCCGCGCCGACAAGAACGGTCGGCTTTCGCTGAGCTACGAGGAAGCGTGGCGCGCATCACCGCAAGGCTACTCGATCTCGGTCAGCATGCCGCTCGCAGACGTCACCTATCCCCAGAGGGCCATCTGGCCCTATCTCTGGAACCTTCTGCCGGAGAATCCCAACGTTCTGCAACGCTGGGCACAGCAGTATCACGCTTCGGCCGGCAACCCTTTCAAACTCTTAGGGCACGTTGGTGCCGATGTACCCGGTGCCGCTCAGTTCATACCTCCAGAGCGTCTCGCCGAGATCCAAGCGGAGCAACATCCAACGATCGAATGGATCACCGTCGACGAGCTGCGCGAACGCTTGCGCCAACTGCGAGATGACATCTCGGCCGTAAGACGACCGGGGGACATCGGCAAGATGAGTCTGCCCGGTGCCCAAGCAAAGACCGCCTTTTACCGCGATCCACAAACCGGTCGTTGGGGCGTTCCTGGCGGGCGTACGCCAACCACCCACATTATTAAGCCATGCATTCCCGGGTTTGAAGGCTTGGTCGAGAACGAGCACCTGTGCCAGGACATCGCAGCAAGGCTGGGGATGCCCGCCGCCCGCTCGTCTGTGCTCACGCTCGACCAGCCTTACATCGTAGTTGAGCGCTACGACCGGTTGCCCCCGGTGCCGGGAACCGAGTTCCCGCGACGCATTCATCAAGAGGACGTGTGCCAGGCCCTCGGCCTGATGCCAACACGAAAGTATCAAGACGATGGCGGGCCCGGGATTTCGCAGATCACTACACTCATCAAGCGGGTGAGCGCAGACCCCGAGGCTGACGTAGAACGGTTCTTGAAGGCGAACATGTTCAACTGGCTCATCGGGGGAACCGATGCGCATGCGAAGAACTACTCGTTCCTAATCGATGCCGGCGACGCAATAAGGCTTGCCCCGCTTTACGACTTATCCAGTCAGCTACCGTACCCAGGCCTGATCACACAACGTGTCTCGATGAAGATCGGCGATCACTACGATATGGAACGTGTGAGCCTGACCGATTGGCAAAACCTTGCTCGAAGCTGCGATCTCAACGAGGAGCGGGTCACGAGCATGCTGACTCAAATGGCTCGAGCGCTGCCCGCCGTCGTATCCGCCGCGCATACCCAGGCTCGTACGGACGGGTTGTCAGAGAAGGTGATCGGGCCGCTGGCAGAACTGCTAATTGCGAACGCCGGCAAGCGACTCGCGTCACTTGCTGCGCCAAGATCGAGCGGTTCTCTCCGGAGCAAGCGGCGGTCTCGATAGCCTGTTTTCTGCGCTCGCGCGTGCGGGAGATTTGCGGGAGACAGTTGTGCTCGGTTGTGCTTCGTCGTGCTGGGTTGCAACGGACACCCTTGGCAAGTTGTTGAAGTTACAAGCTAGATTTCCCGAGTACCGGACTCATAATGCCGGGGTCGAGGGTTCGAGTCCCTCCCTTTCCACCACAAGTTTCAGGCACTTGCGTAGCGCATCCCGATCTCGCGACTCACAGACCCTCTCTGCCGCGGAAATTAGATTGCTAGTGTCGGCCGCGGAGCAAAGGGAGTAGCGTCGCGTAAAAGCGATGAGTCTCTGGACATTGCTCCTTAGCTTGCGAGAAGCGCAGATCACAATGGCACAGAGCATTGGCAATGAGAATCGGGCAGACGCGGAAATCGCCAAGGCGCGCACCTGTCTTGACAGAATACTCGCCAGTCCATGCTTCGTGCAGTCGGAACGCCAGCAGCGTTTCCTGAAGTTCATCGTCACTGAAACCCTGGCCGGCCACACCGATCGTCTCAAGGGCTACACCATCGCGGTGGAAGTGTTCGACCGCGACGTGAGCTTCGATCCCGCCATCGACGCCATCGTGCGCGTCGAAGCGGCGCGATTGCGCGCGAAGCTGCGGGAATACTATGAGCGCGAGGGCGGTACGGATCCGGTTCGTTTCGAACTACCCAAGGGTGCCTATGTGATCCGCATGGAGTGGCGGGCACCGGTGACCACGCTGTCCCTGCAGAAGTCACCCGACGCGCGTGCGCACATCGTGGGACATGCGATGTCCACCGGCCTCCGGCCAATCGAGGACAGACCCTCACTGGTGGTGCTGCCGTTTGCCAATATGAGTAGTGATTCCGAACAGGAGTATTTCGCTGACGGCATCACCGATGGTTTGATTACGGAGCTTTCACGGTTGCCGGGTCTTTTTGTAATCTCCCGTCACTCCTCCTTTGTCTACAAAGGTGTGTCGAAGCGCGCCGAGGAGATCGGTGCCGAATTGGGAATCCGATACCTGCTGGAAGGCGGCGTGCACCGCGTGGCAGAGCGGGTGCGCATCACGGTACAACTCATTGACGCCGTCTCCGGTGCCCATCTGTGGGCCGAGCGCTATGACCGGGAACTTGAGGATATCTTTGCGGTGCAGGATGACGTTACTCAGCGCATCGTCAATGTGCTGGAAGTGAAGTTCGCAGCCACCGAGCGAGAGCGGATGGGCCACGGAGGCACCGCCAACGTTGAGGCGCATGACTGCCTGCTGCGCGGCTTGGAGCGTTTCTGGAAATTCATGCCAGAGTCGACTCGCGAGGCGCGCGTGCAACTTGTCCGTGCGGTGGAGCTGGATCCTGGGTACGCTGCCGGTCACACTTGGCTCGCCCGTGTCCTGGTGTTCCGCTGGATCATGTTATGGGATCCGAATCCGGAAACCCTTGAGCGTGCCTACGATCACATACGTCTGGCGGTGGATCTGGACCCAAAAGCGCCTCATGCGCAAGCCGTGCTGTGCTGGGTACAGCTCTGGCGCAAGCAGGGAGAGGCTTCCATCGCCGCCGGTTGGCGCGCGGTGCACCTCGACCCGAACAATGCCGATGCCTATTTCTTTCTCTCCTTTGCTCTTGCCGTGTCAGAGCGTGGTGAGGAAGCCTTACACAATATCGTCAAGGCCATGCGGCTCACTCCTCATCCGTCCGCTTTCTACCAGACCGCGCTGGGTCTCTGCTATCTCGTGCTGGACGAGTACGACCTTGCGATCGCGGCGTGCAAGCGCGGCATTGAGGTGACGGATGCATCTATTCCCAACCACTATTGGCTCTGTCTTGTCTACACGTTACTGGGCCGCGACGAGGAGGCGCGCGTGGAACGCGAGAAGCTGATGGAGCTCACCGGCGGTCGCAAGCCCGTGATTCAGCACATCTGGCTGAACGAAAACTTGGGCTTCCAGATGCAGGGTCTGGCGCGGCTTGCAGGACTTGAATAGGCGGAAGCGTTCAGCCCTCTGCCTGCCCGTCTCCAGGCGTGTATTCCGCTGCCGATTGTGCGCTCACAACTAACCGCGCATAGCATCGAAGACGATGCCGGGCACCTTCGCCCAGCTGGCGTTCTCCTCCATCGCCACAACTTTGGGCACCATCTTATGAGTGCTACGGTGACTGGCGAAGTAACCGGGTTTAGGGAATGTGGTGAGCGGCGCGCGCAACACAGTTTTCTCGACACCTTCCAGCATGGAAGTGTTGTGGACGAAGCCGCTGCCGCTTTGAATATCCTCCGGCGTTGACCCCGGATACGCGCCCCATGGCGGTGCGGCAAGTACGAAGGGCATACCGATGAAGGCGTTGACGGCGATTACTCCGTAACGCAGCTTTGTAATCGCCCGCTCCGCTGCCTCGTTGACGCGCGGGTCCTTGAGCGATTGCGGATTCACAATGAGGTTGGCATTGAGCGTGCCCCACAGTCTGCTGTTGCAAAATTCCACGGCCCGTTCCAGAAACTCCACGGGATCGGCACTGCCGACGCGTGTTTCCGAGATCACCGAGCAGAATGGCTCCTGCGTGTAAAGCGGTTCATCGCGCGCGTTGGGATCGAGGCCGGAGATGAAGGTCCACGGCAATGCCCCAGACATTGCGCTGCCCAGATGCTTTATTTGTGCGCGACCGGTGGTCAGCTTGAGCCAGCGATCTTCCGCGCCGGGGTAGTAAGCCTGCCGGGGAGCTACCTTGGCGCAAACCCCCTGCAAGGCTTGCATGAATACATCGCTGCCGGCCCAGCCTTTGGGCAGCACCAGTATCTTCGCGGCGCAGCACAAAAACGAGGCATTCATGAGAAAGGAGGTGGCGGCATCCTCGGCCTGATAACGCAGTTCCTTGTCGCTGTAAGGTCCCGGTACGAGGATGAATGGCGAGACGTTCCCGAGTTCGGAAGTGAGGGGCTTCTTGAGCAGCGGCTCATGGCGTTGCATGCGCGTCTCGCGCTCCGGCCCCGGTGGTCCCCAGACGATATTGTCGTGGGTTTTATCGGAGCCGGTGATATGCACCTCATCGATGTCGCCATGGTAGACGAGATAGCGTCCTTCGTCGGCGCCGCCGTACACCACCGCAAGGAAGTTCTGCCCGATGGCCTTGGCAAAAGCCTCCTCAATGTAGGGGCCGAGATAGGCATTGACAGGGTTCATCTTGAGCAGAACGACTTTGCCCTCGTTGAACATTTTGGTGATGACATCCATCGGCGGGATGGCGGCAATGTTTCCGGCGCCGAGTACCAGCACCACGCGGCCATCGTGGTCCGGCTGTTTGTAGAAGCGGGCGCGGTCGCGCTCTAACGACCCCGCTGTCACGCCAGCCTGCATGTGCACCTCGGCGGTGATGTTCTTGAACAGCATGCCGTCGATGGCATTGCCCGGAAACAGGCGCACCGACAGTCGGCCATCGATCGTTCGCCCGACAGGACCGACGGGTGTATTGCCGGAATGCTTGAGGGCGGCGAGCGACTCGCGGATCAGACGCAACTGACGCACGACGCCCCACGGGCCGGTGGACCATTCTTCCGCTTCCTCCGGCGTGCCGGGTTTGATCCCCTTGGCTTTGCAGCCAGCCTGCACCATACGATTGGCCACCCGCAGGGAGCCCTGCTGCATGGCGTTCACGAGCACGATACGCTGATCGAGGGACAGGTTGGCGAAGGCCTTGGCACCCTCCCGCAGTCGCGCGATGGCGGCAGCCATCTGGCTCTGGCTGGAAGGTGGTGGTGCGTCCAGCGGGGGACTAGCCGCATAACTGCTAAATTCCCGCAGTTTCATGACAGCGCTCATGGTTTGTTGCCTCCTCTTCGCCTCTTCGTCATCACCGCGGGGTAAAACAGTGGTCCAGGAGTCTGGACGAGGTGAAGCGGCGGGGGTAGTTTCTAACGGTAAGTAACGTCGGGGTTAAACCGCACCGCTACGGCGTACGACACTTGTACGGGGGCTGCGCGGACCACCTCATTCGATGTCGTAATGGCCTGATACCCGAGCGACCTGATTCTCCTCGGCGCAGTCCACGTAGCACAGATTCGGCGCACCGCACGCTCGATCTATTCGCACGCGATGGCCGATTGGTTGCGGGAGATTTGCGGGAGTCGGTGGTGCTCAGTTGTGCTTCGTGGTGCCAATCGCAACGGGCGCCCCTGGGCAAGTGGTTGAATTTCCGAGTTACCTTGTGCCAACTACCGTGCTCATAATGCCGGGGTCGAGGGTTCGAGTCCCTCCCTTTCCACCATGTATGAATCGCCTCGGTGAGCGTTTCCTTGTCCCGCTGCACCGAATCACCCTGAATGGGTCGCTGCCTGTCTCTGGCATGCCGGCGAGGGGTCCAGATTGGTGCACACAATCCGGACCCGCTTGGGGCGAACCCTGACGCGGCTGTCCCCGGCGTAAGCTTCTAGCGACTCTGTGACACAAGAGTACTCGGCACCGATGTCTTGTACTTCGTGTTGTACACGGCGGACAACGCGGGCTGGTTGACCTCAGTCACTGCGTTTGCGATCGCATCGTGCACGCAACGAGCTTCATCCGCGTCCGCCTTGAACCAATAGTACGAGCATGCGCCCTGGGCCGCCGCTCGGATGCGCTGGTAGAGCACCAGCGCGCTGGACGGATTCGATATGTTGAGATCCGCAAATTTCACGGTAACGCTGACGGAGCTGCTGGGGTCAGCGGCGCAAACGGCACTGAAGCTCGAGGCAAGAGCGCTGAAGATCGCGGTAGCGATAAGGCCACGAAGGCCGGTGGAAGCGGTTGAAGTGTTCACGGTCGTCTCCTGGATTGTCGATTGGCCGATTGGACATGCCCGATGAGCCGGACTCGGTAGGAAGCGGTCCCGCGTCGACATCCCTTGGGATGCCACGCCGAACTTTTGCTGCCTTACCCAAGCAGACACGGTCCGTGGATCAAACCCGACATCGGGCGCAGAAATTTGCCGACGCGGGCATTTCCAAATGACGACCCTCGCCTCACTTTTGACCTTTATTCCTCTTACGAAACAGGGGGTTGCTTAGACTGGAGCGAGCCCGTCGATGCTCACTCTGCCGCGACAGGTAGTTCGCCGGCACAACCCATGTGGACGCGTCAAAGTGGCTAATATCGGACTCGTGCACGTAGCCAAGACACCGGATTGATGAGTGAATCAGCTCACCGCGCTAATAGAACGGATTCAGGCAGGCGACAGTGCGGCGCGCGATGCGTTGTTTGCGGCCGCGTACGGCGAGCTGCACCGGCTGGCACGAGCTCGGTTGCGTGACGGAGGACGCAGCACGTTGCTCGACACGACCGCACTCGTACATGAATCGTACCTGCGGTTTATGCGTGCGGGGGAACTTCGTGCCGAGGACCGACGTGCGTTCTTTGCGTATGCTTCGCAGGTGATGCGGTCAGTGATCATCAACAGCGTGCGCGAGCGCATCGCGCAGAAGAGGGGTGGTGACTGGCTGCCGTTGAAGCTATCAACCGAGCTCGCAGCCAGTGTCCCTGAGCGCGAAGACGAGATTCTACTAGTGCACGAGGCGCTGGAGCTCCTGGAGAAGGCTGACCCTCGATTGGCAGAGGTGGCGCAGATGCGCTACTTTGGCGGTTACAGCGACCAGGAAATCGCCGAAACGCTGGACGTCACCGAACGCACTGTCCAACGCGACTGGGAGAAAGCGCGGCTGATCCTCGCGGCAGCGCTGCGGTGAGCCATCACGACTGACCGTACGCGGGCCACCAGCCTGTCGCCTCAAAGATTGATGCCGCTAACGATTGCACAGATGGCGTTGATGAGCCGCCTGCTCGATGAGGCGCTGCCGCTCGGTGAAGCTGATCGCCGCGCCTGGCTTGAGAAGCAATCACCCGAGTATCCGGATCTCGCCCAACACTTGCACGAAGCGCTGCTGCCGCAAGATTCTCAGACTGCGTATTCCAAATCACCGCTGACGCCGCCGGGGCTCGCATTCCTCCAAGAGGCGAGTGCCGCGCCCGCGAGCGGTCTGCAATCCGGCGCACGGGTGGGCCCGTACGAGTTGATTCGGCTCCTGGGTGCCGGGGGCATGGCCGAGGTGTGGCTCGCCAGGCGTGCCGACGGCGCCTTCAAGCGCGATGTGGCTCTGAAGCTTCCGATGAGGAGCCGCTTGCGCAAGGATCTCGAGCCGCGTTTTGCCAGAGAGCGCGACATTCTGGCGAGCCTCGAGCATCCCCATATCGCCCGCCTTTACGACGCGGGGGCAGATTCCAACGGTGTATCGTACTTGGCGATGGAGTACGTCCAAGGACAACCGCTGACGGAGTGGTGCGATGCGCAACTTCTCGCGATCCCTGGCCGCCTGGAATTATTCCGGCAAGTACTCGACGCCGTGCAATACGCGCACGAAAAGCGGGTCATTCACCGTGACCTCAAGCCCTCAAACATTCTGGTGACCGAATCCCATCAGGTCCGGCTGCTGGACTTTGGCGTCTCCAGGCTGCTCGAGACTGACGAGGCGGACCAGACCCCACTCACGAGTGTCTACGGTCGGGCGTTTACGCCGGATTACGCCAGTCCCGAGTTGCTGCGCGGCGATCCGATCGATGCGCGCAGTGATATCTATTCCCTGGGTGTGGTGCTCTACGAATTGCTGACCGGCGTTCGTCCCTACCGACTGAAGCGCGCAGCGTCGATGGGAATGCTCGAACAGGCCAGCGCCACGGTCGATGTGAAAAAACCCAGCACGCAGTCTGCGCGGGGCGCGAGCGCTGGCCGTGGCACCACGCCAGAGGGATTGACGCGGCAGCTGCGCGGCGATCTGGACGCCATTACGCTTAAGGCACTCGCGAGGGAACCTGCCGAGCGGTATCCGAGCGCCGCTGCCCTCTCGCAGGACATACGGCGCTACATCGAGGCGAAACCCGTCGAGGCGCTACCGGCCCGATTCACCGATCGGCTGCGCAAGTTCGTGCGCCGCAATAC
>Ga0302326_10028131_pt1 | contig 11323 bp, 7 predicted proteins | sample Palsa_T0_3_FD_202264 | JGI IMG/M metagenome (GOLD analysis project Ga0302326, IMG submission 202264) | Peat permafrost microbial communities from Stordalen Mire near Abisko, Sweden - Palsa_T0_3 | ecosystem: Environmental > Terrestrial > Soil > Palsa > Peat permafrost | place: Sweden: Abisko...
GCAGGCCGCCGTTGACGGCCGCCACCCGGGACAGGTACATATCCCTGAGCTCGGTGTGCAGCACGTTGCCGAACACGACGTGGCCCACCTGGGCCGGGTCCACGCCCGACCGGCTGACCGCCTCGCGCACCACCTTCGCGGCCAGATCACAGGGCGGGACGGAGGCCAGGCCACCGCCGAACTTCCCGATCGGAGTCCTGACACCAGACAGGACAAATACGTTTTCCATGATTCTTCCTTTTCTCGGCCGTTGGCCTCAGTACCACGTAGTGCGGACGTTACAGTCCCGTGATCTGGCGGAACCCGGCCATAGGTCATCGCATTTGGGACTTAAGTCCCTTTGGACCGGGCCCATCCGGGCTTGAGTGGCGCACGTGGCGCCAAGAAGTCGTGAGTCAGCACAGAGGGCCGCCCGCCACGTAGATGACTTGGCCGGAGACGAAGCCCGCGTCCTCGCCGACCAGGAAGGAGACAGCGGCCGCCACGTCGGCTGGCTGGCCGACCCGGTTTACGGCTATCTGCTTCTTGTAGGTCTCCACGAGATCCTCGAACGACATCTTCAAGCTGGTGGCCATGCCCTTGGTCATGTCGGTGGCGATGAAGTGGGGAGCGACCGCGTTCGCGGTGATCCCGAACTTACCCAGTTCCTTGGCGAGCGTCTTGGTGAAGCCCTCCAGGCCGGCCTTGGTGGCGGAGTAGTTGGCCTGCCCGCGATTGCCGAGCGCCGACGACGACGAGATGTTGACGATCCGTCCCCATTTTTGCTCGGTCATGTACTTCTGGATCGCCCTGGTCATCAGGAACGGGCCGCGCAGGTTGACGGCGATCACCGAATCCCACTGCTCGTCGGTCATTTTGAACAGCATGGCGTCGCGGGTTATCCCGGCGTTGTTCACCAGCACCGTCGGCGCGCCGAGCTCGGCGGCCACCCGGTCGACCGCGGCCTGCACTTGATCGGACTTGCTGACGTCGGCGCCGACCGCGAGCGCGCGCCCGCCGTCATTCTCGATCTCCTTCACCGTGGCGGCGCAATCGGCCTCGTCGAGGTCGACGACGGCCACGGCCATACCGTCGGCGGCCAGCCTGATAGCCGTCCCCGCGCCTATGCCGCGGGCTGCTCCGGTCACGATCGCGATTCTGTCTGACATGGGGTCTCCTCTTATCTGTGCGGGCCGTGGTGCCCAGCCGGGTCGGCCTTCGCGGGTCCGCGGCATGTGCTGTACGTACTTCGTCGTACGTTCGCGGCCTTTCGCTGGCTAGTGGCTTTAGTCCCTTACCGTGACCCTGGGGATCGGAGCCGGTGCCACATAGCTGGCTCGCGCCCCACCCGTAAAGTGAGCACTCATGAGGGGGCATACGGGATGACAGACCAGTCGCGACTGCGGTGCAAGGCCCTTGCCGACAAGGTGATGCCGGCTGAAGACGCAGCCACGTTCATCGCGCCGGGTGATAACGTCGGGATGAGCGGATTCACCGGTTCTGGCCATCCGAAGGCGGTACCGACGGCGCTGGTCGCCCGGATCACCGAGGCGGCCGAACGCGGTGACCGTTTCACGATCGGCGTCTGGACCGGCTCGTCTACCGCGCCGCAGCTAGACGGCGCGCTGGCGGCGGCCGGCGGAATCGATCTGCGCATGCCGTACCAGTCCGACCCGGTGACCCGCGCCAAGATCAACGCGGGGCTGCTGGACTACGTGGACGTGCACCTATCGCACGTCGCGCAGATGGTCGCCGAAGGCGTCTTCGGTCACCTCGACGTCGCGCTCATCGAGGTCGCCGGCATCACCGCCGGCGGCGCGCTGATCCCGTCCTCCTCGGTGGGTAGCAACACAACATGGATCGACATGGCCGACCGGGTGATCCTTGAGGTCAACTCCTGGCAGCCCGCCGAGCTGGAGGGAATGCACGACGTTATCCATGGCTCCGCGCTGCTCCCGCACCGCACACCGATCCAGATCCTCACGCCGTCGGACCGGATCGGCACGCCCTATCTGCACTGCCCGCCGGAGAAAATCATCGCCGTCGTGCCGACACACGAACCGGATTACAGCGCTCCGTCCAGGCCGGCTGACGAGGACTCGCGGCTGATCGCCGGGCACGTCCTGGACTTCCTGACCCACGAAGTACGGCGCGGGCGGCTACCCGCCACGCTGCCGCCGCTGCAGTCCGGCGTCGGCAACATCCCCAACGCCGTGCTCGCCGGGCTTGACGGTGGGGCATTCCCGGCGCTAACGGCCTACACCGAGGTGGTCCAAGACGGCATGCTGCAACTGCTGCGCTCAGGTGCGATGACCATCGCCTCAGCGACAGGCTTCTCCCTCAGCCAGGACGGCCTCGCCGACCTGCACGCCGGTATCGGGGACTACCGCCACCAGATCATCCTTCGCCCGCAGGAGATCAGCAACCACCCGGAGGTTATACGCCGGCTCGGCTGCCTGGCGATGAACGGCATGATCGAGGCCGACATCTACGGCAACGTGAACTCCACCCACATCATGGGCTCGAGCATGCAGAACGGCATCGGCGGCTCCGGCGATTTCGCCCGCAACGCCTACCTAGCGATGTTCATGTCCCCCTCGACCGCCAAGAACGCGTCGATCTCGTGCATCGTGCCGATGGCCAGCCACGTCGACCACACCGAGCACGACGTGCATGTCATCATCACCGAGCAGGGCATCGCCGACCTGCGCGGCTTGCCGCCGCGGCGCCGAGCCCAGCAGATCATCGACCACTGCGCGCACCCCGGCTACCGGCCGGCCCTGCAGGACTACCTCGACCGGGCGACTGCCACCGGACCTGGCAAGCACACCCCGCACCTGCTCAACGAGGCATTGTCGTGGCACGTACGGTACCTACGCGACGGCAGCATGCGGCCGCACTGAAGCGCCTTTGGGCACGGCATGACTATGGGGGCCTAGGCATAACCGTCCGCCCCGAGCGGCACAATCCCGCCGTGTTTATCGCCTGGATCGAGGAGAACATCAGTCCCAGGCCAGTCAGCAGTCCCCAGCCGACGCCTTATCTACACGCCCGACCCGGTAGATAACGACAAGAATTAATAATTTTTGAGTTGCGTTTCCGCAGGTCAAAGAACCCGATCCGAGCGACGCGCTAAGTCCCGGGCAACCTCGCCCTTGTTTTCGGCCGTCCCGAACATAAGATACTGAAATTGTCGGCACAGTGGGCCGGGAGAGATCGAAATCGTCCCAACAGATAATATCCCGGAAACATCTCGGAGATATCTCTTGACCCAGCCAGCCTGCTGCATTCACTTAGCAAACCGCGCAAAGGGAGACGAGCGATGACGGCACAGCCCTACGTCGACGGCATCACGGACACGGTGCCGCATCGCATCGCGAGCAGTCTGGCCGCCAGCCAGATCGCAGCCGACCAGGACACGATCAGCGTCTCGGTGGTCTGGCCCGATCGCTGGTTTCTTGGCGACCTTGCGGTGGTCACCACCCGTGACGGTCGCGCGTTCGCCGGCCCGGTGGAGGCCATGGACGTCTGCACCGGCGAGGTCACCATCAGGGTGCCGGGCAGCTGAGCGCGAGCTACCAGAGTCTTTGGTCCGGCCGGGACAGGACCGAATACCCTCACCTTGCGCGCACCGCGTCGTGTGTGCTGGACGAAAGATGCTTCGCTAGGCACGCCGCCGTTTCGGTGACGGCCTTGCGACGCATCAAGAGCGCAAGCCGAGGGAAGGCTTTACAACATGACCGGTAACGTGATTAAGCCGACCGATATCCGCGAGGTGGCGGTAATCGGGCTTGGCCTGATGGGCTCGGGCATTGTCGAGCTGGTCGCCCGCAGCGGCCGCCGCGTGGTCGCGATCGAGATCAGCCAGAGTTTCCTGGACCAGGGCATGGCCCGGCTGCACGCCTCCTTGGACAAGGCGGTCAACCGGGGCAAGCTCACCGATACCGCACGGGAGGAGATACTCACCCGGATCCGGCCCACGGACGACATCGCGGCCGGAGTGGCGAATGCCGACCTGGTGATCGAGGCCATACCAGAGCGCATGGAACTCAAGCGGACCCTGTTCGCCGAGCTGGACAAGGCCTGCCGGGTCGATGCGATCCTGGCCACCAATACCTCCTCGCTGTCGATCACGGGGATCGCGGGCGGCACGCAGTATCCCGCCCGGGTAGCGGGGCTGCATTTCTTCAATCCCGCGCCGGTCATGAAGCTGGTCGAGGTCATTTCCACCGTTCTCACCTCGCCGGAGACCGCCGAGACGCTGGCCCTGGTGGCCCGTGACCTGGGCAAGGCTCCCGTCCAGGTCAGCGACCGGGCCGGGTTCATCGTCAATGCGCTGCTGGTGCCCTACCTCAACCACGCGGTGCGGCTGCTGGAAACCGCGCAAGCCACCCGCGAGGACATCGACACGGCGGCCACCGCGGGGCTCGGCCTGCCGATGGGCCCGCTGACCCTGCTCGACCTGATCGGCCTGGACACCTCTTTGGCGGTCCTGGAGGTGCTCCAGGCTGAGTTCGGCGGCACCCGTTACGCGCCCGCGCCCCTGCTGCGCAAGCTGTGCGATGCCAGGCTGTTCGGACGCAAGAGCGGACGCGGGTTCTATGACTACCGGCACAGCACCCCCGCGGCTGCCGCCCAGGATCACGACCTGGTGTCTGCGCCTGTTCCCGCCGAGGTCGCGCTGATCAGGGACTCCGGCGGCCTGCTGGACGAGCTGGCCAGCCAGATCACCGCGGCCGGCATCAGGGTCGTGCCGCAGCCATCAGCAGGCACGGGCCTGATCATCGTGGCGGCAGACCCGAAACACCGGGTCCTGGACGCGGCCCTGGCCGTCGGCCACCCGGCCGATGCGGCCGGTATCCACTTTACCGGCACGGGTGACGGCAAGCCGGGGCTCACCGAGCTAGTGCTGCCGGATGTGACCGCGCCGGGGACGGCTGCCAAGGCGCGCGCGCTCGCGGCTAAGCTCGGCCTGAACGCGGTCATTTCGCGGGACCGGCCAGGATTCCTGACCGCGGCACTCGCCTACGCGCAATTCAACGACGCGGTCCGGATGTTCCAGGACGGTTACGCCAGCCCAGCCGACATCGATACCGCGATGATGCTCGGCTGCGGTTATCCTCGCGGGCCCCTTCAGATGCTCGACCACGCCGGCCCGGCGCACGTCGTCTCCGTCCTGGAGGCGATGCACGCCGCGACCGGTGACCCGGCGTTCACCCCGGTGCCTCTGCTCGCCGAATACGCCACCGCCGGAACCCGATTCCGCAGCTGAACGCGGCGCGGCCGGGCGGATGTGTTCAGGGCGCCTACCGGCGTAGATTCGGCTCATGACCATCGGACCCGAACCGCAGGCTCGCTGGGTGGGTAACACGCTGTCGGAGTTCGAGCGAGACCTGGCTGACAACCTGTGTTACGAGCGGGGCACCACGGCGGAGTCGGCGAGCGCCCAGGACGCCTACTGGACGCTGGCGGTCACCGTCCGCGACCGCCTGGCTGACCGCCGGGCCAGGACGGCCAGGGCGAACTACGTGGCCAACCCGAAGTTCATCTACTACCTGTCGGCGGAGTACATGCTGGGGCGCCAGCTACGCCAGAACGCCATGTACACCGGCACCGCCGACCTCGCCCGCCAGGCCGTTTCCGCATCCGGGTACTCCCTCGAGGATCTGGAGGCCCTCGACGTTGAGCCCGGACTGGGGAACGGCGGCCTGGGCCGGCTGGCCGCGTGCCTGCTCGACTCCCTGGCTACCCTGGACGTGCCGGCGGTGGGGTACGGCATCCGGTATGAGTTCGGGATCTTCAAGCAGGCCTTCCAGGATGGCCAGCAGGTCGAGCTTCCCGACGACTGGACCTTCTACGGCAACCCATGGGAGTTCCCCGCGCCCGATGACCTCCAGGTCGTCGGGTTCTACGGCCACACCGAGGCCGTGGACGACGACCAGGGCGGGCTGCGGGCCCGCTGGCTGCCAGCCGAGATGGTGCGCGGCGAGCCCAGCCACATGCTGGTCCCGGGCTATGGCACCGAGACGGTCAACATCCTCCGGCTGTGGCGCGCCCGGGCCGGCCCGGAGTCGTTCGATCTGGGCCTGTTCAACGCCGGCCACTACGCGGAGGCCGTCGAGGCGCAGATGCGCTCGGAGAACCTGACCAAGGTGCTGTACCCCAGCGACAGCACCGAGGCCGGCCGGGAGTTGCGGCTCAAGCAGCAGTATTTCCTGGTCTGTTGCTCGCTGCGGGACATTATCCGCCGGTTCCGGTTCCGCAACAGCGACTGGGAGGCTTTCCCGGACAAGGTCGTCATCCAGCTCAACGACACCCACCCCGTGCTGGCGATCCCCGAGCTGATGCGGCTGCTCGTCGACGAGAACGGGATGGGCTGGGAGCAGGCATGGTCCATCACCCGTCGCACCTTCGCCTACACCTGCCACACCCTGCTGCCCGAGGCCCTGGAGACGTGGCCGGTGCCGCTGTTCGGGCGGCTGCTGCCCCGCCACCTGGAAATCATCTACGCCCTCAATCGCTCCTTCCTGGAGGACGTGCGTGCCACTTACCCAGGCGATGACGAGCGAATCGCCCGGATGTCGCTGGTCCAGGAGGGTCCTGAGCACCGGGTGCGGATGGCCAACCTGGCCGTAGTCGGCAGCTTTGCGGTCAACGGCGTGGCCGAGCTGCAGTCACGTCTGCTGGCCCAGACGACGTTGCGTGACTTCGCGGACCTGTGGCCGGAGAAATTCTTGAATGTAACGAATGGCGTCAGTCCACGCCGGTTCCTCGGCCTGGCCAATCCCCGCCTGTCCGGCCTGATCACGGCCCGGCTGGGAGACCAGCGATGGCTGACCGACCTGGAGCGGCTACGAGAGCTCGAGGTCTTTGTCGACGATGCGGAGTTCCGGGCGCAGTGGCGCGAGCTGAAGCGGCTGAACAAGCTCGACTTGGCCGCCCATGCCCTCGCCGCCACCGGTGTCACCGTCGATCCCGGCTCGCTTTTCGATGTCATGGTCAAACGGCTGCACGAGTACAAGCGCCAGTTCCTCAAGCTGCTCCATGTCGTGACCCTGTACAACCGGATCAAGGCGGATCCCGCCGTCGCCTTGACGCCCTGCACGGTCATCTTCGGCGCCAAGGCCGCGCCGAGCTACCAGCAGGCCAAGCGCATCATTAAGTTGATCAACTCGGTCGCGGCCGTGGTCAACGCCGACCCCGACGTCGGCGACCGGATCAAGGTCGTGTTCCTGCCCGACTACAATGTCTCGGTCGCCGAGGTCGTGGTAGCCGCCGGAAATGTCTCGGAGCAGATCTCGCTCGCCGGCAAGGAGGCCTCGGGCACCGGCAACATGAAACTGGCCCTCAACGGGGCCCTCACCGTCGGGACACTCGACGGCGCCAACATCGAGATCCGCGACCGGGTCGGGGCCGACAACTTCTTCCTGTTCGGGGTCACGGCCGACCAGGCCATCGCGATCAGGCAAGGCCCTTATTCGCCCCGTGCCTGGTACCGCGACGACGCCGAGCTCAAGGCCGCCATCGACGCCCTCGCCTCAGGCGCCTTCTCCGGCGGGGACCGCGACGCCGTCGAGGCGGTCCTCTCCTCGATCCTGGACTGGGACGAGTACCTGATCCTGGCCGACTACCGGTCCTACATCGACTGCCACGACCAAGCCGTCGGGCCGGCCTGGGCCGACCAAGACCGGTGGGACCGGATGTCGATCCTGAACGCCGCGCGCTCGGGTTTCTTCTCCTCCGACCGCACCGTCCGCGACTACAACCGCGACATTTGGCACACCGAGCCCGTACCCGTATCCGTACCCTCACGTTCGGCCACCGGCCCCCGAGTTCCCCCGCAGAGTCGCTGACCATCGCGGCGAGGTACCCCACCCAGACGGGCGCTCAGCGTTCCGGTTACGGCGGCGGGACCTTGATCGCGAGGGGGTTATCCGGGCTGAGCAGGTGTGACTCGCCCCGGACGAGCACGCTCAGCGGCTCGCCTTCCTCAACGAGGTACCGCTCCTCGTCGTGGGTGAGTTTGACCCGGATCTGCCGTCCGCAAAAGCGCAGCGAGAAGACGAGCTCGTGCCAGGCGCGCGGCAGCCTGGGCTCGAAGGTCAGCTGGCCGTCGAAGTCGCGGACGCCGCCGAACCCGAAGACCAGCGAGGACCATACGCCGGCGGCGGAGGCGATGTGGACTCCGTCCGAGGCGTTGCCGGCCACGTTGCCCAGGTCCATCAGCAGCGCGTACTGGAAGTACTCCAGGGCCTTGCGCTCTTGGCCGATCTCGGCGGCGATGATGCTCTGCACGCACGCCGACAAGGATGAGTCGCCGGTGGTGAGCGGGTCGTAGTAGTCGAAGTTGCGGCGCTTCTGCTCCTCGGAGAACTCGTTGCCGAGCAGGAACATGGCCAGCACGATGTCGGCCTGCTTGAGCACCTGTTGCCGGTAGATCACCAGCGGGTGGTAGTGCAGCAGCAGCGGGAACTTCTCCCGCGGTGTGCTGTCCAGATCCCACACCTCGCGGCTCAGGAACGTCTCGTCTTGCGGGTGAATGCGGCGTTCGTCGTCGAATGGGACGTGCATCGCTGCCGCCGCGCGCTCCCAGGACTCGACCTCGTTGGGCTGGAGTCTGACCGTACGGACGAGCGCCGTGTAGTCGCTTGGCTGCTCCTCGCGCAGCCGGCGGACGGTGGCGGCGGCGAAAGTGAGGTTCAGCCGGGCCATCAGGTTGGTGTAGGTGTTGTCGTTGACCACGGTGGTGTATTCGTCGGGCCCAGTCACGCCGTGGATGTGGAATCTGTTGTCGGCGCCGTAGAAGCCGAGGTCCTGCCACAGCCGGGCGGTCTCGACGAGGATCTCTGCGCCGATCTCGCCGAGCAGGCCTGTGTCACCCTGGACGTTGGCGTAGCGGTTGATCGCGTAAGCGATATCGGCGTTGATGTGATACTGGGCGGTGCCCTGCTGGAAATTGGTCGAGGCCTCCTCGCCGTTGATGGTCCGCCACGGGAACAGTGCCCCTCGCTGGCTCATCTGGGCCGCCCGCTCCCGCGCGCGGCCGAGCATGCTGTGCCGGAACCGAAGCAGGTTCCGGGCGATCCTGGGCTGGGTGTAGGACAGGAACGGCAGGACATAGACCTCGGTATCCCAGAAGTAGTGGCCCTCATAGGCTTGCCCGGTCAGCCCCTTCGCCGGGACGCCGGCCCCTTCGGCACGCCAGGACGCCTGCCCGATCTGGTAGAGGTTCCACCGGACCGCCTGCTGCTGCCGCACCGGATTGAGGCGGGTCCGAAGCCGCACGTCGGCGCGGTCCCAGAACCGGTCGAGATTCGCGCGCTGAGCCGCGGTGAGCACGTCGAACCCGTCCCGGACCGCGCGGTCCAAGGTCAGGCGGCACCGGTCGACAAGCTCGGGGACCGGGACGCCGCGCGAGGTGTGGTAGGTCGCGTACTTGGTGATCCGGATCGGGACGCCCGGCACCGCATCGGCCCTCACGAGCACCTCGCCCGTCTCGTCGTCGAGAGACCCCACCGCCTGGGACTCCTGCGCCGCGTCGATCACGTGGTCAACACCGACGCCGAGCGTCATCCCGCTGCTGGTTGTCTGGTAGCCAAGCAGGATGCGGTGCCCGGCCAGCTCGGCCGCCCGCACGTTGAGCACCCGGTGCGGCAGCACGGTCGCCAGGCGGGGATCTCCCGGCCGGTACTCGGGCAGGTCGCCGGCCTGGCGGGCGTCCTGGCGGTTGAGCACCAGTGAGGAAACCGTGATAGGCGCCGGCTCGTCGAGCATCGTGACCTCGTAGGTCATCGCGATCAGGTGACGGTGCTCGAGCGAGACCATCCGGCAGGAGCGCACCCGGACGTGCTTGCCGGCGTCAGTGACCCACACCAGCTCACGGGTCACCGTGCCGGCCCGCATGTCCAGGATCCGGCGGTAATCCCGCAGGCGCGCGGTCGGCAGGTAGAACGGCTCATCGTCCACGTAGAGCTTGATGATCGTCGTGTCGGGCACGTTCACGATCGTCTGGCCGGTCTTGGCGAGCGCGGGCGCGTCTTCTGCGTGCACAATCGGCCAGGTCTCGTGGAACCCGTTGACGAATGTCCCGGGGACCAGCGCGGGGCGACCCTCCTCGAAGCTGCCCCGGACGCCGACGAAACCGTTACCCAGCGAGAAGACGGTCTCGGTCAGGCCGACAAACTCATCTGAATACCCCGTCTCCACGATGCGCCACTCATCAGCTGGGTACAGATGCTCCGGTGGCAGCGTGATTCGACGCTTGAGCATGACTAGCCCTCACGGAACTGGACGCCGAACCCGCCCCGCGGGTAGTGCCACTTCAGGGCGCCGGGGGCGGCGACAGCCAGGCAGGTGCCGCACTCCAGGCAGGCGGCGTACTCGACCGAGATGGTCCCGTCGGGTTCCTCGGTGTAGACGTGGGCGGGGCAGCAGGCGATCAGGGCCTTGCCGGTCCCGGTGGCTTTGGCGATCTCCTGGTTGACCTCGATGTGGCATTCTTCCTCGTCGAGGTTGAAGCGGTTCTTGGCCAGTCGTTCCGGGACGGTCAGTGGTTTCATAGTGCCCGCGCTCCTGTGATGCCGTCTTTGACGAGCTGCCTGATTTTCAGCGGGGAGTGGGCCAGCGACTGCCGTGCCACCTTGAGGAGATGCCGGCGAGGCTGGGTGTCCAGGCTGAACGCGCCGTACAGGACGTTGGCGAGCAGCTCGCCGTACTGCTTGTACATCCGCTCCACCTCCAGGAAGGACGGGGCCTTGGCGTAGGTCTTCATGTCCTGGCCGACGTAGGAGGCGAACAGGCGCTGCCGGTATCCGGCCAGGGCGGCCTTGGAGGTGTCCTTGTGATCCAGGGCGGAGCCAATGGCCTCGGCGGCGGCGACCGCGGAGCCTACCGCGAGGTCCATGCCCCGCACGGTCAGGCCGGTGTTGAGGGTGAGCCCGGCGGCGTCACCGACCACGACCATGCCGTCCATGGCGATCTCACCGATCATGTGCAGGCCGCCCTCGGCGACCAGGTGGCAGCCGTACTCGAGGAGCTCGCCGCCGGCGAGGTAGGGGGCGATGAACCGGTGCTCCAGGAAGTGGTCGAAGATGTCGGTGACGACCTTCTTCTTCGCGGTGAGGTCGTCCAGGCGCACGACTATGCCGACGGACAAGGAGTCGATGTTGGTATAGAGGAAGCCGCCGCCGCCCACTCCCTGGGTGCAGTCCCCGACCACGGCGATGGCCGCGCCCTCGTCGCCGGTGAGGTTGAACCGGGCCTCGATCGTCTCCCTGGGCAGCTTGACCACCGATTTCACGCCGACGGCGAGGTGGTTCAGCGGCTCTTTGCGGCGCAGCCCGGC